>Ga0209228_1000036_pt1 | contig 56191 bp, 53 predicted proteins | sample METZYME_3_150m_FD_187547 | JGI IMG/M metagenome (GOLD analysis project Ga0209228, IMG submission 187547) | Marine microbial communities from oxygen minimum zone in mesopelagic equatorial Pacific - METZYME_3_150m (SPAdes) (version 2) | ecosystem: Environmental > Aquatic > Marine > Oceanic...
CGCTTGATGCGTATGCCGAAGGAAGAGGACCGAATTCTGCTCGCTCGCGAATTGACAGTCGATTTGCTCGCTTTCGCGCCTTATATCTGGCTGCCGACGGAATACGTCTATACGGCGTGGTGGCCGTGGGTGAAGAATTACGCTGGCGAATTGAGGGCGGGCGCTGTCCGACCCGGCCCAATCTACGCGCGGATCTGGTTGGATCAGCAGCTCAAAAAGGAATTGGGGTTCTAAATGAACGCGGACGCCTTGTTGGATATAGAGGACTTGTCGGTGAGCTTTCGCACCGATCGAGGCAAAGTTCGAGCAGTCAGTGACTTATCGTTATCTGTGAAACAGGGCGAAACACTTGCCATCGTTGGCGAAAGCGGTTCGGGTAAAAGCGTCACGGCGTTATCGATTCTGCGCCTGCTCGGTGATAACGGAATGATTGACGATGGTCGGGTGGTGTTTGAGGGACAGGATCTACTGGCCTTAAGCGCCGATGAAATTCGACAAATCCGCGGCGATCGCATTGCAATGATTTTTCAAGAACCGATGTCGTCGTTGAATCCGGTCCTGACCATTGGGAAGCAAGTGGCGGAACCCATTTGCTTACACCGTGACAAGGATTGGAGCGAGGCTATGGAGATGGCCGGTAGTTTGCTCGCCAAGGTAGCGATTCCTGATGCAACGGAGCGACTTGGCGACTATCCCCACCAATTCTCTGGCGGAATGCGTCAGCGTGTCATGATTGCTATGGCGTTAGCGTGCCAGCCCAGATTGATCATCGCTGACGAACCAACAACAGCGCTCGATGTCACGGTTCAAGCGCAAATTCTTGCGTTGCTCAAAGAACTGACGGAACAGTCTCAGGCTGCATTGATACTCATTACCCATGATCTGGGCGTCGTCGCCCGCTATGCAGATCGCGTTGCAGTGATGTATGGCGGAAGGATTGTGGAAACGGCGGATGCGAAAGAGCTCTACGCGAATCCAGCGCATCCATATACCGTCGGTTTGATGGCGTCCATCCCGGGTATCGAAGGCGACGCCGGCACGCGACTGATCACCATTGACGGACAACCACCGGATCTGGCGTATCTTCCGCCGGGATGCGCGTTTGCGCCGCGATGTCAGCATGCGCACGAGGCCTGTGGGAGCGGGATCCCGACCTTAGAATCGGTGCTCCAAAACCCAAGTCATCGCCGCGCCTGTTTTGGATACCCGTCATGAATCTGGCGATGAACGAAAAGCCTCTGCTCAAAGTCAATGACCTCAAAGTTCATTTCTCTCTCACGGAGGGCTTCCTGGAGAAGGAGGTTGGAAGTGTAAAAGCGGTGGACGGCGTATCTTTTGAGCTGCGGCGCGGTGAGACTTTTGGTCTGGTGGGCGAAAGTGGGTGCGGTAAATCGACCACGGCACTTGCTGTGTTGCGAATGCAACCCCTGACCGGCGGCTTAATCGAGTTCGAGGGGAACGACATCACGCGACTCGAACCACACCAAATGCGCCCGGTAAGGCGCCGGATGCAGATGGTGTATCAGGATCCTTTCGGTTCGCTGAATCCGCGGATGCAAATTCGCGACATTATTGGTGAGCCCCTGCTAGTCCATGGTCTTGCAACTAACCGACGGTTGTTTCGGGAGAGGATTGACGAACTTATGGACATGGTGGGACTACTACCAGACATGTCGGATCGCTATCCGCATGAGTTTAGTGGAGGTCAACGTCAACGTATCGGCATCGCGCGTGCGCTGGCATTGGAACCAAGTCTTATTATTTGCGATGAACCTGTGTCAGCGTTGGATGTCTCGATTCAGGCGCAGGTTTTGAACCTGCTGATGGACTTGCAGAGGGAACTTGGTCTTACGTACCTGTTTATTGCACACGACCTTTCTGTAGTTCGCCATATCAGTGACCGTATCGGCGTGATGTATCTAGGGCGCATCGTGGAAATCGCAGGACGTGACGAACTATTTGCTCATCCGAGGCATCCTTATACCCAAGCACTGCTGGCTTCGGTTCCGCGTCCCGACCCGGCTTTGGAAGCAACGCGTTCTCAGCAGCTGATCGTTGGCGAAGTACCGAGCCCCAAAACCCCCCCTCCGGGGTGCCACTTTCATCCTCGCTGCCCAAAGGTTATGGGCGTTTGCCGGGAGGAGTCGCCAATCTTAGAGTCGAATCGGGGCGCATTATTGTCAAATCATCAGGACGAATCCCGGGTCGCTTGCCATCTATATGACGCCTAGTTCTTCGTGTGTGACATCGAGGAAACGGGGGTTTCCACCAAATGAGTTACGCTACCTCCGTGTCGGATCGTGAGGTGGGCATGAACGATCGTTATTTTGTTGAAGGTCAAAATCGAGCGGGTACGCTCGATAACCGTGGCACGTTGATTTTTGACGACGACGACCGTTTGGATAAACAAATCCTAGAGACATACTGGCGATGTGGCTTTTACGTCTTTGAGGGAGCGCTTTCCTCGACTGAGCGCGACGAATTGGTCTCGGATTTTGAGGCGTTACTTGATCGCCTGCCTATGGATCGCGAGTCGAAGGTCGATCATCAAGGTCGGCCAGCCGCAGGTTTGGGCTTTACGAGGCCGAGCTTTCGTTTTGCAAAACCTCTGTCCGATCCGCATGGCGGTAGTGCGCTGAGTGGAGGCCGTTACGAGTCGAAGATGACGGAGCCGAAGCCGCCCGATGACGCTCCCGACGAAGTGTTGTTGAATATTTCGGGGTGCCTGCAACTGATGGACGCGTGCCTTCGTCTGTATGGGCACCCACAATTACTTCGAGTAGCGGAAGCAATTAACGGCCCAGATTTCACGCCTTTTACCGACACTATTTGGGTGAAGCAAGCTGGTCTTGGTCCTTCTGTCGCCTGGCATCAAGACGGCACCACGCATTGGGATAAACCGGACCTCGATCGCGGGACGCACGGATTTAATTTCATGGTGCAGCTATACGATACGACCCCCGAAAACGCGCTATGGGTGGTGCCTGGCAGCCATGACCAAGGAAAAATTGATATCAAAAAAAGAGTCGAAGAGAACGGTTCGGACCAGTTGTCAGACGCAGTTCCGATGCTTATGAAAGCTGGCGATGTAGCAATTTGTAATCGTCAGGTTCTGCATGGGTCCTTCGCCAATACGTCTGCTGCCAAACGGGCCACGTTTGTGTTTGGGTTTCATCGAAGGTCGTCGGTATTAGGCGTACAGGGATGGGCAAAAAATCCATACGACGAAGACTACGTAACCACACGTTCCCGAATCATTCCCATTGCCGTTGACGCGCGTTCTCAACACTTTGATGATGAAGATCCCTACGTTTATGCCCCGTTATGTGACGAAAGTCACCGGTATTCGAAAGAGACACGGAAAGACGCGATCGCGAACTACAATTTGAACGACATTGGTCTCTGACCGGCGATCGATACATCGAACATTCGGGATTAACCGCGTTCCCTACGTACGACAATGTAGCGGCATGCCAGTCTCGCAGTTCGACTAAAACCAGACTCGTCGGTTTTCCGCGAGCTGAGCGGCGTCACCCGGTTATTGACGCTTGTGAAACCGAATCAACGGGACCCCGCCTTTGTCCGGTACAACCGGCAATTCGATAAATGAAGGTGTCGAAACGCCTTGGTGGATTTTTTGCAGCGCAGCGACCGGACGTGTTTCGTAAGCGATTCGCGTTCCGGTGTTTGGATTACGGTCGAATAGAGGGAAGTTGCTACTAGAAACATCTAATCGAATCTGGTGGCCTTTCTTGAATACGTTACTCGTGGCACCTAATTGGATGGTGATGGATACCGGTTGATCGTTGGTGTCATAGGTGCGTCTGAGAATGCCGTCGGCAATATTGTAGGCTGATCCGTCAGGATAGACGTCGACAAGTTTTGCAGTGAAGTCTGTGGATGGGGCATCGGTTGAAACGACGAGAGTCGCGCGAACATAGCCCGTGACTTCGACATCTTCGGCCAAAGGACTTGATGTGTAGGAGAGTACATCGGGACGGGATTCGATCGAGTTTTGCGGTTTAATCGCTGTCCCCGGACCCATAAAAGCGCCGCCGCCAGTGGGGACCGGATTTAGAGGATTGTAGGTAAATACGTCGGCTGGGTGAGCGTCCAAGAGCGCCTCAAGTGCAAGTTGGCCGTCACCGCGTGGTTCGTGGGCATTTCCGCCGCTTTGGAGAAACAACTTGGTATCGACGGCTCTTGGCAGCGGCCATGTTTGTTCGTCGCGCCAACGGTTGTCGCCCATGACGAATATTCTCACTGGCGCAGTTTTAGGTTCGTCGCGATCGTTTAGGTGATAGTCAAACCAGTCAAAACTGTTAGCAATCGAGACGAAGCGAAAATTCATCGTCGTACTACCATCCGGGAGGACTACATTCTTGGCGTGGCCCCAAGGTCCGATAACAAGCCGCGACTTCATGGATACCGCTGCGTCCGGATGACCAAGTAGGGCCTTGAAATCGTCTAGCTGGGTCTGAAGGAACGGGTCGTACCAACCTGCTAGCAGCAAAACGGGTGCCTTGGTGGTGCTTGCACGCCGGGTACCGTCCACCTGGTACCAAAAGGCGTCGCGTTGACGGTGGCTCGTCCAGTCGTTGTAAAAATCCACGTCGGCAATGGACCGATCGTCGGCTTCAATCACAGGGAAGCCATTCGCGCCCCGCTCAACGAGCTCGGGGGTGACGTTTTCGAAGGATTCAAAGTGCACGGTGTTGGCCCACCACAAAGCCGACTGAAGCGCAAAAGCGCCACCCCGGTATAACGTGCGAAAAAAATCTGTACTCGATTCGTAAATGTACATGGCGGATAGTGAAGGCGACTCATTGTCCGCGATGGCCCATTGCGTATAACCGAAGTAAGAACCTCCCCAGGTCCCGACCTTCCCGTTAAACCAGCGTTGTTGAGAGAGCCAACGTAACGTTGCCTGACCGTCGTGACGTTCGTGGAGGAACGGGACGTATTCGCCGCCGGACTCATACCGACCGCGCGTCCCTTGTAGGACGACGGTGAATCCTTGTTCTGCCCAACCTCGTCCGATCAGGCGTGCGAACAGCGTCTGTTTGAGGGTGTTCGTATAGTTCAGCCGCACTAGGATGGTCGGCTGTTTTATGCCTGCACGAATTGGGTGATACACGTCTGCAACCAGTCGTACGCCATCCACCGTCTCGAAGGATTGGCCGGTTTCGACACGAACTGCGTGTAACGGAGCTCGCCCTGCGATCTTCCAGACGAAAAATGCAGGTGCCGCAAGATAGCTCACCCAAACAAAGTAGCCGCCGATAGCAACCAGCGAAATAGTGGTCCCAACGATTCGGCGAAGTCGCCGTGGTCGGGAAATAGACGGTGGGTTAGGTTGACTCCCTTGAAGCGAAATGGTTCGAAAACCCCAAGTAATACAATAACTTGCTAATACCCAATGGAAGAAGATAGGGATAGAGCCGCCGGTCCAACGTTCCAAAGGATAGAGCCCCATTCGAACCGCATAGCGAGTCATCATCACCAATAGGTAGATTACCCCGAAGACGAGTAACGCCTTGCCGAACCGTCGACCACGCCGAATAAAAAAACCGGACTCTTGAGTGAAATTTACGTTGACCCACGTTTGTAGTCCGAGAATCGTCAATTGAAAGAAAAGAAGCGGGGGATAATCGACAACACCTGAATACCATTCCGACGACGGTGGTAGAAAGTCCACGCCCCCGAACTGAACGAGCATCTGTCCGATGACACGCCCGAGAAAGAGCAACTGCAAGAACCAAAGTAATCGGACTATCAGTCGTTCGTTGAGGCGCGGCATGGCTGGTGACAGGAACGTCCTACCTATGAGACCTAGACATTAGTGCCGAACAAGTCGGATTTATAGCGAATTTCGAATCCGTTGGCGGCGACGTCGATAGCCGCACCGGGACACACAAGCCGACCGTTGGACCCGAACATCAGGGATTCGTCAGTGATGTCTGTCTCAAGCAACAGCGTTCCAAAAGCGCCTTCCTGAGCGATCACACCGTCGTCAAATTCGTTCGCGAGACAAAGAGCGGCGCGGGTCAGAAGACTCGTTTCGCCCACTTGCGCGCCGATAATGATCGGAATGTGCGCGTCAGAAAGAAGGCGGGCAATGGCACGTGATCGAATTAACCCGCCCATCTTGGAAACTCTGACGTTAACGAAGACGTTGTTGTTGGTTGTGTCGATGGGTTCGAAATGGCCTTTGTTCAAAAATGATTCGTCGAGAATAATCGGAACAGGCGTTTTCGCGAGCAAACGGTTGAGTTCACTAAAGGCGCGAGGTTGGAGCGGCTCTTCGAGGGCGAAAGGCGTACACGAGAGTTCACTAAGGTAGGCTAATACCTCCCCCGCGGTTTCCCAAATATTGTTGGCGTCGAGTCGTATACGGGCTTCAGGTGCGGCGTTTAGAACCAGCGAAAGCTTTTCGCTGTCGTTCTTTTCCTCTCCCGTGATTTTCACCTTGAAGTCGTCGAAGCCGAGCGCGACGTAGCGTGTAACAAGCTCAGCGAACGCTGTCTGGGAGTTATCTCCAAGGACCGCCGTATACTGAAAGGTGCCGGAAAGTGGCGGTGTACCGAGCGTCGCTTCGATACTCTGACCAAGATCTTTCGACATGGCGTCAAGTAGCGATAGCTCGATCGCACACCATGCGGCTGGGTTGGTATCAATCTGATGCTCGTGCTGATCAATCCACGTGGCGAGGTCGCTCACGGAGTGGATATTGTCGGTGAGGTCGGTAGTGTGTTGTTCAACAAACGCAAGGCAGCCAGAGAGGGTCTCGCTTGTCACATACTCTCGAGGGCATCCTTCACCGAAACCAACGTGCTCGTTCAGTGTACGGGTTCTTACCAGTATCGTTTGGGTACGAGATCGATCAGCGCTGTGATGTTTGAAATTGAGACGAAAGGGAATCTCGAGCGTTCGTGCTTGTATGTCGCGGATATTCATGGCACACGGTACGCCGATATATCGAACGAAAAATCCTTTTGATATTGCAAGATTAATGGTTTGAACTGGCTTTCTCTTTGACCTGCGGCCAGATAATGTAATTTATACGCCTCGCTGGTCCCTGGTTTGAGCTGGACCACTTCTAGTTCGTTGAGGCGGCCACTCAATCGTTTGGTTTGGTATTCCATATTCATGTCCTGAAATTGGCCGTCGACGTACTCTGCGAACTCCTTCGTGTTGATATGCAGGCCGCTAACCAACTCGACGTAGATGAGGTATTTCATCTCGATCTCGTTGGCTAGCGCTTGATAGAAGCGCACGTCGACATCGAAGTGAGACTTGGCGGCGTTCATGGTGTCAATTAGTTGGCTTTCATAAAGCTTTTCGCCGGTAATGTTGGTGATGCCTTTACCCTTTTGGGAAAACTGAAGTGTGGGTGTCGACAGGAACACGCTGCCGACTGTGACGATGTCATTCATGTTGTAACGATAGAGCCCGGCAGGCGTAGTCACAAAAACGTAATACGACTCGCCGCTCTCAAGCTCGTGTAGGGCCAGGAACTTGGGTCGGCCCTGCTCCCACTCGTTTTTTTGCGCGAACTCAAAAAAATTCTCGCTAATCGTTGGGATGCCTTCGTTGGTCTGCGTGTCTAGCGTGATGGTTCCTCGACATTCGCTAGATAGGTACCCAAGGTCCGCAACGCGGATCTTGGCGGGTAAATCCGGTCGAAGAGAATCCAATGAGATCCCGCAACTGCCTCCGGTCCAGGTGGTGACGAGTTTTAAAAAGGGCCACACGTCCGCAAACGAAATACGATCGTTTTTCGCGGCGATGGCAGCGAGCTCTTTAGCACGCGTTGGATTTCGGTGCAGTCGACGTTGAATTGTTGTTCTAGTTTTTGCGTCGACTTCTTCCAAGAAGCGGCATGACCCTGTCGCAATATCGGCAATGAGCGCATCTAGGTTGTCGTTCGCGAGTTCGAGCAGTTTGTGGAACGTCGACGGATTGGGGCTCGCCAGTAACGTGATGTCTTTGTGTGCAAGAGCCAAACGGCAGATGACGAGGTATTTGATCTCATAATCTTGGATAGAGAAAACGATGTTGGGTACGACAAACTTTCTTTGCGCTAGCCGGGGCATGGATTTATATACGTGTCCGGATGCGCTGCCGATGGGCGTGCCAGATTCTAAATAATCCTCGATATCGGGACTTGCCATCCCGAGAATTCGACCTGCATATGCTTCCGGACAAGATTGGTATTGAAGAAACGTGAAAAGATTTTGCGAATCTTTCATTGAATCCAGCGTTTCCTGCAGTACGGGGATGTATTTGGGCCGGCCAGTGGTGCCGCTGGTTTGGTTGTACATAACGAAGGGCTTTGCGGTGAGGACGGCGGCCCGAGTTTTCTCTTGTTTTTCGATTAGCGGTCGCAGATCTTCGTACTCGTGTACGGGCACAATGTCCGCATAGTCCTTATGACTTTTGATCGAATCGAACTGGTGTCGACGACCAAATTCCGTGTCCGCATTGTCATTGAGTATTCTTTGGAGGGTTGTTAACTGAGTTTTTTGCGAGTTTTTGGCGTCGGTGACGAGGGGCTGATAAAGCTTGCGACGAAGGACCCGCATTCTCAGGTCAAATAGGATATTGATGACGGAATCTGTGATCGAATGGAGCGTCACGGTGTTTGATCAGTATCGCCTGAAAATGGCGTTTGCATTTGTGATACGAAGTCGAGCGGATAGCTTCGATTAAGCAATCCGAGTTCCTCGACGTGCCTTGATTTTGGAAGGAAATAGGTTCCGAAGAGGAGATCCCAAACAATAATATTGTTGCCGTAATTGGAGTTGGCTTCGTCCGATATGCGCGAATGGTGCCATCGATGCAGTTGAGGCCCACTAATCAAGTAATTCAAAGGGCCTAATTGAAGCTCAATGTTGCAGTGTTGAAAAAATCCGTTGATGGAATAGAAAACAAAATAGAGTGCAAGTACGTCCTCGCGTACACCCAGGATGATGAAGGGCAGGGCGTCGAACAAAAATTGGAGTGTTTTATCGATGGGATGAAATCGCCCTACGTTTAACCAATAGAGCTTTTTCGGTGAATGATGAACAGCGTGAAATTTCCATAACCGACGCGTTTCGTGCATCCAACGATGCAGCCAATAGCGAAAGAAATCGGCGAATAGCACCATCAGACCGACTTGCAGACCAATGTTCCACGCGTCTGGCCATAGGCCCAAGGTCCAGCTAGACGACTCTAGTGACGTAAGAACGTAATACGCCACCACAAACGATAATCCGCGGGGTAACAAGACCTGTACCACCAGCATAAAGAGAGCGTCGGCTGTAACGTCTGACGTTTTTGGTTTCCAATCGATCTTGTGCGGCGTCAGAAATTCGAACGCGATGACTGAGAAAGCGCCTAGGAAGACGGGCATGTACGTGCTGACATAGATCCCGGCACTGAGATTTAACAGGGTGAAAAAAATCCCGATACAACCCACGATCACAATGGGATAGATCGAGTAAGACAGGTAGTGCGTTGCGGATTCCCTGAAACTCAAATACACGTCCTCACACGATGTCGTTGTCGACGCTCCGTCCTAGAATAAGACGGCCGGGGACGGAAACCTAATCTCTTAGGGTCAGTGTTCTCGCGGTGAAGAAGCCACCGAACGAGGCGATCAGTCGCGCCACCAGGCCACCTTTGCGCTTGGATTAATCACATCCCCGTCCTTGAGTACGTCGATGGGATCGCGACCGTCCACTCCTATACCAAATCGGTGGTAGCCGAGTAATCGTTGGAGCATCTTGGGCAGCTCCGCCGCCACCTCACGCGGTACTGATAACAACTGGATTTCCTGCGGTCGTAAGTACGCAACGTTATGGCTCATAAAAAACCCGAGGCGTTCTCGATCTTGCGAGGTGTTGGCACCGCCGCCATGCCATAAACCGCCTTCCCACATCAACATTGTTCCAGCGCGCATAGTGACTTGTAACGTGTCTATTGATTGATCAACGGGTCGATCGTGCCAATTGTGACTGTAGGGAACAATGTGTGTGGCCCCGTTTTCGACGTCGAAATCGTCGAGCGCAATCAACGCATTGCAAACGAAGTGAGGATGCGGCCTCTTGATGGGCCAAAGCCCGTCGTCCTGATGCAGGAATTGTTTGGTTTCGCCCGGAAGTAAGTTGAACAACGTCGTCACGTTAATTTGAACCCGAGGCCCGAGCACACCTTCGATGAGAGCTCGGATACGGCGATCAAGAAAGAGGTAGTCGACGGCACGGGTTTTCGCCAGCAAGTTATGTGCCCTCAAGGTCTTGCCGGTGTCTGTACCGATCGCTCGCATTTCGGTGATGCGAACTTCGGTATCAAATGCGTGACGGATCCGAGCGATTTCTTCGTCTTGGATAAAATCGGGGATGATGGTGTAGCCCTGGTCCTCAATTTCGGCAACGCGTTGGGTAACGTTGACCCCCTCGACGACGATCGCTTCGGCTTCAGCCGTTGTCACGAACAGTCCCCTGCAGACCGGTGAGCGATGCATTGATGTCGGATCCTTAATCCTCCTCGTGGTACCAGCCTCAAAATGGTGATTGAGAGGCGTGTGCGAGCAAGCGTTCCATTTTATTGTAGCTGGCGCAAAAGTGAAAAGACGCTCTGTTTTGCCGATCTGGGTTTTCGTGGGATAGTTGAAGCATGTTTATGAGTTCTCGAGCTTCCCGCTTCGTCTTCGCGGGCGCGTGCGTCGCGGTCCTTATGCTGTTGGTGGGAGCGCTCGGTAGTCGATATGGGCTTTGGCCGTTTCTCGTTGGGTTTTACTTTCTATTCGCTGGGATTTTAGTGGCACTGATTTGCGCGATTTGGGGTATCGCCGCGTTGGTGTTTTTGCGTGGGAAGGGCCGTATTGAAGCTCGTGCGCCTTTTGTCTATGGAACGATCCTCAGCGCGCTGGTGTTAGCCATCATGTTTGTGCAGTTCCTTGACGCGAGCCGTTTGCCTGCAATCCACGATATCTCCACCGATTCAGTCGATCCTCCTGAATTCGACCGTTTGATTGCCGTGCGTGGGACGACCAGTAACGATCTGACATACACCGATGCGGAAAGACAACAACAGGCGATGGCCTATCCGGAGATCAAAACAATGCGTACCCGACGCGATCTAAGCGAAAGTTTTGATCGCGTCTTAGTTGTGGCCAAAACACTGGGCTGGGAAATCGTTAATAGTGATCGCCGGTCAGGGATTGTCGAATCCACGGCGACGACGTTCTGGTTTGGATTTAAAGACGATGTCGTGATTCGCATTCGGGAAGAAAACGGAGGGACACTGATTGATTTGCGATCGGTGTCTCGAGTGGGCATGAGTGATTTGGGCGCAAACGCAGAGCGAATTGCTCGGTTCCTAGCTGAATTTGGCCGTTAAAAACGAATTATTTTTGCTTCCAAGGAATCAAGTTCAACGATTCCGATGGCATTCAACCCTTGAATATGTCCCGCGCATTCTCCGGGATTAAATATCAATTGCGATGAACGATTTTCGATGCGTTGTAAGTGCGTATGGCCATGTAGAGCAAGGTCATGATCTGTCGTCAGTACGCCATCCAAATCGGCTGGATCGTGCACGATGATGACGCGACGAGATGCCCAGACCACTTCGTAGGGGGGATCTTGGAAGTGAAAACCATGTGCGGCGATCGCCGAGTCGAGTGACGCACGCTCCTGGTCGTTATTGCCGAACACCCCGACCAGAGGCGATTTGAGGTCGGCCATCACGTCGAGCGTTTTAGCTTGCGTGATATCGCCAGTGTGGGCGACTACATCAACGTTCGCGTCGTTGAATAACTCAACAATCCGCGCGACATTCTTGAGGTTATTATGCGTATCGCTAACTACCCCTATGCGCATGATGTACCGCCGTAAGACAGCGAACGAGGACCGCCAGCATAAGGGCTGGAAGTCCCCGATTCATTGCTCGTGAATTACGACGCTTTTTCGAGGATGTGGATCCCGCACGCACTGCCTAGCCCGATCACGTGGGTCATCCCAATGCGGGCGCCCTCGACTTGGCGTTGACCTGCTTCACCACGCAGATGCGTTGATACCTCGTAGATGTTTGCGATGCCTGTCGCTCCGAGCGGATGACCCTTGGAGAGCAAACCACCGGACACGTTTACGGGAACCTTCCCACCTAGTGCGACTTCTCCTTCGTCAATCATCCGGCCGGCTTCGCCGTCTTCGCAAAGTCCGAGGTTTTCATAATGGAGAATTTCTGCTGTCGCAAAACAGTCGTGTAATTCCACCAGGTCGATGTCCTCGGCGCCAAGCCCTGCCATTTCGTAGGCGGCCGCGGCAGCTTTGCGCGTACATGTATTGACGTCGGGCATAACCAGATCACGTTCCTGCCATGGATCCGAAGTCAGGACGGAAGCACGTACCTTGATCGCCCGGCTCATTAGGCCGAGTTCCTTAGCTTTCTTTTCGGAGGCGATGATTGCAGCAGCTGAACCGTCAACGTTGACCGAGCACATGAGTTTTGTATTTGGATACGAAATCATTTCGGCGTTCATCACCGTATCGAGTGGTGTTTCGATCTGGTACATCGCTTTGGGATTCATCGTCGAGTGGTGATGGTTCTTAACAGAAACTTTCGCGAACTGTTCGAACGTTGTGCCGTAATTTCGAGCATGCTCCATACCCGCCTCAGCGAATACCGACGGCATTGTTCCCGAACCTAGAAGGCCTTCTTTTGAGATACCTTTAGAACCTCCGGCACCGCCTAAAAGACCCTTTCCCATCTGCTCGACGCCGACCGCGATCACTAAATCGTAAAGACCTGCCTTGACCGATGCCCACGCCTCCCGGAACGCGGTAGCTCCAGTGGCACACGCATTCGATACGTTGACCACGGGAATTCCCGTTTGGCCAATTTCTTGGAGAATGCGCTGACCGACCATGCCGCTGGCTTGGCCCAGATTTCCGCAATAAAGAGCCTCCATGTCTTGAATGGTTAGGCCGCTGTCGTCGAGGGCTAGGTGGGCGGCTTCAGCGCCGATCTGTGGGACGGTTCTGTCGGGAAATCGCCCGAATTTGATCATATCCACACCAACTACATATGCGTCTGTCATTTGATGATTCCTCAGCTGGCTGCGTTGCTTGGTTGAAAGAAGTAGGAAAGATACGAATTACCTTCCCCGTCTTTGCGGCCTAGCGCGTCGTCGTACACCACGTCGACGGGCATGCCGAATTCGATTTTTTCCGGTTCGGGATCAACATTGATCAGGTTTCCTTTGATGGTGCCGCCTCCTTCCAAATCGACAATCGCCGAAATGTAGGGAACGTCAATACCTGGAAAAGATCGATGCACGATGGAATAAGCATATAGGGTACCGCTATTGGCCAACGTCACGGTTTCCATTTGATCGCGCTCACCACACTTCGAACAGTTGGCGCGTTCTCCCAAGAAAATCGCTTCACAAGACGAACACTTGTATCCCTCAAGGTACGGATCGCCATCTTCCGGAATCTTCAGATAGTCAACCGCGGGTAAAGGGTTGTCGGACATAGTCTCCCCCGTGTCCAAATCCATTAACTGTTAGAGAATACGGTATGGTTGCAGCCGATACTAGCGGCTGAGTTGGTCGGTTTTGAGTCTGATCGTACGTAGGGCTAGAGCTGACGAAAGCCACTTCATCGACTACGTCACTGAGAAATTGCATTTTGGTGTAGGTATCAAACCCACTTAACATGCGCGGATGAATCTATCCTCCATATCGGAAGCCTGTCACGTCATCGGGATTTGCGGAGGGGCGGTTGGTGGTTCGGAGGCTGCCGCACTTATTGCGAAATCCGGATCGATCGCAGTCGTCTTTGAACAAAATATGCGGCCTTACGGGAAGATCGAGGATGGTCTTCCGCGGTGGCACTCGAAGCTGCGTAACAAAGAGTACGCCAAGATTGACGAGAACCTTTCGACCCCAGGGGTGGTTTTTGTTCCGGGCACGCGACTGGGTGAAGATCTCTCGTTTTCTTCTCTCTCGAATGATATCGGTCTAAGCGCTTTAATCCTCGCTCATGGCGCGTGGCGCGACCGCCCTCTGCCAATCGAGGGTGTTGATCGCTTTATCGGAAATGGGCTGAGCTATCAGAACCCCTTCGTTTATTGGTTCAATCACTACGAGGAAATTGGATTTTCTGGTGAAAACTTTCCTATCCACGACGACGCCATGGTCATCGGAGGAGGTTTGGCTTCGATCGATGTCTGCAAGATCTTAAACCTTGAGCTATACGCTCGAGCCTTGGGGGACCGCGGGATTAAAGTTGATATCGAAGAGATGGAAGTGCGGGGAATCCCAAGAACGCTGGAGACGCACGGGCTCGCGGTAGACGACCTCAACATTCAAGGCTGCACGCTTTTTTATCGACGAGATAAAGAAGATATGCCTCTTGAGAACGTAAGAAATCCAAGCGCTCAGCGCCTGGAGAAACTCAAAGGCACTCGAGCAAAAATCATGGACAAAGTGATTCGGAAGTACTTAGTGCGGTTTTGCCCGAATGCTATTCCCGTCGAGGCCGTCGAAAAAGACGGGAGGTTAGATGGCTTCATCTTTCAACGGACAAAAATAGTTGATGGGCGAGTTTTAAGAATAGAGAACACTGAGTTCACAACACGTTCAAAACAGATAATTAGCTCGATAGGGAGCACGCCCGTACCAATTGATGGCGTACCGATGGAGGGTGAGTTGTACCAGTGGCAAAACAGGGAAGAGGGGCGCCTTGTGAATGGGGTATACGGGCTCGGCAACGTCCTCACCGGTAAGGGTAATATCGTGGAGAGTCGCCGCAACTCAAAAGAAATCACCCCAAAGGTCGTTGATCAAGCGCTTGCCAGTCCGAAAATTCCCGCGGACGGGGTTTCGGAGATCATGAGTTTAATTCGAACCCGCTGGGATACCGTCGGATATCCAGGTGAGTACGAAGATTGGATTGCTTCGAAGCCGCCGGCCGCCTAGGTCTTTATAAGAAAATGGGGCTGTGCCCGGAGCGCCTCATGGGGTTGGGGGTAAAACGCTAAGTTCACGACGAAGAATCTCATTAACTTGTTTGGGATTGGCTTGACCGTTTGTTGCTTTCATAACTTGGCCGACGAAAAAACCGAGTATTTTCTCTTTGCCATCGCGAAACTGTCCGACCTGGCCGGGGTGGTCGCTGATTATTTGGGATACCACGTTTTCTAATTCGCTAGTGTCGTTTAGTTGCCGCAAACCTTGATTTTCGATGGTTCCGTCCACACTCCCACCTTCAGCCCATAATGTTTCGAAAACCGACTTCGCAATCTTTCCGGTGATGGTCTCATCTTGGATGCGTTGGATTAGTGTTCCAAGTTCATCGGGTGCGATTGGGACGTTGGCAAAACTGATTTCGTCGCGGTTGAGCGCGGCGGCGACATCACCGAGGATCCAGTTCGCGGCGAGTTTTACGTCGATCCCACGTTCCGCTACCGCGTCGAAGTATCTCGCCGCGTTAAGGTCTTCGATGAGGCGACCCGCTTCATAATCGGTAAGACCAAGTTCAAGTACGTATCGGTTTCGTTTTGCTGTCGGGAGTTCAGGTACCGTCACCCGTACCGATTCAATCATCTCGTCGGTTATGTCGACAGGCAAGAGGTCGGGATCTGGGAAATAACGATAATCGTCCGATGACTCCTTTGAACGCATGGATCGGGTTTCATCTCGCTCGGAATCATAAAGTCTTGTTTCAAGAACGACTTCGCCACCGGCGTCGAGGACGGCAATTTGGCGATCTATTTCGTACTCAAGTGCTTTTTCGACGAACCGAAACGAATTGACGTTCTTGATTTCCGTGCGTTCGCCTAGGGTCTCGACCCCCTTGGGCCGTATGGAAATATTTGCGTCACAGCGCATGGAGCCTTCGTTAAGATTGCCGTCACAGATTTCGAGAGTAGTGACGAGGCCATGTAGCTCTCGAAAATACGCAGCGGCCTCTGCTGCTGAGTACAATTCGGGCTCAGAGACTATTTCAAGCAAGGGCGTTCCCGCTCGGTTTAGATCAATTCCGGTAAAACCATCGTAAGCGGTGTGAATGGATTTACCGGCGTCTTCTTCGAGGTGAGCCCGGGTGATGCCAATCTCGCGAATCGATCCGTCGCTGAGGAAAATTGGTAAAGCACCTCGCCCCACAATGGGTTGGTCGAGTTGACTTATTTGGTAGCCCTTTGGCAAGTCAGGGTAAAAGTAGTTCTTACGATCAAAACGGCACGATGAAGCGATCTCAGCATCAATGGCGAGACCGAACTTGATCGCCATACGTATTGGCTCTTCATTTAATACTGGGAGCACACCTGGTAACGCGATGTCGACGGCGTTTGCATTACTGTTCGGATATTCACCGAAAGAGGTAGCGGCGCGCGAAAATATCTTTGAACGTGTCGCAAGCTGAACATGAACTTCCAATCCAATCACGGCTTCCCATTCAGTCATGTTCGTACGCCGGATGAAGTGCGTGCCAGTCGGTTTCATTTTGATATTGGCATCCGAGCGAGAGGATCGATGATTCGCCAAAATGCGGGCCAATGAGTTGCATCCCAACGGGCATTTGTTCTCTCATTCCGCATGGCAGTGAGAGGGCGGGAAGCCCCGCGAGACTGGCCGGGGTCGTGTAGATATCTTGTTGGTACATCCCGACTGGATCTTCGATCAATGCTTCGCGTTCGAAGGCGGTTGACGGCGAGACAGGCGTGAGGAGGACGTCAACTTCCATGAAGGCGTCTAAGAAATCCTGACGAATAAGACGGCGGATTTGTTGGGCTTTCAAGTAGTAAGCGTCGTAGTAACCCACTGATAGCGCATAAGTACCTGTCAAGATGCGTCGTTTAACTTCGCTGCCGAAGCCCTCGGTACGGGAAAATTGATAAAGATCGTCTAGATTCTCGGGCGACGTAGTTCGATGCCCGTAACGAACACCGTCATAACGCGACAGATTAGTCGAGGCCTCCGCTCCAGCGATCACATAATAAACTGCGATCGCCGCTTCGGTGTGCGGTAACTCCACTGGAACGCAGTCATGACCCAACGATTCAAGTGTGTGACGAGCTGCTTCAAGAACCTTGGCCATCGAGGAATCGAGGTCGTTCCAGTATTGGGACGGGATGCCTATCTTCAGGGGGCGACGCGAGCTATCGATATCTGTCGCTTCGGCGATCGCGCTGGTTGAATCATTCGGATCGTGTCCTTCCATTGCGTTAAGTAAGGTCCCAGCATCTGAGGCCGTACATGCAATAGGCCCGCCTTGATCCAAACTTGAGGCAAACGCAATCATGCCGTAACGAGAAACTCTCCCGTAAGTCGGTTTTAAGCCGGTAACACCACAAAAACTCGCGGGCTGCCGGATTGAACCTCCGGTATCGCTACCGGTGCAAGCGGCGGCCAGGCCCGCTGCGACCGCCGCGGCTGAACCGCCTGAGGACCCGCCGGGAACGCAAGCTTGATTCCATGGATTCTTTACAGGTCCGTAGAAACTGGTTTCATTACTCGAACCCATCGCGAATTCGTCCATATTGGTTTTACCAAGAGTTATGGCACCAGCCTTACGTAGCCGGTCGACAACCGTGGCGTCGTATGGGGCGACAAAATTGTGGAGCATGCGGGATGCGCAGCTCGTTAATAATCCCTCGGTGCAGAAAAGATCCTTATGGGCGATAGGAATTCCTGTTAGCGGGCCGGTACGCTTATCAGCGATGGCTTTATCGGCGCTTTTGGCAGCAGCGAGCGCGCGGTCGGAGTCAACAGTTATGAAGCAGTTAAGATCCGCAGCGGCATTGATTCGACCGAGATAAAAATGCACAAGTTCCTCGGCACTGAAGTCGCCGTTGTCAAGGCCAGAACGCAGCTGAGCCATATTCGCGTATGGGTTCATTCCACGACCCTTGGAACCAAATAGAGGCCATCACGCGTTTGTGGAGCTATCGCCTGATACCGTTCTTGTTCGAACGAGGTGTCAGGCTCATCGGGTCTAAATCGTTGGTTGACCTCGAGAGGATGTGCTAGCGGCTTAACCCCATCGGTATCGATGGATTGCATGAAATCGACCAATTCAACGATGGAAGATAAGTCCCGTAACAGCTTTTCGCGATCGTCTGGTTGCAACGAGAGTTGGCATAGCGATAGCAGTTTGTCGATCGTTTGTTGGTCCACTTTCAGGCCATTTCAGCGTGTCAGAGGCCGCATAATCTAAAACAGGTTCGGCGAATTGGCCAAGGTCTTTTATATGAGGACCGAAGCGCCAGCATACAACAAACAGAATCGCGATAATCTGCTTGCTTCAGGTGGTCAGTGTCTCGTGCTAGAGTCCTGGGTCCCGCACGGGGAACAGAGAAAAGCAAGGTGCTGAAGAATATCCGAGGTCTTTTTTCCCGGGATCTCTCGATCGACCTGGGTACGGCGAACACGCTGATATACGTTGGTGGGCAGGGTATTGTTTTGGACGAACCGTCCGTCGTTGCCATTCGCACACATAAGAATGGTCGAGAATCAATCGAAGCGATCGGTATGCACGCAAAACGCATGCTGGGTCGCACCCCGGGCGACATCACAGCAGTGCGACCTCTTAAGGATGGGGTTATCGCTGATTTCGATGTAACCGAGCAGATGCTCAGGCACTTTATTCAGAAAGTACATCCCAAGCACGCGCTCGGACTGAAACCCAGTCCGCGAATCGTTGTGTGTGTACCGTGCAAGTCGACGGAGGTTGAACAGCGAGCCATTAGAGAATCGGCTGAACGGGCTGGTGCGCGCGACGTACTCCTGTTAGAGGAACCCATGGCGGCCGCGATTGGAGCGGGACTACCCGTCGATGAAGCAGTCGGCACAATGGTCATTGATATCGGGGGCGGTACCACAGAACTCGCGATTATTTCGCTTAGCGGCGTCGTGTACTCAGACAGTGTGCGGGTTGGCGGCGATCGATTCGACGAAGCCATCAGCGCATACGTACGTCGAACCCAAGGTAGCTTAATTGGCGAAGCTACGGCCGAAAAAATAAAAGAGGAGATAGGCACGGCGTATCCCCAAAACGATGTACTAGAAATTGATGTACGTGGCCGAAATTTAGCCGAAGGGGTCCCTCGCAGTTTTACACTCAACAGTAATGACATTCTCGAGGCACTCCAGGAGCCTCTCTCCGTGATTGTGCAAGCGGTCAAACGTGCGCTGGAGCAATGTCCGCCCGAACTTGCATCGGATATAGCGGAGAGCGGGATGGTATTGACGGGTGGCGGAGCGCTGCTGAAAGACATTGACTTGCTATTGGCGGAAGAAACCGGGTTGCCCGTTATCGTTGCCGAGGACCCGCTAACTTGCGTCGTGCAAGGAGGCGGGAAACATCTAGAGGATCTTGCGCACGCGAAACCCGCTTCAATGCTTTAGGCCGCCGTAAAGGGACGCCGAAACGCTATAGCGGCCCGAGGTTTGTTGTTGCCCTACTGTACAATTATTTTTCTGTACGAATGACCGGGTGAACGACAATTAGGCGACTGTTTACCACTGAATCGAGTTCAAAGTACGTTCTATTTGCTCTGTCGTTAATTTCAGCTTGCTTGCTATTGGTGGAGTCCTATAACGAGACGTTACTCGGCCCGCTAAAGCAAGGGGTTGCCATAGTCGCAAGGCCAATCCAATCGATTGCTGAAGCCCCTTATTTTCTGACGGACGCGTCGATCGATTTTTTCTCTTCTCGAAATAACTTGCAGAAAGAGAACTCTATTCTGGAAAACCGGATACGCGAACTTTCCTATGGTTCGCAGCGACTGGCCGCGGTCGAATCTGAAAATACTCGCTTGAGAGAGCTGCTTGGAAGTCGCAAGCGCTTGTCCGGAGATGTTTTGGTTGCAGAAATTGTGGGAATCGATCCCAACATACAGAGACGCGAGGTAGTTATTGACAAAGGAACGGTTGACGGCGTGCGGGTCCGTCAGGCGGTGATCGAAGCTGAAGGCTTGTTCGGCCAGGTCATTGCGACCACCCGGTCCAGCGCTCGAGTTTTAATGGTGTCAGATCCGAGGCATGCAATTCCAGTAGAGGTTGTTCGGTCCGGATTTCGTTCAATTGCGGTGGGAATGGGTCTTAGCGATCGTCTTTATCTTGAAAACGTGTCTACCACAGCGGATCTCATAATAGGCGATGTGCTGGTTAGTTCCGGATTGGGTGAGAGGTTTCCCAGGGGGTATCCAGTCGGCGAAGTACGATCGGTTGACATCGATCCAGCGAGGAACTACGCGGACGTTTACACGAGTATTCAGGCTCGGCTAGATACGAGTCGTCATGTACTTATCTTGTTTGACGGGATGGCCCCATGAACACGCCGGTTCGTGGAATCGTCGTTCTACTCATTCTTCTGATCGGACTACTTTTGACCGTTGGCCATTTACCCCGAGTGCTTCCGGACTGGATCGGGTGGTTGCGCCCAGAATGGATGGTGTTGATTTGCTTTTTTTGGGCAATCGAATTACCAGAGCGAATAGGCTTGGTAAGTGTTTGGGCGTGTGGATCAGTTATGGATGTCATGGTTGGCGATGCAATCGGTACAAACGGCGCCTGTTTAGCTTTAGTCTCGTTTGTTGGTTGGAAGCTGCAGTCCCGAGTAAGTCTCTATTCACCTTTCCAACAAATTGCGCTGATGTTTGTGATCTCTCTGGGCGTTCTTTGGATCAAGGCCGTTATTGACAATCTCTTCAATGGTGTTGCGTTTACAACACATATTCTAGTGAACGCGGCCTGCACCAGCTTGTGGTGGATCCTAATATCTAGGGTGCTTGGCCGCGTCAAAACGCGGTTCGATATTCGGTGAGCGAAGCTCAGTTTATTTTAGCTTCGAAATCGCCGCGTCGGGCTGATCTTCTCCGGAGCGTAGGATTCAAATTCTTGATTGAGCCTGCCGACATCGACGAGTCATTAAAAGTGGGGGAGGGTCCACGAGATTACGTCCGGCGTATGGCGCGATCGAAGGCGAGACATATCCGCGCGGACCTCGCCGTGCTGGGTGCGGATACGATTGTGCATGTCGACGGTGAAGTTTTAGGAAAGCCAGCAGATCGAGGTCAGGCTATTTCTTTTCTTGACAGGCTTTCGGGGCGCGAACACGAGGTCATGACTGCGGTCGCAATTTCTTTACGTGACCGAATCGAAATCGTTGACGTAGTAACGAAGGTACATTTTCGCGATCTGAAGTCCGGTGAGGCAGCACGATACTGGGCAACGGGTGAGCCGCTCGATAAGGCGGGCGGTTATGGGCTACAGGGTGTGGGCGCAGTATTTGTGGATCAAGTAATCGGGAGTTACAGTGCGGTGATTGGGCTGCCGCTAGTGGAAACCGAACGCCTCTTGAGTTCGTTTGGTGTTGATACGTGGCGAAACCGTGCTTGATTAGGTCAGATGCGCCAAGATTTATTCATTGATGTGAACGAGTACGAGACGCGTGTTGCGCTTTATCGGGATGAAATCTTGCAGGAAGTGCATATCGAACGCGATGGTCGATACAGCTTAACGGGCAATATCTATCGGGGTCGTGTCAATCGAGTTGTTCCTGGCATTCAGGCCGCCTTTGTCGATTTTGGAGGCGATCGTTCAGGCTTTTTACACGTACGAGATGTAGTGCCCGGTGGCGTGGGCGGCGTCGATTCCGATAAAAAGGACGCAGAAGAAAACAGCCGAGACCAATTCGAAGACGCATTAGATATACGAAGTGCTCTGCATGAAGGCCAGTCATTGCTGGTACAGGTAAATAAGGACCCTATCGCTGGGAAAGGCGCTCGATTGACCACCAAATTAACGCTGGCTGGACGGTATTTGGTGCTCATGCCATATAACAGCCGCATAGGTGTGTCGCAGCGTATTCGGGAGGAAACTGAACGAGAAAGATTACGTAATTTGATGGACGATTTTAGGCATGAAATGTCGAGTCCCCATGGATACATCGTTCGAACGGTGGCTGAAGGAGTACCGATCGAGGATCTTGAAGATGATGTCGAATTTCTTGAGCGCTTATGGCGGCAGGTCACTGAAAAGGCGAAAGCTGCAGCAAATGGCGAAGCTGTGTACCAAGAACTTCCTCTGCATACGCGTGCACTCCGAGACCTCGTTAATGCTCAGGTACAGTCGATCGCGGTGAACGACGAAGACACGATAGAGCAAGTAAAAGATTTCGTGGCGAGTTACATGCCGGAATACATCCCGGGGTTAATGTTAGCGGCCGATAGCGAATATCAAAAAGACAAGCTGGATGAGGAGCTAGCCAAGGCGCTGATGCGGGAAGTGACGTTACCGTCCGGTGGATATTTGATCGTTGAGAATACCGAGTCGATGTGTACGGTCGACGTAAACACTGGCCGTTTCGTTGGCTCTAAGAACCTGGAAGACACTGCATTTAAGACGAACATGGAGGCGGCTCGAGTGATTGCCCGAGAGTTGCGAGTTAGGAATATTGGCGGACTTGTCGTGGTGGATTTTATCGACATGGACGATGCGGTGCATCGTTGCGACGTTATGGAGACCTTCGAGAAATCATTTGAAGGCGATCCAAATCGCGTCCAAATCGGAGACTTTTCGGAGTTTGGACTGGTTGAGCTGAGCCGAAAACGTACTCGTAAAACTCTAGCGGAACAGCTGGGGGAACCCTGTTTGAGATGCAGTGGTGAAGGGATTGTTAAGAGCGTTGAAACCACTTGTTTTGATCTGTTTCGTGCGCTGCACGCTGAAGCCAAGGCGCGTGTCGAAGGCGCAGGGCTCGGACTGGTGTATCTAGTCAGGACACGTCAAGAAGTTGTGGATCGAATGGTTGGTCAAGAGTCAGGCCGGCTAGAGCAATTGAGTTCTAAGTTGGAGTGCGAAATTCGCTTTGAAGTTGAGCACGACGGGGGACTTGGCGAATATACGTTGGTTCGACTCTCTGACCCACAAAGCGGTTAACTAAGTCGGACAACTACGGGACGTGAAAGCCACAAAACGATATCACTTGGCCACGATCGTTATTGAAAAATCGGACTCTGAGAGTTGATGTGGCTGACTTTGAGCGCGCCGAAGCAAGGGTAGGGAGGGGACGTTGAATCGTTCGCTAAAATACTTACTACTCTTCGTAATTGCAGTGCTAGCGTTCTTTGCCGGGGTTCAGCTCATCGGGAGAATTTTTTCCGCAAATCTCACCGACTTGGAACCCACGATCAACGAATTATTGGCCTCTTACGATGTAACTTTGGAAGGAGCTAAGGGTGGTTGGAGTTACGTCAATCCGATATTTACCGCGCGTCGTATTACTTTCTCGGGCGGTCAGCTAGACGAGGTCCTATTCGAAATCAACCTTCTCAAGAGCCTTCTAAACAACCGCATTGTCGCAAACAGGTTGATAGTCGGTTCGGCGCACGTTGGTGTCGAGTACGTAGATTCTGGATGGCGCCTAAGAGGCTCGGGGGGAACGGGCATGCCGGCGCCCGACATCCTTAGTTTTCTGGTCGATAGCCAAGACCTGCTTTTTTCAGCGGAGCTACAAGCTTTTCGTTACGGTAAGTCGGCATCTTGGGTAATCGGAGCTAGGAGCTTCAACCGCGACGGGCACCACCGTATTTCACTTACCCTCGCTCCAGACAAGAACTGCGTTAGCTGTAAAGGTCGTTTGGAGCTCGATTTTCGTAATTCGGTTTGGGGACGTAATGACGGTAACGGGCTAGGATTTGTGGATCTAACGGACGTGACTTTTGACGATGAAGTAGCTGAGATCCTTGGTCTTCCAGTCGGCAAATGGAATATGACGGGAGGCTGGAAAAAAAATGCAAGAGAGGAACTTTTTTCGGTCGAGATACTGTTTGAACGCGGACAGAACGACGACTCTAGATTTGTCGCTTCTGCGAATCTCAACGGCAGCCGTCAAGGCGATCGATACCGCGGATCCATCAACATTGTCGGACTCGATCCGGTGGTAGGCCGTATAGAACTTTCGCCTCTCAGCGTACATACAGATGCTCGCGATCTACTGGAACTATTTAGTCCGGCAATTGAGTTGCGTACCTTATCGACGTTGGCGACTGGTCTCTACGGTCTTGACCACCCTGTTGGGCGTCGGATTAAAGAACTGGGTGCATCTGGCCGTTTGCAAGGAGCAGTTTTTCTTGTAGACCAACAGGGCACCGCATTTGCCGCAGAAGCCGACCTGTTGTCTCTCAAGAACCATCGAGGAGGACCAGCTTCAGAGTCTGTTTCTGGATCAATACGCGGACATGGAAGGGTGATCAAACTAGATCTGGCTTCCAAGTCGGGGACAATTGCATTGCCTAAGGTGTTTGAGGACCCCCTACTCTTTGACGAGGCGGTGGGCCCGATCGTCTTTTGGATCGGACGAGATTACGTTGGTATTCGCGGAGAAAACCTCAGCTTTACTACCGACGAAAGCATCATTACGGGCGGCTTCGGACTTTCGATGCCAAAAATAGACGGACGCGAGCATCAAACCACCTTGGTTGCGAATGTGGAAAAAATCGATGTTCGAAGAGCGAAGAAGTATGTCCCTATCGGCCTACCTCAAGGACTGAAATCTTGGTTGAAGACTAGTTTACGAAATGTCGGTTCCTTTTCGGCCGTTCAATTGGTTTACCACGGTCGCAATGTTATCTATCCAGGATTGCCATTGAGGCGAGCTGAACTTCTGGCGGACTTTGAGTCGCTGTCGATTGATTTCCATGAAGACTGGCCGCTGGTTTCTGCCGCTGACGGGCGACTTGAGGTCAGGGCTCGAGAAAGTCGAGTCGAGTTGCAGGAAGCAACGAGCTTTGAGGCGAAAGTTACTAACGCCGTCGTTTCGATACCGTCAAATGGTTCCTTTATCGACGCGAAATTGGACGTCGTAGTACCCGTCCCTCGCGCGTTGTTATTTGCTCAGGAAAGATCGATGGAGCTCTTAGCTCCCGTAATTGGTGGTGGTTTGGTTGGTGAGGGTTCCCTCGGTATTGATGCCAGTTTTAGAGTACCGCTGACGGATCGCATGGGGGAGCCCGGAGACTTCCAGTTGAAGTTTGAATTCAATAACGTCGCGGTCTCACTTGATGATCCGAGCATGCGTTTGGACGCTTTAAATGGGGCGGTCGAGTATCGTTCGCCATACTCGATCGTAAAGAGCGATCTGTCCGCAAATCTATTCGGTACGCCAATTGACATTGAAATCATCTCAGGGAGTAACGCAGACGAAGAATTCATGGGAGTAGCACTGACTGGGCAGTTAAAGGTGGCTGATTTGCTCGCTCTACTTGAAGTAAACAACCCGAATATTGCGACCGGAAACATGGAGTATTTGGCGAATTTATCGATCTTTGTGGATTCGGCACGACCGTCTGAACTGGGCTTCACATCCGATCTGGTTGGCGTCGGCCTGACACTGCCGGAGGAGTGGGCGAAACCGCCGTCGGTAGCGCGTCCTTTGGACGTAAATATTCAATTCTTGGATTCGTATACATCTGTAGCGTTTCGTCACGGCAGGACAGCAGGATGGATTCACCTTTCTAACAATCGGATAAGTCGTGGATCGGTTGGAGTCGGAGCACCGGCGATCGTCGTATCAGAAAACGAAGAACGTTTGGTTGTTTCCGGCGGTTTGGATTCTCTAGAAATCGACACGAAACTTGCTAATTCAAACGACCTAATCGACTGGCGATTGAACAATTTTCGAATAGATGCGCTGCGGGCAGGCGCCGTGGAGTTCACAAATGCGATCGTTTCGGGCCAATCGGTTGGCGACGCTGTAGAAGTCCAACTGTCTTCAGACCAGATTGATGCGACGTTTGTTCGGAAATTCGACGATCCGTGGAAAGTCGACGTAGATGTAATTCGAATCGCAAATTTCAATCCAGTTGGGAATGCGGGAACGTCCGACCCATTGTCATTCGATATATCAGGGAAGATTGTTCCCGCGGACATTACGGTTCGTAGCGTGTTGGTGACCGATATCGATGGGTCCATCAACGATTTTGGCCGCTGGCGTTTTCGCCTCCGCCCGCACCCCGACGGGTTGCGAGTGCATGGGCTGGAAGGTGCAATACGCGGTATCGAGATTAGTAGCGATCAGGAGATGTTTTGGGCTCGTTCCACTAATCGGACGCACTTTGTCGGCAGTATTCAGGGCGTTGCGCTTGGATCGGTGCTGTCTCAATGGGGTTTCGACCTCAGTATCGAAGGCGAATCATTCAGCGGAGAGGGTGACCTTACTTGGCCCGGATCTCCGCTTGCATTTGCAATCAAGGACATTGAGGGATCCTTCGTCTCCGAGGTCAAAAATGGTCGATTTGTGGACATAGAGCAGGGTGGCGGAGTCGCTCGTATTTTAGGATTGCTGAATTACTCAACCATCGCCCAAAGGCTAACTGGGAATTTCTCTGACGTGGTATCTAAGGGCATCAGCTTTAATCGAATACACGCTCCGGTGAATTTCCAATCCGGCATATTGGGGTTTACAGAGCCAATGTTTGTAGAAGGGAATGGGTTGCTTTTTCGGGTCAACGGTACGGTTGATTTATCCGACGGACGGCTTGAAAACGAGCTCGTTATAACGCTCCCGGTTTCGGACAGCCTACCGTGGTATGCCGCATACATCGCGATTGCCAATCCGGTGGCAGGCGTCGGCGTGTTGCTTGGTCGGCGTATTTTTGGTGCCCAGATCGAAAATCTTTCGAGTGGAAAGTATCGGCTTAGCGGGACTTTGGATGAGCCCCGTGTGGAATTCGTCAGCATTTTCACTACTGATATGGAAGATTCAAGTACTTCTCAAACTCAGGTTGAAAAAGCACCATGAATGATCATCACAATCAAGATCGTTTGCACGAAGCCGCCATACCACTTCGGTTGGATTGCGTTGATTCTTCATGGTCACTCACCATACGTTGACCGAAGATCTATTGTTATTTGTAGGTCAGAGCGTAAATCTGGTAACGGGCGATAGTTAGATGGTCGTTGGTGAAATTTGGGTCGATACGCCTAAGAGGTTTGTCGCATCGTACAGAACCCCGTCGTGGCGCGTATACAGAAGAACTCCGAAGAGATGACCGGTTCGGGGGCTGCTACTGGGTTATTCAGCTTCTCCAAAACGATCAGCAACCATTGATATTAAGGCTTCAATTGCGTCGTCCTCGTCTTCCCCATTTACTTTCAATGAAAGGACAGTGCCCTTGTCAGCCGCTAGAGTTAATACATTTAATATGCTTTTTGCATCGACTAATTCGCCATCTTGAATTCCAATTTCAATGTTGCATCGAAATTGGCGTGCGACCCGGATGAATTTTGACGACGCTCGAGCGTGCAACCCAAGCTTGTTGACGATGGGGAGATTAACGTGTCGCACCGACCAGGTTATTGGCTTCCTGGTGCCGTACCAAGACGTCAGAGTAATTTTGTGAAAAATGTGTTGATAATCTTTCCACTATATAGACCGATCTGTGTTGGCCTCCCGTGCAACCTATAGCCACCGTCATATATGCACGATCGGTTTTTTCGAATTCGAATAACCAAGTTTCAAGAAAACTAGAGATGTCATTGACCAAACGGGTGGTTATTGGTTGTGATTCAAGAAAATCGCGGATTGGTTGATCAAATCCGGATAGAGATCGTAGTTCTTTTTGCCAATAGGGATTGGGTAAACAACGGACGTCAAAAACGAAATCTGAGTCGATGGGAACACCAGTCTTAAAGGCGAAAGACCGGAAAAGAAGCGAGATGCTCTTAGCAGATTTGTTGATCACGCGGGTTTTGATCATCACTACAAGTTCTGCGGCAGTCAAAGTTGTTGTATCTATCTGCAGGTCGGCCAATTCAGAAACGACAGCAAGGACTTCTCGTTCCGCGTCAATAGCTTCGCGCAAATCTTGGGTGACGTGAGTGAGGGGGTGCCGACGGCGGGTCTCGCTAAAGCGTTGAATTAAAATGTCGCCTAGTGCATCGAGAAAAACGATCTGAACATCTAGACCGATTTGATCGAGCGCAGATAGCCGTTCAGGCAATTGTTCGAGATCCTTTGGTACATTCCGCGCGTCGATACAAACGGCGAGATCTTGGACGATTTCTGCCTCAGAACTAGATTGGATGAGTGGTTCAAGGAGGCCGGCTGGAAAATTGTCAATACAGCTGAATCCTTCATCTTCGAGAGCGTGAAGGGCAGTGCTTTTCCCGGAACCTGATCGTCCGCTGATGACAATCAATTTCATTCTGCTAACGCCTCGGCAACCTGGCGTTGAAAAACTTCGTACAGCTCTCGATCGTCTTGTGCTTTTCGCAGATCCTGGGCATTAGGTTGAAGGTCGAAGACCCTTGCTAGAATAGCCAAGAGATCGAGATGCAGTCTGGTCTCGCGTTCCGGTACGACGAGAATGAATAGAAGGTCGACGTCTTGATCGTCAAAACTAATAGGGTTCGTCAAGTACAAAAGTGACGCGACTGGATGTCGACAATCCGGATGTCGACAGTGTGGTATCGCGATACCTTCTCCAAGGTTCGTACTACCAAGCTTTTCTCGTGCCATCAGTGCCTCAAGAAGGTGTCGTGCGCCGATATCACCTTGAGTCTTCGCGATCAGCTCAGACGCCACCTCAATAGAAGCCTTTTTGGACGCGGCGTCTACGTCTCGCCGGACACAGTTGATGGGTAAAATCGATATGAAATCAATCATGAACGGTTAGTAATATCTGAAACAGCTATCTTATTCCGCTGCGCTTGAATCCCCAAAGCTCCAATAGTGCCTTTTTCGTCTAGTAGACGTCGGAATAGCCATGATTTCCCGATATTTCGTAACGGTTCGTCGGGCGATTTGAATCCCATCAGATTCAAGTAGCTTCGCAATTAAGTCGTCGGATAGCGGCTCTCGTTTTTCTTCGTTTTTTATCAGGTTCCGTATCAAATCCCGGACAGCGATACTTGCTACTGGTACTCCATTGGTTGTGGGAATGGTTTTGGAAAAAAAATACTTTAGAGGAAATAACCCTTGGGGGGTCATAAGGTACTTGCTGGTCGTGATTCGCGAAACGGTAGATATATGTATGCCCAATTCAGACGCGATATCGGAAAGCGTCAGGGGCTTCATTGCAGCCAACCCCTTCGTAAGAAATCCTTGTTGGTGTTCAACGATGCAACTAGAAACATTTGCCAAGGTTGAATTTCGATACTCCAGACCTTGAAGAAATAGCCTTGCATTTCGGAAGTTTTCGCGAACGTAATCATTGGACCGAAATTTATTCGTCATAGTTGAAAGTTCAGTGTACAGGGGGTTAATTCTTATTCGCGGCGTAATTTCGGGATTTAGTTCGACGAGCCATCGGTCTTTTTCCCAGCGAACAAATGCGTCCGGTTTCAGGTATTCAGTGTGTACGGAACCAAACATCGAGCCAGGTCGAGGGTTTAGCGATTGAACTAATTCAATTGCCTCGCGCAATTCCTTGACGGAGACGTCCAAAATGTTGGAAAGCCTTTCGAAATCTTGAGATACAAGAACTTCAAAATGATCGGTTATCATTTGTATTGCGACTCTTTTTGCGACGGTGGCTCGAGGAAGAAGCCGCAGTTGTATCAGCAGGCATTCCTGGAGATCTCTGGAGCCCACGCCAGGCGGATCTAATTCTTGAACAATGGTCAAGACCCTCTCGATTTCAATCAAAGTCGCACTTACTTCTGGTTGAAGGGTTGACGATATTTCATCCAAACCCGTCTGCAACATGCCATCACCGTTTATGCCGTGGATAATTGCGTTGGCTATTGCGTCTTGTTTAGCCGTGAGCGATGCGAAATTTATTTGCCAGATCAGGTGATCTGATAACGACGTTGATTGATTAGCAACTTCGTGGGCGTCGATGCTAAATGCGGCGTTATCAGACCGTTGGTGGGCGAGTAACAGATTTCTGTCAATGTCTGAATCTTCGTCATTGGATAGATCGCCCGGGCCTTCAATACGACTTAAATTTGGCCAATCTGAATCTTCGTTGATCGATTCGCCATATATCCGGGCGCTCGCATCTGTGGCGTCATTGACAATTTGTTCGGGGATATCGTTTTCGATTTCGAGCAGTGCGTTTGCTTCGATGACTAGCTGAATTTCTGCTTGGAGTTCACTACTGGAGAGTTGCAATAATCCGATCGCGTTTTGCAGCTGTGGCGTGGCCTTAAACCGTTGGCGGGTCTTAGTTGACGGAATTTGTTTCATATGCCGACCGGCTTGATGGTCACTATTGACTATTCATAATCGGAGGCTAAGTAGAGAAGTTCTGGCCTAGATACACTTGTCGGACCATCGGATCCGATAGTACGTCTTGTGCCGTTCCATCGGCAATGAGGTGGCCCTCATTTACGATATATGCTCGATCGCAGATGTCTAAGGTTTCTCGAACGTTGTGATCAGTAATGAGTACGCCGATTTGTCTGGTCGCAAGTTTGCGAATTTCAATCTTAATGTCGTCGACAGAAATTGGGTCAACGCCAGCAAACGGTTCGTCCAGTAACAAAAAGCGGGGCTCGTTTGCAAGCGCTCGAGCAATCTCCAATCGACGCCTTTCCCCGCCAGAAAGTCGTTCGCTGACAACTTCGCGAATATCACGAAGATGGAACTCTGCTAGAAGCTGTTCTACCAGCTCTCTTTTCTGTGGCTTATCGAGATCACTCCTCAATTCGATTATGGCGTTCAAATTGTTTTCGACGGAGAGCTTTCGAAAAACGCTTGGTTCCTGAGGTAAATAACCTAACCCTTTCTGTGCGCGTTGGTGCATGGGTGCGTTAGAAACGACATGTTCGTCGATGGACACAGTCCCACTGTCGAGCCTCACTAGCCCGACGATCATGTGAAAACTGATGGTTTTTCCGGCACCGTTGGGCCCGAGAAGCCCAACGATTTCGCCGCTTGAAACGTGGAGAGATAAATCGTTAACAACGAGTTTACCGCGGTAACTTTTATGAAGATTGTCTGCTCGTAGAATAGACACTGAGAACTTATTGTCGCGGTTGCCAGATTAATTCAACTCCTCCTGATGCTGAGGAATCAGCCGTTACTGTGCCGGCAGCGATGCCGTAAAGAATTATTTCGCCACGAAATAGGTTTCCGCCTTGCCTCAGAAGTGCGGTCCCTTGGAGTTCGATTTGATTGAGCTCACGGTCATAGATAATGCTGCGCGCGTGCGCGTCTATCGCCGATTTTCCCTCAGTAATACTGCGGGTAAAACGAGCCGGAGCCCCGTTTGCTGTAATTTTTTGCACCTCGTCTTTTGACCAATCGATCGTCATCGACTCTGCCTCGACATGAATATTTCCTTGATCCAATGTCACCGAGCCGCTGATGACCGTACGGGTCGTCATGTCTCCGCGTAAAGCGTCGCCACGAATATGTATGGGCATTTCCTTATCATCGGAGGAGATGGGGGCGGAAAACGACGCTAAACACCAACAAACAGCAGCAACTTCAAATCCGCGTTTTCGGAAGAAGGACAACGTGAACGCGCTGCTCGTTTGAGGATCGAAGTTGTAAATAGTTTTGTTCAAGGTCGTATTCAAAGCTCGCGGCGCGGGCATTGACTGAAGATGTTTCAATAATAACAGGCCCATTCGATTCGACGCGCTTTAGTTGTGGAAACATCCACAATGATCCGGCCCGAACCTTTATCAAATCTTGATTGTGACTGTCTCTTGAAAGTTGTACTTGATCTGTGAAGTGAATCGATTCTTCCGGACCGATGCCGCTGTTGGGAGCCATATTCTCGGTGCCTAAATTACTTTCGATCACTGCAAGCTGTGAGTGAATATGGTAGGAGGACTCACCTGGTTGATGGAAGGTCAAGGAAGGTTGGAGCAGCGTCGATTGCCCGGTCGCAGCATGCTGGCTGATGGCGTCTGACGATAGTGTGTATTGGTTTAGACCAAGCGAATCAAACTGACTCATTCTTGCGTTTTCAAGATAAAGATTAGGCCGATCCGACAATTCCGGTGGTAAAGCAATTTGCGATATATCTTCCGTCTCCAACGCCGGGAGCTCGAAGAACACGGCGACTATCAGGCCGGAGATCAGGCCCCAGCGCATCATTCCTGTTGCTCGAGACGTGACGCTAGCAAGAGTTCGCACACCTCTCGGACAGCGCCCTCCCCCCCTTTTGCTTTCGTGATGAAATCAGCGCTTTTTCGCACTTCTAAGCGCGCGTCAGCTACGGCAATTCCCAGGCCTACGTGTTGAAAGAGAGCCAAGTCCGGTAGGTCATCTCCTACATGCACCATGTGTTGCGGGTCAATGCCGCTTTCTTTAGATAGTTCCTCGAGGACTTTGTCTTTCTGAGCGACGTTTTGGTAAAGGAAACGGATACCTAATTCGTGGGCTCTTTTTTCAACAATATCGGACGTGCGTCCAGAAACGATAGCAATCGAAATGCCTTGTTGTTGGAGGGTCTTGATTCCATAGCCGTCACGGGCATTGAAAGCTTTCATTTCAATCCCCCCGGATCCGTAGAAAAGTCGCCCGTCGGTCAAGACTCCGTCCACGTCGAGAATGAGCATTTCAGTGCTAGCTAGCTTTGAACGAAGATCTTTGTTCACCCAGATGCCTGCATGTAGAGGATCAAGTTATAGCCTAACCAGATAGTGAGCATTAAAGCTCCCTCGAGTCGCGAAATGGATTCGCGACAAAGAGCAAAAACGATGAGGGCAAGGGTCAATGCGATCATCACGCCGTAATCTCGCCATAAAACAACGGAGTCAATTCCGATCGGGTGCATTAGTGCGGGTATGGAGAGAACAGCTAGAACGTTGAGAATGTTTGACCCGATAATGTTGCCGATGGCTATGTCAGAGTGTCCTTTAACAGCGGCACTAACGCTTGCGGCGAGTTCCGGCAAGCTGGTTCCGATAGCAACGATCGTTAGACCGATAATGAGCTCGTCAATACCTAGTAGTTGGGCTATTTTTACAGCCTCTTGTGTCACAACTTCCGCTGATAAAAGTAAGAGTAACAAGCCGAAAATGAGCCAAAGCACCCCTTTATGCATGGGCATAGCAGGTATTTGATCCAGGTCATTGTTCACAACGCCGTGCGATTGTGGCTGCAAACGTTGTTTGGCGAACATCAGATAGAGAATTAGGCTAAGTCCTGCCAACAACAGGAGCCCGTCCAATGATCCCAGGAACAGATTAGCGAGACAAAATAGTCCGAGCAAAGTCGCCCCGATAAGCCAGCGAACTTCGTTCTTAACGATCTCGTGGGAAAACGGAATTGGGGCTGCGATCGCTGTGACGCCGAGCACGAGGCCGATATTGGCAATGTTAGATCCAATAGCGTTTCCAATCGCTAGTTTCGGAGCAGCTTCCAATGACGCTGAAATTGCGACCAATATTTCGGGCGCCGACGTACCGATCGATACAATTGTAAGACCGATTACGATCTTGGAGACTCCAAGGTTGGTCGCGGTGACTGCTGCCCCCGACACGAAACGCTCGGCGCTCCATACGAGGAGTATTAAGCCGACGACGAGAATGGCGGTGGACTGCAACAAAATGAAAGTGAAATACAAGGAAGTGAAGTCAGACGGATTGTAGCAAGACTCTCGAACACACAATTACGGCGCTGTTATAGTGGGTACGTACAGGCCCCCATGACAGGTGGTCCGTCGCATTAATTTAGGCGTCGAACAGATATGGAGAGCGAACTCAGAAAGAGGCTTGAAATTGAATTTACTAGTGCTGAGATTACCGTCGAAATAGATGGTAATCGGGCAGCTATTCGAATCATTGCTGATGTTTTTGAAGGTCTCACGCCTGTCAAACGTCAACAAAAGGTTTACGGCTGCATAGCTGATCTGATTGAGTCTGGAGCGTTGCATGCGGTTACAATTAAAGCGCTCACCCCCCATGGTCTTTAGCCAATCGTTTTAAAGAGAATTTAGTGGATAAATTGCTGATAAGGGGAGGGAATCCCCTGACGGGCACGGTCACTATTTCGGGTTCCAAGAATTCTGCCCTTCCGATTCTTGCAGCATCAATTTTGTCGGAAGAATCGCTTCGAATAGCGAATGTTCCCCACCTCAATGATGTGACGACCATGATCGAGCTCCTCGGAACCATAGGCCTTGACGTCACAGTTGAAGAAAATATGACGATAGAAGTTCGAGCCGGGGATATCTTGAATCTCAGGGCGCCGTACGATCTTGTTAAGACGATGCGGGCTTCGTTCCTCGTTCTGGGCCCATTATTGGCAATCCACGGTCACGCCGAAGTATCGCTACCGGGAGGATGCGCGATTGGCCCCAGACCAGTTGATCAGCATCTCAAGGGATTATCAGCGCTGGGCGCAGACATCCAAGTTGAAGAGGGTTATGTCGTTGCAGACGCAAAGAAAGGACTGATCGGAACAAAAATAGACATGGATGTAAAAACGGTTGGAGGTACCCAAAATTTGATGATGGCGGCGACGCTTGCGCGTGGTGAAACCACTATCCACAACGCCGCGTGTGAACCTGAAGTGACTGAGCTTGCGGCATGTTTAGTGGCGATGGGTGCGCGAATCGAAGGAGCAGGTACAGATACTCTAATGATAGAAGGAGTAAGTTCTATCCAAGGAGGCGAATTCCGAATAATGCCTGATCGAGTAGAAACGGGGACCTATTTGATTGCTGCAGCTGCTACTCAAGGACATCTCTTGCTTCGGAATACGTGCCCCGGACACATCAAAGCCGTTACCGAGAAACTTCAAGAAAGCGGCGTTTCGATTACGGTGGGTGATGATTGGATAAGAGTAGATGCAGGGGCTCACGATCTGACTGCTGTCGATATCTGTACGGAGCCTTATCCGGGATTTCCGACAGATATCCAAGCACAGTACGTTGCCCTTAATGCCATTAGTAAGGGTACCAGTCGTATAACCGAGACAATATTTGAAAATCGGTTCATGCATGTTCATGAATTGGCGAGATTAGGCGCAGACATATCGTTCGATGGTAAAACCACAGCCGTTGTAAAGGGGGTAAAGGGACTACGGGGCGCTCCCGTAATGGCGACTGATTTGCGAGCATCATTTAGCTTAGTTATTGGAGGTCTGGTCGCGGACGGTGAGACCCTAGTGGATAGGATTTACCACATTGACAGGGGGTACGAGTGTATTGAGGAAAAATTGCAGTCAATTGGAGCCGACGTACAGCGTCTTTCGTCGCGTTGAAATCGAGGTAAATTCTTGGTCAACATAGTAAGAATCGACACCGACGAAGCTGATTTCGAGAATCGCCTGGGAAACCTTCTCGAGTGGGAGGCTCGTGAAGACGCGACAGTCGAGGTCACGGCTAAAACCGCTATCGAAAGAGTCAGGGCAGAGGGTGACAGAGCTCTCATAGCGTTGACCGCAGAATATGATCGTTTTGAAGTTTCGTCGATGGAGGAGCTGACAGTCTCTCCAGGTAAATGTCTTGAAGCATACGAACGACTTGCCAACTCCGATAGAAAAGCGCTTGAAGAGGCGGCTACGCGCATTAAATGGTTTCACGAGACGGGAATTGACGAATCTTTTGAGACTGTAGACGAACATGGGAATTTTCTGGGGTACCGAGTAACGGCAATACAACATATAGGTGTATATGTACCGGGCGGCCAGGCGGCTTATCCGTCTTCAGTACTTATGACAGTAATTCCCGCGCGTATCGCTGGGGTTCGCGAGATCACGGCGGTAGTGCCAGCGCCCATGGGTGAATGCAATCGTCACGTGCTCGCGGCAATGCACGTGGCGGAAGTTGATCGGATATACACTATTGGTGGTGCGCAGGCGATAGCTGCGCTCGCGTACGGAACCGAGACGGTAAAGTCCGTAGATAAGATTGTTGGACCGGGAGGGGCATTCGTTGCGGCAGCAAAACGATTGGTCTTTGGACCTGTAGGAATTGACGCTATCGCTGGTCCCACTGAAATCCTGATAGTCGCTGACGGATCGGTTTCCGCTCGATGGACAGCTCTGGATTTGTGCGCCCAAGCGGAACACGATCGTACTGCTCAGGCAATTCTCATTTCCCCCTACCGACCCTATCTCGAAGCAGTGTATCGTGAGATTGAAAAGTTAATGCCAGGTCTCGAACGAAGCGAAATAATAGAGAGATCCTTTGAGAATCGTGGCGCATTTATAAAGTGCCGTGATCTCGAGGACGCGATTTCGCTTGTTAATCGTTTTGCGCCGGAGCACTTACATCTCGCTGTTTCGGAACCCGACGCGTTGCTGCCGCTAGTTCAGCACGCGGGTGCGATATTTATCGGAGGGTATAGCGCAGAAGTGCTTGGCGATTATTCTGCGGGACCGAGTCACGTGCTACCTACTTTCGGATCGGCACGCTACGCTTCTGGGCTCAGCGTTCGTGAATTCCAGAAACGTAGTTCGATTATCCGATGTTCACGTGAAGGTGCTAAGAAAATAGGTCGAATTGCAGCCACACTTGCCAATACGGAGGGTCTTACCGCCCATTCGGCGGCGGCTCGCGCTCGTGTCGAAGATCCGTGAACTAAAGCTGAACAATTCGTCGCCGGCAGTTTCATCGATATTGTCGCGACAGGCACTTGTTTGGTTCGGTCGGTGTGAAGCTACAAGAAAACGATTTTCCAGTGTCGCACCCCGATCCTTCTTTGTTGTGTGGTCGATCGAATAGGAATGCGGTGTCGCGCGAACTAGAAATAATCGGTCCGGACGCGCGATATGAGCGGAATATTGACGCCGGTTATGTTGACGATGTTCGACAGCGGAGAATTGTCGAAATCTTCACGGACCTTCACCGCAACCTTACGCCTCGTTATTCGTCGCCTTCGCTATTGTCACGCGTTAAACATGGTTTAGGACTCAGCGCGCGGGATCCTATTCGAGGCCTTTATCTCTGGGGCGGGCCGGGCCGTGGAAAGACCTATTTAATGGATCTATTTCATGAATCACTACAGCCGCGTATATCCCAACGACTGCATTTCCACCACTTTATGCGCCGAGTTCACGAAGAATTGGCTTTGTTGGAGGGTACTGCCGACCCCATCGATGCAGTTGCTTCCCGATTTGCTAGGTCCGCTCCGGTAATTTGCTTCGATGAGTTTTTTGTTTCGGATATTGGCGACGCGATGATACTTGGGGGTTTATTGGACGCTCTTTTCGCGAAGGGCGTTACTCTCATAGCTACGTCCAACGTTGCGCCAACTAATCTTTATGAGAACGGGCTACAGCGAGATAAATTTATACCTGTAATTGCGCTTATTGATCGTCACATGCGAGTAGAAAAACTTGAGTCGGGGATTGACTATCGGCTGAATTTCCTTCGGAAACAATCGGTATATCGAGTTGTGGGCACTAACGATCTATTCTCTGAGGTCGAGTTTGCAACTATGACAGGAGGAACGTTTAAGGTCGGCGGGCACATAACGATCAATGGTCGTGATATTGCGGTTCGTTATAGAGCAGAAGGGGTGGTTGGGTTTGAGTTTTCAACCCTATGTGACGGGCCGCGCAGCGCCAGTGACTACATCGAGATCGCGCGACTTTTCCACACGGTTGTCATTTGGGGGATTCAGCAGCTTGACGGGGAATGTGACGACCAGGCGCGCCGCTTCATAGGTTTGATTGACGAATTCTATGATCGCGGCGTGAAGGTTCTATTTAACGCTTCGGAGGAGGTTGGAACTTTATACGTCGGTTCGAAGCTATTGCGCGAATTCGAACGTACTAAAAGTCGCATTATCGAGATGCGATCGAACGCGTATCTATCGCGCCCGCATCGTCCGTAACTACCCGCTGATAGGGCATGGTTAGAGTTGTAAACAATTAGGGCGTGAACTAAGATTCGCGCTCCCTTTTCTCCGGGTCCCGAAATGAAGACGGTGAGTGTGCGTCAACAAGATGTCGCGCATGACTGGTATGTGGTTGACGCTACGGATCAGACGCTTGGGCGTCTAGCAACCGAAATTGCACGTCGTCTCCGAGGCAAGCACAAGGCCGAGTACACGCCCCATGTTGACACTGGTGACTACATCATCGTGGTGAATGCCGAAAAGGTCTTTGTTAGTGGGAACAAGGAAACAAATAAAATTTATTACAGACATAGTGGATATCCAGGGGGAATAAAAAGCGCGTCTCTTAAGAAGTTGCGTGAGGCCAAGCCCGAAGAGTTGTTAGAGAAGGCTGTGAAGGGAATGCTACCTAGGAACCCCTTGGGGCGCGCGGTTTTCCGTAAATTAAAAGTCTATGCCGGCGATACGCATCCACATGGAGCGCAGCAGCCGAAAACGATGGTGCTAAGTTAACGAATGGGTGATTCGAAGTACGGGACAGGGCGTCGAAAAAGTTCTGCCGCGAGAGTGTTTCTACAGAGCGGAACCGGTCGAGTGTTAGTAAATAATCGAACGCTCGATGAATATTTTGGACGTGAAACCGCTCGCATGATTGTTCGACAACCTCTAGAGGTTGTCGATGCGGTTGATCAATTCGACTTGCGTATAACGGTCGAGGGCGGTGGCGGTTCAGGGCAAGCGGGAGCTATTCGGCTAGGTATAGCTAGAGCTTTGGTGGATTACGATGAAAAATTACGAGTACCGCTTCGGCAAGCAGGGTTGTTAACTCGTGATGCTCGAGAAGTAGAACGAAAGAAAGTTGGGCTCCGAAAAGCACGAAAGCGACCGCAATACTCGAAGCGCTAAGGATCGGATCTTCGCTCTCGAGCATAGAGTGACCGTTTAAACGTTATTGGTGCCGAAACACAGTAGGTTCAAGGATCGGAGATAATATGAGCTTCGCCACAAAACGGGCGTCAATGACGCTATTCTCTGACCCACAAGATCATTACAGCCACCGCGTACGGATGGTTTTGTGTGAAAAAGGGGTCACGGTAGATATCGTTGATGTCGACCTATCCCATAAGCCGGAAGAGCTGTCCGAAATTAACCCCTATGGAACGCTCCCGACGCTTCTAGATAGAGACCTGGTTTTATATAAAAGTACGGTGATTATGGAATACTTGGACGAGCGGTTCCCACATCCTCCATTGTTGCCCGTCTACCCTGTCGCGCGAGCTCAGTGTCGTCTATTGATGCACCGCATTGAACTTGATTGGAGTGGAAGAGTTGATGTACTCATGGCGGGCAAAGGACGAGAAACCGCTATGGATAAAGCCCGAAAAGAACTACGAGAAAGCCTTGCGGCCATCGCACCTGTATTTGCTGATCGGCCCTTCTTTATGAGCGAAGAGTTCACGCTGGTTGATTGTTTTGTCGCGCCTATTCTTTGGCGATTGAACGCGATGGATTTGAAGCTGACATCTCGTCAACTCAAGCCGATGCAACGATATATGAACGATATGTTCGAGCGAGAGACGTTTCAAGAGAGTCTTACAGAGTTCGAAATGGAGATGCGCGAATAGGACGCGGGTACACAAAAACCCGTAGGTGAACAGTCGGTCGGATGTTGCAACTTGCAAGACCACGGTTCTATCTAGTCTATAAGGTCGACGAAACCGAAACTCGATGGTGTCGTGTTGAATTAATCTATGTACTCAAGAATCTTGACGATTTTCTGGGCGCCAAAAACGGTTCTTATCGAGTTAACAGCTCGGTTCGCTTCGTCTCTAGACACTAAACCCATTAAGAAAACTACTCCGTTGTTGGTGACTACTTTAAATCGGCTCACGTGTACATTTTGTGTTGCTAACAATTTTGATCGAACCTTAGTAGCGATTAATGTGTCGCTAGCGCGAACAGTGAGGCTTGTGGGACCGCTTACAGTAATTTCATTGTGAATGTGCTTTACGACGCGGATTTTGCGAACGGCGGATTCAACTAGTTCAGCGGTGGCTGGACTCTCGACCTGTCCAGTCAAGAGAACCGACCGATTAAAACAATGAACGGAGATGTTGCCGGGGTTAATTTCTGATTCTAGTCTTCTGATTTGGCGATGGGCTATCCGTTGGATAAATCCGTCGTCAATCACGGCGCCGGGAGTGCGTGACGTCGCGATATTCTTAAAAGAGTTGCACGAGCTGATGAAAGTCAAGACCAGAACCAAGCTAACTACATTGGGTTTAGCAAACATGTGAAGCCTCTTTAGCTGTTGTCGACAAATTATTTGATCGTCCAATCAAAAACGGGAGTTTTTGATTGATCCGATAGATGTTGAGAAGATCTATTTTCAATATCCCCGCTCATTAATTCCCCTCATATTGAGAAAAGAGACGATTACTCTGTCAATCATCGGTCGAAAGCGGGTGCGCGATCCGTAAATTGTTCGTGAGTTGGTCCCCATGCAGGTATTCGCAAAATAGAGCCGTTTCGACCTAGTTTTAGGTTCCCCGTCGTTGCTGGGATTGATACGCCTGCTATAAGCCGTTCAAACTGATTTGCAAGTCGATATGCGTCGATACCGAGAGCGTAGAAAGAAGGCTGTTGTTTGGCTGCAGGAAATGCCGCCTCTAGGTCATATCGGAGCGGAAAGGAAAACAATGTCAGCGGTAGCGCAACAAATTGTGTTCCGTTTTTGATTGGGACGTCTGAACGCAATGCGGCGGAAACGACGAAAAGCGGTATATCCGACCCGAAGTGGAAGTCCAAAGCGGCTACCAACGACTCGTATTCCCTGGACCCAATAAATCCGACGGCCGCGTGTAAGTCACTCCTCCGCCGTGGAATAAACTCGACTTCTCGTCTCGCTAATTTTTGAACGTTTGTATGGCGCGCAATGCTTGCGTCAATATCCAAGGCGCGGCCAACTTTATTCGTCACGTCCTTCAAATCAGCTAACGTCGTCAAACTCGTTATTTCCGTGTCATTCGATATAGAGGCGGCAAAAGCTCTATATGCCCTTTCTGCCCATAAAGTGTCATCTCGGAAAACAATTATCCGGGTCAACCCTTTGCTACTTATGTGATTTGCTATTTCGACGGCCTCATCCTCAACGGCGAGAGACAATTGAGGAATTCGTTGCTCATACCCACGGGTTGGGGTTATTCGGTTCAAAGCGATGGTGGGAGTAACCGTTTTTAGGGTAGTCATCGCTTTGACATTGGATTTCGACAAGGGCCCCAACAGTATTTGAGCGCCATCCGCTTCAGCGCGAGACACAACGTCTGCCATCGCGTTTTCAGAAGTGTCATAAATTAGAATTTTCTGTCGTTGTTTTAACTCCCCTTGGTTAGCAAGTTGCGTTGCCCAATACGCAGTCATGAGGCCATCTCGAATAGCCCTAGAGGGTTCGGCAAGTGGTCCGCTTTGAGGCAAGAGAAGCGCCATAGTCGTCGGTTCATTGGGCCGTAATGAAATTTCTGATGGGGGGTGATTTTTCGCTAGGTGAGTGGGATTTTCAGCCTGCCAGATATCCCATCCTCTCTGCTGCAGGGTAGGCGTTAATGGCCCGAGGAATTTCGTAGCTAGATCCCACCAAGCGAATTCTTCCTCCGTATCAGAATTCTTGGCAAGAGTGTTTGTGTACCCTAGTGGTAGTTTCTTTATTGAAGACCAAATTCGCTCCACAAGTTGTTCTTTGCTGACACTTGCGTAGGTGCTGAGTCTTATCAGATTTTTTATGGCGTTGACGTGATCTTCCATTGAGATGCGGACGCGTATCGCCAACTCCAACCACGAGATTTCTTGGGCGAGAGTTGTAGGGGCAAGGGCTTCCAGTCGGTCTAATAGACCGTGTTTGCGGTGTTGAGTCGCTTCCCTGTAGTCCAACTCTAAGTCGATGAGCTCGACTTCGAAGCGATCAGACCGACTCAGACGACTAAAAAGTGTGGGATCATTTTTGATTCGAGCAATAATGGATTTTGTTTGTTGGGATCCATTCTGAGTCGACAAAAGCGTGGCTGCGTTGTAAAAAATTTCTGCGGTCTCACTCGAACTCGCGTTCTTTGCAGCTCGTCGAATCTGCAATTCTAGATTCGACGAAATGGGATGCTGAGAGTTCTGGACGACTTTAGGCGGTGTGATTTGACAGCCTGCGACTCCTAGAATGACTAACACGATTAGGCGAATAGGGAACGTCATGAGAGAAGGGTATGGAATGGTATATGTCGTCGCGACCCCAATCGGGAATCTCCACGACGTGAGTGAGCGAGCGATATCAGTTTTAGCGAATGTCGACATCATTGCGTGTGAAGATACTAGACGATGTCGCAAGCTTTTGACCGCCTTCAACATTCAAGCGACGAACCTTATCTCCCTGCATGATCACAACGAGGAGAAGATGACCGCGCGTGTAATTGATTTAATTGGTGAAGGTAATGACGTTGCCCTTGTGTCTGACGCTGGTACACCGCTCATTTGTGATCCAGGTTTCGACCTAATACGAGCACTGTGGAAACAAAATCTCCGCGTTGTCCCTATCCCGGGACCTTCCGCAATTACGACGATTTTGTCCGTAGCGCCGATTCCCACGCACGACTTTAGGTTCGTAGGATTTATCCCCGCTCGAGTGGGCGCGCGTAAGGCCCGATTAAAGCAACTGTTGATCGATGGCAGCCCAATACTGTTCTTTGAGACGGCTCGGAGACTATCGAGTACGTTGGAAGCCCTATGCCAACTCGAAGCTAATGAACGACAAATTATAGTGGCGCGTGAACTTACGAAAATTCATGAAAGCCTCTATTTCGGTAGTGTCGAAGACGTCCGTAATGAAATAGCGATGAAGGATCGGGTTCGTGGCGAGATCGTTTGTTTTCTTGGTGGGGCTGCCAAGGCGGTCGCGACAAATGTTGATTCGATGCTCCAAATTCTATTGGCCGAACTCGCTCCTACTCAGGCAGCAAGGTTAGCCGCCAAGATAACTGGGGAGACGAGAGCGCGTGCTTATTCAAGAGCCCTGGTCCTAGCGAATGAGGGATAGTACGCTGTGCCGCGAGTTGGCCAGGCAATCGCTGGCAAGATTTTTTGTCAGAGGAAAGTCCGGGCTCCATAGGACAAGGTGCCAGGTAACGCCTGGGGGGCGTGAGCCCACGGAAAGTGCAGCAGAGAGTAGACCGCCATACATTAATGCGTGGTAAGGGTGAAAGGGTGTGGTAAGAGCGCACCGCAGGCTTCTGGTAACAGACCTGGCTAGGTAAACCCCACCTGGAGCAAGGCTAAATAGAAATCCGTTCGCGTGGTCCGCGCGGGATTTGGGTAGGCTGCTAGAGACATTCGGTGACGAATGCCGTAGAGGAATGATTGCCCAAGACAGAACCCGGCTTACAGGCTGACTCAATCCTCTTGCTCGACGTAAGAATGATTGATGTCGAAGAATTAAGGCTGAAAGTTAAAGTACTTTCGAGGAAAAGGCTTTTATCGGTTATTTATAATCGATATACCTACTTCGGTGATCGATTTATGATCCCGTGAGATTAGAAATTTTCCTTAATTATCTAAGGGTTAGGTGTAAATGATCCTTGACAAAGTTAACGTCCAAACCTAGGGTCGGGCTTTCTGTGGCAAAAAATGGGGATATCAGGTTAAAGGTGGGTTTATTACCGTCGTAGGTACAAACTTAGATCTGAAGACTCAACTTTATGTTTCGAGGTATCGCGAGCGTAACAATGGATTCCCGCGGACGCATGGCGCTGCCCACACGATTTCGCGAGGAAGCTGAGGAGCGTACGGAAAATCGTCTGGTTGCAACGATTGATACCAATGAACAGTGCTTGCTCCTTTATTCGCTAAGAGATTGGGAAGACGTACAGCGCCGACTCGAGGCGCTTTCGAACATTGGTACGTCCGCGCGACTGTTGCAAAGGCTTTTGATTGGGCATGCAACTGACGTGGAAATGGACGTCCAAGGGCGGGTTCTCCTACCACCGATGCTTCGGGAATATGGGGAATTGGAGAAGAAAATAGTGCTCATGGGCCAAACCAATAAACTCGAGATATGGAGTGAACACATCTGGAGAAATCGAAGAGAAGAATGGCTAACGGCGACGCGCGAAAGCGCTTTCGGTGATTTAAGCGATTTGGATGGGTTGTCCGTTTAGAGACGTAACGAAGATGCCGCAACACATGCCGGTGTTGCGTGATGACATGGTTAACGCTGTGATGACAGATCCGGATGGGACGTACCTCGATGCTACTTTTGGGCGAGGAGGGCACGCACGCGCGCTTTTGCGGCTGCTATCGTCTAAAGCTTCGCTCGTCGCAATTGATCGTGATCCCGAGGCCTATCAAGCCGCCATTGATTTGTCGCGAGAAGATTCGCGCGTGCACCCGAAACGGGGGATTTTCAGCGAATTAAGTTCGGTCCTTTCAGGCATGCCGCGCGATGCATTTAGCGGTGTGATGATGGATGTAGGAGTTTCATCTCCTCAGCTCGATGATCCAGAGCGCGGATTTAGCTTTATGCGTAGCGGTCCCCTGGACATGCGAATGGATCCAGACAGTGGAGAGAGTGCCGCTTCCTGGCTTAACCGAGTAGAGCTACCAGATCTTGTCAAGGTATTGCGCACATTGGGTGACGAAAAGAATGCGCGCGCTATTGCGATATCCATCATAAAAAAAAGGCCGCTGCACACCACCACTGAGTTGGTTACCGCTATTAACGGCGCCAGGTCGAAGCGCGATCCACGAAAGCATTCTGCTACCAGAGTATTTCAAGCTGTTCGAATGCATATCAATGACGAACTCTCCGAATTAACTCGAGGCATTGATGCTGGATTTCAGCATCTGGCAGATGGTGGACGAATAGGAATTTTGACGTTTCACAGCATAGAACACGCCGTCGTACGCAAGAAATTTCGGGATCTTGTAAGTCCATTCGTTCCACGACGTTTGCCGGTGCGTGGCACTTCTCCAGGGCGCGCGACGTATGTGGTTAAGGCGAAACACCCGGATTCGAGCGAAGCGAATATCAACCCGAGGTCTCGAAGTGCCTTGTTACAGGTAATCGAACGAATTGAATAACGCGATAGGGAAGCGTTTCAGCGAACTCTCGTGGTTCTTTTTCGGAATTTTGGCTTTATTCGGTGTCGCAGCGAGTGGCGTCCAGGTTATCGGTGTGACCGGGGATCGGCGCGTGCTGTTCCACGAACTCACCCGTAACCAAGAAGCTCAAGACCGCCTGTTAGAGGAATACAGCCGTTTATTATTGGAACGTGGCACTTTGGTGTCCTATCAAAATGTCGATCGCGTTGCGAAGAAGCACCTCAATATGCGTTTCCCTGAAAGGGTGACATCGGTTGTTCGCGGATCGAAACGGGAATGGTTGGAACAAGAAGGGAAGGGCTTTTGACCCGTCAGCGGCATTTTGTATTGACAGGGGTATTTGCGCTTGCGTTATTGGCATTGGTCGGGCGTTCTGGTTATTTGGCGGTGACCGAGCGCGAGTTTTTGCAGAATCAAGGGGAGGCTCGGGCTACCCGAATAGCGGAGATTCGTGCGCACCGTGGTGTTATTTCGGATCGCAATGGTGACCCACTAGCTGTGAGTACGCCGGTCGTGTCCGTGTGGACGGATCCAAGTATGGATAGTTTTGACGCTCGCGAATTAGCCTTGGTTGCAGAGGTCCTCGATCGTCCCGTTGCCGGACTCGTAAAGCGACTGGAGCAAAATCAGCAGGGTCGGTTCGTGTATCTGGCTCGTCGTGTCGATCCGGCAGTCGCGAGATCTTTAGTTGCACTGGCAATACCAGGGATTCGATTTAAGCACGAGTATCGTCGGTTTTACCCGTCAGGCGAGATATCTGCTCACGTCGTCGGCACAACCGATATAGACGACCTGGGTCAAGAAGGTATTGAGCTTTCGATGGACCACGTTCTGAGAGGTGTGCCGGGTTCGAAACGGATCCTTAGGGATCGACGTGGGCAACGCGTGAGAGATCTTGATTTTTTCGACGCTCCAGATTTTGGGGGCGATGTTGAGCTCAGTATTGATCTTCGTCTTCAATTTTTTGCATACAGGGAGCTTAAATCGGCCGTTGAACACAGTGGGGCAAGATCGGGTTCTGCCGTCATATTGGACGTTGAGAGCGGAGACGTACTAGCCATGGTAAATCAACCCTCCTACAACCCTAATAGAGTTGGTGATCGTGATTTCGATGGCATGCGCAATCGTGCGATCACGGATCTTTATGAGCCAGGATCTACGGTCAAGCCTCTGGCTATCTTGGCGGCGCTGGAGACTGGCAGTTATTTGTCGGACACAGTGATTGACACGACTCCCGGTTACTTGATGGTAGGCCAAAAATTGGTCGAAGATCCGGTGAATCGTGGTCAACTTACCTTAGCAGAAGTTCTCGCCAGGTCGAGCCAGGTGGGCATCACAAAAATAGCGCTCGGGCTCGAGGGATCTCATTTATACGATGTATTTCAACGATCGGGGTTATCTGCAATTCCATCCATAGGTCTGCCGGGAGAGGTCTCCGGCGTGCTGACCGATAGAGATATCGATAGTCCGATCGTTCGGGCGTCGCTCGCGTATGGATATGGCGTCACAGCTTCCGTAATTCAACTCGCACAAAGTTATCTGACAATTGCGTCGGGCGGTGTTCGGCGACAACTGAACCTCATACGAGGATTACCAAATACAGCGGACGAGAGGGTCTTCGAGGAAAGCTATGTGACGTCATTACTCCGCATGATGGAGGGTGTTACCTCGACAGAAGGAACGGCACCGAAGGCCCGAATTCATGGTTTTGCGGTTGCCGGAAAGACCGGAACATCGCGAAAGATTACTTCGGGAAAATATGACGACACGCGGCATGTTGCGTTGTTTGCAGGCATCGCACCGTCCCGTGATCCGAAGGCGGTTGTTGTCGTGATAATTAACGAACCGCTAGGGGTCGGGGTAGGGGGAGGTGAGGTCGCGGCTCCCGTCTTCTCACGTATTTTGGCTAGGTCGTTGCGGATACTTGGCGTTGCGCCCGAAAAGATCGTAGGCATGGGCGACGAAGGTAAGGACGAGGACTTTGGCCGTGCTGCTTAGTGAGCTACTCGACGGCGTTGACGATCATCACATACAAGTCGGTGGAATTTGTATTGATTCACGCGAAGTAATGCCTGGGGACTTGTTCATTGCTATAGAGGGGGCCAGTTTTGATGGTCATGATTTCGTGGATGAGGCCTTTCGACGGGGCGCGGTAGCCATCTGTGCTGAACGTCGAATCGCCGGTTCGTTCGACATCCCGATTGTCGTCGATCCGAGTGTGGCGGCACGTGTGGGTGCAATTGCAGGTCGGTTTTATGACCAACCGAGTGCAAGAATGTTTTGTATCGGCGTTACGGGAACAAACGGTAAGACATCGATAGCGCACCATTGCGCGGCTTTAATGGAACGTACGGGGTTTATGGGCACAATTGGATGGGGAAATATTGAGAATCTTCGTCCATCCCTTCTAACGACCGAGAATGCCATAACGGTACACAAACGGTTGCGGTGTCTTGTCTCTATGCAGCAACGGTCAGTTGCTATGGAAGTAAGTTCGCATGCACTCGATCAAAATCGAGTTGCCGACGTGTTGTTCGACATGGCCGTTTTTTCGAATCTTAGCCGGGACCACATTGACTACCACGGCAGCATGGACGAATACGCTTTAGCAAAGCAAAGGTTGTTTGAATTCGGTGGCTTAACGGCCGCCGTGATAAATGCCGATGAACTGTTTGGTCGAGAACTCATTTCCCGATTACGGGCCCGCGGTTTGACATGTGTTACATACGGCACGACACAAGAAACTGACGTTAGTTGGATTGTCGAAAGCTATACGCGAGATGGCATCTACGGAAAGTGGTACACGAAATGGGGCGAGGCGGATTTTGATTTACCGGTGATCGGACATTTTTCTGTTTCAAATGTTGCGGCCGCATTAGGGGTTGCTCTGCATCGTGGATACGAGCTGTCTGAAATAAATGATTTGCTTAACCATCTTCCTAAAGTCCCGGGACGCATGGAGATATATCGAGTTGATGGCAAGCCAGCGGTCGTAGTTGATTACGCCCACACGCCAGAAGCACTGAGCTTAGCCCTGTCGGCTACCCGAACCCACCTGGGCGGACGGTTGATATGTGTGTTTGGTTGCGGTGGCGATCGTGATCAAGGGAAGCGACAGATGATGGGGGCGGCCGTGGCGGACCAGGCGGATATGGCTATTGTTACTGCGGATAATCCCCGGTCAGAAAAAGTTGACGTCATCAATGAACAAATCGTGGAGGGATTCGGGAACTGGGATGCATATCGCTTAATTCCCGACCGAGGCGCCGCAGTTTATGAAGCCCTCCAGTCCGCGTCATCCGATGACGTCGTGTTAATCGCAGGCAAAGGACATGAGACCACGCAGGAAATCAATGGTGAGAAGAAGATGTTTGATGATCGAGATTTCGTCAAAAACGTACTCGGATTAACAGAATAGTGTTGCTCTGGTTGACCGATTATTTGTCTCAGTTTTTGCCCGCCTTCGGGGTATTTCAGTACTTGACCTTTAGGACGATGGTTAGTGCAGGCACCGCGATGTTCTTGTCGCTGACCCTGGGCCCGATGCTCATTCGCAAACTATCAAGCCATCAAATTGGCGAAGTCGTGCGCGAAGACGGTCCGAGTTCTCATCAAAGTAAGGCTGGGACGCCGACTATGGGCGGCGCGTTGATCGTGGTCGTCATCTTGACGACCACGATTCTGTGGGGCGATCTTGGTAGCCGATATGTGCTGATCGTTCTATCTGTCACGCTCGCTTTCGGCGCAATTGGATGGATCGATGATTACGTCAAGATTTCACGATCGACCGCGGGCCATGGCCTTTCCGCGAAATGGAAATATTTTTTCCAGTCCGTGTTTGGTTTTGCAGCCGCCGTAGTTCTATATCGAACTGCGTCTTCGGCTGTGGATACCGCTCTGATCGTGCCCTTCTTTAAAGCAATATCGATCCCTCTTGGTACTTTTGGATTCATCTTTTTGGGATACCTAATTATCGTCGGTATGAGTAATGCGGTGAACCTGACGGACGGGTTGGATGGCTTAGCAATTATGCCCACAGTGATTGTTAGCGCGGCGTTGGGACTCATTGCTTATCTCGTGGGTAACATCGAATTCTCAACGTATTTGCAGATCCCCTACGTACCAGGCGCCGGCGAACTTTCCGTGTTCTGCGGTGCCTTAATCGGAGCAGGCCTAGGTTTTTTGTGGTTTAACGCATATCCCGCGCAGATCTTTATGGGGGACACAGGATCCCTGGCGTTGGGGTCGGCGATCGGCACCGTAGGGGTGATGGTCAGACACGAGATTGTCCTCTTGATCATGGGGGGCTTATTCGTTCTTGAGGCTTTTTCCGTCATCGTTCAAGTAACCGCTTTCAAGCTCACGGGCAAACGGGTTTTTCGAATGGCTCCCATCCATCACCATTTCGAATTGAAGGGGTGGCCCGAGCCCAAAATAATTGTCCGGTTCTGGATTATCACACTAATGCTCGTGATGCTTGGATTGTCCACGTTGAAACTAAGATGAAACCGAACCGTGTTTTGATTTTAGGAGCTGGTATTAGTGGTATGTCGTGCGTTCGACATCTTTATGGCGAGCGAGATCTTGTCGTCTGCGATACACGATTTGAAACCGATCAAAGTCCGATCCCAAATTCGAAAACTTTCTATCAAGATTTTCCTGAAGCATCCCTGATAAATCCAAAGGACTTTGACCGTACGATCGGATCGGTTTCAACATTGATCGTGAGCCCGGGCCTACCTCTTAATCATTGTTTTGTCCAAAAAGCCCTTTCTAACGGAATTGAACTGATTAGTGATTTGGACTTATTCATGGATGCTGTCGATGGTCCTGTCATCGGTATTACTGGCACCAACGGAAAGAGCACGGTGACGACACTAGTGGGCGCTATGCTCGAGGATCAGGCCTTCGGCGTTGGAGGAAATCTTGGCCCACCGGCCCTGGATTTACTTGACGATGGTTTCGCCGGTTATGTTCTTGAGTTGTCAAGTTTTCAACTGGAACGAATGAGAGCTAAACATTTCGATGTTGCGTCGATCATAAATATCAGTGATGACCATCTGGATCGACATCAGTCAATTGAAGCATACGCAACGGTTAAGCGAAGGATATACAGAGATTGCAACTTTGCCGTTTTTAACAATGACGACCCGCTTTCTCGACCACCAGATGATGTGCAATCCGTCGCGGTCAATGGAGATGCACGATGGCGCGTAACCGAAAAAGGAGTACTTATTGACGGAAGGTTTGTGCCCAACGACGCGATTAAGCTCACCGGAGATCACAACCGGTTTAATGTCGTTACTGCTGCCGCCATCGCATATTGTGCGAGCGCTAGAGTCGATACTTGTGAGCAGGCGATACGGACGTTTGAGGGCTTACCCCACCGAGTCCAAGTTGTTGGCGTGATTGACGACGTCACGTATGTGAATGACTCGAAAGCTACTAACTTGGGATCGTGCATCGCTGCACTTGAAGGTGTAATTACGCAACCTTCGTCGCGAAAAATCGTTTTGATCGCAGGCGGCGTGGGAAAGAACGCGAATTTTTCGGTGCTAGGGCGAACCATTTCTGGCCGTGTTCGAAGCGTGGTATTGATTGGTCGAGATGCGAAAGTCATTGCGAAAAGCATTCCGGAAGCGCGTGTAGTCTTTGCTTCGAGTCTAGAGGACGCTGTGGTAACGGCAAGAATGGAGGCGGTTTCTGGCGACGTCGTTCTCTTCTCCCCGGCTTGCGCGAGTTACGACATGTTTGAGAATTTTGTTGTTCGTGGACAAGCATTTACCCGTATCGTGCAAGGCATGTCGACGTGACCGCGAATTACGATATGACCCTCGGATTCGCTTGGCTTTCGGCCTTAGTTATCGGGCTGATTATGGTCGCTTCGGCATCGTCGGCGTTCGATGTCACTGGAATGTCGTACGGTGTAAAGCACGCCGTCTACGTCCTCCTTTCTATATGTTCATTTGGGATCGTGGTTTCGCTGCCTTTGAAATTATGGGAACGGGGACACAAGACGTGCTTGTTCTCGGCGCTCCTATTGGCCGTCGTTGTATTGATTCCAAGTATTGGAACGGTGGTTAATGGAAGTAGACGCTGGATTGATTTCGGGGTCTTCACTTTACAAGCATCCGAATGGATCAAGTTCTTAGTTCTTGTCTATATCTCTGGTTTTCTGTCGCGCGCCAACGATGACATAAAGTTGGGTGGCAAAGAGCTTTTGCGCCCCATTCTTTGGCTCGTGCCAATTTTTTTCTTGATCCTGATCGAGCCCGATTTCGGCGCGCTCGTTGTTCTTATGGTGTTGATAACAGGGTTGCTTTTCATTGTGGGCGTGCGATTGCAGCGCTTTTTTGTTCTGGCAATTTTTATCGGCTTTGTGTTAGCCACACTCCTGGCAATCAGTCCGTATAGAGTTGAACGTTTCGCTGCATTTCTTGATCCGTGGGCGTCACCTTTTGGTTCAGGTTATCAACTTACACAAGCGTTAATAGCGTTTGGTCGTGGAGAGATAATGGGCATAGGCCTCGGAGATGGCATCCAGAAACTCTTCTATCTACCCGAGGCGCATAACGATTTTATTTTTGCTGTTATTGCGGAGGAACTGGGCCTTATAGGTGCGATTTTCGTACTAGCCCTTCTGGGTTTCATTGTATTGCGTGGCTTCAGAATTGCTCGAAAAGCCCTTGAAGCTGATCGTCCATTCGCCGGATATTTGGCATACGGTGCCAGCCTCTTAATTGGTGCTCAGGTTCTCATTAATGTTGGAGTAAATACCGGTGTTCTTCCTACGAAGGGCTTAACTTTGCCGTTCATAAGTTATGGTGGAAACAGCCTTCTAGTCTGTTCGATGCTAATGGGCTTAATCCAACGTGTTCGTTTTGAAGCTTTGGCGAGAACCGCTCGGGGCCACACATCGTGAGACGAGTGGTTGAAAAATCCCGCTTCGTACCCGATATGCCGCGAGTCAACCGCATTCATTTTGTTGGGGTAGGCGGTTCAGGTATGTGTGGTATCGCAGAGGTACTGCTGAACCAAGGGTACTCCGTGACGGGTTCAGATATTGTGGGTTCTGGCGTCGTGCGCCGGCTCGTCGAATTAGGTGCAAAAGTATCGGTTGGACACAACGCCAGCAACGTCGAGGGTTCAGATGTAGTAGTCGTGTCGAGCGCGGTGGATTCTGAAAACCCCGAAATCGTTGAAGCCTATCGACTGAGAATTCCCGTTGTCCCTAGAGCTGAAATGCTTGGCGAATTAATGCGCTATCGACATGGTATTGCCGTTGCTGGTACTCACGGTAAAACGACCACGACGGGGCTTATCACCAGTATTTTCCAAGCGGCTGGCCTTGATCCAACATTCGTCGTTGGTGGTCTGCTCAAAAGCGAAGGGCGAAACGCCAAGCTTGGTGCCGGGAAGTACTTGATTGCTGAGGCGGATGAAAGCGATGCCTCTTTCCTATTTCTTCAACCCATGGTCGCTGTAATAACGAATGTTGATCAAGACCATCTTTCCGCGTACGACCATGATTTCGAAAAACTCAAACAAACGTTTATCCAATTTGTCCATCGATTGCCATTTTATGGCCACGTCTTCCTATGCCTAGACGACAAACCGGCACATTCATTGATCCCTGAATTGGCGAGACCGGTTTATACATATGGCCTCTCCGCAGAAGCCGATTTTTGCGCTAGAGATGTTGAATACGAGGACAGCATCTGGAGATTCACCATCGAACGCCCAAGGGGTCTTCGTGAACTAAATGTCGAACTTCCGTTGCCGGGGTTCCACAATGTAAGAAACGCTGTGGCAGCCGTCGCTGTCGCCACCGAAGAAGGTATCGCCGACGATCCGATACGGGAGGGTCTGAGGGACTTCCGCGGCGTTGGCAGACGGTTTGAGACGAGAGAAATAACGGTGGGAGAAAAACAGTTAACGCTTGTCGACGACTACGGCCATCATCCCACCGAGATTGAAAACGTCCTCGATACGGCACGTCGCGTCTGGCCGACGAGACGCTTGCTCATGGTTTATCAGCCGCATCGCTATACACGAACACGGGACCTATATGACGACTTCGTTCGGGTTCTCTCGGACGTTGATGCTCTCATACTGATCGAGATTTACTCGGCGGGAGAACAAAAGATAGTTGGAGCGGACAGCAAAAGTTTGGCGGCTGGAATAAGGCAAAGAAGCGATATCAATCCGGTACTTGTATCGGATCCTAACGAAGCGTGTGAGATGGCAAAGAAACTCGCCAACCAGGACGACGTGCTAATTGTGCAAGGGGCGGGCAACGTAAGCCGTGTCTCGGCTGGTATGGAGACTTCCGGGTTTGGTTAGTCGATCACTTAGCGTTTTAACCGCCTTTGTTTTGTTGGTGGTCACGGTTGAGAGCGGTCGAGCCGTATGGGGTTACATAACGAGGCCGCTTGATCTCGTGCGTGTTGAAGGTGACTTGTCGGATGCCGAAAGGACCATTGTTGTCGCAGTCGTGAACGAGGCTATGTCGAAAGGCGATGTCGTTAACATCAGGGACCTACACGAAAAGATCGTGAATATCGATTGGATTCGGGCTGTAACAGTACGAAGAAATTGGCCGAATTCAGTTCATGTCACTGTGAACCGAGAATTACCAACCGTACGGTGGGGATTTGATGCGTTCCTAAATGGTAAGGGGGACATTCTTAGTATGGCTGAGAAATACTCGCTCGAACTTCCTTTAGTTAACGCGTTGTCCACGGATTCGGTTTCATCCATGAAGTCCTTCAAAACCTTTTCCACATTGGTGGAGCGGTCGGGTCTGCGCATTGTTGAGTTGGGCGAATCGAGCGTAGCCGGCTGGACCGTGACTTTCGCTAACGGGATCTCGGTCGTTGTGGGTAAGGCAGACGTCCTGAATCGACTAACGCGCTTTGTCTATGTGTATGAAGAGGTGCTTCGAGGTAATGAAGATCATGTGGTGAAGGCAGATGCCAGATACCCGAGCGGCGTTGCGATCGAATGGGATGGGAAAATTTCAACGTTGGTGGCTTCACGCGGGTTATAGATATGGCTGCAGACAACACGAACAACAAAATCGTAGGCCTTGATATCGGGACCAATAAAGTTGCGGCGATCGTGGGTGAAATTAACGAGTTGGACGAAATTGAAATCATAGGTATCGGGTCCCACCCATCGCGGGGACTAAAAAAGGGTGTTGTGGTGAACATCGAGTCGACGGTCCAGTCGATTCAAAGGGCTGTGGAAGAAGCCGAACTGATGTCGGGTTGCGATATCGATGAAGTGTACGCTGGCATTGCGGGCAGCCACATCCGTAGCCTTAACTCACATGGGATCGTGGCGATTCGTGACCGCGAAGTGATACCGCAAGACGTAGAGCGGGTGATTGATGCTGCGCAAGCGGTAGCGATACCGGCCGACCAAAAGATCCTCCATATTCTTCCTCAAGAATATGTAATCGATAGCCAGGAAGGCGTTAAAGAGCCTCTTGGAATGTCCGGTGTTCGCTTGGAGGCCAAAGTTCATCTCGTGACTGGTGCGGTTAATGCGGCTCAAAACATTGAGAAGTGCATTGAAAGATGTGGGCTTGAAGTAAGGGGTGTCGTACTCGAACAACTGGCCTCAAGCCTTGCGGTTCTAACTGACGACGAGTTGGATCTGGGGGTATGTCTGGTGGACATTGGCGGTGGAACGAGTGATATCGCAGTGTTTACTGACGGTGCCATACGCCATACGGCGGTGATCCCGATCGCTGGTGATCAGGTCACGAACGATATTGCGATGGCTCTCCGTACGCCAACTCAACATGCCGAAGAAATCAAGATTCGTTACGCGTGTGCACTAACCCAACTAGCACAAGAGGGCGACTACATTAAGGTGCCGGGTGTGGGCGATAAACGTTCACGTGAACTCTCAAGGCAGGCTTTAGCCGAAGTGGTTGAGCCGCGCTATGACGAACTTTTTAGTCTTGTTCAAGCTGAATTGAGGCGAAGTGGTTTCGAAGATCTTGTCGCTGCGGGAATTGTTCTAACTGGGGGGTCTTCGAAGATGGAAGGCGTGGTGGAATTAGCGGAAGAGATATTCCACATGCCGGTTAGCCTTGGTTTTCCTAAAAACATTTCAGGCCTAAAAGACATAGTAACCAACCCGATTTATTCCACGGGGGTTGGTTTACTGACACATGCCAAAGAAATTGAACAAAAGCGTTCGGAACAAAGGGATTCGAGAACCTCCGGCTTGTTTAGCGGGGTCAAGAAATGGTTGGAAAAAAACGTGTGAATGAACTCTCAAATAGGAGAAAACTATGTTCGAACTAGTCGACAGCCCTCCTCAAAGTGCGATTATCAGGGTGATTGGAGTTGGTGGTGGTGGTGGAAACGCGATTCAACATATGGTCTCGAAGAGTGTTGAAGGCGTTGATTTCATAGCTGCAAATACCGATGCACAGGCTCTTAAGAGCGTGGATGCCAAAACCATATTGCAGCTCGGGGCATCTATTACCAAGGGTCTTGGTGCCGGTGCCGATCCGGAGATTGGTCGGCTGGCAGCAATGGAGGATCGCGATCGTATCGCGGAAGTTCTTACCGGCGCAGATATGGTGTTCATAACTGCTGGTATGGGCGGTGGTACTGGCACGGGGGGAGCCCCGGTTGTGGCGCAAGTCGCTCGCGAGCTCGACATCCTCACGGTAGCGGTCGTCACGAAACCTTTTCGCTTCGAAAAGCGAATGGAATCCGCCGAGCTGGGGATCGAAGAACTTGCCCAGCATGTTGATTCGCTGATCACCATACCGAACGAGAAACTCTTGGCGGTGCTCGGAGAAAGAACATCGATGGTCGACGCTTTTGCGACCGCTAACGAAGTGCTATGCGGTGCGGTCCAAGGTATTGCAGATCTGATCATACGACCGGGGATGATCAATGTTGATTTTGCCGACGTGCGGACGGTTATGTCCGAAATGGGCATGGCGATGATGGGTACAGGTAGGGCGGCTGGGGAGAATCGAGCGCGAGACGCCGCAGAGGCGGCTATTCGAAGTCCGCTACTTGAAGATGTTGATTTGCAGGGAGCCAGAGGTGTATTGGTCAACATTACAGCGGGCCCGGACCTCTCCATCGGTGAATTTACCGATGTTGGTGAGACCATCAACACGTTTACTTCGGAGCGGGGGCTCGTTGTCGTTGGTACGGTAATTGATACAGAAGCTGCAGAAGAACTTCGTGTCACGGTAGTCGCGACGGGACTTGGCGAGGCCCAAACTCCAGACATTGTCGTCGATAATACCTACGAAGGCGATGA
>Ga0209228_1000038_pt1 | contig 54041 bp, 56 predicted proteins | sample METZYME_3_150m_FD_187547 | JGI IMG/M metagenome (GOLD analysis project Ga0209228, IMG submission 187547) | Marine microbial communities from oxygen minimum zone in mesopelagic equatorial Pacific - METZYME_3_150m (SPAdes) (version 2) | ecosystem: Environmental > Aquatic > Marine > Oceanic...
AACTCCACTGCCAGAACTATATACAAACATCGTGCTAGAACCGTAAACAATATAACCGCCCGCTACTTGGTCAGCTCCCTTTTGCAAAAGATCATCATTAGTTACGTCGCTTTTAGAGCTTTTTTTGCGGTAAATAGAAAAAATTGTTCCTATGCTTACATTTACATCAATATTCGAAGAACCATCAAGAGGATCCATCATGAAAATATATTTTCCAGCTTTGTCCTCAGGGATAATCACGGGATGTTCCATTTCTTCGGAGGTGATAGCACATACTGTCCCAGACTTGCCCATAATGTTAACGAAGGTTGAGTTTGCGAATTCATCTAACTTTTGAACCTCTTCACCATGGACATTGACATTTCCGGTCACTCCTAGAATATCTCCGCCGATTCCAGCCTTATTGACTTCAAGTGAGATGATTTTTGCAGCAACAAGAATCTCGTTCATTAAGCTAGTGAACTCACCAGTTGCCCCCAAAAATTTTTGCTGATGTTGCAAGTGTTGAACTAGGGTAGTTTGTTCCATAATTATTGTTTTTTTAGAGCTTTTTTAATGAGAACCAGCGGATTCTACCTCAAATATCGAATAACGGCAATGAGAATACTGTAGCTATGCATTGCGAAATAATGTAGCATAAGTTATTGTTATTATTATATATAACTGTTATGAATAAATACGTTTTGGAATATACAGCCTTTTTAAAAGTTGAGAAACGGCAATCTGTAAACACAATTGAGGCTTATAGCCATGATGTTACTCGTTTTGCAGAGTATCTTTTGAATATGGGGCTTGATGAGGTTAAGACAAGCGATGTAAGGACTTTTCTTGTTTTTCTAAGAAAAGAAAAGGGTTTAGCACCATCTTCAGTAGCGAGATGTTTGTCTTCGATAAAATCTTTTTATGAATATATGCTTGTTGAAAATTTAATCTTAGAGAATCCTACTGAAACTATTTCCTCCCCGCGCCCATGGCGCAAAATTCCAAATGTTATGTCAATAGAAGAGGTTGATGCACTTATTAATGCTCCTGATATTCTTACGCTTGCTGGTATTAGAGACTTGGCTATGCTTGAATTAATTTATGCTACAGGGTTGCGAGTTTCAGAATTAGTCTCAATGAAAATAAGTGCAATAGATCTGGATGTAGGCTATCTTCGATCACTAGGTAAAGGGTCTAAAGAAAGAATAGTTCCTATAGGAGATATAGCCAAAAATGCTATTGAGGTTTATGTTGCCAAAGCACGTCCACTATTTCAAAAAAAAGGAAGGTCCGATAGTTTATTCTTAACTAGGCATGGTAATTCTATGACTAGGCAGAGTTTTTGGAAAATCATAAAAAAATATTCGATCAAGGCAAATATAGAAGCTGATGTTACTCCACATGCATTAAGACATGCTTTTGCAACGCATCTTTTGGAGCGCGGGGCAGATTTACGCTCAGTCCAAATGATGCTTGGTCACTCAAATATTTCCTCTACCCAAATATACACTCACGTTCTAAGGGAAAGAATGCAAGATGTTCACGAGCACTTTCATCCAAGAGCTTGATAGCATAGGGGGATAGTCCTATATTTTTCTTGACGATGTAATCAAATGAAGTTACCATTCATTTAAAGCCTGCCTTTTGCTTCCGCCTTTTTTGGATTTTTTATAGCTTTTGTTGAGTTAATTCTTAGTCTGTTATAGTGGCTCTCTATCATGATATTTGATATTGAGGAAATTGGTGATGAAGGATTAAGTTTTAGTTTTGTTTTAAGTAAAGATCAACTTGAAATTGATCAGGCAGATTTAAGTGTAAATGTTGATACTACTATTAGAGGTTCTCTAGCTCGATTAGGAGATGACTTTTATCTTAATGCTAATCTAAGAACTGATGTGGTTTCTAGTTGTTCTCGCTGTCTTGTTAAGTTTTCTTATCCGATTGATTGCAATTTTAAATCGCACTTTGTACCCTCGGAAGGTGGGTATGGTTCACCAAGAGAAGTGGAGTTACATTCGTCAGATATCGATACAGAAGTTTACGAAAATAAACAAATTGATCTTTCGCAGTCTGTCAGAGACGGTATCTTATTAGCAGTTCCAGTTGTATGTTTGTGTAAGGAAGACTGCAAAGGTATTTGTTCTCAGTGTGGGAAAAATCTAAATCATAGCAATTGTAAGTGTATTAATGAGTCATTTGTAGACCCAAGGTTGGAAGTTTTAAAAGATATTAAAAATAAATTTGGTGAAGGAGAGTAGATGCCAGTTCCTAAGAAAAAAATGTCCAAGTCTAGGCAAGGGCAGCGTAGATCACACGATAAACTTAGCCAACCAACTATGAGTGAATGCCCGCAATGTCACGAGATGCATAAGCCGCACCATGTCTGTTCTCATTGCGGATATTATAAAGATAAAGAAGTGATGGAGATAGAAGTTGTATAACTAAAATTGATAGTTCTGCCAACCAAGTATAAAGCTGTCCTAAGGCTCGCAGTTATTTTTTTTCTATGAGTTTTAGGGTAAAAATAATACACTCGACTTTCCCTGAATTTATTAATCCTTTATATTATATATCCTAAGTAATCCTTTCTTGATGGGAGTGATATTTTAACATGAAGATTGTGGTTGATGCTATGGGTGGTGATTATGCTCCAAAAGCTGTCGTTGAAGGAGTTGTGATGGCAGTTAAGGAGTGCAATGTTAAGATTGTTTTAATTGGATTGTCAGGCCTTATTGAAGCCGAGTTGTCTAAATTTGATGATTGGGCTGATCTTCCAATTGAAATTGTTCATGCTGAAGATGTAGTTGAAATGCATGAAGCACCCTCCAAAGTTTTAAGAAGTAAGAAAAAATCTTCGATTAAAGTTGGGCTCGAGCTAGTTAAGAGTGGCCATGCCTCAGCCTTTGTCAGTGCTGGAAATACAGGTGCTGTTCTTGCTTTTGCAACTTTTACATTACGACTTTTAAAGGGGGTAGATCGTCCTGCTATTGCAATCCAGTTGCCTACATTAAAAGGTTATTCTATCTTGCTCGATGCTGGAGCAAATGTTGATTGTAAATCCAGTCAATTATTTCAGTTTGGTATTATGGGGCATTCATTTTCAAAATATATCCATGGCAAGGTTGCACCTGATGTAGGTTTATTGAGTATTGGTGAAGAAGACTCAAAGGGAAACGATGTTACTCGTGAAGCTTTTCAGATGTTAAAAAATAGTCATTTAAAATTTATTGGGAATTTAGAAGGCAAAGAGGTTTATCGAGGGAATGCGGATGTCATAGTATGTGATGGATTTACTGGTAATGTTGCATTAAAAATTAGTGAGAGCTTAGCAGAGATGATTGGAGAAAACTTGAAGCAGGTTTTTATGGCTAATTGGGTTACAAAGTTGGGCTATTTTTTAATTAAGCCTCATTTTATTAATTTTAAAAAAATGGTTGATCACTCAGAGACAGGGGGGGCACCTCTTTTGGGGGTGAATGGTGTTTGTATAATTGCCCATGGTGGTTCATCTCCAAAAGCTATTAAGAATGCTATTATTCGGGCAAAAGAATTAGTTGAAAAAAAAATGAATGAACATATTCGTGATGATATAGAATCCAACCTTGTATTGAGCAAAGAGCCCTTTTGGAAACAGATAAAAAAAATAGCTTTTGTGCCAGGTAAGGATGAAAATATTAGTGGATTATCCAAAGATTTTATTCCTCCTGCCGAAGATAAATAATTTTAATTTTTTATGAATACTAGTAATAATATTAGGGCTGAAATTGTGGGCACAGGTATGTTTCTTCCAAAGAAAATTCTTACTAACCAAGATTTGGAAAAAACACTTAATACTTCCGATGAATGGATCCGTACACGCACGGGCATTCATGAAAGGCGCATTGCAGATGAGGATGAGTCATCCTCAACACTTGCTATTCAAGCCGGTAAAATTGCCCTTGGATCTGCAAAAATTTTACCTAGAGAACTAGATCTTATTATTGTTTGTACATCAACTCCTGATATTCTTTTCCCTGCGACAGCCTGTTTTGTTCAAGATGGCCTTGGAGCTCAAAATGCTGCCGCCTATGATATTTCTGCAGTATGTTCTGGTTTTGTTTTTGGCTTATCTATAGCAGAGCAATACATAAAGAGTGGAAGGTTTAATAACGTTTTAGTAATTGGTAGTGAAACCAATTCACGCATTGTGGACTGGTCTGACAGATCAACTTGTATCTTATTTGGTGATGGTGCTGGAGCTGTAGTTTTAAAGAAAAATGAAATGCATGAACAAAGGGGCTTGCTTTCCACTCATATTCATTCAGATGGTGGAAAATCTGATTTGATTATTGTTCCCGGGGGTATTGGGAAAAAAACAATTTCTAAAGAAGCTATTTCTAATAAAGAGTATTTTATTCATATGTCTGGTAATGCTACATTCAAAGTTGCAGTCAAGCGGATGGCAGAAGTTTCTAGAGAAGCTTTGGATTTCAATAAACTTTCAGTAGAAGATATTGATTTAGTTTTGCCCCATCAGGCAAATCGACGCATTCTTGATGCAGTATCTGAAAAGTTAGGCATTCCATCAGAAAAAGTTTTTATGAATATTGATAAATATGGTAATACATCATCTGCTTCAATTCCGATAGCCATGCATGAAGCTCGCGTGGCAGGTTTGATAACACCAGGATGCCTTGCATTACTTGTTGTTGTAGGAGCCGGTTTGACTTGGGGGGCGGCGTTGATTAGATGGTAAAAATTGCTTTTCTCTTTCCTGGCCAAGGATCGCAAGTTGTAGGTATGGCTAAGGAATTTTATAACTCTTCCTTAGAATCCAGAAAGCTGTTTGATAAAGCAGCAGTGGTTCTTGGCTTTGATATTGCTGACCTATGTTTTAATGGTCCTAGCGATAAATTAATGCTCACAGAAAATGCACAGCCAGCACTATTGATTCATAGTACAATAGCCTTGAATATGTTGAGGGAAAATGGTATCAATGCTGAGTTCGCAGCTGGTCATAGTCTTGGTGAATATTCAGCTAATGTGGCCGCAGGCTCAATTAAATTTTTGGATGCAGTTAGGCTTGTTCAGTTGAGGGGACGTTTCATGCAGGAGGCTGTTCCTGTAGGTGTTGGGGGAATGGCTGCTATAATCGGAATGCCTCTAGATACAATTAGCTTGTTATGCAATAGGGTTTCAAAGGAAGACTCTTTAGTTCAACCAGCCAATATTAATAGTCACGAGCAAATAGTAATTGCTGGACACCTTAAGGCGGTAGAAGAAGTAACTCAATTGGCGAAACAGGATGGAGCTAAGAAAATAATCTTGTTACCAGTTAGTGCCCCTTTTCACTGTCCATTGATGAAACCAGCTGAAATTAACCTTAAAAAAGAACTGGAAAAAACCGAGTTCATGGATCCTCAATTTCCGGTTATATCTAATTTTCAAGCACGTCCTCTTAATAAGGGTTCCTCTGCATGCGACGCATTGGTTCGGCAGGTATGTTCGCCTGTTCAATGGTCTAAGACTATGCAATATTTGTCAGATCAAGAGATAAATGTAGCGATTGAGATTGGTACAGGAAAAGTGTTATCAGGTCTTATGCGCCGTTTTGATAAGAATATCAAGTGTTATCAAGTTGAAGATCCGGATTCTTTAAAGAGAACAATCGATGCTTGCAAAGAACTGCTAAGTTTACGGAATAATTAATGGAACTTAAAGATAAAGTTGCGCTAGTAACCGGAGGAGGTCAAGGTATTGGTAGGTTAATAGGAGATAACCTTGCAAAACTAGGAGCTCACGTTATTTTTGGTGACATCAACCTTGAAAACGCCAAGAACTCAGCTGAAGAAATTTTAGCCAAAGGAGGTAGTGCCTCAGCCATTTTGTTGAATGTAGCAGACCTAGAAAATGTAAAGGAAGCTTTCGGCCTAATAGTGAAGGAGTTTAAGTCTGTAGATATTTTAGTGAATAATGCTGGAATTACCAAAGATGGATTATTTGTAAGAATGAAGGAGGATGATTGGGACTGCGTTCTAGATGTTAACCTCAAAGGAAGTTTTATCTGTGGTCAACAAGCAGCAAAACAAATGATGAAGCAACGTCAAGGAGCTATAGTTAATATTTCATCGATTGTGGGTATTATGGGAAATGTGGGTCAGGCAAACTATTCTGCTTCAAAGGCTGGTTTGATCGGTTTGACAAAAACTATGGCTCGAGAGCTAGCCCCCAGAAATATTACAGTTAATGCGATTGCCCCTGGATTTATTGATACTGAAATGACTCGTGTCCTTGATGAAAAAATAAGAGATAAGCTAATTGAACAAATACCACTATCACGTTTAGGTTTACCTGACGACATAGCACATAGTGTAGCTTTTCTTGTTTCTGACCGGTCGAGTTATATTACTGGACAAGTTTTAAATGTTAATGGTGGGATGTTGATGTAATAACTTTTAGGAGTATTTTTATGTCTGTTGAAGAAAAAGTAAAAGAAATTATTGTGGATCAATTAGGAGTTGATGAAAATCAGGTTACAGCTACCGCTTCTTTTATTGATGATTTGGGAGCCGATTCTCTTGATACCGTTGAACTTGTAATGGCTCTTGAAGAGGAATTTGATGTTGAGATTTCTGATGAGGATGCTGAAAAAATTGCTAAGGTTCAAGATGCTATCGATTATATCAACAGTAACACTAATTGATTAGTTTTTGATGAACTTGGGGTGAGTTGATGAGTAGGCGAGTTGTTGTCACAGGAATAGGTATTATTTCTCCTCTTGGGATTGGTATTGAAGACAATTGGTCAGCCATTATTAACGGTAGATCAGGGATTGGACCCATTACAAGATTTGATATAGAGTCCTTCCCTGTAAAATTTGCAGGTGAAGTTAAAGGTTTTGATGCCGAGCAGTACATGGCGCATAAAGAAGTAAAAAAAATGGATAGGTTTATTCATTTTGCTGTTGCTGCAAGCGAACAGGCTCTCAAAGATTCAGGATATGAAATTACAGAAAAAAATGCTGATAGAATTGGAGTTCAAGTAGGGGTAGGTCTTGGTGGATTACCAGCAATAGAGAAATACCACAATATATATAAAGAAAAAGGGGTTCGTAAGATAACCCCTTTTTTTATACCTATGGTCATTGCTAACCTTGCTTCAGGCCAAGTATCTATTCATGCAGGAGCTAAAGGCCCTAATACTTGTGTTGTAACTGCTTGTGCTACGGGAACCCATTCTATTGGAGATGCAGCGCGTTTAATAAAGTATGGTGATGCAGATGCTATGATTGCCGGTGGTACAGAATCTGTTATTACCCCACTTTGTGTTGGAGGTTTTCATGCAGCTAAAGCTTTATCGACTCGTAATAATGACCCTATGGGGGCTAGTCGACCATTTGATAAAGATAGAGACGGGTTTGTTATCGGAGAGGGTTGTGGCGTCGTAATATTAGAGGAATATGAAGCAGCAAAAAGGCGTGGAGCCAGAGTTTATGGTGAGATAGTTGGATATGCCTTAAATGGAGACGCTTATCATATAACTTCCACCTCACCGAATGGTGAGGGTGCAGCTCGATGTATGAATTTGGCTTTAAAAAATGCACACATTAATTATGACGAAGTCCAATATATTAATGCTCATGGAACATCTACAGGAGCAGACTATACAGAGACACAATCAATAAAGTCTACTTTTGGAGAACAGGCATATAAACTAGCAGTTAGTTCGACTAAGTCGATGACTGGTCACTTGCTTGGGGCTGCGGGTGGGATAGAAGCTATTTATACATTACTGGCAATTAATCGCGGTACTTTACCCCCCACAATTAATTATAATACTCCTGATCCTGATTGTGACTTGGATTATGTTCCTAATGAGGCTCGAGAACTAAATATTACTACTGCTCTATCAAATTCTTTTGGTTTTGGAGGAACAAACGCCGTTCTTGTATTAAAAAAACTTTCGAACTAAACTCATAAAAACAATAATGCAGGAAGATCGAATTAATGAACTGATTCCTTTACAAGAGGCTTTATTTTATACGTTTGAAGACCTTGAGCTCCTCAATAAAGCACTTACTCATAAATCTTACTCGAACGAGACTCCTCTTGTTGTAAAAAATAATGAGCGGCTTGAGTTTTTAGGAGATTCTGTTCTTGATCTCATTGTTAGCGATTATATGTTTCTAACATATCAAGATTTACCTGAAGGACCGTTGTCAAAAATTCGAGCTGCAACTGTTAATGAGAATTGTCTTGCGGATTTGGCCCAAAACATAAATCTTGGAAGTTATCTTTTACTTGGTAAGGGTGAAAGCTTTTCAGGGGGAAGACAAAAACCATCCATTCTTGCTAACGCTTATGAGGCTATAATTGGGGCTATATTCTACGACAGTGACTTTCAAACTACAGCGGATGTTTTTTTACCACAGTTTATTAAAAAAATTGATTCTTGTAGAGATGCATGCATGTCTACAGACTTTAAGAGCGATTTGCAAGAATACACACAAAGTAGATTTTCTTGCACCCCATCTTATAAGGTTGTAGGAGAATCAGGTCCATGCCATGAAAAACAATTCGAGGTGAAAGTTATTGTTAGAAGTGAGTTGCGAGGGACTGGAAAAGGTCGTAGCAAAAAAGAAGCTGAACAGAATGCAGCCAAGGAGGCTTTGAATAAATTTTTGACTAATGTATAAAGAAAATACTTACTTTTTAAAGTATGAAGAAAAAGAAAAAACTAATTGTTCCAATTTTTATTCCGCATGAAGGGTGCCCTTATCGATGTGTTTTTTGTAGTCAAATTGATATCACTGGCACTCGATATAAGGCAGATAAAATTCACGTTTTAGAGGTTTTAAAAACCTATCTTGGCCCAAATTTAAATGCAAGCAAAACTAGGAAATGTGAAGTTGCTTTTTATGGGGGCAGCTTTACTGGACTTCCGAAGGAAAGGCAAAAAAAACTTTTATCAGTTCTTAGACCATTTCTTGACAGCGGTCGAATTGACTCCATTCGTTTGTCGACACATCCGTTGTTTATTGACTCAGACCGACTTGATTTAATAAAAGCGAATGGTGTAAAAACTATTGAGTTGGGTGTCCAATCAACTAGTGAACAAGTTCTTAAAAAATCTGGACGGCCATGTTCTAAATTAGGTTTAATTAAATCAGTTCACTTAATTAAGGAACGAAATTTTCTATTAGGTCTCCAATTAATGCTTGGCCTTCCCGGTGATAATGAGAGTATTTTCCAAAATTCGGTAATCGATGTTGTCAATATGAAACCTGATTTTGTAAGGTTATATCCTACTTTAGTTTTGCGTCACACCGCCTTGTTTTCAATGTATGAAAAAGGTTTATATACCCCTTGGTCCTTGGAAAGAACTCTAAAATCTTTAAAATATGCAATTAAATTGTTTAAGCAATTCAATATTCCTGTTATTAGGGTTGGAGTTCAGCCTGATAGGACTTTAGAAGAAAACTTGGTAGCAGGTCCATTTCATCCTTCCTTACGCTATCTTGTGGATTGTCAGCTATGTCTGGACTCAATGGTTGAAAAAATTTTTTCTATAACACGATTGCCTAAAAAAATATTATTCAGGGTCCCAAAAAAACTACTTTCTGTTTATATTGGAAATAAACGTGAGAACATAAACTATATTAAAGATCGTTTTGGCTTTAAAGAAGTGATTCTCAGAGGAGAAGACCTTTGTAGAGAAATTCAGTTAGTTACTTAATATTAATACATAATAAATTGAGGGTTGAGTATGGTTACTATTGGAATGAACTATAAGGTGTTACCTGGAAAAGAAGAGATCTTCGAGAAGGCTTGTTTAGGGGTGATTGATGCAATGAATGGCATAGATGGTCATGAGAAGTCTTTTTTGTATAAGGATGTTACTGATGGTCAATCTTATTTAATCGCATCAGAGTGGGGATCTGAAAATTCGTTTAATGACTTTTGTCAATCTGATAAATTCAAACAAGTTACAAACTGGGGGAAGGAAAGTATATTAGCTGGACGTCCTTCTCATACAGTCTATAAGCAATAAATTAACTTTGGAGAGATTATAGGTTAGCTATCTTATTTGGTTTCGCTATTTGTGGGGAATTTAGGTGTTAGTTCATAGTCACCATTCCTTACACAACGAAGTACTTTTTTGTAGGAGTGCTCTGTATCATGCGGGAGATGCCCCTCCATTCGCCATCGAATTTTTATTAATTTCCCGTCTGGATGATCAAAAATTTTGATAATTGATCCTATATTTTTTGACATTGATTCAAATAGCACATCTCCAACATTTAGTTTCATATGTTACTTTTTTGCCTTAGGTATAGTTATTTAGATTTTTTAATTTATAAATTTTATTATAACAATTAGATCTTTAAAGCGGCAGACAATTAATTTTCGTTGTTTTTTTAGAAAGGTCCATTAATGGAAGATTATATTCTAATGTCAGCCATGTATCCAACAATGACCTCGGGGAAAGTTGATAAGTTTCTAGTTAACCCTGGGGATAAGGTAGTTCAAGGTATGGCTGTGTGTGAAATAATTTCAGAGGGTTATTTCACCTTGCTCTCTGAAGTAAACGGGAGAGTAAACGAATACTATGTGTCTGAGGGTGAATATGTCGAGGTTGATGCTCCATTGATGTCGATTACCTTAGCTGAAAATGACGACGGGTGAAATTTATAGAGCTGAGTAAATATATGAGGTTGTTAGTAGATAGATGGCAATGCCTATAATATCGTTTGTTACTGTTACAAATGGACACGCGCTAATAGCGGGGTCTATATTTGCTCTTAAAAATAGAATCGGTCCTGTAGATCCAATGAGCGCAGCTACGCTAACAGCAAAAATTATTCCGAGACCCACTGCCAGTCCTGAAAATAGAGAAATTCTTGACTTTTTAAATTAGAGTCTTAAATATTAAAAATGAGAATTTTTCAATCAGGCAATAATTGATGGAGTAAACGGGCTAATTCGAAGTGATCAACATCATTAACCTCTCTAATTAATTGAGGTTTACTTGTGGGGAGTCAGTCGGCTAAATGTTTTATTTTTTTGATAGGCATAATTTGCTATGCTGGTAGGGTAGGTTCTGCTGGCTAATAGATTGCTGATTAATTAATTATTTTATTTATTTAAGAACTCAAGTTTAGGAAATTATGGTTTTAAATATATCTCATGACGATAAAAAGAAATACAAAGAAAGTCTTAAACCCAAAAAAGTTAAGGTTCGAGCAAGGCGAGCAACTTTAATGTCTAATAAATTAAAAAACAGTGCATTTAAAAAATTTAGTGACGACCCTAAAAGTAAAGGAGTTGAAGAGGATATCACAATAGATGAACACCTTAAAATGAATGATAATTTTTTACGAACAGGTCCCTATAAACCTAAGAAAAAATAATATTACAGTTATGTAATAGTTTTGATTAAGAATTTACTTGGGTGGGGTTTTTGAGGTTTTTGTAATTCTATATAGCTCTCTGAAAATGTGTTACTCCAACTTAACTTCTATTTTAATTGCCATTTGACTCGTGTTTTTCTTTATACTTGCTAAAAACTTTTTCTGAAATAAAGAATTCAACTAGCTCTTTATCTAATTCTCCTTTATCAGCCATTTCACGAAGGATTCGGTAAACAACTTCTAATGGCATTGCTTTTTTGTAGGGTCGATCACTTGCCGTGAGAGCTTCTGCTATATCTGTTACGCACATTATTTTCCCTTCAAATGGTATTTCGTCTCCCTTTAATCCCAAAGGATAACCGCCTCCATTGATGAATTCGTGATGAGCTCCCGCGTAAAGAGGTATGTTTTTTAACTTTTTTGTGAAAGGTATTTTTTGAAGCATTTTTAAAGTTACTGCCGCATGGTTCTGCATTTTTTTTCTCTCAGATTCAGTTATACTCCCTCTTCGTATGGAAAGATTAAGTACCTCATCATCATCGAGAAATGTTTGTTCGTTACCATCAAAATCTACCCAAGTCATCTTAGAAATTTCCTCTAATCGTGAAATTTTTTCATCTTCAAGAAACTCACCTGGATTATTACATTGTTTAATAAAACATCGTATATCCATCAATTCTTTATTTTTTATTTTTTGTTGATCCTCTAAGGCTGATATTTTTCTAGTATCGGCTCCATTTTGTAATTCTTTTATCTTTTCATTTAGAAAATTTTTTTCAAACTGTTCCATAATGAAACAAATACGCAAATCAACATACTCAATGCGATCAAAAATGGTTTGAAGTTTTTTTGCCTTTTCTACAACTTCTACCGGGGTTGTGACTTTGCCAATATCATGCATCCACGCTGCTATTTTGAGTTCATGCATCTGATCAGAATTGAAAGAAATATCTTTATATTGCCCTTGATTCTCCGTGAGAATCTCAGCAAATGTTAGTGTCATATTTGCCACCCGTCGAATATGGCCACCAGTAACAGGAGATTTTTCATCTATTGCAGTTGCCATCACCTCTGCAAATGAATCAAATAATTTAGCCATTTCGCTAACCAACTGTGCATTTGTTACGGCAACCGCAGCCTGAGAAGCAAGCGATTCGGTTAGGCTTTCATAATCTTTAGAAAATGAAATAACTTTACTTGTTTTATTTTGGGCATTAAGGAGCTGAAGGACACCTATAACATCCTTTTCGTGATTTCGCATCGGGACAACGAGCATGGACTGAGATCGATATCCAGATGATTTATCAAAATTTTTGGGGCCTGTAAAATCAAAGAGGTCGGTTTTGTAGACATCTGGGATATTTACCGGATTACCTTTGATTGCTACAAAGGCAGAAACGTTGCTTTCTTTTAATTCAACTGGAGGGAATGGAATATCCTTACCTGAGGTTCCTCCCATTCTTATCCCTAAGCTATTATTTTGAACAATTTTAAAATGGAGTTTGTTATCTTCAATAAGATACAGGGTTCCAGCATCTGCATTGGTGAATTGCCTGGCACTATCTACAATCATTTCTAATAAAACCGTGAGATCTGTAACCCCTGACAGAGCTATTCCAATGTCTGACAATTTGCTTAGCTGATTATTCAGCTTGTTGCCATAATCTTTAAGGTCACCAACAACACTTGAAACGAGTGAGTTGAGATTTTCATCTTCAGAATAACGAGCCTGTTTCGCTTCCATATTATCTAGGTTTCCTGAATTATCTTGATAGACATCTTTAGGTGTTATTAAAAAAAAATGTCCGCATTTTACACATTTAAACTCAATTCCCTCAGATTTTACTTCAGATATTGCTATCTGATATCCAGTCTGGCAATGGGTACAGACAATTTTCATAATTAATAACTTGGATAAAGATTAAGTAATTATTGATTTATCAATGTAGATTTTATCATTCGCATTGATTTAAATTATTATTATCTTAAAATCCAATAAAATCAATTAATTCTTATGGTTTAGAATTAGTACTTATGCCAAACCTTAAGTTCAGTTAGATTTAGATGTATTGCTTAAGCAAGAGAGGTTCCTCGCTTGGCCATATCTTTTTACCGCAAACATTAATAAAAACGGGGTTATCCGATTTGAATAACTCTAAATGCGCTCTAAAAAGGTCTTCTTTGTTGGTTCGACAATCTCCATAAGCATCTTTCTCCTCTGCAAAAATACCTGCTTCAAATTTTTTAATTCCTTCACTGGAAGGGCTATTTTCAAAATATGACCGTAGAAGCGGATCTTTTAAATTATCTAAATTTTTGGAGGCTTTTCTAAGAAGTAATTTTATTCCTCTCGATGAAGCAGACTCAAAAAGCCCTGCACGGATACAAGCGTGCTTTGAAGACCCTCCTGAGTCGATGGTCCACTTCTCAATATTTTCCTTAGAATACCCCATTGCACCATAAGTGCTAAGTTGATGACGTATTGTATAAAATGTCGAATAAGCAACTGTAATATTTATATTAAGTTCATTTTCTAGTTGAGGAATTGGATCAAATGAAAGTTTGTTTGATCGATCAATTTGTTCTTTTGATGCATCTTTTATTGGAATACCAACATCTCCCAGAGCTGTCGCATAAAACATGTAGTCAAAATGTCCATTATTATGTTGTTTAATTTTTTCTCTGCATACCGGGTCATTTATATCACCAAAAATTGTATGATCAGCATCTTCAATTTCAAAACCTGGGATATCTTTTCCGTACCAGTTGGCAATAATTTGAATATTTTTATCGAAGTGCTCACGTATTGCTTTTATAGCGGAAGTCCCCATGACTCCTGTTCCACCAATAATTAAAAAAAATTTCATTGGGTCCTTTCTTTATTTGTAGTTTTGATTATATTAATTAGATTAAATCAGGACCCACCAGTACTTTCATTAATATCCCAGTAGGGCACGTGCGAGATTTCATCTAAAGCTTTAGTTATATATAGATCGGAAGAAAGAAAGGCATCAATTTGATCAATAAGCTTTAGCGTCTTCTTAAATATACTTTCTGATGACTTTGCATGATTAATATTTTTTGCCATAGAAGTGTAATTATTTATTAATGGGATGGATCGGTTAATGGTTGATTGTATTAAGGACGAATCAAGAGTACGAAACCTATGATTTTGTGCGTATTTATAAAAAATAAACCAGTTTTTAATTTGTTGAGTAGTTTTACCCAAATTAATAAGTTCTTCTTTAAACGCAGCTTCGCCTTTTTCGGAAATACTTTGTGATAGGTATGTTGCTAGATCATTCAAAGGGATGCCATCTTTAGTTTTACAGAGATAGTTTAGTGTGAAAAATATTTTGTTTATACGTGATTCGAGTTGTATAGCTTGTGAAGAATGCTTTTGCAAGATGGGGTCTTTTTCAAAATTTTCCCAAAGACCACCATTTAATTGTATTTTATCAGTACTTCTAAGGAGTTGGGTAATTGATTCATTGCAATTTGGATCCGCAAATGTGTTCGAATGAAGTAATGAAATAAGAATGCATTGCGAGATGATGCAAAGACATTTACTTTTTAGATTCTGCCGTTTGTAAAAGAACATTTGAGTTAGATGCCATTTAGTATTGTTCTGCCCATTTTAAGAATAACCTTAAACTCATTTTTAGTGAGTGGCATAACAGATAGTCTTGACTGTTTAATTAGGGCAATATTGCTTAATTTTTGTTGCTTTTTAATGTCATCCAGAGTAACGCTTAATACTAATGATTTGTATGGTTTTAGATTCACAACCACCCAATTTGAGTTATCTGATGTTGGGTCAGGATAATACTCTTTGGAAACTTTAGCGATTCCCTTAATTTCCTTGCCTACAACACTGTGGTAGAAAAATACAAGGTCAGCCTTTTTCATTTTTTTGAGATTATTGCGAGCCTGATAATTACGTACCCCGTCCCAGTATGTTTCTTTATCTTGAACTAACTGATCCCAGTTATATTGGGATGGTTCTTGTTTAACAAGCCAAAAATTCATAAGGTTATCCGAAAGCTAATAGTTGGAGGTTTTCTTGCGGGGCTGATTATATAACACCTAATCAAACTCTTCCATTCCGAATTCATGTAAAAAGATTAGTTTAGTAAATCATTGATTTTAATTAATACATTGACCTTATTGGGTCTTCAAAATATAATGTTTACAAAAAAAATATCGAATGATTTTTGATGCCATATTGTTTGGTATAAGAAATTTTTTTTCTAGAGGATGAGTATGTATCGTAAAGAAATCAAGGTTTTAGACTGTACCATTAGAGACGGTGGTCTTATGAATAATCACTTATTTACCGATGACTTTCTCTCAGCTGTTTTTAAGTGCGTTAATAACTCCGGAGTGGATTATATAGAACTTGGTTATAAAGCCGACGAAAGTCAATTTTCCAGAAGTGAATATGGATCCATGAAGTTTTGTAGTGAAAAGGATATTGAAAAGGTTATTAATGGCGAACAAGTTAAAAGTAAAATTTCTGTAATGGTTGATATTGGTCGAGTAGACCCTTCTACAATACCTCAGAAGAGTGAAAGTTTAATTGATATGATGCGCGTGGCAAGTTATGTAAAAGATATTGATAAAGCGATTGATTTGGCAAATCAGATACAAACTAAGGGGTATGAGGCTACAATAAATCTAATGGCGGTTTCCCATGCAAGAGAACTAGAATTAGATGAGGCTTTGATCCAAGTAGAAAAAGAATCAAATGTAGATGCTTTGTACCTTGTCGATAGTTTTGGTGCTCTATACTCTGAGCAGATTTCACATTTAGCAAAAAAATACAAGTCGCTAATGCCTACCAAGGAAATTGGTATTCACGCTCATAATAATCAGCAATTGGCTTTTGCGAATACAATAGAAGCCATTATACAGAATGTAAACTTTCTCGATGGAACTATTTTTGGTATTGGCCGTGCAGCAGGTAACTGTCCATTGGAACTATTGCTTGGGTTTCTTAAAAATCCTAAATATGACTTGCGTCCTATTTTAGAGATTCTTGAAAGTCACTTTGTGAAATTGAAAGATGAAATTGAATGGGGATATACAATCCCATATATGATTACGGGGATCCTTGATTTGCATCCTAGGGCGGGGATGAAGCTGAGAAAATCAGATAATAAAGATGATTATCTAGGCTTTTTTGACAGCCTTGCCCAAAGCGATAGTGCTTGAAGCATGTTGTGAAAAAATTAGCTTTAAACTTAAATCAATTTCAAGAGGTACCAGTTCTTGGAATTATTCGTGGAGTATCTCAAGATTCAATTCAAGGGGTTCTGAATTCTTGTGTTTCTGGGGGCCTTAAATTTGTCGAATTGACCCTTAATACAAAAAATGTTTTTTCTTTGATTGAGTTTGCGTCTAAACAATTTTCAAATGAATTGTGTGTTGGTGCGGGAACCGTTCTTTCATTAATTGATGTAAAAAAAGCAGAAAATGCAGGTGCTAAATTTTTTGTATCACCAACATTAAATATTGATATAGCTGATTATTGTAGCCAGAAAGCTTTAGCTTATTTTCCTGGAGCACTAACTCCAACAGAAATTGAAAAGGCATGGAATAGTGGGGCGACAATGATTAAAGTTTTTCCAGCCTCTCAAATGGGGCCGAACTATTTTAATGTTATTAGGGGGCCATTTGATGAGTTACAATTAATGGCGGTAGGTGGTATAAATGTTACTAATGCTGTTGATTATCTTAGATCTGGAGCCTCTGCAATAGCGATTGGAGGGTCTATATTTACGAGTTCACGTATGAAAAATAAAGAGTTTAATTCCATTACTGCTGATATTGCCGATCTTATTTCAACTGTAAAAACATTTCAATCAGAACTGTAGTATTTTTTTAAAATTTAAAATATTTAGGACTTAATATGCCATTTAATTTCATGAAAGATTCAATTATGTCTGATGATGATAAGTTTGCAAAATTATGTGAATCAATCGAAGATTGTATTAGAGAAGTTGATGATGGAGAGGGAAAATATTCAGATCTCGAAATTATGCAGGCAATAAATTTTGTGGGGTTCAATTTTTTTCGTGATGATTGGGAAGAGTTTAAAAAGATAGACTCATCTAAGGAATCATATCTTGAAACCCCAGGGAAAATAGATGGTAAAAATCTTGTTAATTAGGAAAATTTGTTTGCACGATTATCTTACTTTAACATAATAATTATTGATTGCATTATTCTTCGTTTGACTTCCCCCCTTGATAGTTGCTCTTTCTTTAATTATTTTTTTAATGGCTTTTTATTTAAATATATTTATAACCTACTTTGCATACTAGTTACGATAATATTTTATTTTTAGTGCAAATTTTAATAAGCTTCCTAGAATGAACTCAAAAACAATTAAGAATATATATAATCAATTAGTCAGCAAGCTTGAGGAACGAAGTCGCTTGGGTGGTGTAATGGCAACCATGCATTGGGATCAGGAAGTTATTATGCCAAAAGGTGCTTTAGATAATAGATCAAAACAGATGGCTGCACTGGCCGGTGTTTTGCATGAGAAATCTGTTGATTCAGACATTGGTAGATTAATTGATAAGCTAGTCAATGCTGATCCCATCAACTTCACAAAAATCGAGCAATGTAATATAAATGAGGCTAAACGTGACTATGAATTAGAAACAAAGATTCCAAAAGAATTGATACAGGAAATAGCAGAACTGAGTTCTCGTGGTCATCAAATTTGGGCTAAGTCAAGAGATGAAAATAAATTTGAGGACTTTGCTCCTACACTTGAGCGATTAATTTTTCTTAAAAAAAAATGGGCAAAACTTGCCTTCCCAGACTTAGATCCATACGATGCAAATATTGATATTTATGAAAGAGGTATGAGGGTTGAATATCTTACTCCGATATTTGATAAACTAAAAAAAGAATTAATTCCACTTATCTCTGCAATTAAAAATTCTTCGTTCAGTCCCAATACAGATTTCTTGAAAGGAAACTTTCCTATTGAAAAGCAGAAAACCTTAGGAGCAATTATTAGCAAGGATATTGGGTTTGATTATGACAAAGGGCGTATGGATGTTTCTGTTCACCCCTTTTGTGGAGGAGGTCATCCAACAGATGTGAGAATTACTACACGCTATCAATCTGAAAATTTTATTGAATCACTTTTTGCCGTAATACATGAAACAGGCCATGGCCTATATGAACAAGGTAGAATGTCAGATTTTCTAGATTTGCCAGTTTCTGAATCATTAACTATGGCAATCCATGAATCTCAGTCATTATTTTGGGAGCGGATGATTGCCCAGAGTTTATATTTTTGTGATTATTACCATGATCTTTTTAAGAAAACGTTCCCAGAAAAATTGAAAGGTATTTCTTTAAATACGTTTTACCGCGCTATCAATAAGTGTGAGCCCTCTTTAATTCGTGTAGAAGCGGATGAAGTCACTTATCCTATACATATTATAATTCGCTATGAGATTGAAAAAGGTCTATTTAATGAGAGTATTAATGTTAAAAATCTTCCTAATATTTGGAATGATAAAATGGAAGAGTATTTGGGTATAAGGCCAAACTCTGATTCTGAAGGGCTTCTACAAGACGTTCATTGGAGTGGAGGAGCATTTGGGTATTTCCCATCTTATACACTTGGAGCGATGTATGCTTGTCAATTTTATTCTAAAATGCTACTCGACATTAACGATATTCCAGAAAAAATTAAGGCAGGAAACTTCTTGTGTGTAAAAAAATGGCTCAATGATAATATTCATCAGAAAGGAAGGTTATACTCAACGGATAATCTTATTTTAAATGTTACAGGGAATAAATTAGATCCTGTTTATTTTGTTGATTACCTAAAAAGAAAATATAGTGAAATTTATAAACTATAATGGTTAAACTCAGTAAAATATCCCATTTGTTAAATGAGCTTTAGTAGAGAATATTCTAATGTTTCTGAACACACCTCTTTTTGCTCTATTTGTGGTGCGCAAATTAGACCTAAAACAATCTTTTGCTTTAAATGTGGTCCCCCGGAACTTCCTCTCCAAGATCCAGAAGAAATTGGCATATCACTAGAGCAGGCAATTTTTCGAATTACTGGTCTAATACTTTTTTTTATTTGTATTGCTTTAGTTAAATTCCAATATTCAGACGAAAATATAACCTCGTCTATTAATAGTGATTTAAAAATACAATCTCCGGAAAATTTAATTAAAAATAAAGATGTCGAATTTAAATTAATACACACGGTAATTGCTACATCTGTAAACGTTCGTAACAAACCATCAATGAATGGGAAAGTTATTACATTAGTGGAGAAAGGGATGAATCTTGATGTCATAGAGGAAAAAAATGGATGGTCAAAAGTTCAGGTCTTTGAAAAAACCGGATGGGTCTCAAGTAAATTAATACAATCAGAAATCCAAGATAATAAATAAGTGGTTATGTATTTAGAGATTCACGTGTTTTTATAAATGATTTTTTAAACTCTTCATAATTCCTTGAAACAGGAAATTGCGGAAATTCCTTCACTACGTTTTCTGGTGGGCAAAATAGAATTCCTGCGTCAGCCTCTTGTAACATTCCGGTATCATTGTATGAGTCACCTGCTGCAATTACCCTAAAGTTTAATTTTTTTAAGGCTGATACAGCTTTTGTTTTACCGTCCTTTTGCCTTAGTTTGTAACCAGTTATGCTTCCTTTTTTATTAATAGTGAGTTCGTGGCAAAATAGCGTTGGATAGTCTAGACTCTTCATTAGTGGGCCTGCAAACTGGTAAAATGTGTCCGATAATATTATTACTTGGAATTCAGATTTAAGCCAATTAAGAAAATCAATTGCACCTTCTAACGGTGATAATTTTTTAATAACGTTTTCTATGTCAATCAATTTTAAATTATTTTTTTCAAGAATATTTAGTCTACCTTGCATTAATTTATCATAATCGGGAATATCTCTGGTGGTAAGTTTAAGTTCCTTGATGCCAGTTTCTTCTGCAAAAGCAATCCATATTTCTGGCAGTAAAACCCCTTCAAGGTCAAGACATGCAATCATAAGTTTGTTCCTTTTTTAATTTTTTATGTTTAAGCTCTTAAGGTTTTTATAGATTAATAAAAATAGTTTATTATATGTTTAATTTCTTTTTACGGTTCCGAATTAAATCTATTAAAAAAGCTAATTCTTGATTCTGGATTATTCGAGAGATAGCTATATATACTAAAACACCTATTGAAATATTTGCGAAAAGAGTAATAAGTTTTGTTGTTAGTTGAGCATTAGGATTGAAAAAATTAATATTAAAATAATATACCGTAATGCCCATGATTCCTGACACGAAGAATAGCTTTATAACTGATGATAATATTTTTTTTCCACCAATTAATCCCATACGTTTTCTAAGTAAATAAATTAGTATAAGTACGTTGAAAAGTGCAGCTATTGATGTGGCCAAGGCTAACCCACCATGCTTTAAAGGTCCCATGAGTATTAAATTAAGTATTATATTTAGTAGCATGGAATATATTCCAATTTTTACTGGTGTCTTTGTGTCTTGTAATGAATAAAATGCTGGGACAATGATTTTTAGTCCGCAAAATGCACATAAACCTGCAGAATAATAGAGTAGAGCAATTGCAGTCCCTTCAGTAGTCATTCTATTGAATTCTCCCCTTTCCCATAAGGTGTTAATGATTGGAAATCTTAAAATGATAAGACCGATAGTTGCAGGTATTGTAATAAACAAAATTAGCCGGGTTCCAAATGAAATTGTTTTTATCATTTCAGAGAAGTCTTTGTTTGCAACTTGTCGCGATAACATCGGCAGAATTGCTATTCCTAGTGCAACGCCGAAAACACCAAGTGGTAACTGCACTAGACGATTTCCATAATATAAATAAGAAATGGATCCTTCTGGCAGCAAAGAAGCAAGTAGTGTGTCTACTAACATATTAAGTTCGTAAACAGCCAATCCAAATATAGCTGGGACCATCAATCTACAAACCTTTAAAGCCTCAGCATTTTTCCAAGTAATTGAGGGAATAAACTTGAAACCACATTTCAAAACTGCTGGAACTTGAATTATAAATTGAAGTATTCCTCCGAGCACTACTCCAATTGCGAGCCCTAAAATTGGCTGATCGAGCTTAGGAGAAAATATTAAAGCACCTATAATCATACATATGTTTAAAATTGCTGGAGTAATCGCGGGCAAGGCAAACATGTTATAAGAATTAAGGATACCCATGCAAAAAACTGCTAATCCTATAAAAAGAAAATAAGGAGCCATCCATTGAGTGAGCAGAACAGTTAAATTAAATTTCTCAGGATTGGGTATAAATCCAGGCGCAAAAATAATTATTAAATAGGGAGCAAATATAGCTAAAGCTAAGGATGAAGTTATTAACACAGCCAATAAAATATTAAATAAATTAGCTGTCATTAGCCAGGCATCCTCTTTCCCTTTCTGTTCTAAGGTTTCTGTAAAAACAGGAATAAAAGCCGCGGAAATTGCCCCTTCACTAAGGACCTTTCGCTGAATATTAGGAATTCTGAATGCCACAAAAAAAGCATCTGCGGCAAAAGTCGCTCCAAACTGCATTGCTATTACAAGATCTCTTGCAAAGCCTAGTAAACGAGAGATAACAGTCATTCCTCCTACAGTGCTAGCAGCTTGACCTAACTTTTGATTACTTTCCATGTTGATTGGTATTATCTAGGATATGTCGACTTGAGATGAGTCAAAAAAAAATCAATAAATATGAAGTTAAGTATAGGTAAGTAGTAAATAGACTAGTTAAGTGTGAATTGTTACAGCGTAACTAATTGAAATTATACATAAATGTTGATCAGAAGCCTAATTGTTTAATTTTATTATTACACTATAATGTCAAACGTAAAAAACAGTAAATCTTCGGATTTTTGGTTTTAAAATATATAAATATTACAAATCTTGGATAAAGTGATTTGCAAACGATCGTATTTCTTTTCCGTTGAGAACATGAAATCTTCGAACTTTTTCGATGGTTTGGTTAGAGAAACGTTTTAGTGGGATATGAACAATACTTTTATTATATTTGCGAGAAATTTTTCTCCAAAGGGACTTTGGAAGGCATGGTGTAACTAGGGTTATATGTTTTTCTTGTGAATGGAAGAAAGCTGCTTCTAATAGTTTTTCTTCTAAAGTTTTTCCTATGTGGATTCTTGGGTCCTTCCAGATATCTGGTATTGGCCTTGGGGGGTAAATCATCATACATCCTCCATATATAGCTCTACCAAGACCAGGCCCGATCATATCATTCATATAATCTGTTGCAAAAAAACAAAGTGTTGATTCTTCATTGTGTTCAGCGTACCAAGTTTGGCACCATGGGTAGTTTTTTTGATTTGGCTCTATATCAAAAATAAAAACTACAATTTCTACTCGTCCACGGGAAGCCGGTATTTCTTTAACATATATGTCTCCTTCGTGCCAATGGCGAAGGGTATCTCTCATGTCTACTCCATCTTTTAAAGAGGAAGTAAACTTTTCAGACCGGGCGAGGTCATTACTCAAAAGCAACTTACTTTGTTCGCGTACATGAGTATTAAAACTTTCAATTTGATCATCTTCAGGAGGCCAAGAACATTGTCCATAGGGATTCCAATTGTACTTCCATTGAGTTTGTTTTTTTATGTCAGGCTCGGGTTTCAGCTTAACTCCACGCCATTCAGTTTGAATTTCTGATAGACGATTCTTCATATTGATAGAGTTATTGTCACTATCAATAGCTTTATCGATTCCAAGAACTAAAGGTTCTATTGTAGAGGATTCAAGATCTTGAAAAGGGTACTCTCTTGCAGCTTCTAGAACTGAAATTGCGAAAGGGTCCCCGCTGAATTGTTTTGCAGTTGTTATTAAAGTATATAGATCTGGGGTTAATCTATTTTCCATCAATGTTAAGTTTCTAACGTACTGTAAGTATGTTTGAAAAGTTTGCGATGTGAGATTGTGAAAACGTATTTTATGTCTTTGAGTGAAAATGTTTCTAGCTTTTATAAGAATTTCTTTTATTCCGTCTATTACAATCTCTTTATCAGATTTTATTTGTTGTCGATATAATTCCTTTAGATAAGTAACGTAAGGAAATTCAGCAAGAGCAAAAAACAGTGATTCTTTTTCTACCCCATATATTTTGGGTATATCAACAGTTGTTTTTTGTAGATCGTATGGTTTTCTTTCATCATAAGCTTCTTTTATCCAGGGCCAGTCTAGAATTGAGCATATGACAATTATATTTTTAAAATCCATTTCAAGTTTATGAAGTTGGTAGGCTATCCACCGAGCTCTTTTGTCATGAAGGGTGTCAGTTTTAGGTCGCCTAATTGAGAGTAAAAGCGTAGCACAAAATTTTTCATACGAAATATGTCTTAGTGCATAAGAATCAGGAAAGTTTGTTTTTCTGGACTCATAATTATCGCAACTATAGTCAATAAACTTTCTGGGTATTCCCTCTTGAGAAGCAATACGAAGACCCATAATAATTGGTTGGCATGGATCTATAGGAACATAATTAAATGACTCGGATGATTCTTTTTGAGAACAAAGAGTAATTAATGGAAGGAGATTAATTCCATCTTCAACTGTTGCTTGAAATTCGGGAGGTAGACAAACGGCCAAACAGTCAGTTGAAGATGATAATAAACGGTCTCTAATAATATGAGTAAAATTAGAACTCCCATGTATTACAGGCAAAAAGCGAATTTTTTTACTTAGGTCAAATATTTCCATATCCGTCATCTATCCGGATGAATCGGACTGTCTTCATCAAAAAAGAAATCACCCAGCCCTTGTGGTAATTGCGTTCCTCCTAATGCACGATTTTTCTTTTCGGCCATTTCATCTAAATCTAATGCGTCATCTCCAAGAACTTTTTTAATTGATTCTTGCCAAATAATATCTTTTGATATTGGATGATCTTTGTCTTGAATTAATCTTTTCATAGCGTATTGAAGTATATGGAGCCCGTCTCTTGGAGAAAATTCAAGTTCAAGTTGATGAGACTTTTGTAAAAAACTGACGGTCATCTTCAGTAATTCTGGTTCTACAAATGGAAGATGATATTTTAGTATCGCCATTTCATCTTCCTCATTAGGCATGTTTAACGTTAGAGTTGGTTGAAGTCTTGATAAGATATAATCAGGAATTTCAAATGTTGACTCATCATTATTCATTGTTATACAAGCTCGAAAATCTTTGTGGGCATGTATACGAAGTCCAGCAATAATTGATTCAACGTAGCGTCTATGGTCCAGAAGAGGGGCTAGCGATGCCCAGCTTTTTTCATTCATTCTATTGCCTTCGTCGAGAATACAGACTCCACCATTAATCATTGCTGTTACAAGAGGCGATGCATGATAAGAAATTTTTCCTGACTCAGCTAAGACAGGAGTGACAAGTAAATCTTCAGGTCGAGTATCACTAGTACATTGGTAGATATGTAGTGGCTGTTTTCTTTCTAAAGCCGCAACCATCCCTAAGGTTGTTTTCCCAATTCCTGGCATACCAATAATTCTAGGAGACAACGGAAGGTCTTTATCTGAAATAACCATCCAGCATGCCAAAACTTGTCTTAAAACTTCAGTCTGACCAATCCATTCAGGCTTTGTCGTGTCAGGTTTGCTTAAAGCTAAAGTGATTCCATCTATTACCGTATTTTTATTTACATTGTGTTGGCCCATCTAACCTCCAAGAGTAAATTCACATATATCCACTACTTTAAATATTATATGAGTATTGATTATTCTACAATCGTATTATCCAACCCGTTTCTGCTGATTGATCTATGTTAGGATTATATATAACGGAGTTTATATATGATTGTTGACCTTAATTTGATAGGAAAACGTGCTCTTGTCGTCGGTGGAGGTAATGAATCAAGCCGAAAAGTTGAAGCGCTTCTTTCGCAGCAATGTAAAATTGTTGTGGTTGCTGAAGCAGTTGAGCTATCAATAAAGCAATATTCAGATAAGGGGAAAATTTTCCTTGATTTAAGGAAAATAGAAAACATGAATTTTTTGAATGAATACCAAAAACTTCATTTGATTCTTGCTACAACAGATGATCGTAGTTTAAATAGAGAAATTATAACTATTGGAAAAAAAATTCATGGCTGTTATGTGTATTCGGCAGATGATCCACAAATGAGTGATTTTAGTCATCCATCTGTTATTAATATTAAAGACACTATTCAAGTTGGAATTTCCACAGGTGGTAGAAGTCCTCTAATAGGAAGTTCACTCCGTAGGGACCTCGAACCTATTTTGAAAAATTCGATTAGTGACTTGATTATTTTTCAAATAAAACTACAAGAACAGATGAGAGAAATGACTAAAAACATGATTCCCGCGCTAGAATATCGCAAAAAATTTCTTATCAGTTTGTTCAAAAATGAGAAAATAAATCAGTGTCTTGAAGAAAAAAAAACATCTATGGCAAACGATTTAGCGTGCGAACAACTTGATGCTTTTATTAAAAAGAATTCTAATTTATGGTAAGTTTTTTTAATTGGTACTTTAAATGATTTATAAGACAGACCCTCAAGAAATCTCTCCATATTTAAAGGATGCTTCAAATTACCTTGGTGGAACTGCAGAAAAAATTATTATTCCAGAATCTACTGACGAGCTCTCTTCTTTTTTAAAAACTAATAAAGATTTAATTACAATTGCAGGTGCGGGGACAGGCATGACTGCATCTCGTATTCCAGAATCTGGTTTTATTATATCGCTTGAACGTTTTGATCATATTGGTACTATCGAAAACGGTTTCATTGATGTAGGCCCTGCTGTCTCTCTTGCTAAAATTTATGAAAAACTAGATAAATCAAGCTATTTTTATCCACCAAACCCTACTGAGAGCCTAGCCTCTATTGGAGGTACTCTTGCTACCAATGCCTCTGGGTCGAGAAGTTATAAGTTTGGAGTAACAAGAGACCATATTCTTGAATCTGATATTATTTTGGCTGATGGGAACTTCATTACCTTAAAAAGAGGTTTCACCATTGACAAGCCTCTAAAAGTTTCTGCTGATCGAGAGCTAGTATTTCCAGAGATTAGCTATAAAAGTCCAGCATGCAAAAATGCTGCTGGATATTATGTAAGGTCTAATATGGACTGGTTAGATCTATTTATTGGTTCAGATGGAACATTGGGTATCTTTACTCGTATTAGATTAAAGCTTCAGTTAAGACCATTTTCCTTTATTAGTGGGATTTTGTTTTTTCCAGAAGAGGAAGAGTGTTGGAGTATGGTTAATTCGATTAAAGAATCAAGTATTAATTTTTTAGACCCTTGTTCGCTCGAATATTTTGATTGTAATTCATTAAGTCGCTTGCGTAAAAAATTTTCAAATATTCCAGTCAATGCAAAGTCGGCTCTTTTTTTTGAGAATGATATTGAAAAAAGCTTAGATTACGAGCCAGCATTGGAAGTATGGTTTGATTATATAAATAATACTAGTGCCCTTAGCGATTCTTGGTTTGCCCAATCTAGTGCAGATTTAAAGCGATTCCACGATTTTAGGCACATGATTCCAGTATTATTAAATGAAGAAAATAGCCGACTTAAAAGGACCAAAATTGGAACTGATATGGCTGTTCCAGACATATACTTTTTTGATATGTTGCGATTTTATAAGCATGAACTTGAAACAGCGAATATTGATTATGTTGTGTTTGGTCATCTAGGTGATAATCATTTGCATATAAATTTTTTACCTAATGAGAATGATATTAAAAAAACTCATGAATTATATGCCAAACTTGTTTCGCAAGTGCTCAAATGGGGTGGTACAGTTTCAGCCGAACATGGTATTGGCAAACTTAAGAAAAAGTATTTTTCACAGATGATAGGAGATGATTCTCTGAAAGAATTAAAGGCGATTAAAGAAATTTTTGATCCCATGTTTATACTCGGAAAGGGTAATATGTTTTAACATTAAGTGTTGTTTGGATAAATCAAGTATGTTGACAGTTGATGTGACCTGAAGATAGAATTCTTATAGTTAAACTTTTTTTAAATATCAGGGTTATTTTGGAACTTTTATAGACTCTGTACTCTATGTTATGTTAGATTCCGTAAAAAGTTTGGTCTTAAACTATTCATATGAACCACTACAGTTTTGTAGTGCGAAGCGTGCAATTATAATGGTTTTCAGTGAGCGCGCAGAGTCTATCGAAACGAATGGTTATGTAGTAAGGTCCCCAACAGCAACTTTCAAACTTCCAGCAGTAATCCGCGTTCTTAATATTGTAAAGAGATCCAAACGTAGAGGAATTTCGTTTAGCAAGAAGAATATTTTACGTCGTGATAGTTTTACTTGTCAATATTGTGGGGTAATCAATAATTCACTAACAGTAGATCATGTACTTCCAAAGTCACGTGGAGGGAAGTCCGATTGGATCAATTCAGTAGCTGCTTGTAAACCCTGTAACTTGAAAAAAGGAGATCTAACTCCTTCGGAAAAAGGTATGAAACTTTTCAAAACACCATCAAAACCAGATTTTTATTTGCCTTTTTTTAACATTCCAACTGGGCCGACCTCTCACTTGGAAATCTGGAAAAAATATCTTCCAGCTTCAATTATTTCCAAGTCATCTATAGGATAATGCTGTCTCTCTCCTGAATAATTAAGGTTTTATCCTTTTAGATTTTATATAAGTATTTATACTCGTATGAAAAATAATTTTTAATTAATATTTATGGTTGAACCTAAATCGTTAACGCAAATTATATCTGAGGAAGATTTTCTTATATTAGCAAAGACTCCGTGCGATCAGTTTTTGAACGTTTTCTTTTTGTTTAAGCGTAAAGATGATGAAAAAAAAGAAATCTCTAGAAAGTTTTATTCTAATCTTACTCAGGAAGCAGAGTGCTTAGAAAACTTCATGGATCAATATGGAGCACGGGAAAATAAAAAATGGAGTTTTTTTGTTGAATGCCTTGCCTCAATAAGAAATTTATCAATTGCCGCTTTTTTTACTCGCCATATTTTAGATCGATACCCTTATTACAATTTGAGGGAATCAGAACAAAAAAAAGATAAATTTAATAATGCTTCTTTAGGTGTTTTAGGTTTTCTTAATCGCTCTATCCTTGACTTACTTAAAGAGTTGTGTGCAACAGCAGAAACCAATGGCTTAAATGTCACTATCGATATGGATAATCAGATTGAATTTACTGAGATTGAATCTAATACAAGACTGCCTAGAAATGTTGCTGAGGATCAAGTTAAGGATGAAGAGGAGCACGTAATCGAAATATGTGAAAAAATTAAACATATTTCGAGATTAATGAATGATTCCAAAATTTCTCAATTGCAAAATAGGAATGAACTAAAGTTGGCTGTTTTAAAGAAATATAATGAAAAGCGAGCTCGTATGCATAAAAACTTAATTCATAATATTCAATCTGACTTTGACACACATATTAAAAATACAAGAATTGAAGCTATATACCAAGACCTTAAAATTTTGCGGGGTTATGTGTCTATGCCTTTACATCTCCTTGAGATCTCTCTGTGGTTAGCTCACTTTTATGAGCGGCATGAGGATGAAATTCGCCCTGGTGAGAATAGAACTAGAATTTCAATGATAGTTAACAAAGATGTTCTTTTGGATAAAATTATTAATTTTGGTTTTTATTATAGCCAATATTTTATTAATGAAGGAAATTTATTAGCAGGTGAAATACTAAAGTGTTTTACCAAAATAGTTAAGGTTGAGTTACCTGTCCCAAAACCCCTGGGTTTTCATGCTCGCCCCTCTACACTTATATCTATTATTGGCAGACAATTTGACGACTTAGAATTGTCTGTGATTATAGATGGGGAAAAATTTAATGCTAAGTCCGTTATGAGCCTTTTGCAAGTTGGGGGAATTATTGCTGATAAAGGGTATCAAACTATAATTTTTGAGGGTGATAAAAGAGTTATTGATGACCTGAAGCTACTTGCAAAACATAACTATTGCGAAAAAGGTGAAATCCCATCTAGACTTTCTTATTTACGTGAATATCAAAAATCTTAGTAGTAACATCTCTATGCCCAAATCTTTTCAAGCAAATACAAATCAAAGCAATGAAATTATTGATGTTGTAGATGCAGACGACCTCATTATTGCAAAAGCTACTCGTGCTCAAGTTCATTCTAATGATTTAATGCACAGATCAAGTCACATATTGGTTTTTAACAGTTCAGGAAGTTTATTCCTTCAAAAGAGAGCGATGACAAAAGATGAAAGTCCTGGACTATGGGATTCTTCTGCTGCAGGCCATGTTGAGTCAGGAGAAAATTATCTTAAATGTGCTAAACGAGAACTTGAAGAAGAATTAAATCTTTCTGATGTTGAATTAAGTGAAGTTATGTCTATTCCAGCTCAAATTAAAACATTTTGGGAGCATATTCGTGTTTACAAATGTATTACCGATAAAAAGATTTGTGTTGATAAAAATGAGATTTCGGAAGGTAGATACTTTGGATTTTTCGAAATAAAGGCATTAATGCAAAATAATCCCGATATGTTTACACTAACTTTCAACATTATTTATGAAAACTATATCATTACAAAATAGAGTTGTTTGTCTTGACTGGAAGTCTGCTATAGAAATATTTATGCAGGTATATTCAATATGAGTATATTCGATTTTATAATCATTTTTATCATTGGTATTTGTTTTTTATTTTCCTTTTATAAAGGGATGGTTAGGGAAGTATTCTCTTTCCTTGGATATCTAATTGGTTATATTTTAGCTATGGACTACTATGAGGAGTTTTCAATCACTCTTCAGTCGATGATTTCTCAAGAAATCATGTCTCGCTTATCTGAATTTACAATCGTTTTTATTATTATAAAAATTTTAGTAGCACTGTTTATTTTTTTCATAGTTAAAGTGGTATTTGATTTAATTGGAAGTCTAATTAGGAAAGGGGTGGCTGGAAATGTTGTTATGTCTTTTCCTGATAGAATCATAGGTGGAGTACTTGGTTCATTCAAGGGGCTTGTAATTATAGCTATCATAATGTTTCCTCTGAGTTTGTTTCGTGGTGGTTATGAAAAGGTTACTCAAGGGTCAATTATTACGCCCTATTTAGAGAATATGATTCATTTAGTGAGCCAAGAACCTTATGGAAAAAAATTTATGGATTTGTCTCCCGATATAGCAGTTGATAAGATTCAAAAACAAATAAAAAGTATGGGCGACCTTGATACTATTGCTGAGCAAATAAAAGATAAAAAGGATGAATTATTGGATAAGATACAGAGTAAGGAAAAAAGTAATCCAAAAGAAGGTGTTATGGAGAATTATACAAAAGAGGATAAGAGTAAACTAAAAGACCTGATAGAATCTTTCTCAAATCAATGATTTTTTTTAAAGATTATTTTTTATGAAGACTCGTATTAATATTAACGGAATAGTAAAAGATGATGCTAGTGTTTCAGTCTTTGATCATGGTTTTTTATTTGGAGATAGTATTTACGAAGTTATTAATACAAGAAAAAATCGTCCCTGTTTTCTTGATGAACATTTAAAAAGATTGCACCAATCTGCAAGTGGAATTGATCTTACTATCCCTTATAATGACTCTTGGTTCAGGGAGCAGATTGATCTTACTCTTGCTGATGCAGCCAATTCAGAATCTTATATTAGGATAGTGGTTACTCGTGGTGTAGGTGATGTTAATATTGATCCTTCAACATGTGACTTGCCACTCGTTCTTATTTACATTACTCCGGCACATATATACCCTCCTGAATTATATGAAAATGGCATTCATCTAGCAATCGTTAGCGTTCAGAGAAATTCAAAAAATGCTCTGAATCCAGGTATTAAAACAGGTAACTATCTAAATAATGTACTTGCTAAAATAGAATCAGGACGGCTAGGTGCTCAAGATGCACTGATGTTGAATTCTCTTGGCCATCTAACTGAAAGCACAACAAGTAATTTCTTTTTTGTCCGAGAAGGAGGTCTTATGACACCATCTCTTGATTGTGGAATACTAGCCGGTATTACAAGAGACGTAGTTATTAGATTAAGTCAAGAAAATGGCCTTCGGGTAGAAGAGGGTTGTTGGCCAGTTGAAATTTTAGAAAATGTAGATGAAATATTTTTAACGGGTTCTGTGAAACACCTAATGCCCGTTACTCGCTTGGATGAAAAAGTTATTGGTGATGGAAAACCTGGCCCAATTACTCGAAGTTTGAGTTCCTTATATGAGAATTTTCTAGCGCGTTTCGAATGAATAAGAGGTTTTTATGTCTATTCTAGTTGGGTTAACTGGAGCTATCGGATCGGGCAAGTCTCTTGCAGCATCATATTTCAAGGAGTTAGGGGCATATGTCATTCATGCTGACTTGATTTGCCGGCAACTGGTTGCTCCTAATGAGCCGGCTTGGAATGAAATAGTTGACCAGTTTGGTAGTGAGTATTTAAGTTCTGACAATACTTTGGATAGATCAAAGTTGGCAGTTGAGGTTTTTCATAGTGAGAGCAAAAGAAAAACCTTAGAGTCCATATTGCATCACCGTGTTATAGCAGAAGAAAAAAAAATATATTCTGAGCACAAAAAAAATGATCCAAAAGCAATTGTTATTATTGATTCTGCACTATTGATTGAATCAAAAAACTATAAAAATGTAGATAAAGTTATAGTTGTTCAGAGTACTCAAGAACTTCAAATTGAACGAGTAGTTAGCCGTGATGAAGAGTCCTCAGCCTCTGTTGAAAAACGTCTTAAAATACAAATGCCACTAGAGGAAAAGTTGAATTATGCCGATTATGTTTTATATAACATAACTGATCGAGAACAATTAAAATACCAAGTAAAACAGTTATATCTTGATTTAAAGAATTTTGCTGTGAACATAGAGCTAAAATAACAAGGCTAAACAATATGGCCGAAGAAGAGCAAGCAGCTAAAGATAAGGATGCAGCTGAATCAGACGGTGAAAATACCGGTCTGATTGCAAGGATTAAATCCGATAAAAAATTGATGATGATGGTAGGTGGAGGCGCTTTGCTTCTTCTTTTGCTAGTTGGTGGTGCAGCATATTTTTTTCTCTCAGGTGACGATTCTAAAGTTGATGTTAAAGTAGAGGAGGGTGGTGAGACAGAAACAGAAGAAGGTTTAGAAGAGGGTGAACCGGCTAGTGAAGCAATTCAGGCAAACTTTGAGAGTGTCCACATGTACTCTCTGAAGTCATTTTTTTTTCCAATTAAATTAAAGAACAAAGAAAACTCGGGCCACTTTTTGTTAGTAACTCCAAGTTTTAGTATGAGCAATGGGGCATTGGGCAGTCAGATTTCTAAAAACCTTCCGAGTATTCGGAAAAGAATTTATAACATTTTGCTTAATGAAACCTATATTAATCTCACTACAAAAACCAAGCCTACTAAAGAACGTGTTAAAAAAAGGATTATGGCTAAGGTTAACGAGCTTTTACCAGTCGGTACCGGTGTTATTAAAGAAGTCTTTTTCTCAGAATTTATTATTAAGTAGCTTTTTTGTTTTGCCGTAAAGGTATTGAAGTATTTAGTTGTTGATTTGGCCGCTTGACAATGGAGGTTGTTGAGCTATATTTAATGGGTAAACTTTAAACCATTAGTGTTTTTATAATGCCAACAACAGGAACTATAAATACTCAGCAAATTCTCCAAATGGGAACTGTTGCGGAAAAATTACAACATACAATTCAGCACCTTCCGTCAACGAGTGCTCAACAAATTCAAGATGATCAAATTGATGCCAATGAATTAAAGAAACTTGAAGTTCAGGAACCGGAGAAATTAGAACCTTCAGACCAAACCAAATCTGAAGGTAAACGAAGACGTGAGATTAGACTTAGAAATCAATCAAAGCAAACTAATGACCTTGAAACACCCCCCACACTTTCTACTCAAGAAAACAGTTTTAATGCTGTTTCTCACCAGGGACAGAAAATCAATATTACTATTTAAGAAAATTTTAAACCCTAAAAGTTTTTTTATTCTTCAAACTTCAAGTTCTGTATATTTTCTAAATGGGGGTTGAATTGGTTCTTAATATCTTGCCTGAAAATTTATTAAAATTGATCTCAGTCGATGGTTCATCTAATTCTCTTGATAACCTGGGGAAATTTCTTAAGCCGGGATTACTTTTTCAAGGGACTGTATTACAATCCTTGCCTGAGAAAAATAGAGCTATTATAAAAATATCTAACAAACGTATAGTAGTTGAAACTCAGCATGCTTTAAAACCAGGAAATATACTCTCTGCCCAAGTAAAGCAGACTTCATCAGGATCAGCTTTAGAATTTAAAATATTAACCTCTCCCCCAATTTCAACGCCACTCTCCTTTGAGGATAAAACTTACATAACCAGTAAAAAGCTGTCGAAATCTGTTGTTGAACAAGGAGTTGATAAAGATCCTATACAATACCCTAGTAAAATTAGCCCTAAACTTCTTACGAATATCATTGTTCCTAATAATGTAACTTTAAGTGAAGTTTCATTGAGTGAAATTGAGAGTATGGGACTTCTGCCAAGACAAGAAATAAAAGCTCAGATTATCGCTGATTCTGGAAAAAATAATGCCGTTGTAAAAATTATGGATAAGTTGATGAATGCCCATTTCCCATCTGCAGTGCCAAAAGTTGGAGAAATTGCTAGTTTCTTATTCACTCCCCATGATAATAACTATAGGCTTGTCGCTCAACCTAGCCAATTTTTTAAGTCGGTTGAGTTTATTAAAATTAAAAATTTGTTACCTATTAAACAGGCTTTTAGCGAGATGATTCAAAAACTAGACTTTCTGATTAATTCCTCTGAGGTTTTAAAAAACTTAGGGATTGAGAGCAGCTTAGTTAGACAATTTGCCAAAACTCTCGATTTATTTAATATAAAAAACTTAGACCATAATCTTCCAGTTCCAGATCCCACACAACTTAAAGAACAAATATGTTCCTCAGGAATAAATTACGAGTCTAAAATAAAAAACTTTCTCCAAGAGAAAAAAAACGTTGGGACACCAAACAATATAAATAATGATCTAAAAGGACAACTTATAAAGTTACTTAAAATATTGGAAACTAGGGTTGAAGAGCAAGATATTTTGCCAAACCAGAGACGCCAATTTATGGGAATAATTAATATTGTGAGCCGGGCGGTAGATAACATTGAACTTCATCAACTTACTAACCAGTTTGCTCGCCACGAAGGACAGCCCATTATATTACAGATTCCTGATCCTTTTATGATCGGGAAGACTATCAATCTTTATGTGAGGGACAATGATGAAGATACGGATGGCAAATCTAAAGTCAATAATGGTGTGCTCCTTGTGTTCTTCCTGGATATGTCTGCGCTGGGAAATCTTCGGGTTGACGTGAAAATGAACAAAGAAACAACTTCAATAAAGATTGATGTTGAAAATCAGGATATAGAAAAATTTATTAATCGAAATCTTAAAGAATTTTGTGCACGATTAGAAGCAATTGGATTTGATGCTAATGCATCTTGTCGTGTTGTTTCTAAAGTTGAGGATAATTTAGGTGAAAAACTAAATCAGCTATTGGTTGATGATTCGAAAAGATTGGTAGATTTAACAACATGATTGATAAAGAAAATAAATTAAATAGATCTGCTGTTTCACTCAGGTACGATAGTCAAATAAATAAAGCTCCCATGGTTACCGCAAAGGGTAGGGGAGAAATTGCTGAAAAAATTATTGCCCTAGCAAATGAAAATAATATTCCTGTAAAGGAAGATCCAGACTTGGTTCACCTTCTTTCACAAGTTGATTTAAATAAAGAAATCCCTGCAGAATTGTATCAAGTAGTAGCTGAGTTGTTATCATTTGTATATAAGCTAAACGGTGAATATTCGGCGAAAGTTCAATAAGTTAATTGAGAGCTAAGCTTTTTGAAAAAACCTTTATCTCCAAGTTATATAACTAGATTTTTAGAATATGTATTTGTCTTGACTGAGTTAGTTGTCTCTGGTAACGTTTTAAAAATAAAGTAGTTACGACTTAATTCTCATAGCATTATTATTTAATTTCTTCCTTCTTTTAGGATTTTGGTCCATTCCTGTAAAATTAATAAAACTTATTGCAGTTGAAAGGTAAAACTTGTTAGTTAAATTTAAAAAAATAGCTTTTCTGAGTTTTTTGTTAATTCTTTCTTCATACGGCTTTGCTCACGCTAGCCTTAACAGAGAAGTTCACACATTACAGCATTACCACTTTTCCACTCCGGTAGGTCTTGAGTCAAGAGTAGAGTTTTGGAAAAAAATCTACAGTGAGTTCACAACAGATCATTACGTTGTACATGATATAAACAACCTCGAGATAATTTACGAGGTTGTTTATATAAAAAACGGATCAAAGTTATCAAGAAAGGCAAGGGAATATCGATTAAATCGAGTAAAACGAAAATATAAAAACTTACTGCTGAAAATAGCCAGATCTAAAAACCCTCTTTCCTTAAGTAATGATGCTAAGAGGGTTTTTCACTTAGTGAAGTCGAATTTTAGAAAGGCCTCACGTAGTATTAGGGTTCAAGTAGGCCAAAAAGATCGATTTAGGAAAGGCCTTAAAATTTCTGGTTTGTATAAGGACAGAATCAATACAATTTTTAGTGAGGCAAAGCTGCCATTGGAGTTAACGGTTCTTCCGCATGTAGAGTCTTCATTTCAAGTTAATGCTTATTCTAGTGCTGGAGCAGCTGGGATTTGGCAATTTACCCGTGGAACGGGACGTTTGTTTATGCAGGTTGGTTATGATGTTGATGAGAGGCGAGATCCTATTTTATCGACAATTGCCGCGGCAAAGCTTTTAAAGTCAAATTTTAAGGCATTACAAAGTTGGCCACTAGCAATCACAGCTTATAATCATGGCACTCAGGGGATGAAGAATGCAAAGAAAAGACATGGCACGAGCATTGTCGATGTGGTCAGAGGCTATAGAAGTCGTACTTTTGGCTTCGCTTCAAAAAATTTCTATGCGGAGTTTTTAGCTGCCCTAGATGTTGTGCAAAATCAGAAAAAATACTTTCCAGATATTATTTTTGAAAAGCCTTTAAATTTATCTTCCGTTACTTTTAAAGACTTTATTCACATTAGTAGCGTTATGACACGTCTTGATATGACACGTGATGAAATATCCAAACACAACCCGGCACTGAGGCGCCCTGTTATATCTGGCCAGAAACGAATTCCGCAAAACTTTATTTTTCAAGCACCCCGGAATAAACTACCTAAATCAAACGATTTTTATCAAATTATTCCAGCAAGTGAGCGCCACAAAAGACAGATCCGCTCGAAATGGTATACCGTTCGTAGGGGAGACACATTATCGGGTGTTGCTTCCAGGTTTAAGACATCTGTTGATAAGCTTTATTCATATAACTCCCTGAATCATAGAAATAAAATATATATCGGACAGGTCCTTCGTTTACCTAGTAAAGGAAAGTCTTTCTATTCTCCTGCGCGTAAGATAAAAAGATATCAAAAAAACGATAGAAGGGTGATAACTAAATACCGAGTCCGTCGCAATGACAATCTAACAAAAATCGCAGAGCGTTTCGATACGAGTGTGGGTCGATTAATAAAATTAAATAAAATTAAATATCCCGATCAAATAATTCATGGTCGGCTTTTAAGAGTTCCTTCTAATGTGAGTTTATCAAATGATAAAAAAAAGTTAGTCACTTCTAAATTAAACTATATTAGTTTAAACAATAATAAACCTAATCAAAAAACCAAAAAATTACCTAAGTCTATTAGTCAAGACTTTGAGATTAAACGTACCCATCTTAAGTCAGTGGATAAAGCTAATAAGGATAGGCCTGCATTTCTTCCGATTTCCTTTGCTAAAAAAAATAAGTCTAGGAACTCACCTCAAATTGGAGTTATTGTAGTTGACTTTGATGAAACTTTAAGCCATTACGCAGAATGGGGTAAATTAAACGTCCAAAAACTTTTAAAATTAAATAGAATGAATAAGCGATCAAGGCTACATATTCATTCTAAAGTCAAAATACCTTTTAGCAATGTTGGACCGGATATTTTTGAAGAAAAAAGACAAGAATTTCACAAAGCGATACAGGAAGACTTTTTTAATAATTATCAGATTGATAAACTCTTGGTTAGAAATATGGGGAAGGGTGAAACTGCCTGGCAAATATGTAACGAAATATATGCTATCCCTTTTTGGTTACTTGCGAGTTATAACCCAGGAAAAGATATCAATTCTATTCCCATTGGTGATCCTATTGTTGTTCCTATCATTTCTTCTACCAGACCTAGTTAATTCGAGTTCAGACTTTTTAACTTAATTTTTTCTCAAATAGTCACTCTATTTATTTGAGCAATATGCTAATGCCTGGTCAATGGCTTGAAGGTGTGCTTTCACTCGCACGGACATATCCAGTTTAGTCGGCGTTTCAAGTGTTAAGCAATGGCCTGTTTTCATTGACAGTGAATAACAAGCCATGGGCCACCACTCCATTTCTTCTATACCTTTTATTTTGTGAATCACCCCATTTTGAGAAGGCATATTATCAATTACGTCATCTAGGTTTATTGGAATAATTTTTTTTATTGCTTCAATAACTTTCATTCCAAGTTTTAGGCCATTAGGTTTATTAGATTTCTGAAACAAGTAGTAACCGTTACTATCTGAATCTTCATGTAACTCTATTGATATGTCAAAATATGAGGATTTAATGGTTGATTTAGCTAATTGTACTTCTAGTGGTGGAAACTGAACCTTAAATAAACGATTCAAGTCTTTATCATCATGATTTTCACGTGTGTTGTTTTCAAATCCATAAGGATTTATACAAGGAAGAATAGTGATTTCCCACTCATCTAAATGAGATTTATATTGGCCGCTTTGTAAAAAAGATAATATTGTTTCGATACCAGATGGCTCATCTCCATGAATTCCTGCAGAAATAAGTACTCGCCTAGATTTCTGACCTCCAATTATTATTCTTTGAAACGGATACTTTTTATTTAAATATTCTATATATCCAAGTGTTGAAGTTTTTGCATCATCGGTCAGTACTTTGTCTAATCGATATATGAATTCCAGGTACTTGTTTTTTGGAGAGCTAGACATTTATTAAGTTTTATCTGGGAATTGACATTCTTCTTTAATCGAACATTTTGAACAGTCAAAATTCTTTGCTTTGCAAACATATCGACCATGAAGGATAAGGTAGTGATGAGCATCTTTTTTCCACTTATTTGAAGTTATTTCGAGTAATTTTATTTCTGTTTCAAGGACATTTTTCCCTTTAGCCAATCCAGTGCGATTAGCAACTCTGAAGACATGTGTGTCAACAGCTATAGTGGGTATACCAAAAGCCTCATTTAAAACGACATTAGCTGTTTTTCTGCCAACACCTGGTAGTTTTACTAGTTCCTCTCTAGTCTTTGGGATAATTCCTTGGTAAGTTTTTAATAACAAATGACATGTTCTAATAATGTTTTTAGATTTAGTAGGTGCCAATCCAATTTTTTTTATTAAATGTTTTAATCTAGTTTCACCGCAAAGAATAAAACTTTTTGGATTGGGATATTTTTTAAAAAGTGAGGGTGTTATTTGATTTACTATTTTGTCTGTTGTTTGAGCAGTAAGAATTACTGCTATTAGTAGTTCGAAGTGATTATTATAAAGTAATTCTGTTTTAGCAATTGGCACACTTGAGCTTAACTTTTTGTATAAGCGGTTGGCTCTTCGAGTGTCAAAAATTAAAGACATTAAGGAATGAATTAGGGTCTATATAACTTTTTACTTTATATCTCTTGCGCAGCGAAACCCAACCCAATAGTCGTATGTGTTATCAGCTAAACCTGGATAGCGTATGGTAGTTCGAACAAATTGTTTGTCATCAACCCATGATCCCCCTCTAATTACGTGCCAGCTTATAATATTTTTTGGACCTTTTGGGTTTTGTATTGGGCTTGTTTTATAGTAGAACTCTCCATACCAGTCACTAACCCACTCCCAAACACCACCCAACATATCATATAGCCCCCATGGGTTTGGTTTTCTAGTACCGACTGGATGATGTGTATGCCCAGAATTTCCTCCATACCATACATAACTTCTATTTATTTTTTCTCCCCAGGGATACTCCGTAGTAGTTCCAGCTCGAGCTGCATATTCCCATTCGGCTTCAGTAGGAAGCCGGCCACCAGTTTTTTTACAGTAACTATTTGCATCTTGCCATTTGATTTGATTAACGGCAATATTTGGGGCTTTGAATACAGAATTATTTGGAAGTTTCATTTTCTCCCACTTTTCTTGGGTTGTCTCATAGATATCCAAATAAAACGAACCAAGACAAACCTTGTGAACAGGACGTTCTCGATCATTCGGTCGTTCTCTTATATTTGGGTCAAAAGCCAAATAGTCATGGAGTTTATTGGTTCCCATCATAAAGCAACCCTTTTTAACCAACACCATTCCCTCTGGTGCTGAACTAGCCTCCACTGGATAATTATAGATTAAAAAAAAGATAGCGATCATGAGAAAAAATATTTTTTTCATAGCGCCAGATTGTACGTTCCTATAAGTCTCAGGTCAAGATGATAGAATACCGATTTGAAGTTATAATTAGGGTTATATAATGATAATAATTATAAATATAACGAATATAATCTGAAGTTTTTGTTTAAAAGTGTCGATAAATAAAATTATGGATATTTTATTTAAAAAGATACTTATGAAGCTTTATTTAATATTATTTATTGTATTTACTTTAATTTGTATCTCAGAAAAAAATGCTGACGCTAGATATATAAAAAAAATATCAGTTGAAACATTTTCCGAACCTGTTAAGTGGGATAAACCATTCAAACCAGGTATGGTTTTTTCCGATATGTTGAAAAATAGCCTTGCTATTTTGGGTAACTATCAATTAGTAGAATTAAAAAAAGTAGATGCTACGAAAGATAAAAAAACACAGGATTCTAATGAAGTAGGTGAAGAAGACAATGAAAATAATATTCAGAAAAAATTTGTAAACCTTACCTCATTAAAAAATAAGCCATTGAGCCAATATAAGATCCGTGGCAATGTTTTAATGTTTGAATCGGATACTAATCCGCTTAAGGATGGTCATACGAAAAAACAAGCTAAGTTTCATAGAGAAAGTGCTTTTATTCAGGCTAGTGTAGAGATAGTAAACTTGCATACAGGTAGACTGCTAGCAAAAAAAATATTTTCAGCAAGCTCAAAAACTGGGAGGACGAATATTGATTTAAACCTTCCGAACATTGACTATAATTCGAATAAATTTAAATCTCACTCAAGCGGTAAAGCTTTATGGTTGATGAATAATCAAGTTAATAGCTTTGTTTATAAAATTTTAAATGAGCTACCATTAGAAGGAGATTTAATATTAGTTGATTACAAAAATAATAGCGCTGTTATAAATCTAGGAAAAATTAACGGAGTTAAAGTACAAGATGTATTCACAGTACTTTCTGTAGATCCTGTATTCAATGACCCGATCGATAAAGTGGATTTAGGCGATAAATACTCACGTAAAGGCATACTAAAGATTAGTGAAGTTCAAGGCCGGTTCTCGAAAGCTCAAATTATTACTGGCATAGATTTCGTCCCAGGTGATTTAGTGGTTCCTAAATATAAAGAATCAAAAGATGAAAAATTAAAGAAACAATCACATCAAAAAGATATAACTTGGGGGCCCTTCAGGGGACTTTCATCCTTTTCATACTAACTGGGGTGTATTCCAATCCTGCAAGGATGTGACAGTCATGTTATTTCCCCTTAGTGCTTCCAAAGCTTTAAGAAGAGCAAGTGACCCTGCAATTGTTGTGTAATACGGTGTATTTGTATTGATAGAAGCCCGTCTTAAAGAAAACGAATCCTTTATTGATTGTTCTCCAAATGTTGTATTTACAACAAATTGAATTTCTCCATTTTCTATTTTTTCAACGATATGTGGTGAACCTTCCTTTACTTTATTAATAGTAGCAACAGTTACGTTATTTTGAGTTAGGAATTGTGCAGTTCCTTTAGTTGCAACAATCTTATAGCCATATTTATAAAAGTCCCTAGCTATCTTAAGTGATTTATGCTTGTCTGAATCCTTAACACTAATAAACACAGATCCTTTGTCTAAAAGTTTGATACCCGTTGCTAGTTGGGCTTTAGCAAACGCCATCCCAAAAGAACTATCAATTCCCATTACTTCTCCTGTAGACTTCATTTCAGGTCCTAAAAGCGTATCCACGTTATCAAACTTGTTGAATGGGAAAACAGATTCCTTGATAGCAATATGAGACACACAAGCTTCCTGAGTTAGTCCAAGCTGACTTAATGTGTTGCCAACCATTACAAGTGCCGCTAATTTAGCAAGGGGAATTCCTGTAGTCTTACTAACAAAAGGTATCGTCCTAGATGCCCTAGGGTTGACCTCCAAAATAAATATCTCTTCCCCTTTAATTGCAAACTGGATATTAATTAATCCTATAACATTGAGCTCTAAAGCAAGCTTACGTGTTTGGTCTTTTATAGATTCTATTGTTTCAGATTTTATTGAAAAGGTTGGTAGAGAACAGGCACTGTCGCCTGAATGAATACCAGCTTCCTCGATGTGTTCCATAACACCGCCGATAATAACTGATTTGCCGTCAGAAATAGCATCCACATCAATTTCTATTGCATTTTCAAGAAAATCATCTATCAAGACTGGGTGCTCGGGTGAAGCTTCTACAGCATGTTCCATATAGTATTCAAGGCGCTCTTGGTTATAAACTATTTCCATTGCACGCCCCCCCAAAACATAGGAAGGACGAACAACTACAGGATAACCAATTCCATCAGCAATTAGCTTAGCTTCTTTGCATGTAGTTGCAGTGCCATTAGAAGGTTGTTTTAAGTTTAGGTTAGTCATAACTTGTGAGAAAAATTTTCTATTTTCTGCGCGGTCAATATTTTTTGGGCTCGTTCCAATAATTGGAACTCCAGAATTCATTAATGGTAAAGCAAGTTTTAATGGAGTTTGTCCTCCAAACTGAACAATCACACCATCTGGTTTTTCGACTTCTACAATATTTGAAACATCCTCAAAAGTTAGAGGTTCAAAATAGAGTCGATCAGAAGTATCATAATCTGTGCTGACGGTTTCTGGGTTACAGTTAACCATAATTGTTTCGTAACCCGCTTCTTTCAGTGCAAAAGATGCGTGAACACAACAATAGTCAAATTCAATTCCTTGGCCGATACGGTTAGGACCTCCTCCCAGTATCATTATCTTCTTTTTATTTGTAGGTTCTGCCTCACACTCTTTCTCATAAGTTGAATATAGATATGGTGTGTGTGCTTCAAATTCTGCTCCACAGGTGTCAACTCTTTTATAGACAGGTTTTATGTTTTCTGAATTTCTTTTTAAACTTACATCGATTTGGCTACATTTTAGAATTTTTGCAATATAAATATCTGAGAAACCATTTTCTTTAGCTTGTTTAAGAAGAGTATAAGAGGTTTCTTTAATGTTTTTTGCTGAAATAAGTTCTCTTTCAATATTGAGAAGATCTTGAATATTTTGAAGGAACCAAGGGTCAATATAAGTACTGTCATATATCTCTTTAATAGAAAAACCACCTCTCATAGCTTCTGCTACATACCACAGCCGGTCCCAAATAGGTTTTTTTAATAGATTCTTAAGTTTATTTGGAATGTTTTCTCGATTTAATGAAGAAGTATTTGATACACCCTTTATATTTTTACTTAACCCAAAAATATCTATTTCTAATGAACGTATTGCTTTGTTAATGGATTCTTTAAAAGTTCGTCCTATTGCCATTACTTCTCCTACCGATTTCATTTGTGTTGATAGAATAGGATCGGTAGTGAAGAATTTTTCAAAACTAAATCGTGGGATTTTTACGACACAATAATCTATTGTTGGTTCAAATGAGACAGGTGTTACACGAGTAATATCATTTTTGATTTCATTTAAAGTATAGCCAATAGCGAGTTTAGCAGCAATTTTGGCTATTGGAAATCCAGTTGCTTTTGAAGCTAAGGCTGAACTTCGTGATACTCTTGGATTCATCTCAATTACTATCATTTCTCCACTTATTGGATCGAGAGCAAACTGAATATTAGAGCCACCTGTCTCGACACCAATCTCTCGAATAATATCGATTGCAGCGTTGCGCATTAGTTGATATTCCCTGTCAGTTAATGTTTGTACTGGAGCGACAGTAATACTATCACCAGTATGTATTCCCATTGGATCAAGGTTTTCTATTGAACAGACTACAACAACGTTATCTTTATGGTCGCGCATCACTTCGAGTTCATACTCTTTCCACCCTATGAGAGACTTTTCTATAAGAACTTCACTAGTGGGGCTTATATGAAGTGCCGTTTTGACCAGAGAATCAAAATCATCACAGTCATAAGCTATGCTTCCACCGCTACCCCCTAATGTAAAATACGGTCGGATGATAGCGGGAAAACCAGTGATTTTGACAATTTTACGTGCCTGATCAAGGGTTTTAGCTTGGCCACTTGGTGGGACCTTTAACCCTATGTTTTCCATTGATTCTTTAAAAAGCTGACGATTTTCAGCTTTTCGAATGGATCTAATATCAGCTCCAATTAATTTAACATTATTTAATGAAAGAATGCCTTTATCAGCGAGGGCTAAGGTAGTATTAAGTGCAGTCTGTCCTCCCATTGTTGGCAATAAGGCATCAGGACGGTCCTTTTTTATTATCTTCTCAACAATTTCTGGAGTTACTGGTTCTACATAGGTTTTATCTGCAAAATCAGGATCGGTCATGATGGTAGCGGGGTTACTGTTTACCAATATAACCTCATAACCTTCTTCCTTTAAAGCTTTGCAGGCTTGGGTTCCAGAATAATCGAATTCACAAGCTTGTCCTATAACAATAGGACCCGCCCCAATTAGTAAAATTCTTTCTATGTCTGACCGTTTAGGCATTAATCTTTATAGATATTCTTAAGATCTATATTACGAGAACGTTCAAAAAGTAACCGCATATAAGAAAGTTTCTGCATTAGTAATATTTTGTCTAATTTGCCTTGACGATGAACCTTTGTGTCAGTAAATATGGTAATTTCTTTTTCAAGCATGTGACACTTTTGTTCTTGAATTGATTTTATGGGTTCAAGTCCATCTATTTTTTTTTTGATTTTAGTTTTCTCTTTTTCATTGTTTATTGTTATAACTTTTTCTTGTAATTTTTTTATAGAGACGGCTGTATTATTTAAAACTTTAAACTCCTTGCTCATTGTCGTTTTTTTTAGCTTTAATTCTTTTTCATTTGATTTCTGACGCGTAAGAATTTTTTTTATTTCACTTTTTATGTATTTTTTAGTGCCATCTGGATGAAAACAAAAATTACCTGTGAAAAAATATGATTCTTCATAGGGTAGTAGTCTTCCTTCAAAAATATTATCTTTGCTAAAGTATAGTTTGCTGGATGGTTCATAAACGTCATATTTTTTGTCGTCAAATAAATTGAGGACTCGAACTGAAGTGTCCCTTATTTTTTTTACGATAAAAAGCCCATGAATGTTATTAATAAATTGTTTAATGTTTATTAATATGCTGGCAGGAATTTCTTTGCTATTGCTAATTATGGACTCAAGAATTGTTTGTTCTTTAGAAAGGTCAATACGTTCAAAAATATACCACTCGAGAAATAAGGCCATTCTATCTTCATAAGATTTATCATCTTCAAAAATTTCACCGCTATACTTTTGATATTCTTTGCGCGCTAGCAATAGATCTTTTGAATACGGATTGTCTATTGCGGTTTTGATTAAAAAATCGAGACTTTCTTTTGTCATTTATGTAAGTCCAATAGATTAGTAAATTCTTTAAATAAATATGATGAATCTTGGGGACCTGGAGATGCTTCCGGATGATACTGAACAGATATAATTGGGAGGGACTTATGTTGAATTCCCTCAACTGTGTTGTCATTTAGGTTAGTGGAAGTAATTGTACAATCATTATCTAGAGAGTCGCCATCGATAGCAAAACCATGATTTTGGGAAGTTATTTCAACTTTTTTTTCTTTTAAATTTAAAATGGGTTGATTCCCACCATGGTGACCAAACTTTAATTTATAACTATTGGCTCCTAATGCAAGACTAAGTATTTGATGCCCTAGGCATATACCAAATATTGGAATTTTCCCGATTAAATATTTTACATTTTCCAAAGCATATATTACTGCTGCTGGATCACCGGGTCCGTTTGATAAAAAAACACCATCTGGTTTCATTTCTAGAACATCTTTAGCTGGCATTGATGCTGGCACTACCTTCACTCGACATCTTTGTTGCGCAAGTTTTCTCAGAATATTTCTTTTTATTCCAAAATCGTAAGCAATAACAAAATATTTATGTTTTAATAAATTTTTGAAGAAGGTTTTTCCATTTTTCAATCCCCACTCGCCTTGAGTCCATTCATAGGGTATTTTGCAAGTTACTTCTTTTACTAAATCACGGCCTTCCAATGAAGGTAAACATTTTGCTTTGGCAACTAATGATCGATGATCATATGATTTAGTTGAAATAACGGCTTGTTGAGCGCCAATATCTCTAATGTGGCGAGTTAATGCTCTTGTGTCAATTCCTTGTATTCCAATAATGCCATGTTTACTAAGAAAATCGTGCAATGTACTTTGGGATCGCCAATTACTAGGAATGGAGCTTAATTCTTTTATAATGAATGCTGAGAGATGAGGTCGGTCTGATTCAAAATCTTCTTCGTTAACACCATAATTGCCAATAAGAGGATAGGTCATAACTACCATTTGCCCATAATATGAAGGGTCTGTAAGAACCTCTTGATATCCAGTCATACTGGTGTTAAAAACTACTTCTCCACTAATCTCACCTTCTGCACCAAAGGCTATCCCTTCAAATACTTCTCCGCTCGCTAAGGCTAAAACAGCTTTCATAATATTACTTTCAAGGTTTTTAAATGAGATACTAATCCTCAGTTGCAGAATAAACAGTTTTTCCTCGCACTATTGTGTGGATGACTTTTCCCTTAACCTCCCATCCGTCAAAAGGACTATTTTTACTTTTGGAATGAAATTTTGATATATCTATTGAGTATTCGTGCGTAGGATTAAAAATTAAAATATCTGCATCGTTTCCTTGCGAAAGGCTCCCAGCATTCAAATTAAATATTTCAGCAGGCGTAGAAGTAAGCTTTTTTATGACATCATAAATAGATAAAACCTTTTCTTCGACTAGTTTTAAAGAAAGAGGAAGGGCTGTTTCTAATCCAACTATCCCGAAGCATGCATTCTGATACTCAACCTGTTTATCAACAATATCGTGAGGTGCATGATCGGTAGCTATAATATCAATTGTTCCATCACTGAGACCTTCTTTAATAGCTTCAACATCTTTAATTGTGCGAAGAGGAGGACTCATTTTTGTATTTGTGTCATAGCCACGTACCGCTTCATCAGTCAAGGTGAAATGATGGGGTGCAACTTCGCAGGTTACAGATAATCCCTTGGCTTTTGCTTGTCGTACTAGCTCAACTGAATTTTTACTGCTTATATGTGCAACATGAAGTCGTCCTCCAGTTTTTTCAAGTAAGGCAATATCTCGGTATACCATTATGTCTTCAGCTTCTGAAGGCATACCTTTTAACCCAAGTTCTGTGGATACCATCCCCTCATTCATACAACCACCTTCAGTGAGGTCTAACACCTCACTATGCTGAATTAACGGGAGGTTAAACATTTTGCTGTATTCAAAAGCTCTACGCATAAGCTCGTTGTTCATAACCGGACGCCCATCATCTGAAAATGCTATTGCCCCAGCATCCTTCAAGTCAGACATTTCCGACAAACTTTCACCTTGAAGTTTTTTCGTAATAGCTGCAATAGCATACAAATTAACAATACCTTCTTTCTTTGCTAACGAAAGAATGTGCTCTGTAACAGATCTTGTGTCGTTTACGGGTTTAGTATTTGGCATGACTGCAACCGAAGTAAAGCCACCAGCCGCCGCAGAATTACATCCTGACTCGATAGTTTCTTTATATTCAAATCCAGGTTCTCTAAAATGGACATGCATATCTAGTAATCCAGGACAGACAACGCAGTTTTTTGCATCGATAATGGATACTTGTTCTCCATTAGCAATATTTAACTTTCCTGGGGATCCTAAAGAATGAATTTTCCCTTTATTAATCAATAGATCCTTCGGTTCATTTAAATTATTACTTGGATCTATAACTCTTCCATTTTTAATTATTACGGTCATTATTGCCCCCAAGAATGTGATACATCAGTGCCATACGAAGTGCTACTCCGTTGGTAACCTGATTTAATATAAGTGACCGGTCACTCTCCATTACATCTAAAGAGATTTCAATTCCGCGGTTGACTGGACCAGGATGAAAAATAAGTACATCTTCTTTTGCTTTTTCTAAAAGTTTTGTGGTGAGGCAATAAAGATTAGAGTATTCGCGAATACTGGGCAACAGGAACTTGCTTTGCCTTTCTTTTTGCAGGCGAAGCATCATAATGACGTCCGCGTTAGGTATTGCATCTCTTAAGCAATAACTGATATCCACTCCCATTTTTTCTATTTCCAACGGAATCATAGTTGGTGGGCCGATGAGTTTCACGTTCATACCCATCGTTTTCATGGCGTAAATATTGGACCTGACTACTCTACTATGGGCTATATCTCCAACGATTAAGATGTTTAAGCCTTTTAGGCAACTTTTCGCTTCTCTAATTGTATATAAGTCTAGTAATGCTTGAGTAGGATGTTCATGATAGCCATCTCCCGCATTTATAATTGGGCATTGAACAAATCGAGAAATCATCTCAGCAGCTCCAGAAAGACCATGACGTACGACCATAATATCTGGGCGCATGGCTTCAAGGTTTAAGGCAGTGTCTATTAAATTTTCGCCTTTTACTGTACTGCTTGAAGATCCTGAAATATTTATTACATCAGCGCTTAGTCTTTTGCCCGCTATTTCAAATGAAGTACGGGTTCGAGTACTTGGTTCAAAAAACAAATTGATTATAGTTTTTCCCCTTAGGGTAGGTACCTTTTTAATCGGACGTGTAGAAATTTCTTTGAACGAATCAGTTGAATCTAATATTGTAGTTATATCTTCTTGAGTTAAGCACTGCGTTCCTAAAATATTTTTAATGGTAAACATCATTTATTTATTTCATCTAAATCATCTATTATGCAAACTTCATCTTTCCCGTCATCTTCTTTTAGCAAAACTTGCACTCGATTATTTTTAGCTGTCGGAATATTTTTACCAACATAATCTGCTCGAATCGGAAGCTCTCTGTGTCCGCGATCTATTAGCACTCCAAGTTGAACATTGGAGGGTCTGCCAATGTCAATAAGCGCGTCAATTGCAGCCCTTATCGTTCTACCTGTAAAAAGCACATCATCTATTAATACAACTTGTTTATCTTCTAAAGGAAAAGGAATAGATGTTTTTTCTATTATAGGATTGCGTTGACCAGCATCTAAATCGTCACGGTATAAAGTTATATCTAAAATCCCGAGATCTACCTCTATCATCTCAATATCATTGATTTTTTTTCTAATTCTTTTTGCGAGAGTTACTCCCCTAGTGCGAATCCCTATTAGAGCTAATTTTTCAGCTCCTTTATTTTTTTCAAGTATTTCGTGGGTTATGCGGCTTATTGCCCTAGAAATATCTTTGTCGTTAAAAGTTATATTATTCAATTAGGCACCAAATTTAGGCAAAAAAATAGCCCCTACGTAAATTTTTTCCACGAAGGAGCTCACTTGCTTGTCATGTATAGCATCGATCCCTTATCGGCCTCTCTGGGCCGGTTTAAAGAGTTAAAATAATATTATATTCATAATATTTATTGATTAATGATAAGTCAATAGTTAATGCATTAGTGAATGTAATTAATAAAGAAATACTATAATTATATGGATAATTTCAATTTTTTTTATTCTTTCTCCAAGTTAAGCTTACATCGCCTTTTCGAATTTTTAATTGACATCCCAAGCGCATTCCTTCTTCTAAGTCTTCAGGAAGCAAATAATTTTTCTCCTCATCTGTGATTTTTGATAAATTATCTCTTCCTTCTAAAACTGTAAGTTCACAAACGCCACAACTTCCTTCAGTACAACCAAAAGATAAAGATACGCCGGTTTCATCACATATCTCAATCAATCTGCTACCATCAGCCATGTGATGAACTACTTTATCTGGTATAAAGTTTATTGAAGCCATATGGCACAACCCTTTATTAAATATATTATTAGCAGCGGACGTGATTCCTATGTCACAAGCCAGAGGCTTTTAACTTATGAACTAGTTCAAGCTGATGGTCCGTTAGTTTATTCGGGTATTTAACAATAATACGAACTAACTGATCTCCTGTTTTTTTGCCTTGATTGTAGGGTATACCTACTCCTTTAAGCCTAAGTTTTGTGTGGCTTTGAGTACAAGGGGGAATTGTTAGTTGTTTTGAGTCTTTAAGTGTAGGAATTTCAACAGTAGTCCCAAGCAAGGCTTCAGTTGGGCATATTTCTTTATTAATTACTATATCGTCTCCTTCCCTTGAAAAGTGAGGGTGTTTATTAATACGAATATTGAGATATAGATCTCCAGTTGATCCACCATTTAATCCTGGTTGGCCTTTTCCTACGAGCCTTAATTTAGATCCATCTTTAGATCCTTCCGGCACCCTAAAAGTCGTTTCTGTTTTATTCCCATTTAATTCAACAATAATACTTCGTTGCGTTCCAAGAGCTGCCTCATTAAAAGAAATGTAAAAATCTTGCCTTATATTTTTTCCTTTACGTGTTCGTGGTCCTCCAAAACCATGACCAGACATGAAACTATCAAGATCAGGAAACCCCCTAGCGGCACCAGAACCTGCTTGTGACCCAAAAGAACTAAACATATCTCCAAAATCAAAATCTCGGAAGATATCTTCTCTTGAAAAACGTTTATGAAATCCATCACTTCCAAATTGATCATATTGAGACCGTTTATTTTTATCACTTAAGACAGCGTATGCTTCATTAACTTCCTTAAATTTTTCTTCAGCTTTTGGATTATCCTTATTCCTATCAGGATGATAATCCATGGCTTTTTTGCGAAAAGCTTTTTTCACATCCCCATCTAAAGCATTACGAGATATTCCTAATATTGAATAATAATCTTTCACTTATCTAACCACTTGAAATAATTGAGGTTTTACATTAATATAAAAAAGCTATATTTGAATTATAAAACAATTTTATAATAAAAATGATTAAAAAATATACTTCAGTACTGTTATTTGTAATTTTATTTGGTTGTTCGATAAATTCTGAACCACAATCCATTGATTCAAGTATAAATCCAGCTGATCTACATTCATGGCTACCTGCAGACGAAAAGGAATTAGAGCAGAGGCGTATTCTTCAAACTAAGTTTGATGATATTGGAAATAAAATAGAAAGCTTATTTCTAAAGCTTGATGTAATAAATTTAGATGAGATAGGAATGCGTGAAGGTGTGATTAAAGCTTTTCCTGATATCGATTCTATGGATAAGCACATATCCAGTATGATTGATAGAGAAAAAAAACGTATCGGGAGTTTGGGACAAAATATAGATAGCATAAAACTGGAAAATGAAAAATTTGGCAGGGAGCTTAAAAAATTAAGCGGAATTATCAAACCAGACCCTATTTTTTCATCAAAAAAATATAAAAATGCATTTAATCTATTTAAGAAGCGCAATTATGCAAAAAGTGCAAATTTATTTAGACAGTCACTTTTGGCAAACCCACCATATGAGTTAACTGACAACCTGCTATTTGGCTTAGGTATATCACAATATAGGTTAGGTAACATTTCAAAGGTTCCCGGCCCTTTATCTCGTCTGATTTCTCAATATCCTAATAGTGAAAAATGGCATATGTCTCATTTACTGCTCGCATTAGTACATTATAAGAATCGAGAATCAAGTCAGGCTCTTCATATTCTTGAGAAAGGATTAAAAAACAACCCTCCTTATTTTATTCAATTGATGTTTAAGAATTTGACTCAATTGATTGAGAAAGATTTATAATCCACTGATATATTTTGCTCAAAACTCTAGTTTAAAATAAATTATTACTAATTAGTAATATCAGTATTTCATAGGTAATTTCATGCTTTCTTTTAGAGATATCATAAAAAAAATAGAACAACATGAAGAATCAAATATTTTAATCTGTTCTTTAGAGTTAAAGCTTTTTTCATTTTTAAAAAAAAATTCTATGTCAGCTAACCAATTAGCAAATATAACTAAAAGTAAGGTTGAGGGTATAAAGGTTCTTTTAAATGCTTTAACAGCGATGGGTGCCTTAAAAGTTAATAAGGGTCTTTATAGAAATACCTCTATTACGTATAAATATTTTTGCGAATCAAGTCCCGATTTTAAGAAGGGTACAGTGATGCTTAAACTTGATAGTAGGGATGAATATAGCGATCTTTTACAAACTATCAAAAAGGGAAGATCTCTTAAAAAATTTGATGGCTCAGATGATCCTATTTTTAGAGCTCTTTTTACTTACGCTATGCATGAACGAAGTGATTTATATGCGAATAAAATAGCTACTTTGGTGACACAAAATAGAGTTGGGAAGCTGATTGACATAGGTGCAGGTTCAGGTTCCTATAGTGCAGCCATTTTAAAAAAAGATAATAATGCTACAGCAACATTAATGGATCGAGCAGCTGCAATTAAAGTTGCACGTGAGATACACAAAAAGAAATCTATTTACAAGCGTTTAAAATTTATAAATGGTGATTTGTTTTCTGATGAGTTTGGGTTTGGATATAATACAGTTTTTTTATCAAACATAGTTCATATATATAATATTTATGAGAATAAAGTTATTTTAAAAAAAATAAATAAGGCTCTTGTAAATGGCGGACGTGTTATTTTGTATGATTTCTTTTTAAAAGAATCAAGAACAGAACCTTATGAGGCGGCTTTATTTGCTGTTACAATGCTTCTATATACGAAAACTGGAAAATCATATACTTATAGCGAGGTCAGAGCATTGCTTAAAAAAACCGGTTTTGCTCGTATAAAAAAAATAGAAATTGGGCATGGATCAAGTATTATTGAAGCATTTAAAGTTTAGAGCAAGTCGTGTTCCATTTTTTTAAAACCATTACACAAAAAATCAATTGTTTTTGATAGGTTTTTAATAAATATATGATCCCGCTTGTATTTTTTTTCAGCTCTTTTGTTTTCTGATAGCTTGTTAATTTTTTTTGTTTCTTGGTTCCACTCCACGAATGTTATGTAATCATAACCTTGCATTAACTTCATTGTTGTTTCATCTTTTAGCAATTGTGAATAAAAGGATTCCATCTCTAAAACAAACTCTGGCCTTTTTGCTGATAACTCTTTGCTGATTAGATACTTATTGTTAATTATTTCTAGTGAGTTTTTAACTTTATTAAACTTTTCTAATTGATGTTTTATTGAACCTTCAAGAAGTTTGTTTTTTTTTGGTTGTTTAATCGCTTTTAATAAATCGCTAACAATACAAATTTTATTTTCTTTGCAGTGTTTATTTAGGGCTTCTTTTAAGGTGATATTTATGGCCCCGGGTATATTGACTCCTCCCTCAGTGGCATTTATAGTAATGCTCTCTGAATTCATTTCTTTTTTAAACTGATGTTTGTATGTATCCATGGCCTTAGTTGTTTTTGAGTTGTGTTCAAATATATCTTTTGTTAAGGCCATAGAAGGGTTGTATTCAGTATATTTTTTATAATCAAGAATATCTATAGTACGATCAACTCCTATGTTATCTTGACTTGATTGACTGTAAAAAGAATCCGTGCAATGCATGCGGTGACCTTCAAAAGACAAATCCTGCCCAACAAGAATAATCGGCTCACAACCCATATGTCGAGCTAAATGAAACGCTGCGTGAGCAACTGAAGATGTGTTTTCAATAACCCCTTTATAATCACTATGATCAGTTATCCATTTTGCAAGTCCTATGTTGCTTTCCATAATTATTTTTCTCGTATTAAACAAAGAACTTACAGGAAAGGGAATACACGGATCATAAATCAGCCATAAGTTATCAGGTATAAATTCAATGTTAAAAGATTTTATGGATTCATCATTTGAATCAATTGCTAAAACAAAATCAGGTTCGATTTTATTTTTCAACAATGGTTTCAGTGCGGTTGCTACTGCGATAACAATAATTTGATTTCTTGCACTTTTGATAAATCCTATGTTTTTATCAAGAGATGGACCTGCGGATACCAATATAACTGGTACTTGTGGAAAAATATTTTTTAATTGAAAAACTCCTGGACTCTCTATTATGTATTTCGCGTTAGCAAATATATTGTTATAAAACTTTTTTGAGTATGCAGATTGTGTGTCAATATCAAGCTTATATTTCTGATGTGCTTGCTGTATTTCTGTGATCAATAGTTGGTAGTAATTATTATCAAGTGCAACTACAGTTTTAAGGTTTATTGAAGTGTAGCCATGAATAGCTAAATTAGTACGATCCTCGTATAAGATTTGCTCAATTTTTTTTGGATCAATACCAACATAGATACTT
>Ga0209228_1000039_pt1 | contig 53866 bp, 77 predicted proteins | sample METZYME_3_150m_FD_187547 | JGI IMG/M metagenome (GOLD analysis project Ga0209228, IMG submission 187547) | Marine microbial communities from oxygen minimum zone in mesopelagic equatorial Pacific - METZYME_3_150m (SPAdes) (version 2) | ecosystem: Environmental > Aquatic > Marine > Oceanic...
CTCTCCCAAGCAATAGCTAAACAGGCTATCGTGTCTACCGTTTCCACCACCCCGGATCGTCTTTACATATTAGCTACAATACCTCTAACTTTATAATCTTCAACTGCTCTTAGTAAGCGAGTTATTCCAATGCCTCCGCCTACTCTAGGTACAAAGTCGTAGCTTAAGAATTCATTTAGTTCCTTGTCTACACGTTCCTTACCAAATTGTCCATGTAATAGTTCTGCATACATACCATCACTTATAGTGTGAAACATATGACGCATCTCTTCAGGATCGCTACTGCGTTCTGCTGATCCTATAGTTTCTTGTCCAGATATAATAACATCTATCTTAGCCGCTGTTCCGTCACCGTTTTGTTTCATGTTCCAAAATGGACTAGTATAGTTTGGAAAGTTCTTAATCATACAAACTCTACCTTGCCATTGTTTAGCCATAGCAGTTTCTTCTTTATGTGTTAGTTCTTCTACGCCAAATGAGTCAGCCCAGTCAACATAGTCTTTAGCTACTACACTATGTTTAGGTCCAAAGCCCATATATTCTACTAGCTCCTTTTCCATGATCTCAAGCTCCGTAATTGTTCCTGGAAACTCAAATTCAAACATTGGAAATATTAAATCATGTCGTCCTTCAATTGGGTTTGGTTCCTGTCTATAGGAAGTGGAGACACAAAAAAACCCCTTCGATGAGGGGCGTGTAAGTAGTTCGTATTCTAGCCACATCTGGCCTGTTTGTGGTAACGGCCAAACATTGCCAGCGTAATTATAAGTGCTTACTGTGGTTGGATCTTCGCAAGCCGCTAGTATGCTTAATCTGTTTTGGGTATGCACTTCATGGAAACCTTTCTCCATAAAAAAAGACCGTAAACGGCCGACAGTCTCAGTGAAGTGCTCGGGGTTAATAAGTTGGGTCATCAGTTGTTCCTCCTGTGTTTGAAAATAAATGCATCAGTCATTGAGTCATAATTAAAGTCTATTGTGTCCCAATGATTGATTTCTTTGATAGTTGATTCCCAATGCCGTTTGTACTCAGTACTCCACCCGTCCACACGAACGCTATACGTTTTAGTATCTGTTAATGCGTCGGTCATAAGTTTGACTAGTTCGACGTCTTTAAATTGTGAATTGGTGATGGTATGTGTTGGTGTTTTGAAGTTTTTAGTATTTAAGAGTTCTCTCGGCATACTAAAGTAATATTTAGCCAAAGATGCAAAAAGCGGTGCCTTACTGGTTTGATTGTAATTTCGCGACCTCGTTCGAACAGTATCTTGTTCGCCTTTCTACGAGAACAACTTAACCAAAATTACTACTTGTAGTCCTAATATTATTAAAGGAATAATAGTTCTAACAAGTTCCATAGTATGGTTAATGTTATCGAGCTTCTTTTCTAAATTTGTTTTATTCTCTAACATAACAATAGTATACAACCTTTAATGTATAAAGTCAACCATTATTTTGTGTTTAACATTCTTTTGGACAGTTTCGCACTCCCATTGGATCGCAACAGGCTGTTTCCTCTTTGGGTTTGGGCAACATAGGATTTTCTATAGGTGTTAGTAATTGTTTACAGTATGGTATTTTCATAGGGTTCCAAGCACTGATCTTACATTTTGTAGCTTTAAGGTATGCGAGTTCTTCCTCTTCATTCATACAAGCCTTTTCACCGTCTAGTAATCTGTACCACTGACAATCTTCACCAGTGGCGGCACTTAAGGCGTGTTCACTTATAGTCTTATTAGTCTGAGTTGCAGATATTAAATCAGCCCCATTCAATGCTACAGATAGTTGCCAGGGAATAAAGGCACATGATGTTAAGAACGTGAAAACCACGCTTATGAAAAGTATTCTATTCAATATATTCCCAATCAGATATTATTTATCTGCGGGTAATAAGGCCTTCCCATTGAGCTTCATTTGAAACTGAAAACATCATCATGTAAAACGGATCTACGCCTAAGTTAATAGAGGCGTATGGAGCATTATGCTCAAACTCAAATAAGTCACCTTTATTATAAGGAGCAATCATTTGATCTTCGTATATAAAAATATGCCCTAATTGGTAAATTGTTAAAGGCATCCATAAACGTCTTGTTGTTTCTGATAATGTTACTACAGGAAATCCTTTCCCCGGTAATAGTTTCTTAAACCACCATTGCCACTCGTGGGTACCAAAATCCATTGGTGGTGCAATATTAAAATCAGTATTATGACGATCAAACAATTCCCAGGTTAATCCACTGAAAGGAATGTTTGCTTTTGATTGATTTGGATCTTCTTGCCGGTGGCCGTCGTTTTTTGCGAGATAGTCGATCCAGCTTTGGCTAATCCAATTTTCAAAGTTGCCAATGCATCTCATAGTACTATTACTTATCTAACCAACCAGGCGACTTACTAGTTCTATTGGATTTCTTGCTTAATTGTTTAGCTTGTATAATTAACATTGGTCCAAGTTGCTTATGAGTATATCGATCAGTTGCTTTTAAAATCGATCTTTTAAATCCTACAGCTAGATCTAATGGCTCTTTAGTAAGTAAACTTTTTACACACTTGTCAGCTAGTATTTCGTGATTGTCTTTACATAAATGATTATAGCGAGTATCAATACCTTGAGAATACCAATCCCAATAACAATCATTCATAAACTCTGCAGATGATACTGAGCTACTTAAATCACCTACTACTTCAATTAATCCTGTATAGTCGATATTCAACGGAAACCCAGGTATTACTAAAAGATCAAAGCCTGCGTTTTGTTGGATTTGTTTAATCCAAGCAACCTGATGTTCGAAGCGAAATAAATCTATGTCATCTCGTTGAATATTTAATACATAGTTTTTTATAGAAGCCGCTTCTTCTTTTGTAATTAGCTCGTCTAAGTTAGCAACTGAGTAATTACTATACTCAGGATATTTTTCTATTAACCAACTTCTATTAGGAGCCGTTAGAATAACAACTACAACATCATCCTTTGTAATATTAACTAATTGTTTGCGTAATTGTAAAAGTATCCAGTCATTAGCAACACCAACAGATGATGCATTATATAAACTATCAACCTTTAATTTCGTTCCTAGTGCTCGAGTCCAAGACCATTCTTCGTCAAAGTTTTGTGAAAAGCTGTCCCCGAATATAAACAGTTTACGCATCCCATCTCCTAATCTGTATTAAGATTATTTAAAAATTGTCTTAACTTTGTTGAGTCTGTTTCTGCATGAACCTTAGGTACAGGCCTACCTTCATCTGGTTCTTTTATAGGTTTATCTTCTGTTACTGTACTTGTTTTCTTTAGTCCTGTTAATATAGGAGATGTAGCAATATTAGATTGATACGCTTCGTCTTCGTCTAAATCTGAAATACGTAAACTATCAATATCAAATTCTAAATCAATTTTACTTCCTATACCACTTGATGATCTAGTCTTCATTAACTGTATTTGATAACGTCCACGCTCACGCATAGCTCTACTTGTAAAGATACCTATAACATTATCTGCTGTTTGAATCTTACTTAATCCACCTGCAATATGTGAGTGATCAAATTCTATTTCTTCAACACTTTGTCTGTTTAACTGTGATGCTGTTACAAAGATAATGCCTAATTCCATTGATAAATTTCTTAGTTCTTCTGATACAAATTTATCTTTAACATATAAATCACTAGGTGATACTTTTTTACTTAACGGCATTAATAAGTCTAAATAATCTACCAGCAATACATCTATTCTACGCCCTGTTTTAATTTCATATTCTTTAACAAAACTTCTAATATCATTTGTATTTTTACCACTTGGCATATACTTAATTTGAAATGCTCCAGCCTTCTTACCAACTAGTCTAACTTTCATTTCAACACCATCTAAGTCTTTAAATATTTCACGAGTTGGTACTTCAGTTAACATACTATCAATACGCATAGCAACTAACTGTTCAGAAAGTTCTAATGTTAAGTATACAACATTAAGTCCTTTTAGTACCCAGTTGACACCTAAGTTAGCTAAGAACACAGATTTACCTGCACCTGATCCACCTGCAAATATATTAAGTTCGCCACTATTAAAACCACCAAATAGTTTTCTATCTAATGATTCCCATCCTGTGCTTACTTGTCCGTTATTATTTTTTAAAGCTAATAATCTTTGTTTAGGTTCTTTAAAATAATCAGTTCCAAGATCTTTTTGTAAACCTATTTGTACTGCTTGTTTTACTAAATCTTCTACAGGTCCATAGTCACCTTTTTCTAATAAGTCAGCACTTTCAAGAATTGCTTTTTCTAAACTTTTATGTCTACAAAAAGTTTCAAAGTCAGTTAATAACCAATCATAGTGTTGTTCATTTAAGTCTTTAGATACTTCTAATTTTATATCACAAGAACTGTTTATAATTTCTTGTGTAGGAAGTGTATTATGTTTACTAACAAAGTCTTGTAAGAATTGTGCAGTTGGTTGTAATTGACGATCAAATAAAGATGGATCAAATATACCTTGACAACGCACAAAAGTTTGTGCATCGCTTAACATTACTTCTAAATAAGTTTTTTGTATATTGTATCCGTAGTCTATATTTTGTTTAGTCATTAGTTGTTATTATACCATATTTTAGGATCAAAGTCAATATGTTGTTTGTTCATTGCTAGGACTCCGCCAATACATGAACCCGGATCCCCTGGGTTAGGTGGTACCCAAATATTATCCCACTCGCCTCTTATTACGTCCACTGCTTGTCTATTTAATGCACACCCGCCTGTAATAATAAGATTCCGGCTTGGTAAGTGTTTTGAACACCATTTACTATTTGATTGCATTATTAATTGAAAAACAAATTGAGTTGCATTAGCAAGTCTTGCCATATCCATATCTGATTTTAATTCAGGCTTATACCAATCACAACCTTTATGCATATTAATTTTAAAGTCTACACCTGGCACATCTCCATTTAGTTTAGGCTTAAGAAAAGTTTCTGTTACATCATTTATTAATTCTAAATTTTCAGAAGTAGCAATAGGTTCACCTAAAGGCGCAACTTTATATTCGTCTCTGTTTGCTTTAAAGCCAAGACGTTGTGTCATTGCTGAATAAAATAACCCAACACTATGTGGATAACTTTGTGAATAAATCTTTGAAAGATGGTCTGTACCACGCCATATAGTAAGACATTCAAACTCACCAATGCTGTCTAAAACTAATATAGTTGCATCTTCAAACCCGCTAGTGTACCATCCGTATGCGGCATGGCTATGATGATGTTTAGCATAGTGAATGGGACAAGTAATATCCCATTGTTTTAAATATTTTGTAATATTATTTTCAGCAAAGTTATGCCAACCTTGGCCTGCCCATACTTGTCTACAACTTTTAAGCCAGGGAATTTCGTACCATATAACTTTGTCTGGCATTCGCCAACCGCCGGCTTCTTTGGCGGCGTTAACAAGTTCAGGATTTAAATGGGGATCGTTGTCTACTTTCGAAAAGTCTTTAGCTAACGCGGCCCATAAAAGTTTTTCTCCTTCAAAAACTGCTATGCTGGCATCATGACTGTTTCCAACGATTCCCCAAGTTATCACTTACGGTGCTCCTCAATTTTGTCCACAAGACCAAATTCAATTGCCTCCTCTGCAGTCATAAAGTTATCACGTTCCATTGCGTCTGTAATAGTGTCGAGTTTTTGTCCTGTATGTTTAGCATACAAGTTATTCAATCTGTTTTTTGTTTCCATCATATCTTTAACATGGATTTCCATATCAGTAGCTTGGCCTTTAAAGCCACCTGATGGTTGGTGTATCATTATTTTACTATTAGGTAAAGCAACACGTTTTCCTTTTGCTCCAGCCATTAATAACATAGACCCGGCTGATGCCGCCATGCCAACACAAACAGTTGATACGTCAGGTTTAATATATTGCATTGTATCATAAATTGCTAATCCAGAGTGAACGTATCCACCAGGCGATTGTATGTACATAAAAATATCTTTATCCTTACTAGCTGATTCTAAATATAGTAGTTGGGCACATACTGAAGCCGCCATGTCTTCTGCTATTGGGCCTGTTAAAAATATGATTCTATCTTTTAATAGTCTACTATAAATGTCATAAGCTCTTTCGCCTTTAGACGTTTTGTCAACTACCATTGGTATTAAATTTGACATTTGTTCTCCTTAATCATAACCTCTTCCGTGTTCATCATACCATGAATCCATACCTGGGTTCATGTTTGAGCAATCTATACGTACCTTTAATTCAACACGTTGTGGTTGCTCGAATTCTTTTTCTATATCTAATTTAGCATTACAGCCATCACAAATAATAGGTTCTTTCCACGTCATTATCTTTGCAATTTCAAGTGGAATATTAATTGCTTGAAAATAATTTCCGTCAGCGTTCGGATGACTAATTGGAAATTCAACTCTTTGTTGACATCTAGGACAGTATATCATTACAAAATCTTTTTGATTCATTTTGTCATACATATCTGCTGGGTCAATAAAATGTCCTTCTAACATAGTATCCTCCTAAGGATTAGGGTTTCCTGCTATTGGTATAGGGTTACTTGACTGAATGTTACCTATATTAAAACTCATACTAGTTCTTGTTACATCACTTTGAAACGGCCATACACAATGCTTTAACTGTGCATGGAATAATAATATGTCACCTGTTTTAGGAATAATTTTATGTGTTCCATTTGATCCTAATGAGTCTGAACCAAACACAAATTCAATTTGTCCTGCACACGCCATATTACTTTTACTGTTTTTACCCTCCTCTGCAATACACTCAGGTACGTCTATATATAATACAGAACTCATTAAGCCACCATGAGCATGAGTAGGATTAAACTCATTAGCTTTTTGGTAATTGAGCCACGGTTCAACGTTGAATTCGAATCTAAATTCTTCCTCCTCTGTGGAAGTATCTTGCTCATACTCATCCTTGTTAAGTAAATGTGAAGCATAACGTCGTCTGTCCCAGTCGACAAAGTTTTTTAAATGCGGAGTAAGTTCTTCTCTAAATATTTCTTTAACTGCTGACCCTGTGGCCCAAAGAACTTCCTTATCAATATTACCGGCAAGTTTGGTAGTAAAGTCTTCACCATCTCTGTAACTATCCTCAGCAATTTGTTTAAGACAGTCCATCATATTTTCATTCATTGTTGAGTGATATATAGATGGCCCAAACGGTCTTATAATATTAAATCCTCCGGCTTGTATACCATCATGTACTACATCATTTTTCATAGCTTCTCCATATTAGTTCAGAGTAGGTTTCTTAAATGGTGAGACTTCTGTTCTAGTATCTAAAATAGTTTCAACCATTCTATTAAATTCATCTTCTCTAAGTGCAGTTTTATAGATACGCATGGCTTGTGCCATCATAACTCCTGCAACTTCTAAGGGAGTATGTCCATCATTTACGCATAGCTTTTCTACTAGTTTCTCAACTGTTCTGTATGCAACTTCTAACTCTGAATCTTTATCTAACATCTTTTACCTTTCAATCAGTTGTGCTTTCTGGTTTAGGAGGTTTCCTCCATACATTATCTTTTAGTCTGGAAGGTAAATTACTTGTGTTCTTTCGTTTTGGAATTTTCCAGACTGATGGTTCCTTCTGTTTGAATCCTGCGGGTTTTCTATATCCACTTTTAGCCATTATTATTTCCCTCCTAAAGAAACAGCAGTTAATATTTCTGCTACCCAATATCCTACGAAAACAATTGCTCCTAGAACTAATATTATTTTAACACATTTACTCATACTACATCTCCTTTTATTTGTATATAAATGGATCTTTAGCTTGTAGTTCTTTAAGACGCTTTTTAAATCTACGTCTTTCTTTCCACTTATAATACGGGGAACAAATTTTGTCCCATAGGTTCTTTAACCAAACCATTTTTTACTCCTTAACTTAATCTTAAGTTCGTTTTCCTCTGCAGATGAAACAATAGTATGGAGTGTAAACATTCTTCCGTATTTTTTAATTGCATCATTAACATCTTTTACATCATTTTCCCATTCAGGCATACTAACGGACCAACCTAATTCCATTGCCGACTCTGACAAATGTTGTCCATTTTCGTCTCTGTCTGGAACAAGTATTACTTGCTTATTTAAACTATTCAGCAGTAGTGCCTGTTGATCTCTGACTTCGCTACCCATTAATGCACACCCATCTATACCTATAGCATCAAGTGGCCCTTCTACAAGTATTACAAAAATCCTATTATAGTGTTGTGCATCTAAATTAAAAACGTATCCAGGTTGTTGTTCAGACAGATATTTTGGATTACCTTTTGTAATTTTACGTGCAGTCCAACCAACAATATCTCCTTTATAATAAAACGGAATAATAAGTCTGTCCCTATACCCTAGATTAGGACTCCAATGAAAGTTATAATCTTCAACGTTTAGTTGACGTGATTTCATATACTCTAATATTTTTGTTAAATTATCATCAGGATTTTTATACCAAGTAATTGGTTTAGCATCTGCTGGTAATTCAACTGATTTAAATTCTGGAAGATTAACTATTGGCTCAATAAAGCCGCCAACTTTATTAAATTCTAAAACCTGTAATGCAAGTGAAGTAATAGTAGTATCTGATGCACCTAACCATTGTAACAAACTACGCATCTTCCTAGATAGTTTGCGACCTTTTTGGTAACTTGCTTTAAAGCCACAATTGAAACAATGGAAACTAACTCCACCATCACCATTTGTAATTAAACCGCCACGTTGTCTTTTATCTTGCGTTGTTCCATTATGATGACAACATGGTGCATTAAAACTAGTCCAGCCACTCGGAGTAGTCTTCCGTTTTGCGGGTAGATGTGTCGTAAGTGTTTCTAGTACTAGATTACTCATAGTTATATTATATAATACTATGAGAAGAAAGTCAACTAGTTTTTAATAAGAATTTTGTCGATTGTTCCGGAAACTTTATTTTGGTATTTTGCTCTTATGTGAGAAAATACGCCGTTAAAGTTTATAAATTGAGGTTGTGTAGGTGACGTTAAAGTAGTTGAATAAATGTCTGTCCAGTTAGTAAAACTCTCAATACTATTATCTAATGTACCTTGAATTATAATTTCACCTTCAAAATCTGTAGTATATACTGCCGCTGTATGTAATGCATCATTACCGTTTTTGGCAGGTTCGGCTGTTATTGATTCGCTGGCAAATATTCCAGAGCTGGCTTCAGTTTCAGTGAATGTTGTTATTTCATATGTTGGAGCAGGTCCTGGAAATGCTTCAGTGTTTACGTGAATATTTCCACTTGAATGATAGTGAGTATCACCATATGTTAATACTTTAGTAGCATCAGAAGTTTTAATTAGGAATACATTATAACTTAGATATTGCGATTTTAAGTCCAGTAAATCGTTCTCTCTAACTGTTATTGTAAACTGCCCTTTTCTACTTGGAGTAGACGTTTCTATAATTACGCCATCATGCTCTAGCACTTGTCTGTTTGTTTCATCAAACGCAACAAATTTAGGCGTATATGTGTTTAATATGCTTATAGGTTTCTGGTCTGGGTTCTTTATTTCAAAGGTTAGGACGTTGTCTATTCCTTTGTATACTTCTAATGTTCTACGATACACTGGTCTATACTCCGTTATGTTATTAGCCAAATCTGCTACGAGTATGGCGTTATTGGTTGATAAATATCTAGGTATTAACTGCATAGCTTGTTTATACTCACTTTACTTATATAAAGTATTTATTTAGATTAGAAAGATGCTATTAAAAGATATAGAAACTAAATTCCCATTTTTAAGCGTTGTCCAGTACGGTGGACAAGAATATATAGGCATAATCGCAAATCAAGACCAGCAAGTAACGTCGATGTACGTATATAATATGCTCCGTGAGGATGACGAAAAAGCCCACTTTATTAAGATGGGCGAAACCTGGTGGTTTGAAAGTAATAGGACTATACCTATAAGCATATTCCTTCCCAAGGAATTTGTTAGATTTAGACACGCATTAGTCACTATGAACACTAAAGATGTCAAAGTAACTCTAGGACCTGTAGTAAATTTAAACAATTTAACAATTAAAAGAGTTAAACGTAAGAGCGTTCAGCTAGTTAGGAAACCTAAATCATGAATATTATTGTAGCAGGATGTAGCTTTTCAGATTATCTTGACGATAATAATTATGTTTACGGTGACCGTTTAGCCATGATGCTTGGAGCCAAGTATATCCATGAAGGTGCTGGAGCAGGATCGAATTGGCGTATTTGGCGTAGAATAACTAAAATGATTCTAGATGGAAAACTTATGCCTGATGACATTGTTATTATACAATATACAGGACTTGAACGTAAAGAGTTTTGGTCATCCAATGAACAAACAAGCACTAGTAAACATAGAGAACCATATAATAATGATGGAAGTTTACTACGTTATAAAGCTAAAGCACACGAATGGCATAAAGATAAAGAAGCAAATTTTTTAAAAATGTATGAAGAGAATCATGTGTCAGCTGAGTTTTGTGAAGAACAATTTTATACACAACATCATATGTTTCAGTATATGTTAAAAGCACATAACGTAAAAGCTATATTCTTTTATTCACGCCATAGACAACAGTATCCTCTAATAGATCATTTTAAAATAACTGTGTTTGATGAAGGTGATGAGTTTAGACATAATAAAGATACTTGGTATTCTTCAGAAGATAATTCACATCTATGTGATAAAGGTCATTTACAGTTAGCTAAAAAAATGCTTACGCATTTAAAAGATATTAATTTTGTTTAATACGTTTCTTAATTACATTGTAACATAATTCACAGTAATATAAACCTTTGAAACAGAAGAGTTTAGGTTCAGGCTCGTCTGGTAACCAGCCTAGCTTACAGATATAACAACTTGTTATTTGTAATTTTTTCGAGATAGCTTTTCTCGATAGTGTTGCGGTGCAAATACAGAATTATGAATCCATTGTGTAAGTCGATTAATTTTAGTTCTATGATCACCTACAGCAGTTTCCATTTGAAATTCTTCACGCTTATACGGAATTATTTGACATAGTGGCATTCCACGCTTGAACAATACTGTTTCATCCGGCTTCGCTTCAAAGAATGTATTAACGTGCATCTCATGATAAGCATCAGTATCAACACTTCCTGTTAATACTTCTAAGTGTGGTTCTACATGATAGAACGGCCGAGTTATTAAACAGCTATAGCCTTTATCTGTTTTTACTTCCCAGGGCATTTGAAACTTAAATGCTCCAGGCCATTGATCTTCTCTAAAAGGATAGTTACCTATTTGTTCATGTGGATGGGTCGCGGCACTAAACAATGGTCGCCCGTTTTGATTTAAGTTTGGCGGTATTTGATAACTTATTTCAAATTCTTTATTATCAACTGTTCTATTTTTAACAACTTCATAGTCACACCATAGTGGAATAATATATCCCATACTAATTATGTCCATTATACCTGGACAACTTCTTACAGTATTCCAAGGAACATCTCCAACCTCTCTCTTAGGCTTTTGATCTTTAAACCACTTAGGCCAAAACTCATAAGCTGGAACAGGAGGCATAGTTTCTTCTAGTTCTTTATATTGTGTAAAAAATAATATATTAGTTGGTTTCATAATTATTCTTGAAAAAATTGTCCACCTGGTTCATCAAGACCTTGTCTAATTGTTTTAAAGACTAATGTTATTCTAGGTGTTGTTTTAAAATAAGATCCGTAATGTTCAATTTCAGCTGGAAATATTAAAAGTCTATTTTGTTCATATTCAATTTTTGCTACATTTAAATCATCATCAGGATCTGGTCTATAAAAGAATTCGCCGCCTTCACCTTTAGGAGTCATCATTAACATCACAGTATGTCCTGCGTCTCCCAGCCCTTTAGAATCTACATGAAATGCACCCGACATACCTGGATGTTGTACATTAAAATATATTCTATTAAAGTTAATATCATATTCAAAAAGTTTTTTAATTTTTCTTGTCATATACTGCATCATATGATCAGTTGGATTAAAATCATGTGAGTACATCTTTCCAACTTCTTTACGAGAACGCTCAACAAAGTAGTGGGGATATTGATTTAAAAATGTGTCGCCTAGGTATGAAGTTAAGTCAGGATCTAACCAATTATCCAGTATCTTTACTTTTCCATCCGGTGTTGATTTCATGTTTACACTTACTGCATTTCCATTTGTACTCATTAATATATACTAGACAGCCAGTTCTACAATTCGGACACTGGACTAACGTCTCCCCCTTTTGCATCTAATAAGCCCTCACATATCAAATTCATTTGTACCACAATTGCCATAGCATAGGCAATTGCGTGTGCTTTTTTGAAATAGTATTCATTATTCTTCGGCCTCGTCCATATCGTGTCTTTCATATCGTTCCAGGTCTTCCCTAGTAGGTGGCGTTTCCCCGGACGTATCATTGCTAGGACCATAGCGAGTTGTTCCACGCTTTGCGGCTTCATTTTTTCTAAAATTGAACCATGATCGCCTACGTGAAAGAGTTGTTCTACGAAATCGGTGTGTTCTAGAAGTGACCACATTGGCTCCTTTGCTATCAATGTATTTAGATGATCTTCATTTTTAATGTCTTTATAAAGGCTGACGTTCAAGAAGTCTAGTTTGAAATAGCCTCTGTCATCAGCAGTTTTATAATCAATTGTTGACATATTATCCACAGGATTGGTAGGAATTTCAGTAAAGTAAACTCCTGTGTTATGCTTCTTTTCTATATTTAATCTTGCAATTCGATGTTTAATTACTTTAAGTATATCATCTCTATCTGCAAAATCAATGTCAATGTCTGGCATTTATTCTATCCATGGCTTCTATTATTTCTTTTGTTGTATAATTATGTTTTGGTTCTGTGGATTCTTTTTTCTTAAAGATTCTATCATAGTTTTTATCATACTGCTTTTTATCTTTAATAGGTCTTTGTCTACTGCCCTTACTCATAAATTACTTTCCTTTGCTATTTCTTTAACTAACTCAACATCAGCTATATGTCTTTTAAATCGCATAGCCCAATGTTTTGGATCCATGACATGATATACAATTTGTAATTGTTCATCACTAAATTTACTTAACATCTGTTTACCGCTATTAGTATTAAGTATTAACCACGGACTTATTTTTCCATCTTTAATATCTTGTGTAGCACGATTTAAACTTGAATAAGAAAAATAGTGTTGCCAAGGCGCTTCTTTTTCAACGCCCCAATCCATCATTGTTTTAATACTTCTTTCAAGTGCAGTTTCAACACTTTCTTTAAGAATTAATTCTAACGCATACTTTTCATATAATTCTTCTCTACACCAGTGGTCTAGTTTAACTCCACTAGTAACAACATAGTCTACATATTTGTCAGGATATAAAGGTCGTACGTTGCTGACAAAACTACCAAACTTAACAAAAGCATTATAATAAGGACTATCACAAAAGTCTTCATAGGTTTTATTTCCTTCAAATCTTTGGCATAACTGATAGAACCTATTAAACGTTAAGAATCCTAATTGTACGCTCTTTTCATCTTTCTGTAAATGACGTCGTTTCTTTTCGCACATATGAACTGCGAGAGTTTTTTCTCTTGTATAACTTGATCCACAATATTTACAAGTATATGGTTTAGAATTTGACATCGTTTTTCTCGTGGCCCAAGTCTTGTGCAAGTTCTTTAAGTTCTGCTTTTGTAGATATCCTAGCAAGGAGTTCTGCATCATCTTCTTTCATATTTGGGTAGAGATTTAATAAAAACTTAGATGCTATATTTTTGCCACCCTTTTTCTTTAATGGTACCCAATCATGTACACGTGATTGTCTTTTAACATTGTGCGTACAACATAACAGTTGCCATAACAACTTGTAGTGCTTACTAATAACATTCCAATTTTTATTATACAACTCATTAGTTGCAATAACGGCCCATTCCTGTGCATCACGCTTACCCTTAACAAGACTTATATACCTGTTTAAGAGCCAAAACTTTTCTTTAATAATTTGTGTGCGTTCTTCATCAGTATATTCGTTCCATACGGATTTACTATCAGTATCGATTGCATAAAAGATTTCTTTGTTGGATAGTCTACTCATTAGTAATAGTATACTGTATTATTTGCTATTTGTCAAGTATTTCTTTTTATACCATTTTGCAAATTCAGGATCTTCTTCAAACTCTACAACTACTTGTCTAGCAGATAATTGATCAGAACGAATGCAATCAGCTAACTCTTGATACTCGTCTTTACTTCTTTTCATTTAACTATCCCTCTTAGCGATCGAGTCCTTTGCACTTAATGGACCCTCCAAATTTTTGGCTTCTTCTTCAGATAGAATATTTCCATAATGCGGCCAGCCATAACTTTCTGGGTCTTCGCCAACGTACCTCCAACGAATTACACCTGTATCAGGGTTACGCTCATATATTCTAGGGCGTGTTTCGTTTTCATTAAGTTCTTTTGACATTATATATTTCCTTTCCATTTTCCACCATAAGGATTAGATTTACGCTTATACTTTTTCTTTTTCTTCTTAGGTTTTACCTCGTTTGTTAATATCAACGGCTTTTCCGGACATAACCAACGTACTACTTTTTTACATATTCCAAACATTTATTCCTTTCTAATAGTTACTACACCATGTTTGTCTTTGTGCCATCCTTCGGGTTTTACTCGCCACGAGTTTCTATGTAACGAATTTTCCCGGCAAGAATCACACCATTGTTTTTCATCTCTATTTGCTACTTTTATATCAAGTGTTTCAGTCCAGCAACAACGCCAGCACTGATAACGATATAAAACCATTTACATCATTACCTTCTCTTGACATATAAGCGTCACGTCACCAATCATACCTTCTTGGTACATTTGGGTTATGTGACCATTCTTAGCTACACAATCTTTATACAACGGTTGCTCAGCTAAAAATTTTGTAAGTTCTTTTTCATCTGCAGGATATTCCATAAATCCCCATGACTGAGATCGCCATGTATGTTTGTGTCCATTAGCTACCCAACTTCCGGATTTAACTTCTTGTTTAGCAAACAATCCTGCACATCCCATAAACATAAAACTTAATAAAACTAATATTGCGTATTTCATGTATTTCATTACATACCCCTTGTTAAGGTTAAATTTTTGAGCCAACTGTTCTACGAACGATATCGTTATGATCAAATTCAGCCCAATAAAGTTCGAAGGCTACACCATTTTCTACACCTTCGAATTGATGAACTTTACCTGGTTTAACTACAGTAAAGTCACCTGGTCCAAGGATAGTTTCATCAACTAATCCTTCTTGGTCTTCAGTTTGCCAAACACGTACAATCATCTTGCCACGCTCAACAAAGAAGCCGTTAAACTTATATTGATGTTCATGTTCTGAACATTTAAACCCTGCTTTAAATTCAATACGGTGAAATTCTAACACACCATTAGCGTGAATTAATTCTGTTTGTCCCCATACTTTTCCTGCTTTAACTGTCATGTTTAATCTCCGAATCTAAATAACTTGTCAGGCACATGACAATCGATATTAATATATCGTCTAATACTATTTGGATCTTGTCTCGGTGTTACACCGTGTATACTGTCAACAGTATTTAAAAAACCTATCATAGTATTACGTGCATATGGTATATGTCCAACAATTTCAATATCTTCCATTTCTGCTTCACGATTATTACCGGTTCTGCGCCACTGGCCTTTTGTTTTCTTTTTATAAAGATTTAAGCCGCCATCGTCTCCATTGTCATCAAACTTTTTAAAATAAAATAAAAATGCAAATAATTCACGTGCTTGATCAACGTGTGGAGTTCTAATTTGTATATTATCGATTGCATTAATAACAAATTGCATTTCCATTTTCATTGCATCTATTGGGCCTTTTTCGTATCTGCCTTTTACTTCTGCTCTAGCATACTTAATATATAACTGATTATAATGTTTCTTTATTGCTTCTTGGTACGCTGAAACTACTTCGTCCTTAAACCATTTGCTAGTATTATAATCAGCAAACGCTTTCCATAAAGGTGTAATAACAGAATAATCAAAATCCTTTTGTTGGTAACGCATATCACCAAAACCTTTAGTTTTTCCTTTAAGCATAAGTTCTTCGGGATACTGTTCTTCTAGTTCCTTATATAAACTCCACGGTAATACTTCTGGTATATGAATATGTGGAAACGGGTCCATTTTAAAATGTTCAGGTTTAAAATTTTGTAATACACTTAAATTCATTTATACCTCGATTGTATTTCTATAGCAGAAATATTATCATTATTATACAAATGTTGTTGTGGAGAACTAAATTCATTATCTTCGTTCTTTTGCATAATAGCAACAATCATAGGATCACGTTCCCAACTATCTAAATTATAATCATTTCTATATCCTTTATCACGAGATAGTTTACCACCTAACTTTTCAATACGTTGTCCATCACTCGACCCAATCCATAAACCATGTAATTTATAATTGTTTTGTAATGCTAAACAAGGAAATAAATTAGGTTGGAAATTATAAAATCCATGATCAACCCATCTATAAAAAGGTAAAACATGAATCATAAATCCTTTAACTTGACATAAGTTATGCACGTTTCTAAATACCATATACTGATTAAAAACGTGTTCTCCTGTACCATTATTAGTTACTAAATCAAACTTTTCGTCAAACCCGTAATGCTCAACTAAATCCATATTAAGATCTAATGCAACTGCATTCATATCTGTGTTTACATCAATAGCAAGATATTTTCTAAATCCTATATCCATATAAAATTCTTTTGTTGTCGAAAGTCCTGGAGTACCGTTAGTGTTTAATCTTTGATAAATTTTAGAACGTGACTTATTATTTTTTAATCGCTGGTTACCTAACTCAACTACAGTTGGAGTACATTTTCCGTTACACGTAACTTCATCTAGTATAGAGTCAAGTGCTATAGTCATTAAGTTTGTATAAGACATTAAATGTAATTAACTCCTATGTTTACTCTAACAGGTTGATCAGTACACGTTGTACTAGCGTGTTCTTCATTTCCCTTAAAAGTTAATAATCGATTTGCAACACTTTCTATTTTAGTTCCGTCTTTTAAAATAGTATGTCCATTATTAGAATTAATATAAAATATTCCGGCTGTATGCTCAATCTCAAAATCTGCATGAAACTTGTGTTGGTGATAATGTCCTACGTTAGGATAAAGGTTAGCTTTAACCCGTAACAATGCAGTAGGGTTAATAGCATCTAAAAGTGGTTGAAATACAGGTCCATAATTTGTCCAATATTTATTTTCTCTATAATATCCGTGTGTGAAATAATAATAGTCACCGTCTCCAGATTCAAGACCAGTCACTCCAGCCATATAGTTCCAATCAAAATGATCACCCATAAGTTGATTAGATACAAATTCAAAAACTTTGTCATCTAAAAAATTATCTTGTATTAAGTAATCACATTTCATACTTCAAAACTTAGAGTCGCTCTAGCTTCTTTAATAAATGCTTCGTGCTCTAATCCTTTAGGAATATATAAACCATCACCAGGTCTTAATGTAACAAGTTCATTTAATCCTTCTACTTTATAATCTACTTCACCTATCCCACCAACAAGTAAAACATCAAGTTGGTCGCGGTGCGGACCAAACGTTGGTGCATTCTCGCCAAACGATACGTAAAGATGCATTGCCTTTACTTGAAAAATTTCATTCACTTCATTATATGCAGTTCCTACACTAAATGGATAATGATCTGTATGCATTATAAACGTAGGTAAATTTTGTTTCTTAAGATGTCCTTCTACTATTTCTGTACCAAGATATTTGACAGTTTCTGGTTTGTTTGCATTTTCCCATTCTAGTTTAGCAAGTACATCAGCCCATTGTAATTGTTTACATTTAGGAAAATTATTAGGTATATGTTTAGCATTAAACATCTGTGGGATCATTTTTCTACCACCACAATATATTTGTTATTAGGATGTACCTTACCCTGTTTATCTGGTTTTCTAAATTTTTCTACAAATTCATGATGCACAATTGTACCACCAATATATTTTTCTATTAATGGTTTCCACCACCCTGGGTTTTCAACAATAAGATGTGCATTACGTCCGTCAGGTAAAAACTTTTTAGCAGGACTAGTTGCAATAATAAAGAATGCAACTCTTGTAAAAAGCTCGTTCATTTCGCGTAAAACATTTTCTAAAAATACAGGTTCAATATGTTCTAGTACATCTGTAGACACAAGCATATCAAATGTTCCTTCAGGCTTGGTTTCGTATGTAGGATTGCCCGGATCATATCCTTGAACTCTCATGTCTGGATAAGCTTCTTGTAGTGCCAACGTTACTCCGCCTTTACCACATCCGTAATCAATTACACTTTGAGGATTATATTTTCTAATCCATTTTTCTGTTTGCTTTAACCCTTTAGCATCACCGAATGATGCTTTCTTGTCGTGTAGTTGGGATAGTTGTAATATATATTCTTCGCTAATTGTTTTCATATTAATAATCCATAATCTATCATTTCACTTTGTCTGCTAATATCTTTAACAAAATATGCACATAACGGGTTTTTACCTTCTGTTATCGGTGTCGCTAAAAGTTGCCCATTTTTCATTTTAGGAAAGTACCATTTAACATCGTTATAAAAATTAGTTATCTTAACCTCACCCCAATTTAATGTATAACTGGTTAATGGATTAAACAAGAATGCTTGAAACCCTCTATCATTTAAACTTGTTAAAGGTAGTATTTCAATGTCGCCTGCTCCTTCGCTATCACCTACAGCTAAACTCCAATCCACAGGCATTGTTATTTCTTTCCCACCAATTTCTAATACCATTGCTGGTGCATTAAAACTTTCTAAAAATATTAATGGTATAAAAAAGAAATCAGGTTCTTTTGGATTTGAATTGTCTAGTACTGCAAATCGTACATCGTCTGTTAATTCTTCCGGTAAATTATTTAAAAGGAAGCAGTTGTTTTCCAGGGTTAATATCTTCATTTATTTTTTTTCCTTCTAGCGTCGGCTAGTATTTCTTTAGGTGTTTTAGCGCCTGGATTTAATTTTGATAGTCTGCAACTTAAAAGTTTTTTCTTTCCTTTATCAGTTACAACAACAGGTTGTCCGTGCTCATCAAACTCAATAGCTTTAATTTTTGTTAAAACGTTTCTGAACTTACCTACTTCAATTTCATCTCCAACCTTCACCTCTATTACAAATTTTTTCATAATTAGGTCCAGTCTATTTTTTCAATACTAAAGGGATATTGTGCTTCTTTATAAAACTTCTTACGTTGTGTTAAGTGTCGCTTTGCAAACTTACACGTAGAAGTTATATCCCATATTTGTACAAAGTCTTTGTCGTCTGCCTTACGTACACCCCTGCCTATTGATTGTATTACTCTAACAAATGATTTGCCTGGTTCTATTAATATAAGATTAAAAATTCTAGGAATGTTAATGCCAACACTAGCAACGCCGTAAGTGGCAATAAGAACTTTATTGGTTGCTTCTTTAATTTCATCATACTGCTCCTTCCGATCGGCTAACTTTACGTCGCCTTTAATAAAAACTGAATTTGGTATTTCCGCTTGTAGTTTCTCGCCTGAAGATATTCTATCAATAAGAACAAGTGTGTTACCCGTATCTTTAATTGACTTAATCATTTTGCCTATATATTTTACTCTTTCTTTATTAGTAACAAGATACTTTAGTTCTTCTTGATAATTCTTATGTACTTGTGTATCAACTAATTGTACAACATTAACATGACAGTTAGATAATACGCCTTTATCTTGTAATTCTTTAGCACTTATTTTTCCTATTACTTGTCCTAGACTAGCAAGTATAGCCTGGAATTCAAAATCTTCTTTAGGTACAGTTCCAGTTAATCCCCATCTAATAGGTGCGTGTTTTAAATTTTGTGTTAATAATTTTTTTAATACTTCAGCTTTAGCCTGATGTACTTCGTCAACAATTAGTGTTTCAACACCATCTAAAAACTCTGCTAGTGTTAAAACATCATCATAATCTTTACTTTTCTTGTCAAGTATATTCAAACTTTGCCAAGTACAGATAGTATGTGTTTTACCAAGTTCTTTTCTATCACCAAAGTATACACCAACATCAAGTCCGCAATTAATATAATCTTCTTCTGTTTGCGTAACTAAATTTTTATTAGGTACAATTACAAGTGTACGCCCATACGGTTCACAAAGATGTGATAATGTTGCAGTAATAATTGTTTTACCTGCACCTGTGGCAACTTCTTGTAATGCTTGTGGATTTTCTAAAAAATTATTAATAACTTCAACTTGATAATCTCTTAGTATTATTTTTTCGCCTTCAGCAATATGTCCTTTGGGCCATGTTTTATGAGCCCAATAATCTTTATTAATTTTATTAAATGTTAAATTATGTTTAACTCTGTGGTCTTTTATTTCAGCAACTTCAACACCTAAATCTACAAGAGTATTAACAATAGTATCAAGATGGTTAACATAACCAGTCCCTCCAATTCCAAAAAAGTTAATTTTGCCGTCCCAACGCCCTAGTTTATATTGTGGTAGGTATCGTGCATACGGAACAGCAAACTTTAATTTATTTGCAATTTTACGTCTATATTCTACTGGTAGGTTTTCTACCTTGACGTTGACTTCATCTTGTATTACTATTCTGCAACTTACCATAAATTAAATTATCTCTGTTTTCATTCCAGTGATTAACGCATTACCATGGTCGTGCCATTGTGATGTATCACTATCGTATTGTATGTATAAATCCGAATCCAAAATAAATCCGTCAACTTTAGTGTAGTTCTTTTTACTGCCAATAGCAAATGAACATAACGGTCGCCAACCTGTTTTTATTAAGGGTTTAGGAACTTTACTACTATTAATATACACTACTTTTGTATTTTTGTCAACTAAATTATTTAACCCCTTCTCTCGGACAAAATGGTTAAATTCGTTTCCTTTTGGTGCATTTAATCTAAACATAACTGCCATTTGTTTTACAGGAATATAATTTACTAACCGAGAATGAATTTCTACTAACTCGTCATAAGCAGTTTTTTGATCGCAAATAATTAGTAAAGGATATCTATCTAGCTCATGTATACTTGCTAGTACTTGATCAAGAGTCCACTTCTTTTCATTTACACATATAGATGGTTGTTTACGTTGTGTAAGTTTAGATGTAAGAATTGTACAGTTTTTATAACTTTCTTTAACTGCATTCATATCTATGCTTTCAAGACCATATAAGAATCTTCGATCATAAAATTTCCAAAGATTGTCTTTACTTGGGCCTTCACCAAGAGCATTTTCACAATGTTCTATTCCACTCTTAGGTATATTACATATCTTATAATCATAAATGCCGGGTATATAACTTTGTTTATTTGCTTCAAACTCTACAAGTTTATTATAAATTTCCATAATTGTTGGCTCTATATCAAACTTTCTATCAAACCTTTTAGCTATAGTAACAAGTTTCCAAACATATTTTTCTTCAAATGGAAAGTAATGTTTATGAGCTTCATAAAAATATTCTTTATCAACACTATTTTTTAAATCTTCAATATGCTTTAGAACCTTTTTATTAAAAGGAAATCTAATTACAAGCATTTGCATTGTCTTATATTCACGAAGTTTAATCCAATGTTCGTCATTAATTTTTCGTAAAGGATGCCTTAACCTTTTAAGACAATCTTTAAGATCAATTTCGTGTGCTGTGAATTGTTTTGTATAATATTCAACTAATAATTTTTGGACAAGAGTATATTGGCGTTCAGTTAATGCTGTTCCTTTAAAAACTTGTTTAGCAATACTAAACATTATTTTATGATTGTCTTCGTGTAATTTAAAATTTTGTAATTTGTTTAGGTCAGGGTTCTCGTGGAACTTTAATTGGCTAATTCCTGCAACCAATTCCAGGCAGTCTTCTATCGTGAGAGCATCTTTAGGTGATCTAAACATAATACTATTATACTAGATTATAGGTAAGAAGTCAAGCGTTTAAGGGGAAATCCGGTAGAAATTTCTTCAGTTGTCCATTCAGTGTATGCTAAATCATTTAGCCATTGTTGCCTATCAGGCATAATTGGAGTATTAATATTTTCCAAATCTTTATTTCCAACATCTAATGCTAAACTTTCTGGACCTACAAATACAGGAACGCCACCAATAACTGCTTGAGTGGCAGGATTACTTGACCAATTAACTACTGCCCAAGCATTATGAAAATCAAAGTCAAAGTCATCATAGGTGTTATAAAGATGATGTGGTCGTTGTATTGTTACGTTATTAAATGAATGATTTAATTTTAATGTACATCTTGGATGAGGACGAACGATTATAGGTCTTGCTGTGTGTTTACGTATTATAGTAATAACATCGTAAATCCAGTTAGACATCGGAGGCATATTACGCCATTGGTTACTTTTATCATGCTGGCCACAAATAATAATATCTCTACCATTAGAACGCCAGGGTTCTAATTTTAGATTTAATAGGTTTGCACGTTCTGGTCCGTTATCTTTAGGACCAAAGTTTGCTTCTCCATTAATTCCATTAATACCAACCTTCCAAGTAGTATTACGTTTAATGCCACCAACTTCTAATACTATAACCGATTTATTTTGTGAACGGTATAAGTCCCATATTTTTTTGTTTGGAGCCATTCGACCATTCCACAGAACACTCCAAATAACAGCAACGTCAGAGTTAATGTCATTATAAACAACAGTCCCGCCGGTAGCACGAACACCACTAGCAAAACTATCAAAAACAGGTCCGCTATTTTTTGCGCCATAACTTGTCCATAAGCTAAACTTCATTCCAGTATTTCTCGTTCCGAGGAGTTAGTAGATCTTTCTTTCTACTACTTCCTTCTGTTTTACGAACGCCTTTCATGTGATCCAACCACGTTCCTAAAACGGAATTAATTAAAGGGTGACCACCACCCCCGGTCTTTGCAGTTTGATTATAAATGTTTTCGCTATAATCTAATACATTGGGATATTTATGTTTCATACCATTTAATATATGGCCGAACACAAAGGAATCGTGCCATTCTTCTAATGTAAAAATTCCTTTCTCTGCTTCTTCATAGTAACGTTCAAACTCTTCTAGAAATTGTTTGCACATTCTATCTCTTACATTTAATCCGTAAAAACCACACTCAGGCCATGTTTGAGTTCCAACACCTCTACCTACATACGTTATCCATTTGTTTCTTGGTAATAAATTTTTAATTTGTTCATAACTCCAATCACTATGTACAAATGTATCTGCGTCAATCCATACTAGCCAATTAATAACTGGATCTAATGCTTCTTGAAATACTGTATAAGTTTTATTAGCAAACCTTACGGCGTGCCATTTAAATTCTTTATGATGATCACGTGGTCGTCTTTCAGGCCAAGGACATTTCCCATTTGCTTTAGGAACGTCTTTCCAACGTTCTTTAAATGCTATTAACTTTGGTACTTCTTTTTGATCTTTAATAGTAATTTGTAATGGATCTGGATTAGTTGGTTGACAATCTTCTGCATATACAACTAGATGGATATCTTTATCAACACGTTCAGCAAAGCTATTAATAAAGCGTTGTCCGTATTCAACCATACCTGGTTCATGAAATGTAGTTACAAATTTAATGTCTGACATTTACCATTTCCAAGGCAACATACTAAGGCCTATTAAGTTTAATACAAATTCTGCTACAATAACAAATACTAAACCACCACCTATTTGCCATGCCCACCATTTCCATCCTGTAAGGCTACGCGACCATTGTGCAAGTTTACTGTTATGTGCTTTATCATATGCACCAGTTTTATTACCAATTTTTTCTGCCCAATAATTACCATCTAATATATTCTTTAACATTATAAATGGCCACATTAGAATTTTTAATATTTTCATTTTACAAATAGCCTCTCATGTGTTGCCACGCTTCACCTGACATTAGATCTCTAAAACTCCAATGGCATTGTGCTACATTTTTAATCCATTGTTCTCTATCTTTTTTCTTTAAATCATTTATGTCACTTAACTTGGTATGGCATACTTCAGATACTTGACTAGATGTTGGATCTTCAACTATTACTGGTACGCCTTCTATTACACTCGCTACTGCTGGGCTACTATTATAAACTATTGTACACATAGCTTGTGCTAAATCATGTTCTATGCGTGGCTGAAAACTTACACGTACATTTGGACCATGAATATTTTTTGTATATTCTGGTGCTTTTTTATCACCAGGGTGTGGTCTAACTACAATAGGTCGTTGACTAAATGTTCTAATTTCTGCTATCTTTTGATTAGCCCACTTTACAACATCTTTACCTTTCATCGACCAGCCACCATTACGTTGTAAACATAATAAAATATTTTCTCTTTCATATAAAGACCAAGGCATTAAATTAACACCTAAGTCTCTTTGAATTTTACGCCATTGGATATCTGTTGAATTCTTATTACAATAATTTCCAGTATCATTAAAAACGCCATTAATACTATATCGTAAGTAATGGTGTGGTTCATTAGTTACTGCTTTATATAAAAATAAATTACTGTCTGCTGTTATAAATGCTTTGTTTCTTATATTATCTGCTATTCCACGTCTAAGTTGAATGTGTGGTACATGAGCACTTCCGTCATGTATAAAGCCTTGCATAACTGCCACATCACATTGTAATAATTCAAAGCCATCATAAACAAGACCATTATCACCACATTCTCTAACACCGGCAACAAAGTTTCTAATAATTTGTTCCTTATGATTGTGCTTTAGTGGCTTGGTTCTAGTTCCTGGTGGAATAACTTTTGTATATCCTACTACCCTCATTTTACTCTACTCCATGCAAATCCGCTTAACATTTCGTCATATACAAATTGGTTATTAGCCAAATAACGACAAAGCCAAGTAAGTTGTTTTCGTCCAGGGTGTTTTATAAATTCTATTCTTTCTAAATTTTTGTCGCAGAGGTCTTGAGCACAATTAGGACCTAATACTATTGCTGGCACACCGTAAACCATTGCTTCTAAAGCCGCAATACTATTAAATGTAACCATACAATGTACGTCATCAGCCATAGCTTGTTCCATCGTATTAACAGAAACTCTATCTTCTCTACTAGGTTTTCTTCTAAGTTCAATTGGTCTTTGTGTATGCTTTCCAATTAGCATAATTGTATTTTCAATCCATATATCTAAATCTAATTCAAAATACTTCATTACTTTTTGACTAGGTGGTACTACTAAAATTTTTCTGCCTGGCTTCCAATCTTTAAATTGTATACCAAGACGTTTCCATCTTTCACCACTATAATGTTGAGGAGCCTTTATTAATAAATTAGCATCAAGTTTTCGTTGAGCAACATCAATTGAATCACCTGGCTCTCTTAGAGGGTGTGAACTTGGTAATACATGATCTTCAATCCTATCTCTTGCTGGCATATGAATATTTTGTAAACCATTTTTTACAATTCTATGATATGTTTTCTTACCATTAGGATTCATAGGACTAGGATTATTTCCTAAATATCCTGTGTCCATAAAATAAAAATCTCTTTTTTCTTCAATACATCTTTTAATAATTTTAGTTTTACCTAAACCTCTTACTAGTATTGGTGTTTTATCATGCCAGGTTAAATCGTCTGCTCTAATATATTTTCCATTAGATCCTAATGCCATTGCCATAACAAAAGAATCAACTAACCCAAATGGTGCTTTTTCTTTCTTCTCAACTTTTTTAATACCACTATCAACACAAATTAATTCAGGTGCTTTAACAGTTTGAAATGCTTCTGATACTAAATTAACAGCATCTTTGGCTTTACCAGTTGCAACTGAGGCTAGGATATTATTAACTAAATCTTGTAATTCTGGTCTTAAGTTTCTATAATCCCATTGCATTTTAGTCCCCTTGCATTGTTTCTGTAAGTAAATCTTTCCAAACTTGATTATACTCGCAGTCTCGATAATTTTTAAACCAAGGTCCACCTTCTGTGTAATGTAATGCTTTAGGTTTTCCGTCTTGTGGTTCTTTATACCAACCAACTAACCAGTTCCATTCATTTGAAAGTTTGCCTATTTCTTCATCTTTAAGCCAAGCAAACCTATGTAAATATTTTCCTGTTGTTTCAGAATTGTTAATTAAATCAACTGTAATTTTTTGATTACTCGGATGCCCACAGTTCCATAATACTACTGAACTCCAGTTTTTCCTTGGATATTGTGATTGTACCCGTCCATCCATTTTCATACCTGGTGGTGGATTATGATCGTGTTGTACACACATAACAGCATACTTGTCATCAGCTAAATTAAATAAGTTTTGTACATCTTCTAAAAATATAACATCATCATCACAACATAATGCCCAACCGTTATAATCCATTATATGCGGAACAAGAAAGCGTGTAAAAGTAAATTCAGTTGAACCAAGTTTATCAGATTCTCTCCAGTATAATTTGCGTTGTCGTAAATCTTGTTGTGCTAATGGTTCAATTTTAATATTATTATTAAATCGTTTAATACTATGTTCGCACACCTGCCAGGGAATATCACTTCTAATATCATATCCAATAAAGACTTTTTTATTCATGCATTAATCCTTTTTAAACCAGACGGCAACCTGGTCAATAGTATGTATCTTTACTGAGGATCCAAAGGTGTCATGAAAGGCTTTTCTACTTCCTTGCCAGCTATTATAATCGTCTAATACAACTATTCCTCCAGGAACTACTTTTGGCCACAAATGACATAGTTCACTCATAGTACTTTCATACCAATCAGTATCTAGTCTAAGAAATGCAATTTCTCCAGGAATATTTTCTGGATTTTCAAGTGTTTCGCATACATCACCTACAATATAATGTACTTGTTCTTGCGGTATAAATGGATTTAAATTGTTTACAACTTCGTGTAGTTCTGCTCTACACCATTGATCATAACCTTGTTTTGCTTTTGTACTTTCATGAGCAAATCCCATTGACCCATCAGCATTCAATCTATAATCATGTATTGTTGGAGTAGTCATACCATCGAATGTATCGTATAACCAAAATCTTCTTCTAGTATTTTTATTTGCTAACCAGGCACTAATTATTTGTCCGCCCTTATAAACTCCGCATTCAACTATAGCACCTTTAATATTTTTTTCATCTAATTCTTTAATAGTATGAAATGTATGTAAAAGCCTTTGACCACTTGTCATAGTATAAGGTTTACAAACTCCTAGCATATACCATTCGTCATCAGTAAACTCTTCTCTACGTTCTTCGTTCAATGTCATCTTCTACACACCTTTTACCGTATTGTACTTCTAATATATGGCAAGGTTCGTTTGTATTATTACACGCCTGATGCCATTGTTTTTCATGAATTGTAACTGTCTGATGTTCATTAAACTGTCCTAATTCTTCTAGATCAGATGAAACATTTATTGTATTAACTGAACACGTTCCTTTAAGAATATACCAATGTTCTGATCTATCTTGATGACGTTGCATACTTAAACTTTTATTAGGTTCTATTATTAATTCTTTAACCTTATACCCTAGCTTGTCATCTAATACTCTATACCAACCCCAATTACGTATTGTTTTAGGATTTTTCCATTCTTCTAATATCCAACTACTAGAATTTTGTTTAGCGTCACCACCAACTTCAAAAATAAATTTTACATTCGGATTGTCGCTCCATTTATCCATTTCTGGAATATTTTCTTTAGTTCTATCTCCACCGTTTGCAAATATTATTTCTGAGCCTATTGATGTTGATGCAATTAATTTAGAAATAGCATTGTTGGCTGTGTCGTCATCATCTTTAAAGTCCATGACCCAGTCAACATTTTTTAAATTTTTTACTATTGTAGTACGTTCTTTTAAAGGCATAAACGCCCGACCTTTTTTACGTATTAACCACGCATCAGAATTAATACCGACGACTAATTGGTCGCCTAGCTTCTTAGCCGCTTCGAAATAAGCTATATGGCCTGAGTGAAGAGGATCGAATCCACCGGTTACTAATACAATTGTCATTACAACTGTATTTAATAACTATGCTAGTGTTGTGCGGATGTAATTGATTATTGTTTCGGGATCGGTATTAGTGTAAGGATCGGCGTCACTACCGTCTTGATTAAATCCAGGTTCAATAAAGGCTTGATCTACAATACTGTTAATAACATATATTGAATAACGCCATGAACGATTTGAAAATCCAAGGTGACGTTTATTAACAAGCATACCCATAGATTCAGTAAAATCTCCATTGCCGTCAGCAAGTAATTTTACTTTTTTAATACCAAGATCGTCTGCCCAAGCATTCATAACAAAGCCATCATTTATTGAAACACAATATACTTCGTCAATGCCTAAGCCTTTAAATCTATCATATGCTTCTTCGTAAGCAGGTAATTGTTTAGTTGAACACGTTGGTGTAAATGCACCAGGTAAACTAAACAGAACAATTTTTTTGTTTGCAAATAAAGAAACAGATTCAATTTTTTGAAAATCTCCCATAACCCTATTAACAAATGTTGCATTTGGAATACGGTCGTATCTTTCTATTTTTTGTATAGAACCCGGAAGAGCAGGGTGTCCTGTTCTTTCAAATTTTTCTTTATATGCTTTTGCGTACTCATCTGGTGTTGGTACCGTTGTATGTGTATCTTTAATTTCTTTTTCAAATTTTTGATCAGTACTTCGATGGTTGCCACCGTATTGATCTTGTATTTGTTTACCTACCGGTGTATCTGATAGTTTCATTTTTTCTCCTTGGCTTCTTGTAGTACTCTGGCTTTTTCTTCGTTTGTTTTTGCTTTATATTCTTCTTCGGTTAGATTATGCCAACCAATGCAATCACCAGTTGGAGATCTTCCACAACCACAAGTTCCTTTTTTCTTAGAGTCTGGCATCTTCCATTCCTGCAACACGAAGCTTTACAATATTAGTTAGTTGCCATTGCTTTTGGTCAAGTGCTTTTGTGACTCCTAACCATTTATTACGCATTAATGCGAATTCATTTATAATTTTTTCATAATCAACAACGTCTGCTTCACCGTCAACGTACTTTTCTACATCACGACTACTTAATGCTCGTTGGTAATTTTCCAAATATTTTTTGAAGAAAGAACTTCTTAGTCGACGTAATTCAATGTTTAAATATTCCAATATTGCTTCGAGCTCTTGAAGTTGATTAAAGCGATGTTCAACCAAACCGGGCATCTCTGCCGCGGCTTTTTCAACACTACCTTTAATTCTAACTTCAGCTCTAGCATCTTCTAGTTCGTGTTCAAAATAGCCAATAGCCGCCGGTATTTTTCCAACGTCTTTAGCAATATCAGAATACCAGCCCATTAATAATCCTCGTCGTCAACATCTTCATCATAGTCTTGGTCTTCTTCTAAGTAATAGGATATTGCTTTATCTAAATCATTATCCATACCTAATGCATCACGAAGTGCTTCATCTGGTGTGCCAAAATCAGCACACAGATCAACAAATCTTTCTGCTACAGTTTCTATGTGTTTTTTATCAATATACTCTTTAAAGCATTGCCAGATTTCACTGACTTGCGATCCCGTATCCATATGTGTCTTACTCCTCAGTAACGTCATCCTCAACAACATCTCCCATCGGAAGGTTATCGAAGTCACTCATAATTATCTCTAACTCTTCGCCACCCCAGTCTTTCCGATAGTGTATATGTTCCTTGTTTGAAGAATCAACGTATTTAAGTCGATTGCCTTGTTGTTTCAACAGGCCTTTCTTCTCAAATAAGTCAACTAGTCCTGAGTAAGGATCCATACCAGTTTCATATGGAATTTTAACTTGTACAGATTCAAAAGGTTTTGCGTAACGTGTTTTCATTATCTTACAAGCGGCTCTAATACCACGTACATCGGTAACCTTTTTACCGTCTTCATCTTCTTTAAGTTTTAGCTTTTTCATTGCTATAACTATTGAACTTGCATATATAAATCCTTGTCCACCACTAATTTTATCGTCGGGATCAAACATATCTTGTGATGCATAAGTGTGATTAGTACATACTAGTCCTACGTTATGTGCACCAATCATATTAACTGTATTACGTACTAATGATGTAAGTGCTTTAGGTTTACGACCCATATCACCCTTCATATCACCTTTTGTAAATTGATCAACATCAGTAGGTGTTAATAACATACCTAAACTGTCAATCACAAATAATATTTTTGGGCGTTCTTCTTCTGGCATTTCTCTGTAGTCTGCCATAAATGTGCTAATAGTTTTAGCAACATCATCAACCATACTCATACTTAATTTGAGTAATTTTTTGTCGTCGGTGTCTACATCTAATGCTTGTAACCAGGCTTCATCTAATGCATTTTCTGAATCAATCAAAATAACATATATGCCTTGGTCTTGTGCGGCCTTTACTAAATTACCTGCCGCTATAAATGATTTGCCTGAACCTGATTCGCCTGCCAAAACTGTAACCTTACCTAGTGGTACGCCTTTATGAAAGTCGCCACTAATAAGATAGTTAAGTGCAAAGTTTCCTGTGCTAATCCAATCAGTTGGATCATGGAAACCATGGCTCATGCCGGTAATTGATTTAGTTAAGTTTTTACGAAACTTAGAAACGTCAAATGCTTTATTCGTCATAATTTCTCCTTATCCATAAACTGATGGGGGTGACAAAAGCCACCCCCAAACAACATTTGTTACTAACCTTGACGTGAGCGGATCATTTTTAAAATGTCTTCCGCTTTGTTATTGTCAGTACTTGGTGCTACTGTTTCTTCAGCAACTGGTTTAGTAGTCGTGTCTACTTTTGGAGTTGCCGGAGTTGGACTTGGAGTCGACGCTTTTACAGGATCTCCTGTACGAGCTGACATTCCCGCTGGACGGAAATAACTTCCAAATTTCTCCATATCGTATGCTTCACCATCAACAGATTTTTCAAACATCTCTTTGATAGCCTCAACTTCTACGTCACCTGGTTTCTTAGGTAAGTAGTCGCTAAGAGTAAACAGTCCGTTATTTTCAACAGCCTTATACTCATCTTCGCTCAATGCACGATCTTTACGTGACCAAGTTGAAGTTGAATAGTCTGCATAACCACCTTTAGAAGTTTTAGAAATTCTAAAGTCTACACCTGCGGTATAGTCTGTTGGTAGTTCATTCATGTCAGGATCCATTAATGCACCCTTTATGATTTGAAAAATTTGCGGACCAATGATAAACCTACGAATTGGGTTTTCTGGTGTGTTGTCCTCTTTAAGAGGGTTATCAGTTACAAAGCCTTGGAATACATAAGAACGTTTTTTCCAATATTTACGTCCCATGTCTTCTAAGTTTTTATCTTTGAACCAACCACGTACTTCACTTAATACGTTACAAGTTTCGCCATACATTTCCATACATGGTACTTGAACTTGTACAGGTCGTGAGTCAGACTCACCTTTAATACCTGCAAAAGGTAGTTTGATCATCAAACGTTCCTGCCAGAAGAAAGTGTTATTTTCATCTCCGTCTGGTAAGAAACGAACCGTTGCCGATTCTCCTTCTTTCAAATTCCAAAATGGGTAAATGGCGTTGTCGCCGCCGGAACCACCTGAAGAGCGGTTCTCTTGTTCTTTAAGTTTTGCACGAATTTCTGCTAATGTAGCCATAATTATAAGCCTCCTTTAATTGTTAAGCCTTTCGCTAGTGCCTTTAAACATAGTAGCACATAATGTATATACTACTATCTTTTATTTAGTAAGTCAAGTTCTATGTTGCCGAAAAAGTGGTTTTAAACGCCTGCTAATTGTTTTACACGTTCCATTTCACGATCTTCACCTTGAAATAGTTTTTCAATCATCTTTTCTGCAAATGGTAAACTCTTCTCACCAAATTCTTTTTCAACAGCCGTCATGACTGCTGTTTCGCCTTTTGGAAATCTATTAGTTGTATAATCATAATAACTTTTGATTAGCTCTTCTAATTTTTCCGATGGTCTTCTGTTGTCGCCTTTTTCTTTATCTCGTTCTGCGCCTTTTTGTTTTACAATTTTTTTAAGTATCTTAGGATCAAAATATCCTTTTTCTGGATGATCCAACGGTCGTGCTTCTGTTGGAACTTCTGCTGGTGCTTCTCCACCTTGCATATCACCTGTATCAATTTGTGAACTAACATCTGGTGCGTGTGCTTTAATCCATTTCATTACAAGTGGTCTTACACAAATATCGGAATCTTTTTGTCCAACTTTACGGAACATTTCTTGTAATTTTGGATCATCAATTATTCCAGCTAAACTTGTAATTGCGTTTGTACCGTTTTGGCCTGCTGGAAAATGTTCACCCATTAGTCCATTAAGTTTTTCAATTGCTTGTGCTTTATCTTCATCTGATCCGTCTGTTAATGCGTTTTCGGCTTCACCAACAATATAAGAAAGAGCTTTTTCATAACTTGCAACTGGATCGAAATTCATTTCTTCACCTTGTGCATATTTGTTATCTCTTTGGCTCCACGTGTCATCTGCATGGTCTTGAGCTATTTCAAGAAAGTGTTTCCAATCATCTTTTAGTTGCATATCAATTAAGTCTTGATCTACTTTGGCCGCATTCTGTTCTTGATCAACTGAACCTCTTAGTGACTTAGGATCAACTGTTACTGTATTATTTTCGCTATCAACTGTAGCATGGTAATATAACATTCCACCTGTTACTTCACCATCATCTCCAGTCCATTCAACATCTACTTCATCGTCAAACTCTTCTGGATCGAATCCTTCTACTACTGAAGTGATGTCTTCAAGCTCGTCAATTTTTTTAGAATCATTAACAAGTTTATAAACGTATGGGAATACGCTTTTTAATTCTTCATTAAATGATCTAATAGTTAATTCATCAATCCAACTATTACTAACTTCTTCTGGTACTTCTGTTATTTCTGTAACAGTAAAGTTCTTTCTAGCTTCTAAATAATGTGCGGGTCTTTGTAGTTTTAAACATTCTTTTTTGACTGTTTCTAATCGTTCATTAACAACATCAAGATAACCTTTAAGGCCTTCTGCCATTACTGCTGAACGATTCATGTATGTTTTAAATTGTCTTAATTTTGCTAATTCTTCACTTAACCCAACAATGTGTTTACCAAAATCATCATAGAGATTACCACCTTCGGAGACGTGACGTGCTAATGCTCTTGCACCATTTAAGTGCCTATATGGATATCTGTATCTTTCACCGTTGTCGCTTTCTATATAAATGCTATGAACGTGTTGTGTTCTTGCACCAGGTATTTCTAAATTAACTGGCTTATTATGTTTTAGTACTAAACGAGCTTTATCGACATCTTCATAGCTTGTTCTACTCGTTCCGTACATTTTAGATTCACTCATTGTGTTGTCTCCGGAGCTCTTTTTAGTTAAGTGTGCATAATCTCGTTTATCTAGATTCGACTTTGTTATATCACGTGTATCAAAATTTAACATATTTTTCTTAGCAAATACTCTTAATTCCTTTAAAAAGTTGTACCAGTTATCTTTAACGTCCTCATTTTCTTCGCTAATAAAGTCGTTATTATATGTAACTACTACGCCATCTTCTTCAGTAAGTGTAATACTTACCTTTCCTAGTGTGTTTCCTTCATCTTGGAAATCAAAGTCAAAATAACGAGCTGTTGTTGGATCATCAGTTACTATGCCTTCTGCGTCGCCCAACGTAACTGAAGGGAAACGACCTCTAATTTTAGCAAATAAATTCTCTGATATTTTATCCATTGTGCTCATGTTATTATTTATCTGTATTGCGTACTAACCATGATGGGCATAGGCGGTACAAAATCTTCGTCTAATTCCTCATCTGCTTGGTTAAATGTATCATATACTCTAGGATCCCACATTTTCATAACGCTAATCATACGCATAGCTAACAAGGCGGCACTAACTAGATCGTCAGTTTCACCGGGTTTTGCTTTAAAACTAGACCCTGATGCTACAAATCCTTTTAATTCAGTAATTAGAGGTTTACTGTTTACTTTCATTCTATCGTTTTCAACCATAGTTTTTAATTTAGCACAAGCACTTACTTTAGTCATATGAGTAGTATTAAATCCTTTGCGGAATTTACGTATATGTCCTTTTTTAATAGGTTCATTAACAAACATTCCAGGTATATTTTCTTCACCGAAATCGTTAATAACAATAAGTGCGGCCTCACCTATAGCATTATTTTCTACACTAAAGTAAATATTTTGCCCGTCAGTTTCGCTTGTTTCTTTAATATAGTTACAAATATCTTTCATAATTCTAACTTGGGTAGGTATAGGTGTAGTGTTATGACGCCATTCACCTACTTGTTTATATGTAGGAATTTCAAATATTTGGATAGCCGCATAATCGCCGCCAGTACCCATTGAAGGATCTAAAGCAACTACATACGTTTTATCGCCAGCTGGTTTACCGTACCAACGAGTTTGTCCCATATTAAGTATAGGATCTTTTCCTTCTAGTGTAGATAATTTAATTGCATTAATTAATGTTTCATCATAAACTAAAAATTCGCAACCATACTCACGTCTAAAACGTTCTTCACCAATACGCCCTACTTCTGCTTTCATCCATTTTTCATCTCTATCTGGGTGTTCGTCCCAGTTAGCTGTAAAACCATGAAAGCCATTAATACCTACTTCTTGTTCGTTTCCTGTTTCGTCAAATTTATTTTGTGATTCTTTCCATATAATTGCAAATGTATCTTCGTCTGAGTTTGGTGTTGAAGTAATAATTGCACGACCACCTGTTGCTAGTGTTGGTGACATTGAAGTCCAAAACTCATCTGCAATACTAGGATTAACAAATGCAAACTCATCACAGTATAATAAAGATATAGACATACCTCTACCAGTATTACCTGTAGTAGTAGCACTTACTAATCTACTACCGTTTTCAAATTCCATTGAACCTTTATTATAGTTTGTAACACCTGCACGAATATAGTCAGGACATAATTCATATCCATAACGTATACGTTGCATAATTTCTTGAGCACCAGCAAATTTATGTGCGGCAATTAATATTGTTTGATCAGGATGAAACATAGCATACCATAAAAGATATGCAGAAGCACAAGTTGTTTTACCACTTTGGCGTGGGAGCATATTAACATTAAATCTATGATTATGATATGCTTCCATAAGTTTTACTTGATAGTCATAAGGTTTAAATAACATTTTTCCATCAACAGGGTGTTGAATATTATAAAAATGTTCTGCGAAATGTAAGAAGCCTGTAGTGTCGTCCATACAGAGTTTTAAATTCTCTATTTCGGTTTCACCAAATTTTTCACGTAAATGGGGCTTTTTAGTTAATACGCCGTCTAAACTTTTTATGCTCATAGCAGTATTTATTGGCAAAAATAGGACCTTACGGTCCTATTTGAGTTTACAATATGGGGAGGAAATATTGTGTTTGTATTATAGTTTTTTATTATGTTAGTGTAATGCCTGTTACAGCCGCTACAGTAGTACCAGTAACATCAATGTTGTTTGGACCAACTGTTGTTCCTAAGTCACGTACTCTTGTTTGAATATCAGTAGCTGATAATGCCGCATCTGTAATCATATAAACAATTCCGCTGTTAGCATCAACTAATTGATACATTAAAGGATTAATTTCTTTAATAATCATTTCGCCTGCTTCATCAACAGCATCATCTTCTGCTCTTAAATCAACAGCCGTTCCACCGTTGACTTTTACAGTCATTAACCATCCTTTGGCATTATGTTGATATAAAGTACCAACTGTTACACCTAGTCCGTTTGTTCTTGTAAATCCTACCATGCTATTTTCCTTATTTCATTTTCCCTACGGTATCGCCAGCTTTATTCATCGCTTTACCAAATTGGTTAAAACCTTTTGATGTATTAGGTTCTGATGATTTTGCTTTTGCCGATGGGCCTGATTTTGACATAGGTGATTCTGTTACAGAATCACTTTTTTCTTTTAGTGCTTTCCAAAGCTCGTCTTTAATTGTATCTTCTAAACGAGTTAATTCAGCTCTAAGTGCCATTGGATTATCTCCACCAGCCGCAACTGGATGTGCTTTTTTAGGGCCATTCAATCCGCCTGACAAATCCTTTGTCATAAGCTGTGTGTCGCCATATTTTTCATCTGGCTCGTTAGCATAATCTTTATCTTCTTCTGGTTCTTTGCCGTCGTCTTTATCGCCAATACCAGCAAGTTTTATAATATCCATTCCTTTGTCATCATCTGATGGACCGTCTGGTCCTTCTGGAGGACTAATACTTACACCACCGTCATCTGGACCAATACTTGGACCATCTGGTGCACCACATGGTGAATCATCTGGACCTTTGTCGCCGTCGTCTCCGCCTGGCATATCAACCATGCTTCTAAATTTTTCAATATCCATTCTTGGATTTGGATCACTGATGTCGCTTGCCGGAGCCGCTTTTTCTAGTCCAGCATTTTGCATCATTTTTAAAAGTATTCCAACATCATTAGCAGTATCGCCTGACATTGAAATATTCATTGATGCTGTTTCGTTTAAGTCATCAATCTTTTTATATATGTCTTGTAACTTCATTATTTGCTCCCTACAGGACTTGTTTTACCCGGCTCACCCATGTCGTGTTTTTGTTCCTTATCGGATACACCGTCTGGTACTTGTTTATTTTCACGTTCTGCTCGAACGCCTTCAAGTTCTTTTAATAATCCCATTATTCTTTCACCACCAACTTGTTTTTGTGCATCCGGATCTGCATCTGTTAAATCAGTACCTAATGCAGGTTCGTAAACTTTATCATAGTTTGATTTGTCTTGGTATTCTTCTTGGGGTGCACCTTCGCCTCTTACAATAACATGAGATTCTGGAATTTTACAGCTCATTGAAATATATTGTTGGAGTACTTGTGGTGTAGTGGGATAAGCTAGTTCAACGTCATAGTAGTGAACATGAACATTTTGTAATTGTGGAAAATCTAAAGGTCGCTCTGTAATAGGAGTACGTTTTCCAGCACTCATATTTTCAACTTTAAACTTCTGTAGTACGCCTTCTAAGTGATCAGCGTGACCTTCTGGTAAATCGCCAGCTACGCCCACTTTAAAAGAGTACGTCTTTTTTGCTTCGTTTAGATGTTCAACAAATGTTTTACTCATGACTTTGTTTTCCCGTTATAGTATTATTTATCTAAAGACTTGAGTTTTTCTAATAGGCTATTACGATCTGTAACAACAAATCCTTCACCATTTACTAGATTACCGTCGTCTATATGCCCGTCTCTATCCATTTTTTCTTTTTTCAGCTGTAATTCAACCATTTTGAGCTTCTTATCTAGCTTGGCGTTTTTAGCATCAAGATTGGTTTTAAGCATCTGTCCAGCTACTTCAAATACTCGTCCTGAGTAGCGTGATTCAACATTCATACCTAAATCCATTAGGTCTTCATATGCCTGCATGGATTTTTCAGAAACTTCATTAAGTTCTTTATCACCTAACTCACCTAGTCCTTTTACTTGGGGTAAAGCGGCTGTAATTTTATCAAATTCAGCTATTTCGCGAAACGTTTCTTTTTGTTCTTGCTTTGCTTCAGCTTTTGCTTTATTTTTATCCGCGTCAATAATTTCTTGTGACTCAGGTAAATTTAATATCTCTTCTAACTTCTTTGTCATCTTTTTCCTTGATAATCGGCAATTGCTGACCTAATCGCATCTTCGGCTAAAACTGAACAATGAATTTTAACTGGAGGCAATGCCAATTCCTCAACTATTTCTGTATTTTTTATTTCTTTTGCTTGTTCTAAAGTTTTACCTTTTACCCATTCAGTTACTAAACTTGAACTTGCAATAGCACTACCGCACCCATAAGTTTTAAATTTAGCATCGTCAATAACTCCATCTTTAACTTTAATTTGTAGTTTCATAACATCACCACAAGCAGGAGCTCCAACCATTCCAGTTCCTACTGCTGGGTCAGTCATATCCATTTTACCCACGTTACGTGGATTTTCATAATGGTCTAATACTTTTTCACTATATGCCATTTTTAATCTCTATTGTTTAACTACGTATATTTATCGTTATTTGCGTCTGGCTTTTGGCTTATGGAATATGTCATTTTCGTTAATAACACGGAAATAGATTTTTCTTTGTTTACACCAATGTCTAGCGGCTTCCCATTTAGCCATGTTTCTTATATATTGGGCTTGTCTAAATTTGTCACGCCCAACACTTTCTTTCTTCATTTGGTTTTCGGGTTTAACTTCTATTAACTCAACATGACCTTTACCTCTAGCATCAGTATATTGAATTAAAAAATCAGGAACATAAACTGTAAGTTTTCCTGTTAAAGGATCTTTGTATGGAATTTTAACTGACTCACTTGACCATTTAGATACAGAAGTGCTTTCATCACAGAAACGCATAAAAGCTAATTCCCAACTTGATCTATATAGAGGAGTCTTGCGTCCTAGGTATTTGTTAGTGTTTTTAAGACTGTAACGGCCTTGTGCAAACTTTGCCATAGTTACACCAATACATTACGTTTTTCTAGTTTGTTGCCTGAATTGTCTATTTTATAACCTAGTGTACTAATTTTTGATCTATTATAATTTAAAATTTCTGTAACAATTGAACTGAGTTGTAATGAATCCAAACCTTTAAGTGTATCTAAAAGTTCAAATACATTAACGTTATCAAGTCTTGCTTGTTGCATAAGAATAGTGCCAATAGTTTGGGCACTAGTTTTATCAAAGTCTCTATTCTCAAAGAATCCAATAACTGCATCAACTTGGTTAGTAGGGAAACTTATTGACGCTGTAAAGTATTTGTCTAAAAAACTTTTTACTTGGTCTGCTGAATCTGTTGATTCAATACGGGGTATATTTATTAAATGATCTTCTGTTGTTTGTGTTGGCATTTTATATTCCTATGTAAATATTAAATTTGGATTATTACGTGCCGTAGTTTGTGCCGCGGCTATTTCAATATCTCTAAATTCATCTTGTGCAGTAGTTGATAATGAATCCCACTTATCTGAAATTGCATCAACAATTCCGCCTTGGGTAGATGCTACTGTTAACCCTTTACCTAATTGATCTTTTAAGAAACTTCCTTGTTTTGCTAAATTATCTACCATCGCAGGATTACTAGCAAGAGTAGTTAAAATGTCTCCAGTTGATTGTGTTGCTAAAGATTTAACTATAGTTACTGCACCAGTTACACCAGCAACTGATTGTACAATACTACCTATCGAACCACCAGCGCCGGCACTCTTCGGAAAGAATGTATTAGCAACTCCACCTACGTTACCTCCACTTATTCCACCAATGCCTCCAATGGCTCCTTTTAAAATATTAAAACCTTCTTGACGCAATCCACCTTTTGATAATGATTTTGCATTTTTAAATACGTTAGCGCCTTTAAGTACAGTTCCAAGTAATGCTGAAGGACTACTAAATGCTTGTCCACTAGTAATATCTCCAAGCACACCTAAGCCACTTTCTAGTACTCCGCCTTGACCAAATAAATTTGTAGTACCTCCACCAAGTGCTGTTATTGGACTTGGTGATGTATCGTAATGTCCTGATGCTGGACCAAATGATTTCGGTGCCGCATCTTTTGAAGTATCAATGCCTCCGCGTCCATACCATACAGTTTCATATAATACTTGCATAGTGCTTTGTACTGCATCACTTGAATTATTATCTAAACTATCATGTTGCCAACTTTGTATCATAGGATTAACTAATGTAAAAGAAGTATATCTTCGTCTTGACATTTGATAAATTTGTATACTATCAAAAAAGTTATGGAAGCTATCATTGTCTAACCCGAATCTAAACTTATTATTAGTTTCGCCTGTATATGTATTTCCTCTATTGTATGCCGCGTGTTTTTGATTAGGAAATCCAGGAGTATCAAATGCCGCATACGTACCATCTTTAAAATAATATCTATAGTATGCTTCCCACATAGCAGTCGTTTGACCATAGTTATCATCATGAAATGTGATCATAATAGGATCATAATCTAATCTTGTTTGTAAATTACGTTTTTTATTATATTGATGTTTTAAAGAAGTACTTACATTATACTTAGGTAAGTCAACTGCCTTAACTAGCATATTAACTTCTTGAGTTTTAATTTGTGGAATTACTTTTACTGCATCAGCATTTAAGTTAAAGGTAACATGATATAAAAACTTATGTTTTGGTGCTAACCTAAAACTATCATTTGTATATAACGCTCTAGCGTGTTGCCAGTCACCAAGGTTACCCTTAGGGTTAGTTGCACCTTGCAATACTTGTTTAAAAAAGTCTGATATCGGCATAGTACTACTATTTATCTTTTAAAATATGAGGGGATTTAGACGAAAAAAGGGGCCTATTGCTAGACCCCTAATCTCTTAGGAAATATTATAATCGCTTATATTATTGCGATGCGCCGCCGGTTGCTAGTGAACCACCAGCTCTACCAACTGCTGTACCAATACCAGTACCTTGCGGTGTTTGTATCGCGTTATCATATCTAATTGATAATGCAATAGTTACTGGATCATTAGTACTATATGCTAATGTATTATAGTTAGCACTTTCTACATAACAACCGTAAAGTTCAAACGTTTCAAGTACACCAACTGCATTGGCACCATTACCACCGTCTAAAATTTCAATTTTAGTTACGAATTTGTAATCTTGCCCTGAAGCCGCACTTGATTGTTCAAAGAAATCAAATTGTCGTTGAATTTGCTCGCCTACTATTTTTTGTACGTTATTTGAAACATCTTCACGTAAGTTAAGTGTAATTGGTTCCCAAGTATGTTTCCCTGCTAGGAATACACGTGAGTTATACACATCAACAGTGATTTGTTCAAAAGACACGTTAGGTCTTGTAACATCAACAACCTGTTTAGTTAACTCAGTTGTTGGTGTTGATAATCCAAAATTTTCCAGGCTCACTCTAAAGCGATACTGGAGTTTTGGCATTAACAGTCCTTGGTTACTAGCTGAAGAACTAGTATCTAAAGGTACTGTAAGTTTTGATAATGTCGAAATGCTCATTATAATATCTCCTCGTTAGTAGTATTTATCATTTTAGAGCCCCGCAATTTCACCAGTATTTTTAAGCCTTAGCGGAATGTAAATAAACTCTACTGCTTTCACTGGTTCTATGGCTATATCTAAATAAAGCTCATTACGATCAATTCTACTTGGTGTGTTGTTTGATTCATCACACACAACTAGGAAGTCATAAAGTGCTCTTTGACCAACTAACTCAAGTAACAAGCTATCTGCTTGTGCTTTGATTTCGTCTCGTGTAATCTTATCATTTGGTTCAAAGATATAAGGTTTAGCAAGTTTCTTAAGTTGTCCACGTAAGTAAATTACTAGTCTTGCAACGTTAATTCTATCTAAAGAACTAGCCCCTTTTGCTCTAGTTTTTTGTCCGTAGTTAACTAAACCTGCACCTGTTAAGAACGTTACTGGGTTAATGTTGTTACTATACAACGTGTCCCTTTGTCCTTCGTTAAGTGCAGTACTTACAAATTCGCCTTCGCTATCAATGTAACCTGCCGCACTAGCGTTTGTAATTCCACCACGTCTTGTACCTGCTGGTGCAAACCATGGAAACGAAACGCTGTCGCTTAATGCTATAGTTCTAAGTATACCATGACTTGCTGGAACAACTACGTTGTTACCTGCGTTATCACTTGTGAATAAACTTGGATAAAATATACCTAAGTATTCATCACTAGTAACAAGTCCATCATCGTTATCTTCTGTTGCTAGAGCTACGTTTTTACCCCAGTTATTAAGTGAAGTTGCATCTGGTGTTAATCTAAATGGACTATCTCCTACAATAAATGCACTTAGGCTTCTATCATAGTTTAATGTAACCATTTCACCAATTAGCTCTGAGTATCCTGGGCAAGCCATTAAGTTAAAGATTCTTGATTCATCATCTCTAATTTTTTGGTTGCTGTTTACTAATGATTGTAATGCTTGTATAACAACTTTACGTTGAGCTTTACGTCCAAAGCTACCTGCACCATTTGTTTGGTTACCTGATTCAGTAACCCAACGGTGTGCATAGTAAGCCGATTGTGACTCGTCGCCAAATCTAATGTTGTCAGTTGCTGTGTTTACATAGTTACGAACAAATTTCTTAACATTAAATCCGCTTCTACGTAAGTTCCAAAGCAACATTCCTTTTGGATAAAGTGCTGGATCTGGAGCGTCAATATCAACAAAGTCACTTACTAATAGTGCCGCAATAGTTCCTTCTGTATCTGAATTTGCACCTGCTGTGTTATAACGTGCATCTCCAAATAACACTCCGTCTTCTGTTGTTTGGTCACCGTTATCAAGTAAAGCAAATTTTAAAGTTGAACCATTGTATTTGTAAATCTTAGGATAGTTTTCAACATCTGCTGTTGAAATCCAAAGATCACCATTTTTAAGTGCAGTACCATCTGATTGTACAGTTGGTTCTGTTGCTGATACAATTGGTCCAGCTGGGTCAGTTTTATCTCCGTCAGCAACCGCATAAAACGGACTTGTTGCACTTTGATATCCTACCCATTTGCTACCATCATGTATTAACATATCAACTTCGTCTACAATTGAACTGTACCAAATACGTCCATCTGTTGTTAAGGCAGTTGGAGCATCTGAACTTGCTGTAAATGTTAATACTTGCCAGTTACTTGCTACCCAAGTATGAGTAGTGTCACCAGCCGGTACCGCATATAAATTAGGTGTTCCTGTTGTAGAATCTACATAAGAAACAAAGCCTGCTAATGTTAACAAGTTGTTAGTGTCTGCTATTCTAAAGTCACCACCATCATTATGTTCAATAACAATTCTGTTTGAAGCATCTACTGATGCAACAATGTTAGTGAATCCAGCAGTATTAATTGCACCTGCAACAACGTCTGCATCACTTGATGCGCCAGTTGTAACTATACCTGAAATTGTAACGTCAGCATTTAATGCCTCTTGTGCTACAATTCCTTCTTGTATATTAATTGCATAAGTTGCCGCTGTTAATTGTGTATCAATTATATTACTTACTATTCTAGTAGTACCTGTAGAAACACGTCTGTGAATCTTAAAGTCTGCTACAATTGGTGTATCTTCTGCATTGTTATAATTAACATACAGCGTACCAACAGCTAGGTTAACACCTCCACCGGATTTATCTAAATTATAAATCGCTGAATGATTTGTGCTATAAATTGGTGCTGTAATATCTTCCCAAAGTGCAGTTGTACCGTTAAATTTCTTAACTCTGTAACGAGCGCCTACATTAGGTTCTGTAGTTTTAACCCAAATAGACCCAGTTGGTCTTGCAACTGTATCGCTAGATTTAAATGCTGGTACATCAGTGTGTGGAGTAATTTGTAGTATTGGTGAACCATAAGTTCCATCAGTTAACCCTACATCAGTAAACAAACTTTCAACGCCATTTTTAGCTATAGCAAGTTTACCGTCTGTAACTGAACCGTTACTTTGTGATGTACTATTAGAATAAATTTCTAATTTTCCATCAACTACTGCCGCACTTACACCTGTAACTGCCATTGTATTAATTGTTCCTGCAACATCTGATAAAGCTGTTCCACCAATTGCTGGTGAAAGCGTACCATTAATGCTTATCTTATGTGCCGCATCTAAAGTTGGGTTGCTTTCAGTTCCTCTAACAGTTGCGTGACTTGATGCCCATAAATCCGAACCTACTAGTTCCCAAGATCCTGAAGCGTTTTTGTAATATATTTTTTCTAATGTAGTTGTTGCAACAACGGCATAGTCACCTACTTTACCAACGGATGTTTTAGGTTTCCCTGCTGTTACTTTTGTTTCGTCTGTTATTACAGTTGGAATTTTATTTGTAAAGCTCTGTCCACCAGTAACAGTTGCCGCATTAGAATTCCATTCAAAAATACCCCATAGAGTATTTCCTGTGTCAAACCAATATGTTCCATCTGCAGGATTAGCCGCAGGAGCCGTAGCTGATGCAAGTAATTCTGTAGTATTTAAATCTGCTCTAGTTACATAAGCTCTGTTACTTACACCTAAGTATGAGTAAGCCGCTTGTAAGCCATATTCGTTTAATTCACTACCGTTAATCGGATTGTTATTAGTGTCTGTATAGAAACTTGGATCTCCAAATGTTTCTGTTAATTCTCTTTGAGATGTTAGCAAGAATGGTGTTCCTGCTTGTGTTTTTGTTGTACCTGTTGCTGTTCCTGTTCCTGCACCGTTCGTCTTATCTTGTGCAGATACAAAGAATATCATTGGTACTGTACCTGGTTCCGCCGGAGTATAAAAACTCTCGTCAATTACGGATACCTGTACGCCTGGTGATACTAAATTAGCCATTGTATGTTCTCCCGTTGGACATCATGTTACTAGTATTTATACAAACCGCCCAAAATCACCCCGGAATGATACGCTAATAAATCAAACAAAAGGGAAACGAAAAGGGGAGGTATAAATATTACTATGAGACCTTTATGCAAATGCGGTAAAAAGCCGGTAGCACTTAATTATTATAAGGAAGGCGTCCCTTATTATAGGAGCCTTTGTGAAAGCTGTTCCAAGCGTGGAGGTAAAAAACCTGGATTACCTAAGTGGGCTCTTGCTGGATATAAACAAAAAAGTATTTGTGATAAGTGTGGATTTCGTAGTAAGCATAAAGAACAATTTCATGTTTACTATGTAGATGGAAATCTTAATAATATTCGTACATCAAACTTAAAAACAGTTTGTGCTAATTGTAGTAAGATTTTATATAAGGAAGGTATTAAATGGTCAACAGGAGATCTTGTACCTGATTTTTAAGTTCAGGAACAGTACCATTATTGTTGATAATATGTTTGAATTTAGTTTGTGCCCAAGCCCATTCACTAGGGTGTACATCTTTAGGTTCAACGCCTAATACTTTATATTCTGTAAACCAAGCTGGATCTTCTCCACGTTTAACACGCCAAACTTCTCCGTTAATTTCATACAGCATTTTAGCTTCATTTGGAAAACGTGTATCTGGAATAACATAGTTAATACCTGGATTATCTAATATTTTCTTCTTAGTTAAACTAACCCATATACCGTCATAAAATCCGTTACGCATACACTCTGTACCAAATAATTGTAATACTAGTCTAGGTGTAATTTCACGGCCTATTTCATTAGTCCAGTAAGTATCTACTTTTTCACGCCATTCTCTACTTTCAGCAGTCTTACCATCAAGCAATTCGCGGTCCCAATCAAACATAGCTGATATACTATCTTTTAGTTTATCTGCAAATGAAATTTTTTGGAAATTATGCTCTTTAATTAAATAATCCGCTATTGTATCTTTACCTGAGCTAATAAGCCCACAGATTCCAATTACCATTTGGTTATTCCTCATATTAAGTTTATATTATACGAGGAATTTAGTTAAATGTCAAGTGTAATTTTAACCAATTGAGAAGCCGTATCCTTGACCACCTGCAACTTGTGTTTTAAGTTCTTCGTCAAGTTTTTCCATTTCAGCAATAGCTTCGGCTTTTAGAGCATCACCATTAAGTGATGTACCACCTTGTGGACCAGCTACTGTGGCAAATTTGCTTCGTGCTTCACCAAGCATATATTTACAAGTAGCGAGTGTATAATCTTTTAACCATTGTTGGGCTAGATAATCTAGTAAAAGCTGACTATCTGGACGATAGTTATAAGCATATAATAGTAAATCTTCTTCAGCTCGTGGTCGTTGTAATATTACTAATTCTTTAGTAGTAGTATTCCATTTAAATTCAATAAAACTACCAAACATTCTTCCAACAAGTTCTTGGTATTGTGAGAACAATTCGTATGTAGCTAACCCACCCATATTTGTACTTGCTAATAGATAGGTATTTGTATATGCTAAATTAAATGGTTCAAATAATGTACCACCATCTCCACCACCAGTACGTGATCCTATTGAACGTCTATGTATACGTCTAACTTCAACAACTTCTTGTGGTAGAATATAAGTATTCTGATCAATTATTGTAGGTAAAAACAAATACGATTCTTCAACAGAATTATCAGATCGTTGCCTAAATTTAGCAAGTGCTTTTTTAAGTGCTTCTTCATAATGAGCTGGATCCAGCTCAACATCGACCATACCCCCACCTAATGATAGGTTTACATAATCGTATACTTCTTGTTTTTGTGTTGCTAAATCGCTCATATGTATGCTCTCCATATGTATTTATCGGGAACCGACATCGAATAAATACTGTTACGATGCCTAAACTTACACTATATAAACCCGAACGCGGTGACGATTATGTCTTTTTGGATAGACATATCAGTGAAATGTTCACTGTTGGTGGAACTGACGTATTTGTCCACAAATATTTAGGACCACAAAATCCTGATGAAGCTGATGCTACGGCTGATAAACCTCGTTATGATGCAGTAAAAGAAACAAATATACAGGATATGTTATTCCTAGAAAATAGGGATAGAAAGTATGATCCTGATATCTATCATCTCAGAGGCATTTACAATGTGCAAGATATTGACTTTGATATGAGTCAATTTGGATTATTCCTACAAAATGACACATTGTTTATGACTATACATATTAATGATAGTGTTCAGACATTAGGAAGAAAAATAATGTCTGGTGATGTAATAGAATTACCACATTTAAAAGATCCTCACGCACTTAATGATTTTAATCTTGCATTAAAACGTTATTATGTAGTTGAAGATGTTAATAGAGCGGCAGAAGGATTTAGTCAAACTTGGTATCCGCATTTATATCGTGTTAAATTAAAACAAATAGTTGATAGTCAAGAGTTTAAAGAAATACTTGACCTACCTGCAGAAGAAGGCTCAGCTAATACACTACGTGATGTGTTGTCTACGTATGAACAAGAAATGCAAATTAATGAGGCAGTTGTTGCTCAAGCAGAAGCTGATGCACCTAAGTCAGGTTATGAAACACAACATTTATATACATTACAAGTTGATAAAGAAGGTAAACCTGAACTTGTTACAACAGACATTGATACATTAGATGCAAGTCAAGCCGGACTATTAGCAGATAGAGTTAACCAAACACCTGAACGACTTGGTTATGATGGTTACTTATTAGGTGATGGAATAGCACCAAACGGAGAAGCATTCGGACATGGTATAGGATTTCCAACAACTCAAATTAAAGGTGATTATTTCTTAAGAACAGATTTCTTACCTAATAGATTATTTAGGTATGATGGGAACAGGTGGATTAAAATGGAAGACTCAGTACGTATGACATTAACTAATACAGATACAAGAGCTACACAAAAAACTGGCTTTGTTAATAACGCAACAGAAAATGTAATAGGCGGCGAGACAGTTAAAGAACGTCAACCTTTGTCTAAAGCAGTTAAACCAAAGGCAGATAACTAATGCAACATTTTTATGACGGACAAATAAGACGTTACATTACTCAACTTATAAGGTTGTTTAGTAACTTTTCTTACAAAGATGGCAAAGGTAACTTAACACAAATACCTGTTATGTATGGTGATATTACTCGTCAGGTTGGTCATATTATACGTGATAATAGCGAAAATAAGATTCCTAGTGCTCCTAGAATATCTGTTTATATTACAGCATTGGCTATGGATAGACAAAGAACAGCTGATGCAACGTATGTAGGAAAAATACATTTACGTGAAAGAACTTACGATGTTGATGGGAAAGAATATTTAAATACGCAAGGTCAAAACTATACAGTAGAACGTTTAATGCCTACTCCGTTTAATTTAGGAGTTAATGTAGATATTTGGTCAACAAATACAGAACAAAAATTACAAATAATAGAACAAATATTAACATTGTTTAATCCAAGTTTAGAAATTCAAACAACTGACAATTACGTTGATTGGACAAGTTTAAGTGTAGTACACTTGGAAAACATTACATTTTCTACTAGAAGTATTCCTATGGGTACAGAAAGTGAAATTGATGTTGGACAATTAACGTTTGAAACACCTATTTGGTTATCACCTCCTGCTAAAGTTAAAAAGCTAGGGGTTATAACAAGTGTTGTAATGAGTATTTTTGATGAAACTAAAGGAACAATTGATTTAGGTGCTTCACAACCTGAACTTAAACGTTATGATGATAGTGAATCACAAGATGTTAAAGGTGATGATGCTACAAGTACTAAACATAAAAAATCAGCTACAGCAACTAGAGCCGATGCTGTATCATTAGCAATTACTACATTTAAAGATTATGACTTAATAGTAACTAATAATATTGCTGTACTTGGTGACAAGGGTGTTGCAGGTGAACTTAATTGGCGTGTAGTTTTAGATTCGTTACCTGGACAATACCAAGCAGGATTAAGTAAAATTTATTTAAACAGATTAGACATCGGTAGTGTTATAGGAACTATTGCACATAACGAATTAGATGAAACACAACTTATTGTAAACTGGGATACAGATACTATTCCAACTAATTCTGTGTTTGATGGACCAGCAGTTACTAAAGGAACTATTGATTATATAATTGATCCAACAAGAACTAATCCTACAAGTATTAAAACAAGTGGCACTAGAATTTTATTACTAGGTGATATTGGAGACCAGACTAATGTAGATGGTGCAGATGCTTGGAAAGATATCAGTGGCAATGATTTAATTGCATCAGAAAATGATATAATTGAATGGGATAATAATGCTTGGACTATAGTATTCAATGCTAGTGATAATGATGGTTCTGATTCAACTGTAGATATAAAGTATACAACCAACCTTAATACCGGAATCCAATATAAATGGGACGGTACATCATGGACATTGAGCTTCGAAGGCGAATATCGAAAAGGCACCTGGAGGTTAGAATTATAGCATAATTATTAGTATGACTAATATTATATGTAGTGGTGCTCTCTTTTACACATTAGATACACAAAGATTTTTATTTTTACATAGAGTACAAAGCAAACAAAATAACGTTTGGGGGCTTGTTGGTGGTACTAATGAAAGCGAAGAGATTCCATTTCAAGCATTACAACGTGAAATTAAAGAAGAAATTGGTTCTATACCAGATATAATAAAGTCTATTCCCTTAGAAACATTCGTTAGTAGAGATGACAAATTCAATTTTCATACATATCTTTGCGTAATAAAAACAGAATTTATTCCAAAATTAAATGAAGAACATAATGGATATGCTTGGGTTAGTTTTAATAACTGGCCTAAACCATTACATCAAGGGCTACGTAATACATTACAAAATAAAACAAATTTAACAAAATTAGAAACGGTATTTAAATTAGTATCATTAATGGAGAAGCATGATTAAAGTTTATGGCGATATAATGTTAGATCGTTGGATTATCGGTAAAGCTGATAGAGTATCGCCTGAGGCCGATGTATTAATTTTAAATGAAAATAAGCAAACATTTAATTTAGGTGGAGCCGCCAATTTAGCAATTAATTTAAAAAGTATTGATGTTGATGTAGAATTATATGGATCAATAGGGAAGGATAAGGAAGGACTTCGTGTTCTTAAGCTATTAGCATATACAGATATAAATGCTAACCTAACTAATGATTCTGAAATTACAACAACTAAAACAAGACTAGTAGGAGATACAGGTCAACATTTGTTACGTTGGGATAGAGAAAAAGAGTATAATGGTAATGAAGCAATTGAAAGATTAAAACAAAATTTAGAAGTAGATTTTCTAAAACAAAATAATAGCATTGTTGTCATTAGTGATTATAATAAAGGAACTGTTACTGAAGAAACTGTTGAAGAATTATTAGGTATAGCAGATATAAAATTATTTGTTGATCCTAAACAAGATGCACGTTTTTATGATGGTGCATTTTTGGTAAAACCTAATATGAAAGAATATGAAGAATGGAATGGAGCATATAATAAAACAAGTGCATTAGAATTTATGCGTGATCATGGATGGACTTGGTTAATTGTAACTGCTGGTGCAAACGGTATTCATGTTTTAAATAAAAATGGCGATTATAATTATTTTAAAGAAGATACAAAAGAAGTATCAGATGTTACAGGTGCAGGAGATATAGTCTTAGCAGTTATAGTTTACGCTTATAATAAAGGATTAAGCATTCCTTCTGCTTGTGAACTTGCTTCTTATGCCGCAACTCGTAGTGTAGAAAAACGAGGAGTTGTTCCAGTAACATTAGATGATTTGGATAAAGGTATTGTATGGACTAACGGTGTGTTTGATATACTGCATACTGGTCATTTAAAGCTTCTTAGACACGCACACACGCTAGGTAAACGTCTTGTGGTGGGCATTAATAGTGATGCAAGTGTTAGACGCCTTAAGGGCGAAAATAGACCTATTAATACTGACCTTAAAAGAAAAGAAACATTAGAGGAATTGGGTTTTATAGATGAAGTTATAATATTTGATGAAGACACTCCAATAGATACTATTAAAAAAATTAAGCCAAATATTATTGTAAAGGGTGCTGACTATACAGTAGAAACAACTGTAGGAAATGATATGGCAAAGGTTGTTATATTTCCTAAAGTAGAAGGTCATTCAACAACAGAATTAATAAAGAAGATTAAACAATGAACCCAGACTTATTAACGTATATAAAACATAATGGAAGTGCATATAATACTGAAGCTAGTTCAATATTTTTTTACGCATTAACTAAAATGAAAAATTATAAAACTTTTGTAGAGTTTGGAACTGGGCTTGGTTGTACTGCATTTGCCGTTGCATCTGCAATGAAAGAAAATGGAGTAGGTAAGTGTATAACTTTTGATAATGGTGGAGACTATGACGGAGCGAGCAATATGTCATATCAAGAGTACATTAATTCTATGGCGCATAAACTAGGAATACAAAATCATTTTATTTTATCAAACAAAGAAATAGACTTTACGTGGCGAGATAGTAATAAAGTTGATTGTGTCTTTTCCGATTTTGATAGGTCAGTTGAAGTTATTGAAAGATTAATGTCATGGGCATTGTACAGTATGGATGATTATTCGTCTATTTTTATAGACGGATTATATAATTATAAAGAGGGATTTTATTATACAAAACTTTTAGTTAATAAGTTAAATGAAAACAAGATACCCAACTTTTTACTAATACATAAAAAGTTTATTGAAGAGCATAATTTTTCTTTAACAACTATAAGAAAACAAGATAAAAATAATATGGGTCAAGATAGTATGTGTTGGATAAAAATAGAAGCGAACGTATGAGAATTTTAATTACAGGTGCAAACGGATTTATAGGTAAAAATTTAGGACCGTATCTTGTCCATAAAGGACATACAGTAGAGGGTTATGAATATCTCGACGGTAGGTTTCCAGATCCAAAAGAATATGATAGAGTAATTCATTTAGGTGCTATTAGTGATACAACAGAAAAAGATGTTGATAAAATTTTAAAACAAAATTATGAATTTAGTATTAAAATGCTAGAATTATGTGATACATTTGGAACAACATTTATGTATGCTTCTAGTGCCAGTGTGTATGGTAATAATAAAGAGTTTAAAGAAAATTCACCTGTGGATCCACAGTCACCATATGCTTGGAGCAAATACTTATTTGATAGATTTGTTAAATCAGTAAATGAATATAAAGTTAATGTTCAAGGCTTTAGATTTTTTAATGTATACGGACCAGGTGAAGAAAATAAAGGTGATCAAAAAAGTGTATTTCATAAGTTTAAAGAACAAGCAATTGAAAATGGAGTTATAAACGTTTTTAAAGGTAGTGATGAGATTTATAGAGATTTTATTCATGTTGGTGACGTATGTCAAATTTTAGAAAAGTTTTTAACTGTTGATGCAACAGATATATGGAATATTGGTACTGGAAAAGCAAACTCATTTATGTATCTAGCACAATTAATGGCTAAAAAATGGAACGCTAAAGTTGTTGAAGTTCCATTACCTGATAATTTAAAAGGACAATATCAATATCATACACAAGCAAACATAGAAAAGTTAAGTAATACTATAGGAGAATATAAATTTAGGACTGTAGAGGAATTTATCTTATGACACAATTAAGTGGAACTGTAGAAAAAGGTTGGGGTTACGAAGTAATCTGGGCAACTAATGACAAGTATTGTGGTAAGATTATGGTCTTTAAAGAAAAAGGCTCTAAATGTTCTATGCATTTTCATAGAATAAAAGACGAAACCTGGTTTGTAAACAGTGGTAAGTTTATATTAAATTGGATTGATACTGGTACAGCTCAACTTTATAGCAAAGAATTAACCGAAGGTATGACTTGGCATAATCCACCTTTACAACCGCACCAATTAGTAGCTATGGAACCAGGAAGCAGTATTACTGAAGTTAGTACAGCTGACTCAGTAGAAGACAATTATCGACTTATGCCTGGTGATAGCCAACCAGTAGAAGATAAAAAAGACTCTAAAGAATAATGCATATAGAAAAATTATTTCCTATTGGAATGTTAGTACATGATGTTGAATCTGAATTAGCAGATCGTGTGGAAGATATAGTAGTAAAAAAAGTTAATGATATTCCACGACCTGCCGCTGACTCACCACACGCCACAGACTATTTTCAAGACAAAAGAGTTGTAGATCTACCTAACGATCTTCCAGAACTTTTTAAAATAATTTGTAATTGTGTTGATCATTATCAAACACATAATAATATGAGAATAACAAAACGAAGGGAGTCAGGATTTCAACTTCCATATGATATGGGTCCAGGATTTTCAACACCGGCTTTTTACGAACTTGAATATTGGACACAAGATTATAAAGAAGGCGATGTTCATAATGAACATGATCATGGTATAGGACGTATTTCAGGAATATACTGGGTTAGAGCAAATGAAAATGCTGGTGGATTACAATTCAGAAATCCAAATCCTTTTGTACAATATCAATCACACCATGATGTAAATGCAGAGTTTTCATGGTCAGAATATGTATATGCACCTGTTAAAGGAAGAATATTAATATACCCGTCTTATTTAAAACATGAAGTATTAAAAAGTGGAAAAGACACAATACGTACAACGATTGCGTTTAACACTTAGGCTTGAGCTTCGCCCCATCTAAGAATAATATTTGCGTCAACAGCCGCACCAGACGTTTTATAAACATTAATTGCTAATACATCAGGACCGTTAGGATAAGTTCCTCGTCCACCTAATGTAGTATTCGTTAATTCTTTCAATCCTGTTAAGTCTAGATTTGCAAGTTCACCTGGGTTTGCAATAAACGAAAATACAGTTTCACCTGGCTGTGCATACGGTGGTTGTCCAAATAAGAATCCTACAGTTGCACCAGCAGATACAGTTGCAATTGACGTTTGTGAAAATGTTACTTTGTAATACTCTGTTCCACCAAACTCTAACGGTCCTTGAACATTTGATACCGCAGTACCTGCCGGAAATTTTGCATCACTTACTTCTGTACCTGCAACTGCTTGGGTAGTTTCCCAACTTGCTTTTGTAAAGTACAAATAGTTAGTATAAGATAACTCACCACCAACACCAAATGTAATAGCTTCACCTGAACTAATGTATCCTGTGTTTCTTTGTGTAGTTCTAATACGTACCCTGTTATACCAAGTTTCTTCGTAAATATCTAAAACAGTTGTTCCTGCTGGAAAGTCTGAAGTTCCTGTACTTGGATTACCTGTTGCGATAATTTCTGTACCGTTAGTAACGTTATCATTTAAACCATCCCATTCACTTGTTGAAAAGTAGTGATACGTTGTACTGTTTCTATTATACAATGAATCAGCTGACGCTGATAACTGTGCAGTTGTAGTTGCATTTCTAATAACCTGTGTAGCACCTGTACTCCATGTA
>Ga0209228_1000040_pt1 | contig 53426 bp, 53 predicted proteins | sample METZYME_3_150m_FD_187547 | JGI IMG/M metagenome (GOLD analysis project Ga0209228, IMG submission 187547) | Marine microbial communities from oxygen minimum zone in mesopelagic equatorial Pacific - METZYME_3_150m (SPAdes) (version 2) | ecosystem: Environmental > Aquatic > Marine > Oceanic...
CGTCGTGGAAGGTATATGAGGTGGCGGTCTCGCCAGGGGGGCAACAAGCAGTATTGGAGGCCACCGATAAGTTCATGAAGTCTGCGAAGGGCAAAAGCTATGGAGGCGGTTTGCACGTAAACGCAGTTTTGGCCAATGGCATCAGTCCAGCGACCCATTCTTTTGTCATGTTGATGCCTAGTATCGCTGCGATTACCGATTGGGAAGCTTCTTTGGCAGGCGATGCTGATGCAGCTGCGTTCTTTAATGTTCTTAGTCAGCATCAGACTGTCGTGTCGGACTATATGGGTAGTTTGGTTAAGGCGTGGGGTGATGTATCGAACGAAGACAGGGTTTGGATGGTCACTCGCTTTTATACCACCGATCCCCTGAGGGTCTTGGAAGCCCAGAACAAACTTATGGCTGATCCTGCAACCAAGAAGTTTCCAGGTCAGATAGCCCTTCACGCAACATCGTTGGGGAATCGAAGTGGCGCAAATAATCAATTTTCAACCCATCTATTTGCGGTTGGATACAAAGATGTCGCCGAAATGGAAGCGTGGACAAGCTACTCGAACACGCAGCCTGCATGGGCTGAATATCTAACATCAGTTAGGGACGTGGTCACGTGGCAAGGTACGGAGTTGCTCCAAAATGCGGCTATCTATGATGCCGCACTTGATCTAGAGGGATTCACCAACCAATAAGCTCGTGGCTTGGACAGCTTGGCGCATCGTCGAGCTGTCCAGCTGAGAGCGCATCCGGACGTAACGACACGGGCTGAAAGTAAGCGAACGAAGCCTCTCGCCGAGACCTGTCATGGCTCTTGGGATTGGGCATAGATCGTTGCTTCCCTTTGACGTTTGTGATCGTCTAGTCAGCTCAATCGGGGGAGATCGGAATGAATAATCGAATTAAAGCGTGTTGGTCTGTTGTTGCATCCATCGCAATAGTCGCCACAGCGGCTGTAAACGCGGAAAACCACGCAAGTGGTATCGAAGCCTGCATGGAAACACATTCTCAAATGCAGTTAGGTTCTTGGGAGGGCAGACTTCAATGGATGACGCCCACCGCTGGAGGGGGTTTTGAATGGGAAGGCACCATCACGAAAGTTGAAGGCGGCTACCATAACGCGGTAAAGAATATTACGTCGGGTCAGAGTTTTACCAACCAGTGGACAAATGAAGCCGTTGTACAGATCGATAGTCCAGCTTGGATTTCCGAAGAGAAAGTAACGACCTACACCGAATACTGTAACCACGACCAAAATGGATCGGTTTTGCAACGACGATGGGTGGGTACGTCGTCACAGAACGGCGCGATACTCGAAAATGTTGACCAGATGACAGTAGCTGGCGGACGTTGGCATTGGACGATTGCGACTCGCCCTGCGGGTAGCGATGAGCCACTCAATGTTTGGTGGTCATCTATGGGACAAAAAGTCGAATAGACGAAGCCACTATCTGAAGGACAAGAGAAAGGCGTCACGACCGATTACGTAAATTTAGACGGGGAAGTACTTTGGAAAGGGATAAGGTTTACGAAAGAGTCAGAGCAAAAGTAGAAAAGCTGTTTGGGTTCTACTCTCATTTGGCAGTATACGTAGTTGTGAATATTTTCCTTTTATCGAGCACTGTAGCCGTACTCTGGGGTATCGGTTTGTTCTTTCATGCCTTTGGGGTTTTTGGATCAAGATACAAAGAGCGCATGATTGAAAAGATGGTCAAAAAAGAGATGGGGAAGCAAGGCATCTCGGGTACGAACGAACCCATCGAGTAATCCGCCTAGTTCCGAGCCGTTCCCTACGCCTCTCGCCGAAACCTGTCATTGGACTTGAGGTTGATTGCCAATTGGGGCCATAGAGGTCCGGACGGATCAACGTTGATGTAGAGATGTTCCCCGGCTTTCTTCTTTACAAAGCGGTTCTAACTGATCCGATTCATCGCTTAGACGGTTCCAAATCTTGATCTCTAAATTGACGCGTGACCGCATAATTTTTTCTAACGGTGAACCGTTGAGTTTGCCGTAAATTCTTATCAGGTAATTTATGCGCCAAAGGCCCAATCTAAGTAACGCTTTTTTCACCAATAAGTGTCTCTGAGCCTTATAGTCTCTAAATCTACGCCTCCGGCTAAAATTGTCATACTTATTGAGCCCGGTTCACAACCAAAACCTACTCAAATTGTGAGGGCTTGAGATATATGGAGGTACCTGGGGTGACCTCCCACATACCCCCTGAAGGCTCTTGAGATTTGTTCAGGCTTTAAAAGGCTTCAGAGTAGACAACAACTAGACACTTTTATGCCGTTGACGATGAACTAGGTGACTGCAACGTTGTGACGAGAGGAATTAACTATGCGAATTAAAGTGAATAACTGCCATTTGTACGTGGATGTTGTGGGATCCGGTCTCGTCGCGGATGGTGCGAAGATGGTCGAGCGTCCCGTCGTTTTTGCTTTGCACGGTGGTCCTGGCGCTGATCATTCGACGATGAAGCCCGATTTCGACCCGTTGGCGGAAGTCGCTCAGCTCGTTTACTACGATCATCGCGGACAAGGCCGAAGTGATCCAGACAAATCGGATAACTGGCACCTTGACCAATGGGCCGACGATCTGCGCGGGCTAATTGATACGTTGGGTATCGAAACACCCATTGTATTGGGACTTTCATTTGGCGGGTTTGTAGCCCAGAACTACGCTATTCGGCACCCCGACCGGCTGCACAAATTGATATTGGCCAGTACCGTCGCCCGTATGGTGCCACAACGCATATTTGAGGCGTTCGGACAGTTCGGTGGGGACAGCGCGCGCATCGCCGCAGAGGCTTTCTGGAATAGTCCCAATACGGATAACACCGCGACCTATATGCGTGAGTGTCTGCCCTTATATAACCGTACGGAACGTGACAGAGAGGCAGAACAAAGATCCATATGGACACAAGCAGTCATCGAACACTTTTCAAAACCTGGCGGCGAGAACTGGTCTTTCGACTATCGGGAAAAACTTGCGGCCATAGGATGTCCTACGCTCGTGACGGCGGGTGATATTGACCCAATCACGCCAATTGCAATGGTAAAAGAGATGGCCTCTCACATTCCTGACGCCGTCCGACAACTTGAGGTTTTCGCCCAATGCGGTCACGGCGTACATCGGGATGATCCACGAGCGTTCGAGGTGATGAAGAAATTTATAACAAGCTCATGAGGTAAAACCCTGAGTTCTCAGCTGGTCAGACAAGACGGCTTCAAGTCAAGAAAGTGCACCTCAGCACTCACCATACTCAGCTGATTACTACAGCAGGGGCCAGCAAGCACGCGAGTCAGAACAACTACTTTCATCCCTGTGAGTGTTTTTTTTACTGCAACAATTCCTCAATCTAATAGAACTCTGTCTCACTCAAATTGCCATCTTCGTCAAACCACTCCGTTCTGAGTGGCTGACCACCCTTCAAATATGTTCGTTGTATCAGTTGTTCGTTTTCGTCGAACTCATCCAGCTGTCGTTCCCCATTTTCTCCCTCTGTCCATTTCTCCGTCGATAACCACTGTCCGTCTTTGTCGAACCATTTCACTAGACCATTCCCATTGTCGAAGTTTCCCTCCGACTTCAACTGCCCGGCGTCGTAAAACTGCTCCCAGAGACCATCTCTTCTCCCGTCTTTATACGCCCCCCTCTCTTTTAACTGACCATTGGCGTAAAACGTCTCATAGGGACCATCACCTAGCGACTCACCAATCGAGTGCGGACCGAGAAGAAAGGCACTAAGCACGAGGAGCAAGAGTCTCGCAATCTGAAAACTTCGCCCCTCGCCTGGGCATTTCATGGTCTAGTGTTGCGTGGTGGGAATAGTTTCCACATTAAAATCGTCCAAGCGAGACACATCAGGTACAACGCTGCGAAATATTCCACGGGGAAGTCGTAATAAAAAACACGCTTAATCCAGTAGCCAACAAATGATTCAGACGCATTCATTCGACCCAGATAATTTTCAATTACCGTAAGTGGACACGTGAACCCCAATACCGTTTCCAGTGTGACAAAAGCCATCGCAACCGAATGAATAATCCTCAATCGCCTGTTAGCGAGCCAACCCCAACCAAGTTTGTACCCCACTGGAACAAAAATCAGGCCGCCACTAATAAAAATCACAATGCCAAAGTGAATGACTAAAACCGCGTCTGCTATCAAAGACATCCAATACGCCTCAAATCTTGGATCCTCCCCCTAGCTAGGACGCACTTTCGCGCTAGTTCAATTCCCGACTTTCTCAAAATGTAGAGGCCTTCGTTTCTTCCGTTAGCTAGGGGCATAGCCTCCAATGCAATCCCTAAAGTTCTCAGCGTTTTCTGTCCTTTCGTATCGAAACAATAGACAAAGCAGCAGGCACTTTATCGCTTCTTGGATTGTTTGGACGCATGTTCGTTCAAAACACACTTACGTTAATTCGCCGTTCCGATGCAAACCTGGTCTATCCAGATTTGTTCACCGTTCGAAAGATCATTAGGCTAAATCGCTATCAATAAACGGATCGGCCCGATGAACCGCCTTTTCCCGCTGTGTCTTTGTCTGCTTTTGTCATCCTGTTCAACAGAAATTCCTATCGACGAAAAAAAATCGAGAGCCGACAACGCCGACTTAGTTTTGCTCAATGGCTCTGTATACACGGTCAACCCCGACCAGCCTTGGGCTAGCGCAATCGCGATCAAGGACCAAAAAATCACTTACGTCGGTGATGACCAAGGCGCTCGAAACTTGATTGATACTGAAACCCAAACGGTAAACCTCCGTGGACAAATGGTGCTACCCGGTTTTCACGACATACACGTTCACCCCGTCGAGAGCGGGGTTCTTTATCAACAATGCGTTCTCTTTGACATACGCGGGGTAGCGAACCTTTTAGACAAAATTAGAGAGTGTGCGTTAGCCAATCCAGATGACGCGTGGATAGTGGGGGGCGGGTGGACGTTAGATAATTTCGTTCCAACCGGTTTGCCCGACAAAAAGTTATTGGACGATATAGTTCCTGACCGCCCGGTTTCGCTCAAATCATCCGACGGACATTCCCTTTGGGTGAATTCCAAAGCTCTAGAGTTGGCGAGCATCGACGCGACAACCCGTGATCCGGAAAATGGCAGGATCGATCGATACCCTAATTCGAACGAACCGTCGGGGAGCCTTCAGGAAGATAGCGCGATCATGTTGGTCGCAAGCCACGAGCCGCCGTTAACTTCAGACGATTTAGTCGACGGGCTTAAATACTCTCGTGACTTATTCCACAGTTTTGGAATTACTGGTATTCAGGACGCTCTGCTAAAACTAGACCCTGGCGACGGATACTATGGGCTTGATGCGTACAACTACCTCGATAACAGAAACGAGCTAAACCTACATGTCGTTACAGCGTTGTTTTGGGAAAACGCCGTACCATTATCACAACAACTTCCTAGGTTCTTAAACGCTCGGGAACAACAACCCGATGACGGTCATGTCAAGGCAACATCGATAAAAATATGGCAAGACGGCGTCATCGAAGCCCAAACCGCCGCGCTAATTGAGCCGTATTCGGATCGGAATGACGAGTATCGGGGTGATTTACAAAATCCACCCGATGAGCTCAATACGGCAGTTATTGCGTTGGATGCTGCCAACTTCCAGATCCATTTTCATGCCATTGGTGATCGAGCAATCCGCGTCTCGCTAGATGCACTTGAGCGGGCTCAGAAGGCTAACGGCAGCAGAGATAGTCGGCATCATTTATCCCACATACAACTGTTTGACCCCGTTGATGTTCCCCGATTTGCCGACTTGAACGTTGTGGCCAATTTTCAACCCTTATGGGCCATTCAGGATAGCTATATCACCGATCTGACATGGCCACGTTTAGGAGCAGAACGTAGCAAGTGGTTATACCCGATTGGCACGATCCAACGAACAGGTGCCAAGGTGGCCTTTGGAAGCGACTGGTACGTGACTTCGGTCAATCCCCTCGACGGTATTGAAACGGCGGTAACGCGACTCGACCCAAACGGTTTAACCCATGAGCCGTTGGGTGTGGATGAAGAAATCACCCTTGCTGAAGCCATCGAAAATTACACGATCAACGGTGCCTATGTGAATTTTTTGGATGACCAAGTTGGTTCCATCGAGGTGGGAAAACAAGCCGATTTAATCGTACTCGACAGGAATTTATTTACGATCCCAGCGCACGAGATCAACGAAACAACCGTCATCGCAACCTTCTTCGAAGGCTGCTTGGTTTACGTATCATCGGAAGGTTACAAATTCTGGAAAGACCAACAATCGATACCCGAGACGATTTTTTGTGCCGGTTCGATAAACTTTCGTAGAGAAATTGCCAGTCGCAAAGACATCAATGACGGATGGAACTAATGCATAAATGGGAATGTACTATTTGCGATTACATCTACCGAGAGGAGTACGGTGAAGACAAAAGCAACGTGAAGCCAGACACTCTTTGGGCCGATGTTCCCGACGATTTTAGGTGTCCCAGTTGTAGTGCAGAAAAGAGCCAGTTCTACGAAGAATCCATGGCAAAAATACTGAAACATAGACATCACTAGCTTGAACCCAATTCGAGTCCTCGTCAGAAAATATGAATCGCGATCAAGCATCGTTCTTCATCGTGACTCCTCAAATATCTGGCTCGTTATATCCACTTTAATTATTTGTCTTCGCTGATAGTTACCAACCAGCCGGGAAAAGAAATCGCCGATTCGAAGACCAAGTCCGTATTTCTTCCTCAAGAGTGAATATGCAAATTCGACCTGTTGGGACTCATCGATTAGTTCCGCACGAGCATCTATCCAGTCGCCTGTCAGTTGACCAGAGACACTACACGCGGCGACTTTGACGTCAGGGAAATTTCTTATCCGTTTCACTTTCCCTGCTTTTTTCCCCGTCTTCAAAGAGAAAATATAATAATGACTAGACTCCTGTTCCCGCGCGAACCAAACGGGTGTATTAACGAAACTACCGTCCCGCTTTCGAGTAGATAGACTCAAGTACTTTTCTTGGTCTGCAATCATTTCCATGTACGTCAATTCTTGTTATGCAAGGTCATTCGGGGCGATCGGAACTATAGCAAGCGTGCTTGAGGCTAGGAACGATCGTCGCGTTACACCGTTGTACATCACAGAGAAAGATTCGCCCTACCAAGGGCACGCCAATGTCGTAGGCTAGATCGACTTCAATACTATAGAGACGACGAATGGCTTGGTCAGTCGCCCCGGTTCTAGGAGCTAACAATGTCGCCAACTCAGTCGACTATTACCACGAAAAACTAGGTTTCCAGAACCCCAACGGCATTTTCAGACCCGAGGGTCACGAGACCTCTGGGGTCTACGCGATCATGACCAGGGATGACATTAGTCTTCATATCCAAATTAGACGTCGTGATCTTTACCCAAACGATAGAGAACGCATTGAGTCCGACGTGTATCTCTACGTTGAGGATGTGGACCCACTCTTCGCAGAATTTGATAAGCGGGGTGCGAAAATCGTTCGGGGTATTACCGATGGACCAAATTACGGACTTAGGGACTTCGTTATCGAAGATCTAGACCAAAATCGTTTGATTTTTGGCTCCCCAATAACCACTGAATAGCGAGACCAATGTTTCGACCAAATGTAGAGGGATCGGCGTATATGCCGGCGCTACTGTACCTTAGTGATAAAACCTGAGGCGACCCAGTTTCCGTCGCTCAACTGCGACCAGTCGCCCTTTGTCGAAGCCACCGTCACGCTCTCGCCCCGAGCCAACGTGCGTACAACGGCACCGCCAGGACTAGAACGGACATTGAGTGATTCAGCGGTCACCACGTAGATATCGCTGTCAGCACTTGAAAATGACATCGGAACAAGATCGAAGTACTCCGCTGTGCCGCTTTGTTTCCCATCCCTATACGCTGTACGGCTGATCAACTTGCCATTGCTGTAGTACGTCTCCCAAAGACCGTCGAAACGACCGTCCTGAAAAGTCCCTCGCGAAAGCAACTGGCCACTCTCGTAGTATCTTTCTTCGACACCCTGTTGCTTGCCCGCTTGCAGCGTTCCTTTTCCTTGCACTTGACCATTTGGATAGAACGACTCCCATGGCCCAGTTTGTTTTCCGGCTAAATAGGTTCCTCGAGTACGCAACCGTCCATTCTCGTAGAAGTCTTCCCAAACACCGTCCATTTCCCCAGCGATATACATGCCTCTGATCTGCAATCGACCACTGTCATAGAACTTCTCATAAAGACGATCTTCTTCTTCATCTGGCGCGCCAAATGAGTACGAACAAAGAACGAGAACACTAAGAAAGGTTGTAATAGATTTCATGGGGCCAAACCTAACTTTTGTTGCCTAGGATTGTCAAAAATCTATGTGTCCAATTTGTCTGGCTCCCGCGTCGAACCCCGACTTTCGACGTCTTCCGAGCCAACCCGATTAGCAAAATTCAACTCAGCTCCTCTACGATTGGACGGGACTTAAAGGCCGATCAGATTAACTACTTTCAGAAACGAAACCATCCTCCAAGTCGCGGCGGATATCGATTTCTTCACGTTCTAATGGATCGCCATAACCGGCTCCACCGGGAGTTTCAAGAACGAGCGTAGCTCCGGCCGGTACAACGTCTTTTCCTTTGCCTCTTAACGAGCCACCATTTTTTATATAGACCTTGCCGGCACGACCATTTCCACCCCCAGCCCTCCCTCGCGCAGGATGCTCAATACGATCAAACATCTTAGAAACAATAAAAGCGTCGCCTGCACCATGTCGAATCTCGACAACCTGTCCCAAGCCACCCCGACGCCGACCGCGACCGCCTGAATCCTGAAGGAACTCTCTTCGATCAAAGATCAATGGCGAGGTCACTTCATTAATTTCAGTCGGCGTAGTACGGACGCCGGAGGGAAACGCGGTAGTCGAAAGACCATCCTTCATAAAGCGGGCGCCGGTTCCTCCGTTGTATATTGGATTGATCACAAACGGCGTGCCCACAAGTTCACCAGCCGTTCGCGGGGTATTCATCAACACTGGATTCCATATACACGAAGACCCCTCGGCAACAACGGACTCAGGGATGATCTGCTCAAGACACCCCATGATCACGTCGGGCAGCATTTGTCCGAGCGCGTGCCTTGCCGAGACGGCGCATGGCGGCATCGCGTTGAGGATGCTGCCTTCCGGGGCCTTGACGCCAATGGTTCCGAGCGAACCTGCGTTGTTCGGGATGCTACTGCCGATGAGACAACGTACGCCGAAAGAAGCGTATGCCTCCGTATAATTGGCGGGCACATTAATGCCGTACGCAGAAGTCGGTGAAGAACCCGCAAAGTCGATCGAAATACGATCTTGGTCGATGCGCATCGCACACGCTATATGAACCGGCACGTCATATCCGTCGACGTTCATCGAATTTTCATAAATCCCTGGGGGTAGTTTGTTAATTTCGCGCTCCATCGCACCGCGCGAGGTCGTTAGGACGTGATTCGCTACTTCGCGCAACGAGCCTAATTGATGCTCTTCCAACGTCGAACACAGATCCCTAGCGCCCGCCTCGTTACACGCGGTCAGTGAATAGAGATCACCTTCGGCGACGACAGGGTCTCGAACATTGGCGGAGATGATTTCCATTAAGGTTTCGTTTCGAGCGCCGGCATTGAACAGAGCCATAATCGGGATATTGATCCCTTCCTCGAAAACCTCACTGGCATCCGGGCCGAATCCGCGACCACCTACATCAGCAATGTGGCTCGTTGAAGCGAAAAGTGCGACCGGCTCGCCACCATAATAAACAGGGGTTACTACCGTGAAGTCGTTGAGATGTCCTGTCGCCAACCACGGATCATTAGTGAGGAATACGTCTCCTTCATGCATGCTCTGCAAGGGGTAGCGCCTGAGGAAATGACGAACAGCTCGCGCCATCGCGTTAACGTGGCCCGGTGTTCCCGTGATCGCTTGAGCGAGCATTGAACCTTCAGGGTCGAAAACCCCAGCAGACAGGTCTCCCGCTTCACGCACAACGGTCGAAAAAGCTGTACGCATAAGCGTCTGTGCTTGTTCCTCAACGATGGCCAATAGCCGATCCCAGACCAGCTGAAGCCCGATCGTGTCAAGCGCTTTCATCTCTCTACGCTTTCCATCACTACATGCCCGCGTGCATCAAGGTGAAACGCGAAGCGAGACGGAACGACCGTGGTCGTCTGATCTTCGATGACGAGCATGGGTCCTTGGAGTGGCTCGTCTGTCGACAGTTGGTCACGCGAGATCACTTTAGTTGGAACCAACTGTCCATCGTCATTCATCAGGCGCGTAGGATAGTCTCCATCGTGTGACGCGCTAGTCGACGTTTCGTCGATGGGAATCGAGCCTTTTCGTTCTGCCGTCAAAGTTAACGTCCAACTTAATACCTCAATATCGAGACCAGGAATGATTCGCCCATATAAATCCGCGTACGATTCTTCAAATGCTTCGATCATTTGATTTCTCGTATAGCGGGGATCAAATTCAACGGCGACCTCGTAACCCTGACCGATATAGCGCATGTATGCCTTCGTGATCTCGGTGACGCTCTGTCCTATAGAAGCCGAGCTTACGATGGCAGTAGCTTCTTCACGCATTTCCGCAATAACAGCCTGAATGAGTTCTCCGTCAAACGCCGACAACGTCAGGTAGCGGCTTCGAACGACCTCATAAGATACCGGTGCAATCAGAAAACCAATCGCCGAGCCCACGCTCGCATCCGCAGGGATGAGCACCCGCTCAATGCCGAGTTTTGACGCCAGTCGGGCCGCGTGTATTGGAGCCGCACCACCAAACGCGATCAGCGTTCTTCCGGCTAAAGCTTTACCCCACTCACTGGCATGACTGCGTGCTGCCGTCGCCATGTTTTCGTCAACGATTTCGGAAATAGCGAACGCGGCGTGGTGGAGATCAAAGTCAAGGACGTCACCGACGGCCTCTTTCACCGCGCGAGCTGCCGCATCGACATCAAGGGTTATGTTTCCGGAAGCGAACCGCTCCTCATCTATGCGGCCCATCACCACGTCGGCGTCCGTCACGGTCGCTTCTCGACCTTCCTTTCCATAACAAGCAGGTCCTGGCTCCGAGCCCGTACTCTCCGGGCCAACTCGCACACGACTTAAGTTGTCGACCGAGGCAATCGAACCTCCTCCTGCGCCTATTTCCACCATCTCAATCACGGGAATCCGAACGGGTAACCCGCTGCCCTTCTTAAACCGATATCGTCGATCGACCTCGAACGCCCGCGAAAATTGCGGTACCGCTGAGTCGATCAAACAAATCTTCGCCGTCGTGCCGCCCATATCGAACGACAGAACTTTGTCGAGATTGAGTTCTGCAGCGATTTGCGCAGCGAGAATGGCTCCTCCAGCTGGACCCGACTCCACCAAACGAATGGGAAAACGTGCGGCAGTCTCGAAAGTCGTCAAGCCACCGCCCGACGTCATCATAAGCATCGGACAACTAATCCCCAATCCGACCAACTGACTTTCAAGTTGAACCAAATAACGCGACATCAGTGGAAGCACGTAGGCATTGGCACACGTTGTCGAAAACCTTTCGTATTCACGGATTTCCGGGCAGACCGCAGAGGACCGGCTTACGGCAACATCCATCAAACGTTCGTGCAACCTAGCCGCGACCAACTCTTCGTGTTTAGGGTTCACGTAAGAGTGCAAGAACCCAATCGCGACGCTCTCGATTTGCGCGGTTTCAAGGATGTCGAGTGCCGCATCTACACTTGCCGCATCCAACGCGGTCACCACCTCACCTGCCGCATCGATTCTCTCGGCGATAGGTAAACGCAACGCGCGCGGTACCAACGGCCGCGCTCTGTCAATATTGAGATCGTATTGGTCGAAACGATTTTCAAACGCCATTTCGATCACGTCTCGGTGACCAGCCGTCGTCAGTAACGCAGTTTTAGCCCCACGACGCTGGATTAGTGCATTCGTGGCAAGCGTCGTCCCGTGTACAACCAATTCAATCGAACTAGACTTGATACTGGAATCATCCAGTACCGTCGCGACGGCGGCTAACGCGCCATCGCTTGGGTCAACGTGGGTTGTGAGTACCTTCGTCGTAAACCGTTCTGTTTCGCATTGCAAAACGACATCGGTGAACGTACCACCAATATCAATGGCAAGACGGGTACTCATTGTCCGGTCTCGAAGTAAAGGTGATGGTGCAGTTGGCACCCCGGGTTAAAGTGAACTGCACATGAAGGGCATGCGGGAACACCCTTTAAATATTGGCGTACAGAAAGTTGTTCTCCACAAGCCCCACACAATATCGCACGTTCCCCCCATAGCTGCCGCGGCCAAACTTCCGCGGGATGATCCGCGAGCGCAATGTGACAATCGTGACACGCATACCAATGCCTACAACAATAAAACCGGATGGCAACGACATCGCGGTCCGTGCGGTAGTGCCCGCATCGTGTCTCCGCGTCTATGTCTAGACCGAAAACTGTTTCGCCTTTTACCTGGAGCTGCAATGTGAAGATAATGGTGCCCTGGCACCAGAGATCGCTATGACATGGCAAATGATATCAAGATCATCGCCGGGACCTCGCACCCTGCCCTTGCAAAAGATATCAGCAACCATCTCGGGGTACCCCTATGCGAAACGGAGATCATCCGTTTTGGTAACGAGAACATCCTATTCCAAAGCCTAGAGAACGTTCGTGAATCGGATGTCTTTGTGATCCAGACGTCGTCTCCGCCGGTCTCCGATTTTCTCGTCGAATTGTTGATCATCATCGATGCGTTAAAACATGCATCGGCCCGTAGGGTAACGGCAGTACTGCCCTACTTTCCCTACGCACGCTCGGACAAGAAAGACCGCCCGCGCATATCGATCACTGCGAGGTTGATAGCAGACCTTCTCGAAACCGCTGGCGCTGATCGGGTTTTAACCATGAATCTACACTCGCCTCAGGTCGGCGGCTTCTTTCGAATTCCCGTCGACCAACTCAACGCGACGCCCGTCGTATGCGATCGTCTTCGTGAAACAACGGCCATGGAGAACAGTGTATTAGTCGCCGGTGATGTCAGCGAAGCGAAAGATCTAGGCGACTACGCCAATCGATTGAACCTCCCAATCGCCGTCGTTGATAAAAGGCGAGTGGATGATTCGGAGAACCCACAAGCTGTCGCCCTGATCGGAGACGTCGATGGCAAGAACGGGCTCATCATTGACGACGAGATTGCGAGTGGTGGCACCATGATTGAAGCCGCACGATTCATTGGTTCACAGGGAGCTACCCGGGTCGAGGCCGCAGCCGTGCACCCCGTACTCTCTGGCAACGCCATCCGTCGTATCGAGGATTCGCCTATCGAGCGTTTGGTCGTTACCGATACGATTCCGCTGCCCACAGATACGACGAGCGAAAAGATTGAAGTCGTGTCCGTTGCCCATCTATTCGCCGACGCGATCCAAGCAATCCATACCGGAGAAAGTGTTTCGTCGCTCTTTACTTAGTTAAACCGTCGCGACCATTGGTAGAAAAACGTCCTCAAAGGTCATAAGAGAACCCACATGAAGAAAGCCAAGAACGCCATCGTCATTTTGCTGGACAGTTTGAATCGCCACATGATCGGTAATTACGGCGGAACCGAATTCGAGACTCCTAACATTAATCGCTTCGCCCAGCGTGCCGTCCGCTTTAATCGCCACTTTACGGGTTCGTTACCCTGCATGCCCGCACGGCACGACATCCTCTGCGGAGCCCTCGACTTTCTCTGGAAGCCGTGGGGATCCATTGAACTTTGGGAAGCACCGATCACGGCACATCTACGCGAAAAGAACGTCAACACAATGCTCTTTACGGATCATCCTCATCTTTTCGAGACCGGTGGAGAGAATTACCACACGGATTTTTATGCATGGGAATATTTACGGGGCCATGAAGGTGATCCCTGGAAGTCTCGACCGGATCCATCTTGGATGGGGGCCCCGGCACTACCCGCCTCAAAACGGCCCGCCCACTACGACGAATCACGAACTTGGTTCCGCTCTGAGCTGGATTTTCCCGGTCCAAAAACCATGAATGCAACTGCAAATTGGTTAAACGACAACGCCAATCATCACGATCAATTTCTAGTCTACGTCGACGAATTCGATCCACACGAACCCTTCGATACACCGGCACCATGGGTCAACTGTTACGACGAAACATGGAGGGGAGAACAACTGATCTGGCCGCCTTACGGTGTCCGCAATGTGGAACGTGGTGTCATCACAGCGCGTGAAGGACAGCACATTCGGTGCAATTACGGCTCCAAGCTATCGATGATTGATCATTGGTTCGGAAAAGTCCTCGACACGATCGATCAAAACGATCTGTGGGACGACACCATGGTCATCTTGTGTACTGATCACGGACATTATCTCGGCGAAAAGGACATCTGGGGTAAACCCGGTGTACCCCAGTATGAGCCACTTGGCCATACGCCTCTCTACATCGCGTACCCGGGAATCGACGCGACCGAAATTGATGCGCTTTCCACCAACGTGGATATCAATGCCACACTCTGCGATCTATTCGATGTCACGATGCAACATGAAACCCACGGCGTGTCATTGCTACCACTTATATCAGGCGAACAAACGAGCGTCCGGGAATGGGCGTTAGGCGGTATTTTCGGTAACTGGGTACAGGTGTATGACGGCCACAGAAAATACGCACGCGCGCCCGTGGACGACGGCTTCCCGTTGTCACTTTGGTCCAATCGCTGGTCGACGATGCCCATCAAACGAATCGATCCGCCGTGGCCGATGCCTGATGATCGTGCCGTATTGGATTTCATGCCAGGCGCTAACATCCCAGTGATCCGACAAATGTTTCAACCCGGCGATCTATTGCCATATTGGGTACATCCGAGGGTTGGCGAGCACCATCTTTATGACATCAACATCGACCCTGACGAGGCCGAAAATCGACTTGGCGGGCAGGATGAGAAAGATATGGTGGAACTATTGAACCAAGGTCTACGGGCGGTCAACGCACCCGACGAACAGTTCCAGCGACTGGGGATCGGCTGAATTACTCCTCGAAATCGCCCGCGATAACGATGGAGATCCGCTCAGGAACGATGTGCCTTTGTACAGCCTTTTGTATTTCTTGAGCGGTCAATTCGACGATTTTTTTCTCTACATCGTCGGCCCATGCCATGGTCCGGTCTAGGTATAGGTTCTGGGAGAGCATCGACGCTAACACCGCGTCGTTCGAGCGCATGTTATTTCGGTACTGAACAAAACCCGACTTGGCGTCTGAAACTTCATCATCCGAGAAACCCTCATCGATCACCCGCTCGATCTCCTCGATAAATGCCGTTTCAAGTTGGTCCGCATTTTCCGGGGCATAGATAGCGTAGGCCCTAAACAAACCGGAGTGGTCGATTGGATGTGCAGAAAATTGAGAAGCCACGCCGTAACTCAAGCCTTCGTTTTGTCGTAGGCGGGTTGCCAAACGCGAGTTCAAAAAACCGCCCCCAAGCATAAAGTTTGCGAGTACTAGCGCTGGATAATCTTCGTGATCATCTCTAATCGGTAGCCTCAATCCGGCCGCAAAATAGGCATTGGGTTTATCCACCGTGGTAATGACGATCTTCGTCTGGTCTACGTCTTGAAAAGGATTAGCAATTCGTTGAAACGCTTTCGGAGAATCCCAGTTCCCGAACACAGACCCAACGATCGGTTCAATTTCTGTCGGATCAAAGTCACCAACGATCGCTATGCGCCCATTGCTCGCACCGTAAAAAGCTTCATGAAACGCCGCCAGATCCGCTATCTCCACCGCTGAGGTATTCACGATGGCTTCGTCAATCGAGCTCGTATAGAGGGGATGGCCTTTCTCCAGTGGATTGAGAGCCCTTGTTAACGCCAGGGAACCCAACGCCCGAGGGTCCGAACGACTCTGCTCATAGCCCGCAAGCGCCTGTTGTTTTAACTCCGTAAATTGACCAGCATCGAACACCGGGGTTTTCAAGATTTCGCCGATAAGTTCGATGACCGCGGGCAGATTTTCACGGATTGTCTGCAGGCTTCCACCAGCTGAGTAGACGCCGCCGCTGACCCCACCGCGCGCTCTCAACCGATTCAGTTCATCGATCAGCTGTTCACGATCGAGACGTTCGGTCCCGCGCATCAGCATGCCTCCGACCATCTCCCCACGCGTGACGTTATTTCGTAGCGTTGGCTCAGACCCGAACAGCAATGCCAATGAAACAACAACGTTCGCACCTCTCGTTTCCTTGGGCAGCATGGCCAATTTGAATCCATTATCGAATGTGGCCCATTGGGTGCGAGTATCAATGTTCGCTAAGGATGTATCGAACGACTCGCCGCTTTTGACTGCATCTCTTCCTTTGTAACCGGCCAACATCGCGGCGGTATCCGGAACTTCGGGAATCGCAACCCGATCCGGGTTATCTGTCGGCAAAAAGAACCCGACAGTACTGTTTTGGGGTTTTAGGTACGTTGCTGCAACCCGTCGAACATCTTCCGTCGTAACTTCAGCTAGTCGGTCCCGGTGTAAGAAAAACAGCCGCCAGTCGCCCATTGCGACCCAGTTACTCAGTTGTAACGCGATGTTCTGGGAGGAATTAAACCCAAGTTCAATGTTTTTCAAGAAAAACGCCCGTGCACGTTCGACTTCGGAATCGGTCACCAAGTCTTCGGTGGCAGTCCCGTAAATAACGTCTTGCATCGTTTCCCAGACCTCGTCGAGCGATCCATCTTTGCGAACTTGCGCGTACGTCAGCATGGGTCCGGATTCGCGGTATTGATACGCATACGACGCGACGGATACTGCTTTTTCCGACTCGACCAACGCCTCGTGTAATCGACCAGAGGTTACGTTATCAAGCACATGACTCAGAATATCCAGCGCCGCCAGGTCCTCATGTGCACCAGACGGTATGTGGTGAATGACCATGGCATATTGGACATCCCCTACACGACGCAGCGTGACGGAACGTTCCCCATCCTGAATCGGATCTCGGGTATAGGTGGGATAAATTTGATTTACCCCGGAACGATCCGGCGTTGGAATCACTCCAAATTTCTCAACAATTTTTTCGAGAGCAAACTTCGGCTCGAACTTTCCTGCCAAGACCAAGACCGCGTTATCCGGTTGATAATACTTGCGATAGAAGTCTTTCAAACGATCGATGGGCACACCTTCAACGTCACTACGTGCTCCAATCGTCGATTTACCGTAGTTGTGCCAGAGATAAGCCATGGACATGGTGCGCTGATACAGAATCCTAAACGGGTTGTTCTCGCCCGATTCCATCTCGTTACGTACCACGGTCATTTCGGACTCAAGATCTTCGGCTGAAATGAAGCTGTTGATCATTCGATCGGATTCGAGATCCAGCGCCCATTCGAGGTTTGCATCAGTCGCTGGCAAGGTTTCGAAATAATTCGTCCGATCCATTGACGTGGTTCCGTTAGGCGAGGCACCGCGTTCGGTCAGCTCCTGTGGGATGTTCGGGTGACGAGGTGTCCCTTTGAATACTAAGTGCTCGAGCAAATGGGCCATCCCGGTTTCACCGTACGCCTCGTGCCTCGAACCAACGAGGTAGGTCATATTGACGGTGATGGTGGGTTTGCTTGGATCCGGAAACAGGATCACCTGAAGACCATTATTCAAGCGATATTCGGTGATGCCTTCAACACTCGTAATCTCCGTGGGACCTTCGTTAGCGAACACCGTCAGACTCGCCAAGGCAGCTAGACGAACCGCAAACTTACTTACTTTGTTACACCATCTGCCGGACATTCATCCTCCTTGCGGATCTTCATCATTCAAACTGCCACCGTTAGGTGTGCCGAACCACGGTGTCGAACAGCTGGGGTGACGCTTTCTTTATATTTGGAGGCTGGAGTCGGAATCGAACCGGCGTACACGGAGTTGCAGTCCGCTGCATAACCACTCTGCCACCCAGCCTTTTAGCCGTTCACAGTACACTTGAAACAACCAGTGCACAGCACAAAGCAGCGGGCGATCTTATCATGCTCGTAATCATCAAGCTGAGTCGTCCTCCTCTACCACAACGGACGACGACTCTTGTTCATACAACCCATCTCGCAACGTCGGCCACGCCGCTTTTAAATACAAAAACATGGACCACAGGGTCATTAATGCCGCGATGTACAGCAGCAACATTCCGACGATCACCCAAGGAATCGACAGTGACGGCGGGTTAGCTATCAGCACGACAATGGCAACCATCTGCACCCCGGTCTTGATCCTCCCAAGCCAAGACACATCGACCAAGCCGCGACGATTCATCTCCGCCATCCATTCACGGAGTGCAGAAATGATTATTTCTCGACCCACGATGATAAGGCCCGGCAGCGTCATCACGAGATTCGAATGACTCTCAATCAACAACACCAATGCCGTCACCACAATGAGCTTATCGGCAACAGGATCTAGGAACGCTCCGAACGCTGTGCCTTGTCCTAGTTGCCGCGCTAGAAACCCGTCTAACCAATCGGTGAAGGCGGCACCCGCAAACAAAACCGCCGAGACCCACAACATGTCATCGGTCAACAAAATGTAGGTCAAAACGAACACTGGGATGAGCGCGATACGTACTAACGTCAACGAATTTGGTACTGTCACTGGGAACGAATCACGCGGCATGAAGTACTCCGTATATGTCGTCAGCGAGTTTCTGGCTTATCCCCGGAACTTTTGCGATTTCTTCTGAACTCGCTCCCTTAATCGTAGCAAGCGAACCAAAATATGCCATCAATTCACGTTTTCGCTTGGGTCCGATGCCAGCTATCCCGTCCAACGCGGATCGACGGCGGTTTTTTGCGCGGCGGCCACGGTGTCCGGTGATTGCAAAACGGTGGGCTTCGTCGCGAATATGTTGCAATAGATGCATCGAACCGCTGGTTGCCGGCACCGATAACTCGCCCTGTCCATAAAGTAGAATTTTCTCTAACCCAGCCTTGCGTGCTGGTCCTTTCGCGATACCGATCAGTCCGACATCATCCACTTGCAACTCACTTAATACGCCCGCAGCTTTTCCCAGCTGTCCCTCGCCGCCATCGATAACCAAAAGGTCTGGCAGGACCGCTTCGCCCTCCTTCAAACGGCGATATCGACGACGAAGAGCTTGCTCCATCGCGGCATAATCATCGCCCTCGGTCACACCCTCGATATTGAAACGTCGGTAATCGGATTTCAAAGGACCATTTGTATCGAAGACCACGCAAGATGCTACCGTCGCCTCACCGGACGTATGGCTGATATCGAAACACTCCAGGCGCTTCGGCATGTCCTCCAGTTCGAGAAGGTCTTGAAGATCCACAAAACGCGAAAAAACGTTGCGTCGTTCTGCCATATACGATGTCAGCGAAAGTGCCGCATTATCGCGGGCCATTTGAAGCCAACGAGCCCGCTGTGTCCGAACTTTTGATGAAATCGAAACTTTTCGACCCAACCGCTCCGCCAGAGCCCCCTCGACCAATTCTTCCTCATCCAATGGAATCGACGTTAAGACAAGTTTGGGGATCACTCGTCCTTCGCTCGCGAGGTAATATTGCGACACGAACGAACTCAAAAGCCCTTCCGGTGGAGTGTCGAGTTCATTTTTCGGGTACCACGTGCGTTGACCTATCAGGCGCCCACCTCGAATGAATAAACCTTGTACACATGTATACGAAGACTCCTGGGCAAGGGCGAAAACATCCACCTCCCCCGATTCGCCATGGACATATTGATTTTCTTGAATACGCCGCAGCTGCGCTATCTGATCGCGGTATCTTGCCGCTCGTTCAAATTCACGTGCCTTTGAGCTCGACTCCATCCGTTGTTTAAGCTCTTGAAGCACCGCTCTGCTACGACCGTCTAAAAACATCTGGGCGAGACTTACGTCCGCCGCGTAATCTTCTGGTTCCACAAATCCCACACATGGTGCACTGCATCTACCAATTTGGTGCTGAAGGCAGGGCCTCGATCGGTTTTTGTAGAAGCCGTCTTCACAAGATCGCAACTGGAATAGCCTTTGGAGGACGTGAATACTCTCGCGCACTGCGCCGGCACTTGGGTAAGGCCCGAAGTATTTACCTACTCGTTGCTTTGTCCCGCGATGCAAACTGAGCCGCGGGAACGGATGTTCCGTCAAGCATATGTATGGATACGATTTATCGTCCCTGAACAGGACGTTGTATACCGGCCGATCCGCTTTGATCAAACTTTGTTCGAGAAGCAGCGCTTCGGTTTCGCTAGCCGTCGCCGTGACCTGAATATCATGGACCTTGTTCATCAGAGCGATCGTCTTAGTGGCGAGACCAGAAGCACGGAAGTAACTCGTGACTCGACTCCGCAAATTGCGAGCTTTGCCTACATAAAGGACATTGCCCTCACTATCGAGCATGCGGTAAACGCCCGGACGACGCGTTAGCGATCGTAAGAACGTTTTAGAGTCAAAGTCTGATTGCTCCGCCATGCGCGGGACTATAAGCGCTAACCCCTAGCCAATGCATCGTCGGCTACGGGAATATCGTCGATGTAATCACGGACTTCCACAAATATCCTTTTCAACATCTCCGCCGTGATCCGTCCCGTATTCAAGTTGAGACGGCTAGGGTGGTAGCTCGCGAATAAGCGATAGTGGTCGGCGACATCCACCGCGGCGCCATGCTTGAATGGTTCTCGAACGTCGAGGAGTCGTGACACGCTCGCGAACGCGAGTGCACCGAGCACGACAATGCAGCGATTGGTCCTACTGGCCCGAGACCCTAATGTGTCGAGGTCATGTGCCAAGTACGGACGACAACGGGAGAGTTCGACACTTGTGGGTCGATTTTGCGGCGGTAAACAACGTACTGCATTGGTGATCCTACAACCGCGCAAACGAATCGATGCATCCGTTTGATCTGCAAAACCAGTCGCCGCGAGCACACTGAAAAGCAATCGTCCCGACGCATCACCCATAAAAGGACGCCCAGTGCGATTGGCGCCGTGAAGCCCGGGGGCCAGGCCTACAATGAGAACGCGCGAGCGCCGATTACCCCATGTCGCGACGGGAGCGCAATGGTATTCAGGCATCTCCGCACGGACGTTATCGAGGTGGGCAACCAATCGAGGGCATCGTTGGCAATTCGGCCGAAAAGGTTCTGATACGACTTGATCTAAGGTAAGGCGGTCGCTGACGTTCAGATCCATGTAAAAGAAAAACGTTTCAACTAAACGCTTGGATACCCGTTTGCGCCCGACCGAGAATCAGCGCGTGGACGTCATGGGTACCTTCGTACGTATTAACGGTCTCGAGATTCATCATGTGTCGAATGACGTGGAATTCATCGGATATGCCGTTACCTCCGTGCATATCCCGTGACATCCGCGCGATATCGAGCGCCTTCCCGCAATTATTTCGCTTCATCATCGAGATATCTTCAACTGGTAAACGATCCTCATCCATTAAACGACCGATCCGGATACACCCTTGCAGTCCCAACGCGATCTCGGTTTGCATATCGACCAGCTTTTTTTGGATCAGTTGGTTAGCAGCGAGGGGGCGTCCAAATTGTTTCCTTTCAAGCGTATAGGTTCGTGCAGCGTGCCAACAAAATTCAGCTGCACCCATTGATCCCCATGCAATTCCATAACGCGCTCGATTAAGGCAGCCGAACGGTCCGCCGAGTCCTTCGGCATCGGGGAGCAGGTTTTCTTCTGGTACAAGTACGTCTTCCAGAACAATCTGTCCCGTTACGGACGCTCGCAAACTCATCTTTCCTTGAATCTCGGGAGTACTGAAGCCATCCATTTCACGTTCGACGATAAATCCCCGGATCACACCGTCTAGTTTTGCCCATACCACCGCGATGTCGGAAATAGGTGAATTTGTAATCCACATTTTGGCGCCGTTGAGCAAGTAACCTCCATCAACTTTCTCGGCTTTGGTGACCATGCTTCCAGGATCGGAGCCGTGGTCGGGTTCGGTCAAACCAAAACACCCAACCCATTCGCCTGTCGCCAGCTTCGGTAGATACCGTTCACGTTGCGATTCGTCGCCATAAGCATGGATGGGATGCATCACCAGCGAAGATTGGACGCTCATGGCCGACCGATAACCTGAATCGACACGCTCGACCTCGCGAGCCATGATCCCGTACGACACGTAGCCGACGTCCGCACAACCGTACTTGGTGGGTAAGGTGGACCCCAGCATGCCAATTTCGCCCATTTCGTTCATGATCTCCCGATCAAAGTGTTCGTGGCGATTCGCCTCGAGGACACGGCTCATCAGGCGTTCCTGTGCGAACTGATGCGCGGTATCCCGAATCATTCGTTCGTCTTCGGTAAGCTGCTCTTCTAGGAGTAAGGGATCGTCCCAAACAAACGGGCTGGTCGGCATGATTGCGTCCGAAGTAGAAAGAGCCGAAGCGTATTCAACCCTTCGTGCAACCGCAACGGCCCGAATCAGGATGAATCAACGTCGCAAACTTATTTGTCGACCGCTCCGCTAACTGCGTCAGTTTTTCGCGACAATTTCCATTTTGTTCGCGAGGACATGTGCCGCCGACGCAGCCGCATCACTAAAGTCATCGTCGTCGGACGCATAGATGACGCTGCGAGACGCGTTAATGACGAGACCCGTTCCGTCAACACTTCTGCCCAGATCAAGCACCGCGTCTAGATCACCACCTTGGGTCCCTACCCCCGGAACGAGGAATGGCATGGAGGGCACCTCTTGTCGAACCTTGCCGATTAACTCAGGAAACGTGGCACCCAAAACTAGCATTAAATTACCGGTGTCTTTTTCGGCGGTAAGTCGCGCTACCCGCAAATAGACGGGGTCGTCGACCGGATATTCTTGCAACCATCCACCATCGGGATTGCTCGTGTGGCATAACACAATTACGCCCCGATCCTCGTAATCGGCAAAGGGGGCGATACTGTCCCAACCCAAGTATGGATTCACCGTGACGGCGTCAGCGCCATAGCGAACAAATGCCTCCTCTGCATAACGCTCGGCAGTGGATCCTACGTCTCCTCGTTTGGCGTCGAGAATGACCGGAATATGCGGATAGGTTTTATGGATGTAATCGATTACTTCTACGAGCGCATCCTCTAAACCCAGCGCAGCAAAGTGAGCGAATTGCGGCTTGAATGCGCAGACTGACGATTGCGTAGCGTCAACAATCTCAGAGCAGAATCGAACCAGCCCCCGCTCGTCACGACTCAAGGATTTAGGAAAACGATCTAACGTCGGGTCGAGGCCAACACACAGAAAGGAATTCGATTGCGTCCAAGCGTTCTGGAGTTGTTCTATAAACGCGGGTCGCACACCGCGGATTATGCCAAACCCCCAAATGGCCGTCACTTCATCGCGAAGAAGTAGTAATATATTTATTAGATTATTTGTTTAATACTTTGTTTTATATATATTTTTACTTGATAACTTAACGTTGAAGAATTAGCCACACACGCTTCAACATTTGGTTAGCACCCATTCCTTAATAACAATCATTACTTCGGGAGCTAACGTCTCATCGATCACCCCGTATTCTGACGGCAATCCGGTCGTCGCGTGTTGAAACAGATGATTCAGATCGGGAAACGTTTGAACCTCTATCTTTCCGTGATTCGCGTTGATTTTTTCTAGCACAGGAACGCTTTGATCCGGTGGAACTTGAAGATCCAACGTACCGTACACTGCAAGAAGTGGGACTTTAGACAATTCAAGATCGCCCCGCGGATCGTAATCCAAGAAGTAACGAAACCAATCCGTCACGATCGCATCGACCTGGACCTCGTCGTTGAGGTTTAGCAATTTTCGTTCGACCTCATCAAACTCTGCTAACTCGGACTGATAGATGTCTCTCGCAATCACGCGTCGTTCTTCCAAACTCGCGTTCATACGAGAAACTGCATAAAGCGATTCATTCATCGCCGCGATCTTCTTAACAAGGTCGTCCGCGATCGGGAATGGCTGACGTTCAATGATCATCCTCACTTGGCGTTGATGAATTTGTTCTCCCGAGACGGCTGGCCCCGCCATCAACACGCCGCAGGAGAAAGGAGCCTCTCGCCCCGCCAATATCGAGACCACGTTGCCGCCTTCACTGTGCCCGATCACGCCGATTCGATGAGCAATGACATCCGGTCTACTCCGTAAATACGTAATTGCAGCGAGGGCATCATCGGCAAAATCTGCGGTAGTGGCCGTGGAGATGTTCCCTGTCGATTGAGCAAAGCCACGATCGTCGTATCGAAGCACGCCGACGCCGTGGCGTGTCAGATAATCGGCCAACACCCAGAAGGGTTTGTGACCCACAATGGTCTCGTCCCTATCTTGAGCACCGGATCCAGTAACCAACACAACGACGGGGTAATCCCCCGATTTCGGTAACGTCAGCGTGCCAGCCAGGGTGACATCAGGAGCTCCGCCATCAAAGCTCACGTCTTCGATATCGTAAGGAAACGGTGGTTTCGGATTCTGTGCACGACCACGAGCTGAGTCTTTACCGACTCGCCCAAGATCAAGGACCAGATCCACCAATTGGGACCATCGCCCCCTAATCAATGAACCGTCACTATTCAAAGTTCCAACGTACCCGGCGTTGATAGAGTCTACGTTGAAGGACAATTGCTCACCATCGAAAGAAACGGAATCAGCGGGGATGCCATAGGCATTCTGGTCGGGACTGTCGAACCTCACCAAAAGTCCATCGTCTCCGTTTTCGACGTGGACAACGATACGAAGGTTCACCTGCGACAGTGTGCCTTCCCACACGCCGACAATCCGATCCACAACCACGGTGTCAATAAAGGCGGCTTCAGTTAATTCGTTGGCTGGCCCACAACCCAGCAGCAAAAGCGGGGTTAATACAAGGTGCCAGGCTCGTCGCCCTACGCGACCGCGTCCGCTCCTTGGACGCGAGGAAAAAATGGGCCTAGCGGATTGCCTCGAGCAAACTTTCATCTTGAAGGGCCGCACGAACTGTATCGACGATCGCCTGGGTCTGGGAATCCACTTCGAGATTGATCCGATCCCCTACTTCGAGTCGGTTAAAGGTTGTCCTAGCCAGGGTCTCCGGTATGAGGCTGACGACAATCGCCGCTGCCGAACGATCCACCTCGGCGATGGTTAGGCTGACCCCATTAAGGGCAACGAAGCCCTTAAGCAGGAGATAGGCCATCCACTCCCGCGGCACGACTACGGTGACTAACCGATGACCACCATCAGAAGCTATATCACTTACGACGGCTACTCCAGCAATATGGCCCGAAAGAATGTGGCCGCCGACTTCGTCGCCGACCCGGAACGAACGCTCAACATTAACGGTCGTGCCTGGCGCGAGCTCGCCCAAGTTCGACAGTTCGACAGTTTCCTTAATGAGATCGAAACCAACCAACGACCCATCGATTTCGGTCGTCGTTACGCACGCGCCATTCACCGCGATCGACGCACCAAGCTCGAGACCTGCAACAAGGCCACCAAGATCAACGGCGATACGCGTTATTCCGGCGCCGGTCTCGCTGGAGACAACATTGCACACGCCTTGAACAATACCGGTAAACACACCGAGCCCGTCTTGTGATTATGAGTGATTAACCTACGCGGGTTGGGCGCAACGAATCAACCTGCAAATTCAGCCTCTGCTTTTGCCAATTGGTCCCGTCGAATGCGATCTCGGTCAATGTACGTGATCCACTGATTGCAGATCCGTTCGACGGATTCATTCTTATCGGCTCGAGCGTGCCGACGGGCAGTCACAAAAGTGCTTCGTGCCTGCGTCAGTCGATCTCGATTAAATAAGCACATGCCCAAAACGATTTCTGCGTTGTATTCGCGATCAACCCCTTTTTCGAGCGCACTATCGGCGGCATCCGTACACTTTTTGTACTGATCCTTCTCCAAGTAGAGCTGCGACAACCTTGAGAAAATCTCACCGTCATCTGACAACTTGCCAGCGTCTTCCAGAACGGGAATGGCATCGTCAACATCTTGCGCAAGCTGGTATGCCTGTCCGAGGCTCTGCAAGTTCTTCGCCGTCGATTCAACCAACTCATCGTCAAATCCTTCCTGAATCCACTTCGCCGCTCGGAAAGGAACCTCTTCTTGCATCAAGAGGCCACCGTAATTGAGAACGTCACGTTCACGATCCAGAAATCCACCAGCGTGAGCGACCTCCATAGCCAAGACTTGCTCGCGCTCAAAGCCTTCTTGTCCGTATATCCCAGCTAATTGAACCCAATAGTCGCGTTTCGGATAGTCCCGAACCAGCACATGCAGAACGTCGAGCACGCGGTCCCATTTATCCTGTTCAAAATAGAGGAAACGAAGCAGCTGCCACCAGTTTTCCTTGATAGGCAACATGTCGCGCGCTTCGGCCATTGAGATCGCAAGCTCAATCTGCTCCGTCGCGCCTGGGTAGTCCTTCATGGCGTAATACACCTGTCCCATGAAGTACCTCGGATTTGGACCCGGGTCGTCACCAAATTCTTCTTTTTTCTGAAGCCAAATTTCCATCATATCGAGGGACCGCTGATGTTCTCCCTCAACAAAATAGAGCTGAGCTAGTGAATACATGGTTCCGTGCTCAAGCCCTTCGGTGATGTCGTCCCCTTGCTCCAGTACTTTTTCGTAATAGTGAATGGTCCCCGCGTTGTTCTCTTTCGACCACATGATGACCGCAAACATCGAATAGACCTGGCCCAATTCGTTGCCGTTATAGCGACGGCTGCGCTGCTCCATGTCGACCAGGACTTCCAACGCGGCGTCGTACTCTTTGAGGTCCATCAATTCCTGCACCTGGGCGAACTTCCGGTACGTCATTTCAGAGATGTTGGGAACGCGTCGCGCCTTTCTTCGTTTTCGCTCTTCAGCCGCAAACGCGACCGAGTCCATGGCTGAGAATGATTCAAAGCCCGTAACTTCGCGTACCGCTTGCCCGCCGAAGTCGAGCAAAAGAACCGCGACAAGAGAGGCCATTAGTTTTTTCACCCGCTTCTCCTAGGCGTCCGTCAACTCGAACGTAATTCGATTCCGAACACCGCCGACTTCAATGGGCTCACCATTGACGACCTTCGGTTTATATTTGAACTTGAGCGATGCATTCATTGCCGCACGATCGAAGATACCGGGCGGCTTCGAATCAAGGACCTTTGGATCGCGAACAGCACCGGTTTTGGTCACAGTGAACTCGAGCAACACATATCCCTCAATCCCTCGGGCCGCCGCCCGTCGAGGATACATTGGCGCGACCTTGACGATCGGCAAATATTCACCATCTGACGAAAATCCTCCCGCTCCTTGAAGATCGATATTCACGTCGACCTGCACCATGCCTATTTCAACACCCGCAGAGGTCGTCGCATCGAACGTCGGCTTCGGCATATTTGGCGGCGGTTCATCGGGTGGGGGCGGGGGCTTGGGCTTACGTTGTTTGACGATAAGCTCCTCGTCCTCTTGCAATCGAACAAAGTCGAGGATTTTTCCGCCTTTGGCCTCGTTCAACCCGCTTTCGTCCGTACTGATCACTGCCTGCATGACGTAAAGCAGGACGACGGTGACGATCGCTCCCACAAAAACACTGGCAGAGTATCGTTTAACCACGGCGGTACCCTCTATTAGTCCTCAGTTGAAATCGCAACTTCCGTCACGCCCGCACCTCGGGCGGCATCAAGCACACCCTTCAATCGTTCATACTTCGCCAAGCGATCCGCCTGAATGACGATCCCTCCTTTGGGATTTTCAGCATGTAAACGCTCGATGTGCGCACGTACCGTCTCCGGATCAACCTTATTTTTATCGATCCAGATATCCCCATTCGGACCGATGGCCACCAGAACGCTCACCAGCGGCTTAGCCGCATCGGTTAACGCGTCGGGTCGGAGCACATCAATGCCCGCTTGTTTAATGAAGGTCGCGGTCACGATAAAGAATATGAGCATGATGAACACCACATCCAACATCGGCGTCAAATTGATATCTGAATCATCCGAAGACCCTGAAAATCGATTCATCCGGCGCGCCATCAGCTAGAACCCTCGACGGCTTCCAGAGTCAAGTGGTCTTCTAGGAGTTCGGTTTCTCGATCAATCTTACGGCGAACAAACGTAGAACCCATGATGCCCGTGAGCGAGGCAATCATTCCACACATCGTGGGTATGGTCGCTTGTGATACGCCGGCAGCCATCGATCGGGCATTTCCACCTTGGCTCGCCATGGCATCAAACACCGAAATCATGCCCGTCACCGTGCCAAGCAACCCCAGCAGCGGACAGAGGGTTATACAGGTGAGAATAAGCGGCAAACTGCCGCGTATCAGCGCCCTCGTTTCGGAAATAACCGAAGTTCGAATTGCACGAGCGCTCCAAGAAGTGCGCTCAGCCCGACCGACCCATTGGCCGACCACGCCATCCACGATCGCTTCGTGCTCGAAGAAAAAATACCAGATACGCTCGAACAACAACGTCCACATCAAAAATGTCGTCGCCGCGATGTAATAAACGACGTTCCCGCCGAGTTCAAAGAACCCAACGATCGCGTAATAAATATCTCCCACGCGCGATTAGCCGAGCGTCTGCCCGGATTCCTCAGCGTGCTGCGCGATCAAGCCTTGTGCCTGCTCTTCCAGTACATGCGTTACGGATCGACTGCGTTGCGCCAGAATTGCATGCAACAGTGTCGTAGGTATCGCGACACACAGGCCCAACACCGTCGTCATCAACGCAATCGAAATACCACTCGCCATAATTTTCGGATCACCCGTACCGAAGAGCGTGATGGCCTGGAACGTTTGAATCATCCCAATAACCGTGCCGAGCAGACCCATGAGAGGGGCAACCACCGAAATCACCTGGATAATGTTGATGAATTTGGTTATCGACGGTGTTTCCTGCAGGATTGCCTCGCCAAGTTTGAGATCGAGTGTTTCGACATCGACCCCGCGATTATCTTCGTGGACTTTGAGGACCCTTCCGAGCGGATTATCGTCTGTCGGTGAATCGGCATTGTCACGTTGTTGGTTCACCTTGCGTCCTACCAACGAAAGATCGACGAGACGCCATAGTGCAAGTAACACACCGATGATCCCGACCCAGATGATGATCGCTCCCATGATGCCACCCTGACCATTCACAAAGCCCTTGCCAATGGATCCGACTTGCTCACCCAACGTCGCTTTCTCGACCTCAAGGCTCAATAACGACCCTCTGGTCGGATCGACGGCCAGTGGAACCATTTCTCCACGATCCGCGCTAAAAAGGCCTTCGGCCGTGCTCTGAAACTCACTCGAAGGTTGACGGGCCAATTCCACGAGAGCGCCAACATCAATGTCGTAATTTAAGTAGCCGTCCTCACCAACAATATTAAACGCACCAACGCGCACGACTTGCCGTTGTTCTTTAATACCATCAAGCCGGTTGACGGTGGTGGTGAAACGGGAAACTTCACCCGTTCGGTTCATCTCTTGTTGCAGCGCTTCCCACAATTCCGACATCTCTTCAATGGAAGCCAACTGCGTCGCACTACCCATCTTGACGGCTAGTTCACCCAACGGTTCACCGCGACCTGGGTATTCAGCACTGACGATCGAACCCTCGAAGACACCGCGCGTGTCGCCCGCAACTTGTTGCAGAACGCCAAATAGTTCGCGCAGGGATCCAAGACGCTTGTCGAGTTGCTCCGTCATATTCCCGATACGAATTTCGTTCTCTTCAAATTGGGTTTCGAGCCGTTCACTGCGAAGCTCTTCTCGCCGCTTTTCAGCGTTGGCGTCGTCCAGCATCCCCTGCTGGTTTGTCTTCTGGGCGAGGAAATCCCTCTCCCGCTGCACGTGCTCGCGACTTTCAACGACACGTCGTTCCTCCACGTTTTTTAGGAGGTCGCCCAGCGTATCCGCAGGCACAACGTCAAGCCCCACTTGTATGACAGCACTTTCCTCGGTCGCTGCTTCTTCCGACTGGACACTAATCGCAACAAGCCCTGCGAGTGCGATGAACATGCCGTGTTTTATTCGAGTTCGTACATTCATGCTCAAGACTCCGGTGCAATAACGGGCACAGCGAACAAGCCGGCCGTGAGTTGTTTACGAGCCATTTTGATACCCCGGCTCACAGAGGTCGCATAGTCGGACTCGTCAATCTCTTCATACCGTTTGGATTGTCTATTCCACCAGCCAGTAATTTCCCGATCTTTAGACTGCCAAACAAGCGCCACGCGTCCGACTTTCAATAAGTCAACGATGATGTCTGAGCCGTTGAGTGTGATCGTGTCGCTGTATGCTTCAAGCGTCCGACCGTATTCGTTCTCAATCTGGTACGCGCCAAGGACCTGACTGAATTTCTCGGATACCGCCACGTCCGCGCGATCCATAATCGTCCGTAATCGCTCGATACGCTCTCGACGTTCGTCAATACGGAAAGGGATGTCCAAGCCCACAAACTGATCAATTCCCTCGATCATGCGCAACATGAGCGGCATCACCTGTCGTTCGACTTCAGTGACTCGATCAATCGAGGCCGCCAATTCCCTCATCTCTCGTTCTTGCACTGCAATCTGTCGCTCAAGCTGACGGTTGTATACCTGCAGACCCTCAATTTCTTTTAGCACCACCTTGTAATCCGCATAGAGCTCTCGGGTTTGTTCGGTGGTGGCATCAATTTTGACTTGAGATATTTTGGCCTGCGCATTAATTTGCTCGGCCACTTTGAAGATGTCGTTGATAACCGTCGCGCCGGGGCTCACCGTCATCACGGTAAGCGAGAGTCCGACCAACAACATCGACAATCTTGATACTTGGACGTTTTTCATTCGACTTCCTACAGGAAACAAAAAGTTCAACCCCAAACAACGTAAGCTTTCACCAAGCCTACGCTGTCCGAAAAACATACGCCGCGATTAGCGTTCCGCGAGAAATGATTCAACAAGCCAGTGCTTGTGGCCCAGCTTATTGATCTTCAGGACCTTCCACGCCCCCATCCACGGACCGTGAAGGATCAACAAAGCAGATAAGGATGTCAACACACGAAACCACTCGATTTTGCGTGTAGATACATGGCATCACGACCGTATCAAAACGGCTGTAATGGCGATGCGCATTCCAACAAAATCCGTCGCTCCTCGACAACGTTTAGCCGCGGGTAACCCGCTTTACCTTCTTTTCGAAATTGGCGTCGCCCCGGGATCGCTTTCGTGATTCGTCCCACTCGAGCTTGGTGCGACAGATTCTCTGTTTTCGATGGCTTCCGGAAACCGGCAAATTCTTGCAAATCACTCGATCCAGTTCCAAGGTTGCAGCGTCCTTTCGGCTCTCAGAGCCAGCCACAACGCACAAGCTCACTAGGCAACACAATGCACCCAGCGCGCCAACATTCATCCCACGTGTTCCTCGAAAAACGTCAAGGTACGTTCGCGCGCAAGCTCTGCGGACGTCGCGTCATAACTGGCTCGGTGATCGCAGTTGAATCCGTGATCGGCCGCGTAAACATTGACGTCAACATCCGGCAACGCTTTATTGATCTTCTCGACGTCGGTCATGGAAATGTGCGCATCGAGCTCGCCAAAATGCATGATGACGGGGCACTGGGCAACTTGCTCTAATTCGCCCACTATTCCTCCGCCGTAGTACGCCGACGCACACGTAATACCCGTCAAACCACATGCAGAAAGCCAAGTTAAAAGCCCACCGTAACAATACCCAACAACCCCAACATTCCCGTATTTACCGGCTTCTTCAATGGTCGCCTGTAAATCTTTTAGTGTGTCAGCGCGTTCCGTTCCCTGAAACGCCAGCGCAACCCCCCGACCCATGTCAGCTTCTTCATAACCCAGCTCGACGTCCCGTTCGGCACGATCAAATATTTGTGGCGCAATCGCCGCATAGCCTGCTCTTGCAAAGCCGTCCGTAACGTCACGGATATGATCGTTGACCCCAAAAATTTCCTGGATCACAACCACCCCGCCACGGGGTGCACCTTCTGGCAAGGCTTCATATGCCCCAAACGAAAAGCCGTCGACGGCCCGTAGTTGTCTCTGCGTACCCATTATTCCTCCTAACCCCAATCTCGCCGCGAGAGTCTAACCCACAAAGTGAACAACAACCTGGCCGAAAGAAAGACGTTCGCGCGACAAATACTTAACAACGTCACATGTCTGTAACAAAGCCCCATCACAATAGGCTTTGTCGCCTGCTTGGCCGTGTGCGCGCGAATAGCCGAAGGTGCTATGTGATGAAAACCCTTTTTTTGTATTCGCTCTCCTGTTTACTCATCGCCTTCCAAGCTAGTGCGGATCAACGCGTCAATTGGACCAATAGCGGCTTCCAGATCACGTCACCGGGAGGCGCTTTTTCTTTCAAATTGGGCGGGCGGATGATGTGGGACGTCGATAGTTTTGACGGCGTCCTCAATCGTTCGAACGATGGTTCTCGTCGTCTCCGCAACGATCTTCGGCGTTCACGACTCGAACTTGGCGGTACCGCGTACGACGATTGGAAATTCACGTTCGACGTCAATATCAAAGCTAAGGCGGGCGCAAGCAACACCCATCTCCACGCCGTTGGTGTTGGTTATACCGGACTCCACGCATTTGACATTTTTGTCGGCAGAACCAAAGAACCTTTCGGTCTTGAGGAATTGACGAGTTCGAAATCGATTTCCAGTATCGAACGAAATTACTTTACTGAGGCAACAGATACCGACAGCCAGCCGCAGTTTGGAATCCGTCTAGATAGCAATGGTAGCGGTCTTGGTTGGAGTGTCGGTTTGTTTAATCCGGCCGGTGGCCCCAAGAAAAGCGATGGTAATAACCGGATCGCATTTACTGGACGCTTATTTGGAGCCCCAATAGACACGGGCTCGAAGACGCTGCATTTAGGGATTGCCTTCACCGACCGAAATATCGATCGGGCAATCAAACAAAAAGGATTCGCTCTCGACGTTGCTGAGTCTGGCGGAAAACTCGATTCATCCTGGCTCACGATCGACAGCGATCGGCAATGGGGTGTCGAGGGGCTTTACATTGCTGGCCCGTTCAGTCTGCAATCGGAGGTATTTGTTAAGAAGGTCGGCGGGGCCAACGGCGGTCCCGACGGCGATGTACACCACTATTACTCTCAAGCCACGTACTCGTTAACCGGGGAGCGTCGCGGATACAACGCGAAATCCGGTATTGCGGATATGATCAGGCCCTCGGCCGACGGATGGGCCATGGAATTAGTCGGTAAGTTAGACCACATTGAGTGGGACATCGAAGGATTACCGACCCAGGCGGTATCGGGCTACCTCGCCGGACTCAATCTCTATCCCAACAAAAACGTGAAACTGATGCTCAATGTTATCCGTGTAACGAGTGAGGGTATCGCGACAGCCGACGAAGATGACGCAGGCACCGTGATCTCAACCCGTTTGCAATTGGCCTTCTAGAAAACGATAAATACCCCGTGGTTAAGTTTTTAGTAACGGTCGCCTCTGACTGACTGTTTAATAGCGTCTTGTATGCACGGTTCTACATGAGCACAAAGAATATATTGGTGGTTGAGGACGATGCTGACATCAGCAGTCTTTTGCGTTTCTCACTTGAAAACACAGGGTTTTCCGTCTTCGAATCCCCAAGTGCTGAGGCGGCCATGAAAATCCTGACTGAACAACAAACGGACCTAGTCATCATTGACTGGATGCTGCCGGGAACGGACGGTTTAAGCCTTACGAGAACTTTGAGGAATCGCGCAGACACTGAAAAGATGCCCATCATCATGTTGACCGCGAGGAGCGAGGAGGCTGACGCGATTCAAGGGTTCGATTCAGGAGTCGATGACTATGTAACGAAACCGTTTTCTCCTCGCGAACTAATCGCGCGGGTAAACGCCCTCCTACGCCGCACTGATGCTGGACCGGGATCGCTGATAGAAAGTAACGGAATGTCGTTGAATACCCACAATCACACGCTTCAAATAAACGGCGAGAATCTCTACCTTAAGCCGAGGGAGTACGGACTACTTCAATATCTAATGAAGAACCCAAATCGCATTCTCAGTCGCAATCAGATGCTGGACGGAGCTTGGGGGCGGTCGGTGTACGTGGAAGAACGAACTGTCGATGTATACATCGTCAGACTCCGGAAAAAGTTGGAGCTCTCAGGCAAGTCGGGAGCGATCAAGACGATCCACGGGGTTGGCTACGTCTATCAAACGAATTCCGAAAAATGAAAGGTGCGCGCTCGACTATTGCCTTCAATATTCTCTTCGTTCTTCTAGTCATGGCCACGGTGGTCTCGTTTGTCCTGGGGGACTTATTGATCGGCTTGATCGTCAGTCTCTCCGCAATAATCGCTTTCCTCCTCTTTCAGCTATTTCAATTTTATCTTTGGACGCGAAATCCCCTAATGCATCCCCGAATGGTGAGCGGGCTGTTCCAGGTCTCTGCTAGCCGATTGTTTCTGAGTTCTCATAACGCACGAAAGCGATCGAGAAGAATAATTCATGCGGCAAAAGGCCTAAAGCGCCGACTCAAAGAACTTCCTGAAGCGTGGATCGTTACCACAATCGACGGGCAGATCGTCGACGCCAACGATGCTGCCAAGGATGTTCTAGACCTACCGATTAAGGCGGTCGGGATCAATCTCGTCGAGCACTGGCAGGATCCACGAGTTGAGGCAATCATTCGGAGTCCGATGACGGGGGAAGTTCTTGAGGTTAGTTCCCCGAAGGACCATCGCAGTCAGCTTGAAGTTCGTCAGCATGTATTGGACATTAACAACCGAATTATCCTTGTCCGAGACGTTACACCTCTTAATCGGCTCCTCACGACTCGTCAGGACTTTCTCGCGAACATCTCGCACGAGTTGCGTTCTCCCCTTACTGTAATCGTTGGTTATCTGGAGGCTTTGCAAGATTCCGCAACGAACCAAGACACGGAGGAAATCGTCACTCGGCTATTTTCTCCGGTGCAAAGAATGAGGGATCTTGTGGAAGATTTGTTGACTTTGACTCGTCTCGAATCATCTCCCCGACCCTCAATATATGATTTGAACGACGTCAATGTCGCAAAAATCATCGACACGATTTCAAGCGAAATAAAGGAACTGAAGGACTTCAACCACGTTCTAGAAATGTCGATAGACCCAGCGACGAGAGCTTTAGGGATTCCCGAAGAAATTTACAGTGCGATAAATAATTTGATCACCAACGCGGTTCGTTACACACCCGCACGCGGCAGGATAACGATAAGGTGGCTAAAGCATGGCGATGCATGCCTGTTTGAAGTCGCTGATACGGGTCCTGGGATAGCCGCCGAGCACTTGCAACACTTAACTGAAAGGTTTTATCGAGTCGATTCGCCAAGAATCGCAAAAAGTGGGGGTACTGGATTAGGTCTAGCCATCGTTAAACACATCTTGTTGCGGCATGAGTCAGCATTGGAAATCAATAGTGTCTTGGGAGAGGGGAGCACTTTTGGGTTTGCGTTAAGGAGGTCACAATCTGCGATCTGACAACCACGGTCCCCACCGATATGCACGATCTAGTCAACACGGCCTATCCAAACATTCCCCTAAACGTATAGAAAAACAATACCGACAGTGAAGCTCCCGCCGGGAGCGTAATAATCCACGACAATACGATTTTTCCGACGACCCTCACGTCGATCGCGCCAATTCCTCGAGCCAACCCAACTCCCAGGACTGCACCAACTAGCGTATGGGTCGTTGAGATCGGCAGACTCGCACCCGAAGCGATAACAACGGTTGTTGCCGCCGCGAGTTCAGCGGCGAATCCCCGGCTTGGCGTTAACTCCGTAATATTGCGGCCGACCGTTTCTATGACGCGGTATCCGAGCATAACTAAGCCGAGCACTATGCCACTTGCGCCTACCAGTAAAACCCAGCCAGGCAAGGCCGATTGCGCCATAACTTGGCCACCGGATTGGACGATATTGACGACTGCAGCCAACGGCCCCACAGCGTTCGCTACGTCATTGGATCCATGGGCAAAGGCCATAGAACAAGCTGTAAACACCATCAGCACAGCAAATACCCTCTCGAGATCCGAGTGCTTCCCCCGTCTGCTACCGTCGGTTGTTTCCGTAATTCGACTAAGAAGGAATCGACCAACCGCTGCTAGGGCCGCCCCGAAGACCGCTGCCAATACGACGCTTTCTGGCGTCGACAATTGGATCCCCACATGCTTTAACCCCTTCAATAGGGTCACCATGCAGATCACAAAACCGACTATAAAGATGTATCCCGGGACAAATTTCTTAGCACGCTGAAATTGATCAGGCCAATCGAGAATGAGTGATTGGACACTTTTGAAAATCCCAAAAGAAATCGTACCCGCCAATACAGGCGATACAACCCAACTTGATACGATCGAACCGACTTTTCCCCAGCTGACAGAATCACTGCCGATACATACCGCCGAAAATCCAACAATCGCTCCTATAATGGAGTGGGTCGTCGATACGGGCCAACCGAAAAACGAAGCGATAAGCAACCAAATACCCGCTGCCAACAATGACGAAAGCATTCCATAGACAAGATAGTGTGGCGTGTCAGCGAGTAAACTCGGATCAATAATCCCCTTTCGAATGGTTTCGGTAACTTCGCCGCCCGCTAGATAAGCACCGGCAAATTCAAATACACAAGCGACCAGGATGGCTCCCGTAAGGGTAAGAGCTTTGGCTCCAACAGAGGTTCCCATCGCGTTGGCAACGTCGTTGGATCCGATACCCCAAGCCATGAAGAAACCCAGTACACATCCAACGATCAGGAGTGTGCTGCCAAATTCGGCAATGATCTCCAAGCTAACGCAACTCCTTATTCTTACTTTGCGACGAGCATGAGTAACCGATGGCCCACTTGCTGAGCCCTATCGGCGAGTTCTCCGATCTCTTTCACCACTTCATAAAGAAAGACAACTTCAATCGGGGTGATATCGTTTTCAACGGCAAAGAGTTCTGCTCTGACCGCAATTTCTGCCTCGTCAGTCTCATGTTCCAACGCGTCAAGTCGCTGCACCAATACCCCGAGCGTTTTCGCAATTTCACCTCGGAATGCCGCTCTGAATAGGTCGTCTAGTCTTTCGACTGATTCTGAAGCTTGTCGTGCGGTATTGACGGCCTTGGTTACAAAATCCGTGAAGCTCACGCGAATCCCTTCCGGAACCTGCATCTTTCGTCCCGTCATGAGTCCGGAGATATCCTTCACCGTGTTAGGCAATCGATCGACAAGCCGAATAAGGTCCAGTAGGTCAGCCCTCGGTACTGGAAGAAAAAGGCTTTTCGGTAAGTGCCCGCGAATTTCTCGTTTCAGATCATCAGCTTCGTGCTCCAATTCGACGATCCTTTCTCGCGATTTGATCGCGCCTTGCCAATCGTTCTTATTCAATGCAGCAATAAATACACCAAGTTCATCCGTGCAATTTCCTGCGATCATCGCGTGTTCGAGCATCGGCTTTACCGGCGACTGCGCCAGTAAGTCGAGAAAAGAACCCCTAGACATAATTTTTCCGCCTAAATGAATACACCCGATCAATAATCGCTGATCCGCCCTTCCTCGACCATCCCGATACCAAGGACAGCTCTGCCCAGAACCCAGCAATATCGAGATCCGATGAGAATGGAACGGCTCACCGTATGTGACCAAGGTCGGAGCTGAACGCACGTTCGGCCACAACTCTTTGATGCAATTCCACGAACGAACTTTGCCACGGTTTTATTACAAAATTATGACTTCGTGAGATGCATCGAAAATTCAAATGAAAGCCGAAAGTCGACTTTTGAGCCGGCATCAGTTACGTGATCGATACAACGTTCCGCTTATCTGTAGAACTACTAGCGCTTATGCAGGCCGGCCTGTGTTAGGTGCATACCACCATCCATGATGATGGTCTCACCTGTCACCACGTCGGCCCCACCAACGAAATACAAGATACCTTCGGCGATCATGTCAGGCGTCGATGCAACTCTCAGCGGCGACGTAGCTTCGATGTTCGACTTAGCTGCCTGATACGCATCGCTGCCCATCCCCTGTTCCAGCCAATCGCCTTGGATAAAGCCAGGGCAAATACAGTTGACACGTATTTCCGGACCCAGCGCTCGAGCCAGCGACAACGTCATGGTGATAAGCGCTCCTTTTGAAGCTGCGTAGGCGATCGAACTCCCGACTCCCATCACGCCAGCAATGGAAGAAACGTTCACGACACTTCCCCGACCGCTGGTCCGCATGGATTCTGCTACCGCCCGGGTCATCTGGTAGGCACCTACCGTATTGACCGCGTAGATATCCAGAAAATCCTGCTTGTTAAGACCTTCCAGATTTGTATGGGCATTGAATTTGGTCGTCCCAGCATTATTGATGAGCGCGTCGATCCTCCCCCATTTATCGAGCGCTACCTTGGCTAGTACACGACACTGTTGGTCGTCCGACACGTCGGCTTTTTGAACGAGCGTCTCAACACCGTATTCCTCGCAAGCTGCTTGCGTTGTCCTGGCACCTTCTTCGTTATGTGCATAATTGATCGCAACATGACAGCCTTTCTCAGCGAGTTGTCGTGCACAAGCCGCCCCTACACCTGAGGACGAGCCTGTCACGATCGCCACTCCGTCTTGTAAATCCACGAAACTACCCCTCTATCAGATTCAGAAATCCCCACTGACTATAGCTCGACTCACCGTATAACCCCTTTTCTAATTCAAATGAAATTATGGACAACTGGGGCTCCGCATCGGCCGAATCGGCCGTGCTACGATCAACTGGTCCAATCGATATCGTGCGCGGAGAAACATGAAAAACCTCTGGTTTCATTTGATGCCGTACAAAGACTTACCCGATGACTTTAGGGATACGCACCCGTCCGTCTGGGTTGACATTAACTCGAAGTTGCTCGATGCCGAGAGGGTTCATCAACACTACAACGAGTACCTCGACGAACTCGAATATGCAGGCCAATTAGGTTTCGATGGGATCTGTTGTAACGAACACCATCAAAACGGCTACGGCCTGATGCCTTCGCCCAACCTGATCGCCTCGACACTCACTCGACGCACCACGGAACCCGCGATTTGCGTTATGGGCAATTCGCTCGCGCTGTATAACCCACCTACTCGCGTCGCCGAGGAATTTGCAATGCTCGACTGTATGTCGGGCGGCCGATTAATCGCGGGTTTTCCGGTCGGGACGCCAATGGATACGATCTTCGCGTATGCACAGAACCCGTCCAAATTGCGCGAGCGCTATTACGAGGCCCACGACATCGTGATGAGGGCTTGGCAGGAAGAAGAAACCTTTTCTTTTGACGGTCGGTTTAACCAACTCCGCTATGTGAACGTGTGGCCGCGACCCGTACAAAAGCCACATCCACCCGTGTGGATACCGGGAGGCGGGTCAGTTGAAACCTGGCGTTGGTGTGCAGAAATGGATTACGTCTACTGCTATCTCTCGTATTTTGGTTACAAGGCTGGCGAAGCCACCATGAAAGGTTTTTGGGACGAAATGGACAAGCTCGGTAAAGACCGAAACCCATACCGTGCGGGATTTCTACAATTTGTAGCAGTTGGAGAAACCGAAAAAGAAGCGCTTGAACTCTACAAAGAGTCGGCCGAGTACTTTTATGGTCGATGCCTCCACGTCAATCCCAAGTGGGCGTCTCCGGCAGGGTACCAGTCCGAAGCGACCATTCGTGCCAAAGTTCAATCGCAGGTGGCGCTTGCCGCGCAAAAATCCGCGGGACCCGCCGGAGCCGCACGCGAGTGGAAAGATATCCTTGATCTCGGCTATGTCATCGCTGGCGATCCGGACCAAGTCGCAGAAAGAATCCGTGAAGTCTGTACCAATTTGAACGTTGGCCATCTGATGTTGCTTTGCCAATTCGGCAACATGTCGACCGACTTAGCTAAATACAATACCAAGCTCTATGCCGAACGGGTGATGCCACAGATCTCAGACCTGTTCGACGATCAATGGAATGACGCGTGGTGGCCGCAGCCGCTCAGCGAGCGTTCTTTGCCTGCTGAGGTCGCTTAATGCCGAAGACCCGATCGTTAACGATACGAGACCGCGAAGTTCGCGTCTTGGAGGACGGCATAAGCGACGTTCCCGTCGTATTCCTTGCAGGGATCGGCGGCATCCCCACGTGGACCCCGTTCCTGGAGGCGCTGGCAACAAACCGTCGGGTGATCGTGCCTTCGCTACCTGGTTTCCCTGGAGCCACCGAATTTAGACACCTCGATTCCCTTTACGATTGGGTTGTCCATACGCTCGAAACTCTCGAATTACTGGGTGAACCAACGTTCGATCTTATCGGCAGTTCCGTTGGCGGTGCGCTCGCAAGCGAAATCGCGAGCCTCGTTGAAACCCAAGTCCGACGCCTCGTTCTCATTGCACCATTTGGCGTCTTCCTGGAGGACGATCCGGCCGCTGATATTTGGGCACAGATACCCGGTCCTAAAAGTATTCCTAATCTTGTCTGCAGCCACCCCGAGCGGTGGGATGCCCTTTGGGAGATGCCGGCAGACGGCGATGAAATCGAATGGTCCATATTACAAACACGGTCAATGGAAGCAGCAGCACGCTTTCTTTTTCCTTTCGGCAAAACGGGCGTTACGTCGCGTCTCCATCGGATCGGTAACGCAACCTTGTTGATCCGAGGAGCGGAGGATCGGGTCCTTCCCGCCGCCTCCAACGCCGTTTTCGCCGATGGTATCAAAGGCTCGGTGCGCACCATCGAGATTGAGGATGCGGGGCACCTACCCGAAATCGACAATCCCGAGGCCCTGGTTCGAGAAATTAACGCGTTCCTTCTCGATCAAGAGAATTGATGGCCTCTATCAAAGCCATCCTTTGGGACTTTGGGGGTGTTCTTACGACCAGCCCTTTTGAAGCGTTCAACCGATTCGAAGCCGCCCATGACCTCCCGAAGGACTTCATTCGGCGGATCAACTCGACCAACCCAACAACCAATGCCTGGGCGCAATTCGAGTCAAACACCATCACGACCGAACAATTCGATCAACTTTTTGAACAGGAAAGTGAGTCGTTAGGGCATCCTGTCCGGGGCATGCGGGTGCTTGAGCTACTCTCCGGCGAATTGCGTCCTCGCATGGTCAGCGCATTAAGAAAGTGCAAGGAGCATTTCAAAGTCGGCTGCATTACCAACAACATGAAGTCGGGCGAAGGCCCCAGCATGGCAAGGGACGAAGCCAAAGCTGCCGCATCCCAATCGGTCATGACGTTATTTGACGTCATCGTCGAGTCCAGCGTTGAAGGGGTGCGAAAGCCCGATCCTCGCATTTACGAAATCGCCTGTGGCCGGATGGACATCGCTCCTGACACGTGTGTTTTTCTCGACGATCTCGGTATTAATCTCAAACCGGCTAAAGCGCTCGGTATGACCACCATCAAGGTCATCGAAGAAGACCAGGCCATTAAAGATTTAACGAAAGCGACCGGAATTCTCTTTTAGTCGGAGTCCAACATCGCTACTACGTCGGCGTATTCGGGAATCGAACTCGCAGCGCCTTGTTGGGTCACAGCTAACGCACCCGCGGCAGAGCCCAGTTTCAACGCTTTCGAGTAATCCGCACCCGACAAGAGACCGGCCATTAAATAACCAACAAACGCGTCGCCCGCAGCAGTTTCGTCCACGGCTTTAACTCTATGGGCAGCAAGCTTTTCGCGATGACCCCCGATCCCATGGAGTAGGCCGTCTCGCCCGAGTGTCAATACGACGTGGGCTGTTGGATAACGACCGCATAACGCATCAAGGGCAACATCGGGATCAGTTTCTTGCGCCAACGCCGCGGCTTCGACTTCATTGACGATCAACAACCCGACGGCGTCGAGGCAATAGTTCTTTTCACGGCCATCAACAGGCGCCACATTGAACGCGACGTTGGCATCGCGATCGCCCGCCTCCTGAAGCAAGGCCTCGATGTCATTAATCTCGTTTTGCAGTAACAACCAGTCACCGGGTTGTAGCAACGTCAAAGCAACGTCCCGATCAAGCGCTCGAATCGATCGGTTTGCTCCTCCACTAATGACAATGGAATTTTGCCCGGCTGAATCGACTTGGATCACGGCATGCCCTGAACGTATCTCGACCTGTCGAACATTGCCAACGTCCACCCCGGCATCAGCCAATAGTTCCCTAAGCCAAGTTCCATCCTCGCCGACGCAACCGATATGGTGAACATCTACCCCCGCCTTCGAGGCTGCCAGAGATTGATTTAGACCTTTGCCCCCAGGGAATACAGCATGGTTCTGACTAGCAACGGTTTCACCCACCGTCGCGATTGTGTTCACGGAATACACGTTGTCGACACAAAGTGAACCCAGATTGATCAACTTAGGCACGAGGGGTTCCGCCTTTTACCTATTCGCTATCACGAGTACTTAGGGTTTCCACGTTAGAACTGAAAACGCAGACCTAACCGCCTTCGATTCGGTGCATGAAAAACACTTCGCTCGATGGCTCGATCGTTTCCAACCACGCGTCCTGGTATATCTGTCCGTTAATCGCGACCGCCGTTTTCGCCAACACATCCTCAATCCCAGGCCAGCGCTTTTCTAACTCGCGCACCAACGAACGGTAACTATCACAATCCACTTCGGTCTCGCGCACGCCCTCGGTGTTCTGCATGAGGTGATCAGGAAACACGACCTTGATCATGGACAGGCGACCTAGAAGGGGCCGAAAGTCATCGGCCCCTTCCACACGTATCAACCTTCGTGCGAATCGATCGCCGCAAGTAACCTCGGAGGCGAGAAAGGCAGTTCCGACACGCGAAATCCCAATGCGTCTCGGACCGCATTTGACGTTGCCGCCAAGGGTGCGGTGATCGGAGTTTCACCTACACCGCGAACACCATATGGATGAGTCGGGTTAGGCACCTCCACGATTTGCGTATCGATCATGGGCAGGTCAGATGCTACCGGAACGCGATAATCAAGAAAGCCAGCGTTTTCCATGACGCCGTTGTCGTCGTAGATGTACTCCTCGTTGAGTGCCCAACCTAGACCCTGGGCGGCGCCACCCTGCATCTGTCCTTCGACATACGACGGGTGTATTGCTCGGCCAGCATCCTGAATTGCGGTATAGGCTTTCACATCGACCTTACCAGTCTCGCGATCCACCGCCACATCCGTAAAATTAACCGAAAATCCCGCGCCCGCTCCCTGCGCATTAACGCTCGCGCGCCCAAGTATCGGTCCCCCGGTACGACCCCAAGCCTTAGCAATATCTGCAAGCGACAGGGGGTCGACGTCCGCATTAACGCCCGGCTTTGGTACCGCCTGTCCGTCGTCCCAGTCGACCTGGTCGGCGTCAATATCCCACGTCATCGCAGCACGTTCTTTACATTGGGCGATGATGTCTTCACAAGCTTGGACGACGGCCATCCCGGTCGCGAACGTCGTCCTGCTACCACCCGTCATATTGCAGTAACCCGTGCTCTCTGTGTCTGCCACATGGGCTGTAATCCTGTCGTAGGGGATACCTAACGTCTCGGCCGCCATCAGGCACATCGACGCGCGCGAACCACCAATATCGGGACTACCCTCATTAATAGTGACCGTTCCGTCTTCGCGGATCAGCACTTCCGCACTTGATTGCATTCCAATGTTGAACCAAAAACCGCTCGCCACGCCACGGCCACAGCCCTCAGGAACAGGTGCTTTATAGTTCGGATGTTCTTTGGCTGCCTCTAGACATGCCTTCAATCCGATCGCAGGAAACTGAGGACCATAAGGGGCCTGCGTTCCTTCGTCGGCAGCATTCTTTAACCGCAAATCGATTGGATCGATGCCAAGTTCCCTAGCCAGATCATCGACCGCGCATTCCATTGCGTGCATGGCCTGAGGGGCGCCTGGGGCTCGGTACGCGGCGACCCTGGGTTTGTTCACCAATACGTCAAGACCTTCGATACTGAAGTTCTCGAGGTCGTAGGGGGCCAACACCGACATACAGCCTGGGCCCACCGGAGCTCCAGCAAACGCTCCGGCCTCATAGGCAAGCCAGGCCGTCGCTGCCGTGATGGTGCCATCTTTCTTGGCACCAACTTTGGCCTTACACCACGTCGCTGAGGTCGGGCCCGTGGCACGAAAAACCTCTTCCCGGTTCATGACCATTCGAACTGGACGGTTAGAAAGTTCAGACAACTTCACCGCCAGCGGCTCCAGGTAAACGGTTAACTTGCCGCCAAAACCACCTCCGATTTCAGAAGCAATGACTTTCACCTTGCTAATGCTTGTACCTAGTATCGCTGCCGTTTGGGTTCGAACATCGAAATGTCCTTGGGTAGAACACCAAACCGTAATTTTACCCTCTTCGTTAATAGTCGCCGTACAAGCGTGTGGCTCGATATAGCCTTGGTGTGCCATCGGGATTCGGTATTCACCTTCAACTACGACGTCGGCGTCAGCAAACCCTTGCTCAGGATCGCCACGCTCAAACTTGGTGATTGCGGCGATGTTGCTTGCCGGCTGCGACGCATCACCATTGGTATGCATTTCTTCATTCACCAACGTAGCGCCGTCGGCAATTGCCTGATCGATCGACAGCACCGGCTCCAGCACGTCGTAATCGACTTTGATCGCATCCAGTGCCTGTTCCGCCAATAGCGGTGTTGTCGCAGCAACTGCTGCAACGGCATGGCCGTGGTAGAGCACTTTATCCCGAGCGATGACATTTCGGCCTAGATCGTCTGTCTGTTCGGGGAAATCGGTCCCGCTAACCGCGGCCAGTACGCCCTCCATCGATAATGCGCCCGAAACGTCAATACTCTTAATATGAGCATGTGCATGCGGACTGCGCAGAACCTTGCCATGAATCATCCCCGGGAGCGTCAGATCGGCACCAAAGTTCGCACGTCCCGTAACCTTTTCTACACCGTCCGGTCGAACCGGCCGAGTACCAATCGCCTTGTAATCTTCAGCTTCTGCCATGTTCTATCTCCTATGCTTCGTGCGCTAATTCGATCGCGGAGTCCTGGACGGCGCGAATGATCTTGTCGTAACCCGTGCAACGACATAAGTTGCCTGCAAGCCAATATCGAATAGTCGTTTCATCGGGATTGGGGTCCCGCTCCAACAGGGCTTTTGCCGCCACGATAATTCCAGGTGTACAAATACCGCATTGCAACGCAGCGTGCTCCAAGAATTTCTGTTGCAGCACGTGCAGACCATCTGGATTCGCGACTCCTTCGATGGTACCAACCTCTTTACCTTCCGCTTCCGCGGCAAGGACTAGACAGGAACAGACTAGACGACCATCTAGCGTTACCGAGCAAGCGCCACAGTCGCCTGTCGAACAACCTTCTTTGGTACCCGTCAGTCCGAGCTCGTCGCGTAATACGTCAAGGAGCGATTGATGTGGTTCGCAAAGGACTTCCGCCCGTTGTCCATTTACGCTGGTAGTTACATGTAATTTACTCATTTAATTCTCCAACTAACTGGACGCGCGGTCGCGCGCAATCGCGCCAGCACGTCTGCAAAGAACACCCACAACTTTCTTGCGGAATTCAACCGTACCGCGCTTATCTGTGATCGGTGACGCCGCATCCGAACACGCTGCCGCGGCCGCGTTAAGGGCATCGTCATCAACTTTCGTCCCAACCAATGCCGCTGAAGCCGCTTCAACCAATAGGACCGTCGGCGCAACGGCTCCAATAGCAACCCTAGCCGACGTACAAGTTCCCGCGTCGTCAAGCGTGAGCGCGACACCTGCCCCCGCCACTGCAATATCCATTTCCGTTCGTGGAATGAATCGCAGGTACGCATCGGCAGAGTTATTTCCGGGCCTTGGAATCTTTAGACCAACAAGCAATTCATTGGGTTCCAAACAATTCTGTCCGACGCCGGTTACAAACTCATCCACTGCAACCTCTCGAGTGCCACCGGGTGATGCGATGACACAAACCGCCGAGACCACCATCAGCGCAGGAATCGTGTCGCCCGCGGGAGAAGAATTGCAAAGGTTGCCACCGATAGTCGCTCGTCCTTGAATCTGCGTCGATCCGATGAGGTCTGCAGCTTCGATCAGTCCAGGAAGAATCCCCTTAAGTTCGTCGTTCTCGTTGAGTGCTGCCGAAGCTATCGCTGCACCAATGAAAATTTCATCCGCGCCAATCGACAACTCGTTGGTCTCGGCTATATGTTTGATATCGACGAGTGTGCGTGGTTCTTTGTCGATGGATCGCATCTGTACAAGAACGTCGGTGCCCCCTGCAAGTATCTGGGTACGTTCTCCATCAGTTGCCTGGGACTTAAGCACCGACAGAGCTTCTTCAAGGCTCGTGGGCGCCACGTAGGCATAATCTCCCATACATCTCCCCGTCATTACCCGCTGAAATAGCCGCTATGTATATCATGAAGAGCCGCGACAATCACAGCCTAGGCTACAATCCCCAAGACTTTAATCGGATGATCGAGAATTAAATTGAGCTTCGATCGGACCAGCTTCCGCGACCACATCGAATTCCTATGTCGGGAATGGGAGCGCGTACTCAACGAGCATCAGTTCGACGCCGCCCTCGTGCCCGCCGGATCGAACTCAAATTACTTTGCGGACGATCAAAGTCCGCCCTTTCGGCCCAATCCACACTTTGCGAGATGGGTACCCGAACCCCTAACCGAGAACGCGGTATTACTTATTCGTCCAGGCGTCATGCCGAAATTGTTTTTTTACCAGCCGGACGACTTTTGGTACGTGCCACCACAGGTTCCTGCATGGACCGACGGTGTCTTCGATGTCGCGGTATACCGAGATACCGAAATTCAAATCAAGGATATCGCTGCAACAACGCATGCGCTGACCAACATCGCCTATGTCGGACCCGATACCGAGCTCGCGGGTAATCTCGCGATAACGACAGACGATCTTGGACCACTTATCGATCAGCTCGATTATGGCCGTTCCTTTAAAACACCGTTTGAAATCACCAACATGAAGGGAGCCACGACCATCGGTGTACGGGGTCATCTGGCCGCGCATCGTGCGTTCTCGTCGGGAGCCAGCGAATTCGACATTCACATGGCTTATCTCGAAGCGAGCAAACAAACCGAAAGTGAACTGCCCTACCCGAACATCATTGCATTAAACGAACATGCCGGAACTCTTCACTACCAACACTACGACAGAGAGACGCCAGAACACGTACACAGTTTTTTGATCGACGCGGGTGGCAAATGTAACGGGTACCACAGTGACATCACAAGAACTTACAGTGCAACGCCTGGAGACGACTTTGATAGCCTCATTAATGCTCTTGATGAGAAGCAACAAGCCCTGATCAGCGATATCAGTCTAGGGCTCAGCTACCTCGATCTCCACGAACGCATGCATCACGACATTGCGGAACTGTTGGTTGCGTTTGAATTCGTGACCTGTTCGCCGGAAGCGGCGTTTAATCAACGACTAACCGACGCCTTTTTTCCACATGGTCTTGGCCATTTACTCGGTTTGCAGACGCACGACGTAGGCAGCCGATTGACAGCCACTCAAGCCGAAACACAGGATCCCTCAGGGCGCTTCCCTACGTTGCGTTTAGCTCGGCAAATCGAAGCCAATCAAGTCTTCACCGTCGAACCGGGGATTTATTTCATCCCCACGCTCATTGACTCTGTTGAAAATCCATCCGATATCAATCGAGAACGATTTCAAGCATTTTTGCCTTGCGGCGGAATTCGGATCGAGGACAACATTCTGGCAACTCAGGACGGTCATGAAAACCTTACTCGTCCGGTATTCGAAGCAGCGTTAGCCCAATGAACCGTTACAACAGATTCGCATCGATGCCCCATGACGGCCTCTAACAATGTAGTCATACGTACGGCTACCAACACCGATCTCGAAGTGCTGGTCGGGTTTCAGGTGGCGATGGCCGCCGAAAGCGAAGACAAAGGATTGAACGAGAGTACTTTGAGGGACGGAATTAGATTTGCTCTCGCATCTACGGACCTTGCTCTTTATATCGTCGCTGAAGTCTTGGGAGAACCCGTAGGAACGCTAATGCTCACATGGGAGTGGAGTGATTGGCGTAACGGTCGTTTTTGGTGGATCCAGAGCGTTTACGTTGTTCCTGAACACCGCCGAGTTGGCGTGTACTCGGCCATGCATCGGCACGTTCTCACTCTCGCCTCACAGGACCCGAAGGCCGCGGGAGTCCGGTTATATGTCGAGAAGGATAATGACGGCGCTCAGGCGACCTACCAGCAACTCGGCATGGATGAAACCCACTACCGATTATTCGAAACGGAATTTGTCAGGAATTAACGCGCTATTTGCATGGAAAGCGCCCCGGTTCGCCCACTCTATTCAATTTTTCTGGCGATCGAGAATCAGTAGTTCACGCCACTTAAACATCAGGCGTTCCAGCTGCAACGAACGATTCAAACCAGTATTGGACCGGGCCATGCGTCTCGCATCGATCAAATCATCAAAGAAATCCAAGCCGTCGGGCCCTACTCTATCTTCAACAGCCAGCCGGTGCAGAAACCGTGCCCATCGAGTCAACACTTCGACGATGTTCTCGTTGCGTAAGCCATCCACAACATCGCTGACGCTCGTCTTTCCATCTCTCGCTGTCTTGAGTGCGGACCAAAGAGACTTTCTCTCTGCACGCACAGCTTCGAGAACGTGAAAAGGCGCTCCCCCGTATTCAATCAATAGTGGCTCAGACTCTTCAGCGGCTACGTCTTGTTCCGAGAGCCAACGCACGACAACTTCCCGGGTTGCTTTTCGAATGGAAACACGCTGGCAACGACTGATGACAGTGGGCAACATCAGGTCTTTTGCCTCAGTTACCAATATCAGATGGCTCCCAATTGGTGGTTCCTCGAGGATCTTTAATAACGCGTTCGCTGCGTTCAAGTTCATTTTTTGAGCGTCTTCTAGCACCACAACTTTCAAAGATCCCAGGTGGGCGGTTTGTTGTATAAATTCAATGAGATTTCGAATCTGATCGACCTTAACGACGCTGTTTTCTGCTTCGATCCAACGAAAATCCGGGTGAGCGATGGTGCGCGGATCGCCGCTTCGCTCGATGAGCATCATCGCAATCTCTGCCGCGAGCTCCACTTCACCCCATCCGCCCGGACCATCGATCATCAGCGCGTGGGGCAGTCGCCCAGTTTGGTTCATTGAGCTGACATGGTCGAACCCCATCTGCATCCATGGCGCAAGACCAATCATCCCAGCGGATCCCAAAAGTTATTCATGATCTCTACTAAGCGTGACTGAACCTCCTCTAATGACTGGGTGGCATCGATCAGTACTGCCCGTTGCTCCCTTTCCACGATCGCAAGATAGCCAGCTCGTACCCTTGCGAAAAACTCATGGTTCTCCGATTCAAACCGATCGTGCTGTCGATCAGCGATTCGCCCAAGCGCGGTACTCACTGGCGCATCCAGATAGATCGTTAAATCGGGCCATAGCGAACCTTGGGCGAACTCCGCAAGGCGTTCCAAAGCATCGAGCGGTACGCCACGACCGCCTCCTTGATACGCGTAGGTTGCATCCGTATATCGGTCGCAAAGTACCCATCGTCCATCACTCAACGCAGGTTCAATAACGTTTGCCACATGTTGAGAACGTGCAGCGAATATCAACAACGTTTCCGTTATCGGATCCATCGATTCATCGCGTATTTGAAGTAGTACTTCTCTAATGTCCTCGGCGAGCGGTGTTCCGCCAGGCTCGCGCGTCACCAGAACGTCGATTTCCTTTTGCTCTATTAGCTCGCGGAGGAACTCGATATTTGTCGTTTTGCCGACACCTTCAACCCCCTCCAACGTAATAAACCGACCCCGCGTCATTGATCGCCCCGTAACTGATATCGTCTTACCGCGTTCAAATGTTCATCGAGAGTGTCCGAAAACTGAGAAGATCCATCGCCCCGGGCCACGAAGTAAAGGGCCGTTCCAGTACCCGGACGAACGGCCGCGTTCAGAGCTGTACGTCCCGGCGTACCAATGGGAGTCGGCGGTAAACCGTGTCGAGCATACGTGTTGTAAGGACCATCCTTCTTAAGATCGGCGCGCGTCAGGTTCCCATCAAATGCATCGCCCAATCCGTATATCACCGAAGGATCCGTTTGTAGTCGCATACCTTGCTTCAATCGACGACTAAAGACGCCGCCGATCTCTCGCCGATCTTTCTCAAGGCCCGATTCTTTTTCAATGATTGACGCCATAATCAGAACCTCGTATGGACTCGCTAAAGCAAGGTCGGCGGCGCGATTTTCCCATGCTGTTTTTAGCTGAAGACGCATTCGTTCCCATGCGCGGACAAGAATTTCAGATGCTTGATCACCACGCACATAGTGATAGGTGTCCGGAAAAAATTGGCCTTCGCCATGAGCATCGGCTAGACCAAGCATTGCAAGCACATTAACCACTGTGACGTTGTCCAGGTCAAACATGAGACCTGGTGCCTCGAGAAGCTTGTGACGTGTAACCGAAAAGGTCTCGCCTTCAATAATCTGGACCGAATGTACCAATACATCGCCGGACACGAGCCGATCGAGGACCCGATCTGGTGAATGGTTTGATTCGAAACGATATTCTCCTGCCCTTACCGACCCCGTTAATCCCCGCATTCGAGCCCTCGCCTTCAGCAGACGCGCGCTATCGACGATCCCGTCGGCAGTAAGTCTGAGGCCGATGGTCGAAAAACTCTCCCCCCTTTCGATGACAATGGTCACCGGAGAATCGAGTGTGAACGGACGACCAGCCCAGTTTTCCATGAATTGCCAGACGCCAAAGACGACGATGAAGACAGATGCGAGTACAGCGATTGTTCGCCGCAAGATTTCGCTCCCATTTCTTTACCCTCAGTATCGATCGTGCCACGTTGCAGCGACCGAAGGGAGGTATAAAAGGAGAAATCGGAAAACGTCGCTTAACTAAATACGGGAAAAAATGAGCGTCCCATTCGTTCCTCCGAATCCGAACGAATTTGAGAGCGCAGCACTAATAGTCATATCACGTGCGGTATGAGGTATGTAGTCGAGGTCACAATCTTCGCCAGGTTGATCGAGATTGATAGTCGGCGGGGCAACTTGGTGACGCAATGCCAATGCGCAGATCGCTCCCTCGACTGCTCCCGCGGCACCTAAGAGATGGCCAACCATGGATTTAGTCGAGCTCACCGCAACCCGTGTGTCAGCACCAAACACCGCTTTAATTGACTGTGTTTCGGCCACGTCACCTTGCGGGGTCGAAGTCCCGTGGGCATTAATGTACTGAATTTGTTCCGCGTCCATATTGGCATCTACCAATGCATTCGCCATCGAAGCGACGGCGCCGCGGCCATCGTCTGGTGGACTCGTAATGTGATGCGCATCGGCGCTCATGCCAAACCCACTCAGCTCACAATAGATCTCCGCCCCACGAGCTTTAGCTCTTTCATATTCCTCCAGTACCATTACCCCCGCACCATCGCCGAGGAGAAAGCCGTCGCGATCCCTATCCCACGGACGGCTCGCACGTTCCGGTTCTTCGTTTCGACTGCTTAGCGCTTTCATGGACGTAAAACCTGCAATAGTCACGGGTGAAGTCGCCCATTCGGCTCCACCCACCACCATAACGTCTGCGTCACCATGCTGAATCATCCGCGTTCCAAACCCAATATTGTGGGTACCGGTCGTACAGGCGGTCACGATGGCTATATTAGGCCCCCGAAATCCATATCGAATCGATAAACTTCCGGAAATCATATTGATCACACTTGCAGGTACGAAGAATGGTGACACCCGACGTGGTCCACTTTTGAGAAGGGTCGAGTGCGTGTCTTCAATCGTGTTGATACCGCCGATTCCGGAACCGATCGCTACACCAATTCGATCATGGTCTCCCATGTCTGCGATTCCCGCGTCATCGATCGCTTGAACCCCTGCGGCAATTCCGAGTTGTATGAATAAATCGATTCGTCTCGCTTCCTTGCGATCAAGGTATTTTTCAACGTCGAAATTCTTGACGCTCGCTCCGATCTTGACAGCGAAGTCCGAGGTGTCGAAATGCTCGATCAGATTGCCGCCGCTGCGTCCTTCTTGCGCACTGGCCCACGCCTCTTCAACGGTATTTCCGATGGGTGTTATCAAGCCCAATCCGGTGATAACGACTCGACGTCTACTCACGGTTATAAATCCATGTCCACGCAAATGCTAATCGAAATTAGGAAGAAACATGCCGCAACATCAAACGCGGCTCTCAACATCGTGCCCCAATCTACTGATGGGCAAGAATATAGTCGACAGCTTCTTTTACGCTGGTGATGTTCTCGGCTTCTTCATCCGGGATTTCAGTTTCGAATTCCTCTTCGAGTGCCATCACGAGTTCAACCGTATCCAAGGAATCCGCACCTAGGTCATCGACAAACGATGCATCGTCCTTAACTTCTTCTTCTTTGACACCCAATTGTTCACAGATAAGTTTCTTTACGCGTTCTTCGACAGTACTCATGTATCGGTAGACTCCCTATTTGATTACAAGGGCGCAGGGCGGCGGTATTTTAGTGAATCTTTTATCGTTTTTCACTCCCAAACGAACGTCGATCACGCTGAGTAAAGACCACCATTAACGTGCAGTGTTTCGCCGGTGATATAGCCTGCATCATCGCGAACTAAAAAAGATACTGCGGCCGCGACGTCGGCCGGAGACCCAATCCGACCGAGTGCGATCGTCGCGACCAAATTGTCCGTTTGCTCGTCGCTCAACTTAGCGGTCATATCCGTGTCAATAAAGCCGGGGGCGACACAGTTCACCGTAATGCCCCTCGACCCTACTTCTTGCGCCAGCGCCTTAGTAAGTCCTTCGATTCCTGCTTTTGACGCAGCATAGTTTGTTTGCCCCGAATTCCCCATCCGACCAACCACCGAGCCGACATTAACGATTCGGCCCCAGCGGGTTTTCATCATCGGACGCAGGACCGATTTGCACATGCGGTAGGCGCCGGCGAGATTGGTTTCGATCACGCCGTTCCATTCATCGTCGCTCATGCGCACGAGCAAGTTGTCACGCGTAATTCCCGCGTTGTTCACGAGGACCGAGACATCGCCGCAGCGCTCAGAAATCCGCTGGAATAAGGCGTCGACCGATGCACTGTCTTCGACTTGCACCGTAAGACCGATACCACGATCGCCAAGCCATCCTTCTATACTCTTGGCCCCGTTTTCGGTCGTCGATGTCCCCACCACGAAGAAACCATCGTTCACAAGACGTTCAGCAATGCGTTTTCCGATCCCGCGACTCGCTCCTGTGATAAGTGCGGTACGATCCATACTCATTCGATCGCACCCAGCGCCGCTGACAATTCGTCGACACTACCCATCGCAAACGCATCAACACTGCGATCGATTCGACGGAGAAGGCCCGTCAGCACTTTGCCTGGCCCGCACTCAACAACCGTCGTCACCCCCGTGGCAAGCACAGCCGCAACGCATTCGCTCC
>Ga0209228_1000042_pt1 | contig 53033 bp, 47 predicted proteins | sample METZYME_3_150m_FD_187547 | JGI IMG/M metagenome (GOLD analysis project Ga0209228, IMG submission 187547) | Marine microbial communities from oxygen minimum zone in mesopelagic equatorial Pacific - METZYME_3_150m (SPAdes) (version 2) | ecosystem: Environmental > Aquatic > Marine > Oceanic...
CGATCCATCCACGAACTCAACCAAAGAATGGATCACTGACTGCGGGTGAACAATCGCATCAAGCCTCTCGTATGCAATCCCATATAGAAAATGTGCCTCGATAATCTCGAGCGCTTTGTTGGCCAGCGTCGCTGAATCAATCGTGATCTTGGCGCCCATGCTCCAGGTGGGGTGCTTAAGAGCATCCTCTGGACCTACATCCCATAGTGTTTCTTGTTCTCGTCCCCGGAACGGACCACCCGATGCGGTAAGCATCAGGCGCTGAACATCTGATGGACCATAACCCTGAAGGCATTGTAAGATCGCACTGTGCTCAGAATCTATCGGCACGATCTCACCAGATCCTCGCTCCGCTGCAGATAAAACCAAGTGGCCACCCGCAACGAGAGATTCCTTGTTGGCTAATGCAAGACGATGACCAGCCTCTAATGCAGTGAGAGTGGGCTCGAGTCCTGCGGCACCAACAAGAGCATTAAGGACCACATCGGTATCTGGATCTGCTGCTGCTTCTAATACTGCCCCCGATCCACTAGCCCAGGTGGTCATTCCACCTCCATCTGGTAGTGGGACTTTCTCGTCCGCCAAGACTGCTAAACGTGGATTAAATGACGCCACCTGGGCTGCGAGAGCATCAGCACTCGTTTCAGCAACTAAGGATACCACCTTGAATTGGCCAGGATGGCGATGAATAACCTCAAGAGCACTTCGGCCAATCGAGCCCGTAGAACCCAGTATTGCTATACGGATCATTGGATCTTCGTGAGCAAGGTTATGGCCGCATATGAGATCGGGACCGTGAATGCGATGGAGTCGATACGGTCCAAGATCCCACCATGCCCGGGAAAGATTGTCCCAGTATCCTTTACACCTGCCTCTCGTTTGAAAACCGAGATCACGAGATCACCAACCTGCGCACTCATTCCAAGTACGGCACCAAGCAATCCGGCCACCAAGAAACTGTTGATGGGTATTCCAATCAAATACGGCGCGGTTACAAAGTACCAGGCAACGCCTACAGCGGTGGCGGCGCCGAGTCCTGACCATAACCCAAGCCAGGTTTTGTTAGGACTGATTGAGGGGGCAAGCTTTTGTTTGCCCCACCTGGTGCCGGCAAAGAAAGCCACCGCATCCCCAATCCACGTGGTCGCTAGAGGAAGAGCGATCACTGCGACACCGAGCCAAGGCGCTCCCACGGTTTCACCCCACCCTTCCGTGGTGGCAAACATGAGAGTGAGAGGCACGAACGAAAGCGAAAAACCACAGTAAAGACAGCCTGCCATCGTTACTGATACAGCGCCCAGAGGCCCACCTGTGGCTCCTCGATTCATGACCGCTAGGATAAGCGAAATAAGCATAACGGTCCCGACAACGATGAGCGCCCAAGGAGCAAAGGCTGCGAACGTTCCCTGCCAGGTCCCAGCTAAGACCAGAGCCGCAGCTCCAGTAGCTCCCGTGAGGCGGAAAGGATCCACTCCCGTGTGCGCAGCTAGTCGATAGACCTCCTGCGTGCCCATCGCAGCTAACACAGACAAAGGAACCCCTAGAACCCAATTCCCAGAGTACAGGAGTACCAACACGATAGGTATACCGATGATCGAAACCAACCATCTCCGTGAAAGATCGCTCACGGGAATTACGAAGTCCCGACAAGGCCGAATCGCCTGTCCCTGCGTTGGTAATCTAGAACCGCCTCAAAGAGATGTTCTCGGGTAAAATCAGGCCAAAGTACAGGAGTGATGTGCAGTTCTGTGTAGGCAATCTGCCAGAGCATGAAGTTGCTAATGCGGTACTCACCAGAAGTCCTGATCAAGAGGTCCGGATCTGGCAGATTCACCGTGAAAAGTGTCTTGCGTAACGCGTCCTCATCTATGTCATCTACTGTGAGTTCGCCTTCATCCACTTGCTCTGCCAAAATCCTTACAGAACGCAGAATCTCCTCTCTGCCACCATAAGAGATCATGAGATTCAATCTTAAAGTTCGCCCGCCTTTAGTGCCCTCAACGATCAAATCCACTGCTTCTTGAGTACGGTCGTCAAAACGCTCTATTTCCCCAAGAACATGGACTTCGACACCCTGGCGTTTGAGGCTGTCACATTCTTTTCGGGAGTAGTACCGCAGGAGCGAGATTAAGGAGGCAACTTCTTTACGCGGACGATTCCAGTTTTCAGTTGAGAATGCAAAGAGAGTCAGAACCTTAATTCCTGCCTCAATTGCCCCTTCAATCGTCTCACGGACAGATTTCATACCTTCCCGATGTCCGACCTGGCGCAGCAATCCTTTCTGTTTCGCCCACCGACCATTGCCATCCATAATGATCGCAACATGATTTGGCACGGCGCTGGTCAAACGAATCTTATCTAGGCTCTCGGAGGCCATGAGCTTTCAGGCTGAGGCCGCTAGATGGCCATCACCTCTGCTTCCTTACCCTTGAGTAGTTCGTCCACCTTCTCTATGTAGTCCTTGGTCAATTTCTCAAGCTGATCCTCTCGGCGATGGCTCTCGTCCTCACTGAGTTCATGATCTCGCACAAGCTGATGGAGTTCATCTCTTACTGTCCGACGGGCGTGGCGAATCGAGACTCTTCCTTCCTCAGTCATTCTATGTAAAACCTTTACATATTCCTGTCGACGCTCCTCATTCAAGGGAGGAATCGGAATACGGATAATGTTCCCATCGTTAGCTGGATTCAGACCTAGATCTGCGGTCATGATGGCACGCTCTATATCAGGTAGGAGGGTCTTATCAAATGGCTGCACGACCAACAGGCTAGATTCCGGAGTACTAATTGTAGCTAGCTGGTTCAAGGGCATCTTCGATCCATAGGCTTCGACACGGACCGTGTCCAAAAGGGCAGGAGTAGCTTTCCCCGTTCGCACTGTCGCGAATTCGCGCCGAAGTGCTTCGAGTGCCGCCTCCATTCGCGTTTTAGCATCCTCAACGGTCGGCATAATTCCTCCACTAAGCTCAGGTCAAAGAGCACAGGCTCCAGTAGTATTTAACTGATCGCGTTTGACAATAACTACTAGGATACTAGGGTTCCCACTGGCTCACCAAGGATGGCTCTCGCGACGGCGCCCTGCTCTTCTAGGTTTAGGACAATGATAGGCAAGGAATTTTGCTTACAGAGCGCAACAGCTGGCGTATCCATAACCGCAAGTTCACGCGCCACGACTTCCTGAAACGAAATCTCCGGAATGAACTCCGCATGAGGGTCTGTGGCCGGATCAGCTGTGTAGACACCCCTGACTTTAGTTGCTTTTATTACAACATCAGATCCCATTTCAATAGCCCGAAGAACTGCACCTGTATCAGTAGAGAAATAGGGGTTTCCCGTACCTCCAGCAAAAAGCACAACGCGTCCCTTCTCCATGTGTCGTAATGCTCGCCGACGGATATATGGTTCCGCAATCTCCTCCATCCGAATAGCAGTCATCACTCGGGTTTCAATTCCCTTGTGCTCCAGAAGGTCTTGAACTGCCAGAGCATTGATGACTGTGGCGAGCATCCCCATGTAGTCGGCTTGAACTCGATCCATTCCGGATCGGGAAGCTATTGCACCCCTCACAATGTTCCCGCCGCCAATCACAACTCCCAAGGAGACGCCCATTGAGGCAACGGACCCGATTTCTTCCGTTAGGCGATCAACAACCTCAGGAGCAATACCAAAACCCTTGTCACCTGCCAAAGCCTCACCAGAGAGCTTCAACATAACCTTTGGATACCTAAGCTCTTGAGAGGTCTGGTTCATCGCATTCGGTTTAGAGATTCCTTTTTCGTCACCGGCAATTTGAAAAACGAACTTACGCGGGTTCCTCGCCTACCTTTATTCGGGAAAATCGACCGACGCCAATCTTCTCCCCCGTTCTGGCAGACACTTCTGTGATCAACTCCTCGATGGTCTTGTCCTGATCCTTGACGAACTCTTGAGCAAGTAACGTGTTGTTTTTCAGGAACTTAGACATTTTTCCTTCGACTATTTTATCGACGATATGCTCGGGCTTAGGGTCCCCTTCTTTAACTTGCTCTATGTAGACACTTCGCTCTCGCTCAAGAACCTCGTCTGGAATTTGGTCCCGAGAGACGGCGATGGGTGCAGATGATGCGATATGAAGAGCGAGATCCTTCGCGAGTGCCCTAAAATCATCTGTGTTCGCAACAAAGTCCGTCTCACAGTTCAACTCAACAATCACAGCAGTCTTATTATCAAAATGCACATAACTTCCGATCGTCCCCTCATTCGCAGCCTTTCCGGCTCGCTTTGCAACTTTGGCGGCACCCTTTGCCCGGAGAAGGTCAACTCCCTTCTCAATATCACCCTCCATTTCCATCAATGCCCTCTTGCACTCCATCATACCTGCACCCGTCATATCACGCAGTTTCTTAACATCCTTTGCGGACACCACCGTGCCTGACTCACTCATCCTTTTCTCCCTTAGCTGCATCCTCCGCAGCGATAGGTCCATCAGGATCCACGCCGACTTCATCCTCTGTCCCAAGGGCTTCTGGTGGGTCTAGCCCTTCATCCGGACCTGAATCTTTCATCTCAGTTTCAGCGACAGATTTATCCTCGTCCGCATTTGATGCTACTCGGTCATCTAAGCTCAAGTGTTGGGCAATTACATCGGGTCGTGGCCGACGCTTTCTTTTTGGCCTCCTGCGCTGCGGACGTTGCTTCTCCGTAGTCTCCCCTGTCTCTGTCGAATACGTCGTCGCCTCAAGTTCATCGATCCGTCGACGCTCACTATCTGGAACTTCCTTGCTGGCTACCGAAATCGACTCGGCAATCGCGTGCGTGATAAGAGATACTGACCGTATTGCATCGTCATTCCCAGGAACCGGGAAGTCTATTAGATCCGGGTCAGCGTTAGTGTCGGTAATCGCTATAATCGGAATTCCGAGCTTTGCCGCCTCGCGAACAGCTATGATTTCTCTCTTAGCATCAATTACAAAAACCGCTCCGGGGAGCCGTCCCATGTCCTTTACCCCGGCCAGATACTTATCCAGCTTGAGCCGCTCACGATCAAGCATAAGGCGTTCTTTCTTGGTATAGAACTCAAAAGCATTTTCTTGTTGACCCCGCTCGAGTTCCTTCAATCTCCTAATCTGCTTCCGAATCGTCTGGAAGTTAGTGAGCATGCCTCCGAGCCAACGTTCAGTGACGAAAAATGCTCCTGACTCCTCAGCTTCCGTTTCAATTACTGAACGCAGCTGTTTCTTGGTGCAGACAAAGAGAACCTTATCCCCGCGCAAAACGACCTCACGAGCTGCCTGCTGGGCAAGCTTTAAGCGGTCAAGTGTTTTTCTGAGGTCAATTATATGAATGCCGTTTCGTTCGGTGAAAATGAACGGCTTCATCTTTGGATTCCAGCGACGGGTTTGGTGACCGAAGTGAACTCCAGCCTCCAAGAGTTGTTCGAGGCCTACGTCAGACATACCACCTTCTCTGTTTTGGGGGCCGATTACGCCCCGATCAAGATGCCGACGGCTTTAGTCGCACGCCGGTTACTGACAACTAACGCTTAGAGAACTGAAAGCGTTTACGAGCTTTAGGTCGGCCAGGTTTCTTTCGTTCAACCTGACGCGCATCTCTTGTAAGCATCCCCTTACCCCTAAGGATTGGTCGCATTTCCTCATCGTGCTCAACGAGAGCACGCGATAGACCCATTCGCACTGCATCGGATTGTCCAGTAAGTCCTCCGCCATGAACACGTACTGTAACGTCGAACTGACCCTCTAACTCTGTAGTTCGTAGTGGCTCAACAGCCCGTAGCTGATGCGCTTCCCTTGGGAAGTAATCTGTCATGGAACGTCCATTTACAGTCCATTCGCCTGTGCCGGGGCGAAGCATCACCCGAGCGACGGACCGCTTACGTCTTCCCACTGTTTGGATCTGACTCTGCTCAGTGCTCATCTAGCGTTCGATCAATCCTCATAGATTTAAGGGCTTAGGATCCTGTCCATCATGTGGGTGTTCTGCCCCCGCATACACCCTGAGCTTCTTCCGCATTGCTCGCCCAAGGTTGTTCTTCGGAAGCATGCCTTTGACTGCCAATTCAACTATCCGCTCGGGATGAGACTTGATCATGCGACTAAATGGAATGTGTTTCTCACCACCCATGTAACCCGAATGACGGAAGTACGTTTTTTGGTCAGCCTTTCTACCTGTTAGCCAAACTTTATCGGCATTTATGACAACGACGTTGTCTCCCGTATCAAGATGGGGAGTAAACATTGGCTTGTGCTTGCCACGAAGTACAGTTGCAATTTGAGTGGCTAGACGTCCGAGCGGCTTTTCAGCAGCGTCGACGATCCACCAGTCTCTAGATATGTCTTGGGCTTTCGGCGTGTAAGTTTTCATGCCGGAGAATGTAAGTTTTTTCGGATAAAATATAGCCAAAAATGATATCTGTAGTGTGAAATGGTGTCAACGGAAGTTCGGGTCTACCTGACCGTGATTCTCAAGAATCCTGGCTCCTCTCTGTCTCCCAGTATAGGCCCTACCTGAAGGTCTCAAGAAATTTAGCTCGTGAAGCGTGGCGCAGCCGTACCAAGGCCTTTTCTTTGATCTGCCGCACTCGTTCACGTGTGACGCCAAGAATAGAGCCAATCTCCTCAAGAGTCATCGGCTCTTGATCATCAAGTCCAAAATAGAGTGTTAGGATTTTTGCTTCCCGCTCCTTCAGAGACGCGAGTGCTACCTCAATCGTATCACCAAGTGCACGCTCATAGGTCTTCTGTTCAGGACCGGGCGAATACTTGTCAGGAAGATAGTCGAGAAGGCGACCGTTCTCTCCTGGTTTTATCGGAGAATCGAGGGAAAGATGAGAGCGTGACACTGCTAAGGTCCCGCGCACTTCTTCTTCGCTGAGTTCCAGTTCCTGGGCAAGCTCTTTAACCGTAGGTTCTCTTCCAAGTTCTTGTAATAGTTCTGAACTCCGCCGACCAATACGATGGAGTGCGCCAGCACGATTCAGAGGGACTCGAACGATCCGGCTCTGTTCCGCAAGCGTCTGAAGTATCGCCTGGCGTATCCACCAAACGGCATAGCTGATGAACCTTATTCCTTTCGTCTGATCAAATTTTTGAGCCGCTCGGATTAGTCCCAAGTTGCCCTCATTTATGAGATCTGGGAGCGGAACACCTTGGTTCTGGTACTTCTTCGCAACCGAGACGACAAACCGAAGATTTGAGCGAACTAGTTTATCAAGCCCACCCTTATCTCCATCTTCGATGAGCTTTCCCAGCCGAACCTCTTCTTCACGATCGATAAGAGGGTAACGTCCGATCTCCTTGAAGTATTGGTCCAGCGATCCTTCGTTCAAGAATCCACGGCGGCTGGAGGAGGTCATCAATAGCGCGGTCAGCTTGAGGACGGGACCAACTAACTCCTGCCGTTCCGATCATTCGCTCGACAGGGAGCTCGGTTTCGGTGAACAGAATCAGGGTTAGTTGACTGGGACGCAACCGGGGTTCTTCCTAGAATCACCCTGGAAGGACATGAGAATTACGTCTTAGTCCTCTCTCACAAGACCATACTTTTCAATTTTCTTATAGAGGTTAGACCTGGGCATTTCAATACGGCGTGCAGTTTCAGCCACATTCCAATCATTCGCTCGAAGCTTTCCTAGAATGTAGGCGCGTTCGGCCTCTTCCTTGAAGACACTGAAATTACTTAGTGCCAATAGTTCTCTTCCTGGATCGGCAGATCTTGCTCGTGAGATCGTGAGTGAATCAACATCATCAGATGTGACTTCACTACCATCCGAAAGAATCAACAAGCGCTCTACAGTGTTACGCAATTCGCGAATATTACCAGGCCAAGTCAATGTCTTTAGTCGCTCTATCGCCGCATCGGAAAAGACACGTGGTGCACTTCCCTCACGAGTAGACATTTCCTTGCTAAAGTGAGTCACCAGCATTGGAATATCTTCTCGGCGCTCACTCAAAGATGGTACCCTGATCGGCACCACATTTAGCCGATAAAACAGGTCTTCTCGAAAACCTCCATCTTCAATTTCCTGTTCAAGGTCCTTGTTGGTCGCCGAAAGAACCCGAACGTCGACTTCAATCGGTTCTGATCCTCCAATTCTGGTTAAGACTCCCTGCTCCAGTACCCGGAGCACTTTAGCCTGTGCATCCGATGACATATCACCAATTTCATCAAGGAAAAGCGTGCCCCCATTCGCTTGTTCAAACTTTCCCGCTCGATCAGCAAAAGCCCCAGTGAACGACCCTCTCAAGTGCCCGAACAATTCAGATTCAATTAACTCTGATGGAATCGCGGCACAATTAACTTCAATGAATACGGCATCGGATCTTGATGACAGTCGGTGAATAGCACGAGCGACAAGTTCCTTACCGGTACCATTGTCGCCAGAGATCAATATTCGAGCATCTGTTGCTGCCACCTTCTCAATCCGCTCAAGAACACGACGGAGCGGTAGTGAATCACCCACAATTTCATAGCGACTCTCAACCTGACTCCGAAGTTCCGCCATGCTTTCTGTAAGACCCTTCAGCTCCAATGCTCGACGAAAAGTGACTAAAAGGCGATCCGTATCCAAAGGTTTCTGCAGGAAGTCATACGCACCCTTTCGGGTTGCCTCTAGCGCGGTATCGATAGTCCCATGACCCGAAATCATGATTACCAGAGACTCTGGACTTTCATCCTCAAGCCTAGCAAGCACTTCCAGGCCATCCATGGCTGGCATCTTTACATCCAAGAACACCAGGTCTGGCTGGAATGCGTTAGCCACTAGAAGAGCGTCTGGCCCATCCTCTGCTACACGGACTTCTTGCCCCTCATACTCAAATACTTGTGCAAGCGCGTCACGAATCCCCTTCTCATCATCGACGATCAACACTCGGGCCATCTAGTTTTCCCCATCTTTAACAAATTCTTCTCTTTCAGGATTAGCTGATAAAAAAAGACTATCCCCTTGGACGAACGCCGACTCTATGCCGTCGGGTTTGGGTATCAATAGAGCATTCCGAGGCAGGGCCTTTCTTCCTTCTCGTCCGAAGGCTGTCAAGATTGCGGGTATCAGACTCGAGGGCATCGGTATCTTGACCATCCAGAGTTTATTGATGATCAGAGAAAAATGGCTTTGATCTAGTGACGTGATTACACCCTGCATTTCAACCGTCATGGTATCCGGTAGAAGCCCAATGATCTCGTCTAGTTTTGGCAGACCCGGAAACTCCCGTGCAACAACAAGCCCAGACAACCTGACTTGTCCTTCTTCAAAATCTACCCTCGGCTCTAGGAGACCTGGAGGTATGATCCCCGGAATCGCATAGCGGACCACTGATGATATCTCGACGCTACTTAGCACAAGCTTGTCATCTGATTCACCCCAGCGCAGTTGCTCAAAACGATCCATCGTGAGATCAGACAAGGCTAGGCTAGGCTGGACATCCTCTGTACATCCCTGACAGATATTTGCATCTAGAAAACGATTGACCGGGATGAGGCCCCATTTCAAGCCCGCGTAGACAGCGGGAATGAGAAGGCCTAAAAGCATCAATTTCTTCATACGCTACCTAGCCTTCTCAAGCAGAGGCCAGCTTAGCACTGGAAACTACATTATATTGGGCACCATTCTTGGACAGCTGACTACGAATAAGATTGATCCTATCTACCTTCAATGTCCCATTGAAATCCAACTCGGCGAGCAGCTTATCAAGTCCACGAAACATACCCGCACGACTCCTTCCCTTTGCCCGAGCGAGTGTGATATGTGGATGAAATCTCCTCATTTCAGAATCGAACCCGCACTCAGCCAAAGCCCACTCTAGGTCCTGCTTCAAGCACCTGAGTTTGGGGCTTGCGCCAATCCCGAGCCAAATCAGACTTGGAGAGCGAATACTCGGGAACGCACCAAACCCACCCAGAGCAATTGAAAATACTGTGTTCTTGCTCGCCACCTCGGACATTATTTCCTCAATCTGGCCTACCTGATCACTACTCACTTTTCCAAGAAATTTCATTGTAATATGGAAATTTTCTAGACCGATCCAGCGCAGGGGGAAATCCTCCTCATGTAAAAGCTGAGTTGCACCCTGGATCCGCTGGCGCTCCCTCTTTGGGAGATTCAAGCCTATGAAGAGGCGCGTCTGATTTCGATTCAATGGTTGAATTAGAGGAGATTCGTTCTGATACCAGTAACACCGTGATAGCTCAGGATTTGATCTATTATTTAGAGCGTGAACTGACAAGGTAGGTACCAGTCCCATAAGGCGTCGAGATATCATGATTAATCTACCATCTAACAAGAACAGAAATGGAGCATGGGTTGTGTTACTTATCAGCGCTCTATAGGATGGCCGGCGCTACTTGGGGGTACTCATCAATAAATCGTCCGGAGTGTGTGAATGAGGGTAGCTGTTCTTAAGGAAACCCGTTCCACGGAAAACAGAGTCGCGTTGGTCCCCTTAGGTGTTAAAGCTTTGGTGAAGCGGGGACTCACTGTATCTATCCAATCAGGTGCAGGGGAAACATCTGGAATCTCTGACCTCACCTACCAGGAAGCCGGCGCTGAAATCGCAACCAATGCCCAGGATGCCCTCAAGGATGCGAAAGTTGTTTTGGTTGTTAATCCACCGCCTTCTAATGAGCTCGACCTTCTTTCAGAAGGCTCAATACTGGTTGGATTTCTCGACCCATTGTCGAATTCTGACCTAGTAAGTCGACTTGTCGAACTAAACGTTACTGGGATTTCCATGGAGCTCGTCCCTCGAATTACAAGGGCCCAATCGATGGATGCCCTCTCCTCGCAAGCTACTGTGGCAGGCTATAAGGCAGTTTTGCTCGCGGCCAACCACCTGCCAAAATTCCTACCGATGTTTACTACGGCTGCAGGCACGATCCGGCCAGCCAAAGCACTCGTACTTGGGGCAGGAGTTGCGGGACTTCAGGCAATTGCCACAGCAAGAAGATTAGGAGCAGTCGTAGAGGCCTTTGATGTGCGACCAGCTGTCAAAGAACAAGTAGAGAGCCTAGGTGCGTCATTCCTTGAATCAGAAGAAGAGGTCACTGCTGAAGGAGAAGGGGGATATGCGAAAGAGCTCACGGAAGACCAGCATCATAAGGAACTTGAACTGATCGGCGATGCACTAGTAGATACGGATATCGTGATCACTACTGCTCAAATTCCTGGCAGAGAAGCCCCGGTCCTAATCACTGAAGATATGGTTAAAACCATGAAATACGGGTCAGTGATCGTTGACCTCGCCTCTGAAAGCGGAGGTAATTGCGAACTGAGCGAGGCTGGGGAAACCGTAGTAGCACACGGAGTCCAGATTCTGGGTCCTTCAAATCTACCAACGAGCATCCCAGTACACTCCAGCCAAATGTATTCAAAGAATATTGTCACCCTAATCAGCGAATTTCTTGGGGACGATGGTGAACTCCAATTGGATTTTGAAAATGATGTGGTGGGACCCTCTACCGTAACACACGGGGGTGAGGTTCGGAATGAACGTGTACAGTCGGCAATGCAATGAAACAGCCTGTGAACCAGGCTAACAACTTCACCTCCCAGGAGAACTAATGGGCGAGTTCGACTTGATGACCGGACTTTACGTATTCGTGCTAGCAACCCTCGCAGGCCGTGAGGTGATCACAAAGGTCCCGCCGACTCTACATACCCCGCTCATGTCAGGTGCCAACGCGATTTCAGGAATTGCAATCGTGGGAGCAATCATCGTTGCGGCAAAAGCAGAAGGCACGCTTCAGGTGACACTTGGAGTTATTGCGATCGCCATGGCTACGATCAATGTGATCGGTGGATTCATGGTTACCGATCGGATGCTTGCCATGTTTAGGAAGAGGTAGAAGCAATGGACACGGGTATTCAGCTAACCTATCTGCTTTCCGCAATCCTATTCGTTGTTGGCCTGAAGCGCCTGCAGTCACCTGCGACAGCCCGCAAAGGCAATAGTCTCGCAGCCTTGGCAATGCTTCTCGCTATTATCGCGACAGTCCTTGAGACTCAAATCTTGGACTGGACTTGGATCCTAGTGGGGGTCGTCCTAGGTGGAATGATCGGTGGAGCAGCAGCTCGTTCAGTCGAGATGACTGCAATGCCTGAACTCGTGGGGATCTTTAACGCTTTTGGTGGCGGAGCTTCTGCGCTCGTAGCAATGGCTGAGTTCCTTGCAACACCTGGGATTGGAGCAAGTACCACAGGAGTAACTATCCTGCTTGGCACCTTAATCGGAAGCGTGACCTTCTCTGGTTCGTTCATCGCGTTCGCAAAATTAAAGGGCCTAATGACTGGGAATCCTATCATTTTCCCATTCCAAAATACATTCAATGTCCTGCTGTTCTTAGCTGCTATCTCTCTGGGTGCAGTGATCCTCGGTGTATTCGGATCTGGAGATCCTCAAACACTCTTCTACGTGTTCTGCGTCCTTGCTCTCATACTCGGAGTATTGCTTGTGATTCCGATTGGTGGAGCGGATATGCCAGTCGTAATCTCACTACTCAACTCCTACTCTGGCCTAGCAGCCAGCGCTGCCGGCTTCGTGATCGGTAACACCGTCCTGATCATCTCAGGTGCGCTTGTTGGCGCCTCTGGATTAATCCTTACGCAACTCATGTGTAAGGGGATGAATAGGTCTCTGGCGAACGTCGCCTTCGGTGGCTTTGGTGGAACTGCGGGCGTTGATCGATCTGAGATTGGTCAACGGCCAGTGCAGAGTGCTGACGCAGAAGGAGTAGCAGCTGAACTAGGATATGTTAATTCGGTCGTGGTGGTGCCCGGATATGGACTGGCTGTGGCACAGTCTCAACATGAACTTCGAAAGGTGGGGGATCTACTAGAGGAGCGCGGAGTTGATGTAAAATATGCGATCCACCCGGTCGCCGGTCGTATGCCAGGTCATATGAACGTTCTGCTCGCAGAAGCAGACGTGAGCTATGATAAGCTCTACGATCTCGATGAGATCAATGACGATTTTGGAAATACTGATGCAGTGTTGGTTGTTGGAGCGAATGACGTCGTGAATCCTGCTGCGAGAGATCCACAATCTGTCATTACTGGAATGCCGATCCTGGATGTTGATCGAGCAAGAAGAGTGATCGTCATGAAACGCAGTCTTTCACCGGGCTTTGCTGGTATCGACAACGACCTCTTCTACATGGATAACACGCTTATGTTTTTTGGCGATGCGAAAGAATCCATGGCGGAACTAGTGCGCGAAGTGAGAGAGCTGGCCTAAGTAACTTTTCTCTAGCCACGCCGAGGGTCTAGAGCACAGAGAAATCAATCAAAACACTTCAGGAGGGATCTCCATTTTCATATGCGGCCGCTTCCTGAAGTAGTTCCCACAAACGCTGCACATGGGAATGTGTCGTCTTGAGATTTCCGATTGAAACCCTAAGGCATGTTCGACCACGAACTACGGTATGGGTTATAAAGGCTTCACCGCTCTTATTAACACGATCCATAATCCGATGATTGGCATCGTCCAGCGCAGTGGCATCCAATTTCTCAGAGATAAACCGGAATGCCACTAGAGATAAAGGAGCCGGCGCAACGCGCTCCCATTCGGGTGCAGCATCAACCCAAGATGCTAACGATTGTGCTAACTGCACATGATTGCGCAGTCGATCAATGATTCCCTGCTGACCAAAATACCGTAGCACAAACCAAAGCTTGATCGCCCGAAATCTCCGCCCCAGTGCTACTCCGTAGTCCATCAAGCTCCGACCTGCTTCTATTTCTGGGGTTTTCAGATATTCCGGAACAATAGAAAAAGCACGCTTCAATACCTCAGGACGACGACAGTAGAGGAGCGAACAATCTACCGGAGTAAATAACCACTTATGTGGGTTGACTACGATCGAGTCAGCAATTTCCCAACCGTCAAAGAGCTTACGGAGTTCCGGGATGATCGCAGCCGGGCCCCCATAGGCCGCATCCACATGAAACCACAAGCCAAATTCTTGAGCCAACTCGGCGATCTCATCTACAGGGTCGATTGCGGTCGTTGATGTCGTCCCTAATGTCGCTACCACAGCCACCGGTTTTAGTCCCGATGCAATATCTTCTTGAATCACAGATCTTAGGGTGGATGAACACATACTGAATTGCTCGTCTGTCCTGATCGTCTGGTATCCAGATCGTCCGAATCCCAGAGCTAAGGCAGCCTTTTCTATTGAAGAGTGAGCTTCCTCAGATGCGTAGATGCGACCAGGAGCCTGCTGGAACATCCCCTCATTCCGCACCTCTGGATACGCTGCCTCTCGGGCAGCTGCGAGTGCGTGCAGAGAGGAAGAAGAAGCTGTATCGTTGATGGTTCCATCGAACGAAGAAGGCAGTCCGAGTAGTTGCCGAAGCCAGTCAGCTGTCAATTCTTCCAATTCCGTACCGGATGGCGAGCTTCGCCAAACCATAGCGTTCACATTCAGAGCAGCGGCAAGCATCTCACCTAGAATCCCCGGCCCCGATCCAGTCATAGCGAAGTAACCAAAGAAAGAGGGATGATTCCAGTGGGTCAGACCGGGTACTATCACATCCCGGAAGTCGCTCAAGGCATCGGTAAGCGACTCACCCTGCACGGGAGGGGTTGCTGGCAAGACTGATCGAATATCTCCTGGCTGAACACTGGGTAGCACTGGTAACGATCCGACACCTTCCAGATAATCAGCAATCCAATCCGCTACTTCGTGAGCGAGTGCCCTGAATTCCTCTACAGGGATATCTGAGCCCAAATCAGTTGAAACAGGAGGCGTCATAGCATAAGGGGCAATAGCCAAGTTAGAGGGTCGAATAGGTCTAGCACCAAAACTTTGAAGATGGCCGGTTTTGGAGGTCAGCCAACCTCCGTGTCTGAAGTCCCCGTCCAAAGACTAAGGAAAACTGAAACAGTCGTACCCTGCCCAGTAGCACTATCTACTTCAACTGTTCCTCCCCAAGACTCCACAATTCGCTTTACGATAGGTAGACCCAGGCCGGCACCTGTGGAACGCGTCGAGAACTGTGGTTCGAAAATCCTCGGAAGCAACTCTTCAGGGATTCCAGTACCGTCATCTACAACCGCAAGTACAACCCGGCCGTTTATCTGGTTACCTAGGATTCGCACTATACCACCCTCTGTGACTGCAACCCGAGCATTCTCAAGAAGGTTGATCAAAACTTCCTTCAATTCAGATGCACGAGCTCGGACTGGTGGAAGATCTAGAGCTATTTCTTGCTCAAACAGAGCTATGGTAGAAGACCCTCCTCCGTAAAGAGCCATGACGTCATCGACAATTTCATGTAGATAAACCTGGCCCACCGGGATCTCATCTTCTCCTCCCGGTGCGCCATACTTGGAGAAGCTCTGAGCAATTCCCGCTAGCCGTTCAATTTCACCTAATATGGCATCCACATTCTTGACGAGTATGTCGTCGAAATCTGCACGTCTGTCTTTCCTGGCTCTTCTTATGTGTTGGATGCTGAGCTTGATCGGAGTAAGAGGGTTCTTCACTTCGTGGGCAACCTGCCGAGCCATCTCACCCCAAGCCAACACTCGCTCTGTCTCTAACTCATCTGTTATATCATCCATAGCCACTACCACCCCACGTCCCCCACTGGCGGTGCCTAAGCGTCTCGCGCGGACTCTCACACGGCTTTCTCCTACTTGAATCTCAGTATCGGCCTCAGTTGCAGAACCTTGGAAGAAGTTATTGAACCAAATGGAAAGAGCCTCTGCGAATGGACCTTTCCCGGGTAGGGGCTGTCCCACGATAACCTTAGAACCAAAGAGGTGCTCAGCTCTTGGGTTGACCAAAGTCACTTGTCCGTCCTGATCCAAGGCCACCATCCCCACCGCAGCTTCTTCCATGATCGCCTGGGTTCGGCGGGATGTTCGGACCAATTGGTGCCGAGCCCGGCGCACCCTATTAACCATTCGATTAAAGGCTCTGAATACTGCTCCGAACTCATCCTTTCTCTCATTCGGGAGTCTTAAGTCCAGATTTCCTGAACCAACACCTTCCGACGCAACTTGCAGTGCACGGATAGGGCTCGTGAGTGCTCGGCCCGCCATCCAGGCCAGTATTAGTGAGAGTGCAGCACCTACTAACATCACAAAGCCAAGAAGTTCGATCAGATCCATCCTCTGGATCGCAGTAGCACCAGCGCTCAGCGGCACTTGAGCACCGAGTATGTCTCCGTCGGGGAGTCGTCGATATGCAGTGACGTACGTTAGCCGTCCCAATGATGTCTCGGTAAATTCCCGAACTCCCTCCCGACCATCTAGCAAATAATTCTGTGTGAATGGCATCCAGCCCTCGTAAAGGCCCAACTCCACCAACTCCGCTACGCCACCTCCACCGCGGAGCTCACCATTGCGATACTCTAGAAGCTCCGCTCCGACTTGAGTCGCAAGCCGTTCCATGCGACTACCGGGACCTGGATCAAGGGAGAGATACCACCCAGCAGCATCTTCTACGACTCTCTCGGCAACTACTCGAGCCGATGTACTAGACGCTTGAGTAAGCGTCCTGTAAGCCAGGGTACCAAAGAGCGCGTTCGCCAACGCGAAGAACCCAAATAGTGCTAGTGTTACTCGGGCACGAAAGGAAATCACTAGCCCTGAGATCTTAGTCCCCGATGGGACTATATCAAGCAGCAGCCCTCGACCAAGAACCCAAAACGCTGAGAACACCAAAAGGTTGAGCACTAACAGTAGGGATCCTCGTGCGCTTGCAAGAAGCGATCCCGGAAGACTAATAGGAATATGTGCATGGTAGTTCGCATTACTGAATGCAATCGCCATCTCCCCCTGCCACCCAGAGGTCGTCCGCTTCCAGGTAAGAGAGTCACTACCCAGTGGATCACCAGAAAGAATAGGAATCAGCGTAATCGGGTCCGTCTGCGATGGCTGACCACCTCGCACCAGGGAGGCGAGAGGAGAGCGAGCTCCCTCGGGGGGCAGCGGTGGCGCGATAGCTGTCAGAACTTGCCCACTGCTCAAAGGAACTGCCATCACGTATCGGGCGTCATCACGATGCGGTCGAAGCATCCTGAATTCTCCTGACTCCTGAGCCTCACGGACTGTTACAGCTAGGTCGTCCGAAGGATCGCCGTCGATCCCGATCCTCAGTTCCTGACTATTCTCGCCCGCCTCGTCCCACATCGTCAGCCGCAAAGCAAATAGTTCCTCTGCCAGACCACTCGCCCGCCAAGCCTGGTAAAGAACATCAACGTCACCCCTTCCCGAACCGGCAAGAGAATCCGCCAAGGAACCGAGTCGAACCAATCCATACTCAAGATCGGGATCTTCAATGGCTGCAGCTTCGATGAGCTGAAGACCACCCGCGGTCCTTCTCGCGTTTACATGGTCAAGCAATGCGTTAGGGACAGCCGCAGTGGTCGCGATCACGATTGCAAATAACCAACCAACAATAGGCCGTTGCCCATCGGACCACGCGGTCATCGCCACTGCAGCTGTAGCAGTGGGAATTGCCCACAATGCAATCCAACCCACAGGTAGGAGTGCTCCGTTCAGCACTAAAGTACCACCCATGGCTCCCAGCAAAATGGCGAAGGCCACTGTTACGAGTGTCCAACCCTTATGAGCACTTCTATGGGACCGTGTCAACCAGAGCACAGAAGCCACGATCAATCCAAGCATCGCGGCCAATGCCATTTCATAAACGATCCACTCAAAACGATCTGAGCCCAAAGAGAGTGGCTGTAGGCCTGATCTCACCCAAGCAATTACAAGCGGAAATAGAAGTGCCGTAGATAGAGCCGCAGCCCATACTGGCATAGCGATCTTAGGACGTGGCAGAAGAGCGAATCCAGTGAAGCCTGCGATAGCGAGGAGTGCCAGTCGTCCAAGAGACATCTTCAACACACTTGGCCACAGGGGAAGAGCAAAAAGAGTCCCTTCGAAGATCCTCTCTAACCCGGCTATCTCTTGAAGAGGGAGTAAAGTTAAGAGGAAAAGAAGCCCTCCAGCTGCAACAACACCCGTTGATCGCTTCGGCACACCTCCAACTGCAAGAAGTAGCCATGCTATAAATAACCCACCGGATACAAGCCGTCGCCAACGGGCTAAAAGTTGTTCAGCGCGACCCACTGCGTTAGGTCGCTCAATTAGAACCTCGAGCAGTCTCTCTTGATCTGGAAGTAAAAGAGGTACTAGGCCCTCTGAATTGGGTGCATCCCCTGGATTGATCCGAATGTTTTCACCAGTAAGACCGAAGAACTCCGATCCGAAATCTCCTAAGCGGGCTCCGATCTCCAACGGTAAATCAGTTCGCATGAGCTGTGCAGCTACTGCTACTCCACCATCGGGTGCGAGTGTAGTTACATACAGATAGCCAAAGAGCGGTAGATCAACATAGGCGTAGCGTTCCTGTCCAGCTTGAACCTCTTCAGGCACCTTGCCACGGTGCATGCCATCCCATTCGCGGAGCCTCCCATCCGAATCGTAAAGAGCCAGTGCCGAGACTCCGTGCTGCGTACGAATGTCCTGTATTGTCGGGACGTCTTCTAGCCGCTCGAATTCAGTTATTCCGCGAGCCAGCTGATCCGCAGCAGCTTCACTTGAGCTCAAGCGAGCTTGGAGTTGATCTCGGAGTTGTTCGCCAACCTCCACCTCTCTCACTGACCAAAGTGTATTCCAGTTTGCTGATAGGTCACGCCTCTCGAGGTCTGCAAGAGCTCCTGCAAGAATCCCAACGACTAGGATTACCGACGCGCTAAACCAGACCACACCCCGTTCACGCACCCCTCCCAAAAACCCTACGACCATACCGAGTGCGGCAAACACCAATAGGGGGCTACTTGGAGAAGCAACCCACAGGGAAAGAGCCACCAGAGCAATCCAGGGACCAATCCAGCCTAACTTCTGACGCATGCTACGCCACTCGGTAAATAGACGGTTCACTTCAGATCAATAGTATGCCGTAGCATGTACTGCACCTTTGACTCAGAATCATCCTTCTCTCCGTTTACGCAACTCATTAGAAACCAGCAGACCCCGATACCTGTCACTTCTTGTTACAGATTTTCCTTCTACTGAGGTCCTTTCACACGTTTTATGGAATTTATGAGCACTAACCTCTCTAATGATATCAAGACTTGCGAACACTATCAGAAATCACATAACGCTTATTACTGCGAACGCTATCCACCTCAAGGTGTATACCACGGATGAACCTGCTCTTACGCATTGCCCACTCCTTCTTCTCACGTCTCCATATCACGAGCTTCGCTCTCATTGTACCTCTGGGCCTATCCGCTCAAAGTGTGGTTGTCGACCGGGGAACATTCGGCCTGAGTATTCACGGTGAAAAAATCGGCACAGAAGACTTCATTATTCGACGAGCAGGACTCGGTAATGAAGCTGCTTTCATCTCACGTGGAGTGGTTGTTCGTACACTGAACGGAACTTCAGAGGAGTTTACGACCCTCTTGAGGGTAACCGCTACCGAAGGCACTGCAGCTGGTTACGAATTCAAGTCATCTAGACCAGCACCAATTGAGATTATGCTCAATATCTCGGGTCCCAGGTACTTCTCTAGATTTATTTCTGGAGAAGGTCAAGAAGAGAGAGAGTTTCTCGCAGAACGTGGCACTCGGATCGTAGAACATCAGATAGCTCATCATCTGTATTTTCTAGGGAATGTGCTAAAAGACTCCATAGTTCATGTGATCGAACCATTGTCCCGCACTGATAGACAGTTCCTGGTTTCGGCACAGCAGGACGAAGAAATCCGTCTTGGCCGCAACCGTGTTTTAGCTCGACGGGTTGTGTTTACGAGTGCTGACGGGGACCGTATCGTTTGGTTTGACAGACAAGGCCGCGTGCTAAGGGTAGCAATCCCGGGAATCGGATATCTGGCGGTGCGTGAAGATCTCGTTGGTTGATTTTAGCTTCCCCTTAACAACATTCATCTCGGATCAAGTGTCTTGTTATGGGTATTAGAAATATCCTTTTATCAACCAAATCATGATAGATCCAGTAGCATCAGCAAGAGAACGATCGTTCCTGAAATCTTCCCGTTGCACAGCAATCCTCATTGTGTCATTAAGAAAGCGTAGTCGCAACGATTCCTCCCTAATTCAAGTATATTCTAATGAGAAGCCATCCTAGAATCTTTAGTGACCAATCTGGGAGTAGATTAGCTCTTAATAATATGCCCATTCTAAATATGTCGGTGAAGAAAAGCCCGCGCGCGCTGTGGATTTCGAACACTCGGATTCCTCTATCTACGCTCGCTCTCATCCTTATTAGTGTCACCACGCCACTCTGTGCTCAACAAGTACCAGCTAGATCTCTATCACTTGAAGAAGCACTTGATATCGCAAGGGAGAACAACCCCAGTTTCCTGCAGTCAAGAAACGACGAGTCACTCTCAGATTGGGATGTGCGACAAGCTTATGCGGCCCTATTACCCAGCGCCTCAGTTGGGTCTGGTGTCTCATGGCAAGGACCTGGTGAGCAGCAATTCGGAAGCTTGACACTCGGAGATCTGGGCTTTGGGAACCAACCCTCATACTACTTCTCCAATTACAATATTGGCCTCAACTACTCAATCGATTGGAGAACAATCAAAGGACCGGCACAGGCGAAAGCTCAGAGAGGTGTCACGCTTGCACAGATTGATCTCGCCGAAGCGAGTCTCGTCTCAACCGTAACCAATTCTTACGTAGAGATGCTCCGACAACAGGAGGCTTTGAGATTAGCTGAACAACAACTTGAGAACAGCCAGTTCAACCTCCGACTGGCCCAAGGCCAGCTAGAAGTGGGCTCGGTAACACCAATAGATGTTGGACAAGCTGAGGTCCAAGTTGGTCGTTCTGAAGTGGCAGTGCTTCGAACTCGTAACTCATTGTCTACAAGTAAGATGAGACTCCTTCAGCAGTTAGGCTTAAGAGTCAATGAAGAGGTCACATTGTCAACTGAATTCACACTTTCAGAGCCTACTTGGAATTTTGAGAATTTGACAGACATGTCGCTTGATCAAAACCCGACACTTCGCTCACGACGGAGGTCTAAGGAAGTAGCAGACATCGGGATAAGCTCAGCGCGCTCTTCCTATTTTCCATCCCTATCCATCTCAACCGGATGGAGTGGGTTCACTCGAGAGGCTAGCAACACGGACTTCCAGATAGTACAGGCTCGTGCTCAGGTGGCTTCATCTGTAGCTCAGTGCGTGCAAACCAATAATCTCTACTCGCGCCTCGCTGATCCTCTTCCGCCATTTGATTGCTCCCGATTTGCGTTCACAGATGAACAGAGGCAGGGGATCCTCGATTCGAATAGAGCATTCCCCTTCAACTTCCAGGGTTCTCCACCTAGTGTCTCTCTTCGCCTCCAAATCCCGATTTTCCAAGGTCTCAGTCGAGAACGGAACCTGCAGGCGGCACGCCTTCAAAGAGATGATATGGTGCAGCAGGTACGGGAACAGGAGTTAGCACTAGAGGCAGATCTGTCGATTGGTATCGCCAATGTCCAAACAGCTTATGAGAGTGCTCTCTTAGAGGAACGCAACCGAGAGTTAGCCGATCAACAGCTAACTCTCGCGCGTGAACGCTATCAGTTGGGAGCAATCACCTTCGTTGAACTCGTAGACGCGCAAACGTTACTGGCTCAGGCAGAAAGAGACCGCATAGCAGCGGTCTTCGCTTATCATGACGCAGTGACTAGTCTCGAAGTACTTGTTGGCACATCCCTTCGCAACTGACACCTAACAGAAACAATCTAACAAGAGATATGAAGAAACGAACTAAGGTTATCATCGGGATTATCGGCATAATCTTGTTGGCGTCTGCCGCCGCACTCCAAACGATGTTTCGAGGTGACCGAGGAGTCGACGTGCGTATCGAGGAGACCCAAAGACGTGATCTTGTTGAGGTCGTAACAGCAAGTGGGAATATCAGACCTCGACGAACAGTCAACATTAGTTCTGATGTTTCTGCCAGAGTTGCTGAACTGTTGGTTGATGAAGGCCAGGACGTCCAACAGGGACAAGTGCTCCTTCGCTTAGAGCCGGATCAATACGAAGCATCGTTATCACGTACCCAAGCATCTCTCGCTCAAGCACAAGCGCAGCAAACTCAACAAGAGGCGAATCTCTTACGTACACAGCGCGACCTAGATCGCCTTCTGGCTCTTCGGTCCCGCGATTCTATACTAGTGAGTCGTCAACAGATCGATGATTCACGTACTAACCTAGATGTCTCAGAAGCAACTCTTGCCTCAGCAAGGCATGGAGTGTCACAGGCTCAGGCTGCGGTTGAGGAAGCTGCTGAACAGGTCTCGAAGACAATCTTCATCGCACCCATGGATGGCAGGATAACAAGGCTAAACGTTGAAGAAGGGGAGACCGTTATCATCGGTACGATGAACAACCCGGGCTCACTTGTACTTACTATCTCTGATCTCTCTGTAATTGAAGTTGTAGTCCAGGTAGACGAAACCGATGTCCCTCAGATTTCGTTAGGTGATAGTGCGACGATTCGCATTGATGCCTTCTCTAACGAATATTTCTCCGGCCGGGTCACAGAAATCGGTAACTCGGCGATCAACCCACCATCTCAGCAATCAGCCGGTCAGCAGGCTGCGATCGACTTTGAAGTTGTGATCACACTAGATGAAACGGGTACATCCCTACGCCCAGACTTGTCCGCTACAGCTGACATCGTAACTGAAATGCGGAGAAGTGTTCTTTCAGTACCAATCATCTCGGTGACAGTTAGAGAGACTGAATCCCCAGAGAATCAATCTGCCGATCTTAATCAGTTAACTGACAGGACCCGTCCGGGATCAGGTGATTCTTCTCAGGGAGAAGAAGCCTCTCCGGACGAGGAGGGTGTCTTCATTGTCGTTGATGGCACTGTCACGTTCACCCCCATAACACTGGGTATCGCCGGTCAGGAATATTTTGAAGTCCTTGCTGGTATTGATGTCGGAGACAACTTGGTCGCAGGTCCTTACCAGATGATCCGCCAGTTACAAGACGGAGATCTTGTAAGGAATGTTGATGATGAAATCACCGGTGGTTTCCAGTTCAGCATCGGTGGTGGTGGTAGCGGCGGCAGCGGTGGTGGCGGCAGCGGATTTAGGATCAGAATTGGTGGATCTGATTGATGCTGACTGAAGTATCACCAGCAGGCTGAAGGATTAGATGCAGTTCTGGGAAGGCGTCATCCTCGCCATGCAACAGCTTCGCTCCGAGAAGCTGAAAAGTTTTTTTAGCCTTATAGGTGTGATCCTAGGGGTAATGTTCTTGATCGTAGTTGTGACGATCATCGAGGGCCTAGATCGTTATGTGCGCGAAGAAGTTACCTCGCAGGTATTCGGTGTCAGTACTGTGACACTTCGCCGCTGGCCCGAAGTTGATATCAATAGCGACGAGGAGCGGTGGCGTCGACGGATGCGAGCACCCCGTCTTCGCTACGAGGATGCAGAAGCGATTCGTGCCCGACTCACGATCCCCGCACGAATCGCGATCCAGAGCAACTCCGGTGGAACAGCAGTTGCGGATAATGGTCGCACTGCTACTGGAGTTCAGCTGATCGGAGCATCCCCTGAGATTTTTCCAATCCGGAACCTTAACATTGACCGTGGTCGAGCTTTCACTGAACAAGAAGCTGCCGCTGGAACTCCAGTCCTCGTATTGGGTTTTGAAACTTCTGAAGTCCTTTTCGAAGATCTTGATCCAATCGGACATACAGTCCGTTTGAGGGGTTTCCCCTACAGGGTGATCGGTGTACTCGAAGAGCGAGGCTCACTGTTCGGAATGTCACTCGACAACTTTGCAGTCGCTCCTCACCAATCACCGATTCAAGCTGTACTCAACCCTCCCGGGATTGTGGACGAAGTAATTATCCAGACCGTCAACCCGGACCGCCTTCTTGAGGCTCAAATGGAGGCAGAGGGTATCATGAGGACGAGGCGCCTGTTAAGGCCTTCGGAAGCAAACAACTTTGCTTTGGAAACTGCGGACGATGCCATAAGCTTTTGGGATAATATTTCCCGAATACTCTTTACGGCATTGCCAGGTCTCGTGGCCATATCTTTGGTGGTTGGTGGGATCGTGATCATGAATATCATGCTGGTCTCCGTGATGGAGCGTACCCGGGAGATCGGAGTGCGAAAGGCACTGGGAGCGCGGCGCCGAGATATCCTGGCACAAGTCCTCATCGAATCGGCAACCCTCTCCACAATGGGTGCGATCCTCGGAGTCCTCGCAGGCATCGGAATCGCTACACTCGTAGCATCGCTCTCGCCGATGCCCGCTGCAGTCAGTGCCAAGTGGATAGCGCTTGGAGTTGCTCTCGGTATGAGCGTGGGCATCGCAGCTGGAGTATACCCAGCTTCTCAGGCTTCGAAGCTCGATCCTGTGGATGCACTCCGGTATGAATAAGCCCAAGCCGCAAGCGCAAGAGGGAGCATCGAGATTAGCCGCGCTTAATGAGGGCCTCAAGATAGCCTTTGCGGCGATGCGTACCAACGCTATTCGGTCGGTGCTCACAATTCTTGGTGTCGCAGTCGGTGTGTCGGTTGTCGTAGCTCTAGCCGCCGTCATTACCGGGATCCGGACTAGTGTTATGGAAGCGTTCGAGGCTAGCGGCCCCAATAATTTCATGGTTACCCGCTTCGATTTCACAGCGGTGCGAATTTCGGATGTAGGGAATGGTCGGCCTCCATGGTGGAACAAGCCTGAGATTGAGCCTGAAGAAGCTCGTGCGCTAATGAATCTCCCAACGGTCGATGAAGCACTCTACACATTTCAATTTTCCACCGACATGTCCTTTGAGAGCCACCAGGTACGTGGTGTACAGTCGACGGGGTACTCCTCCGGATGGCCAAAGTACACGCTTGGCGACTTCATCGCCGGAAGGGACTTCACTCCTGCAGAGGTTGACCAAAACCGATCCGTGGTTGTGCTGTCCTCTGAATTGGCTACAGAACTTTTTGGCCAACGTGACCCGATCGGAAGACGTGTCCGAATGCTCAACCGGTGGCGCGGAACACAAGAGCCGTTTTCAGTAGTTGGGGTATTTGAGAACGAACCCAATGTTTTTAGTGATGCGGTCGAGCACTGGGCAATCTTCCCGTGGACAGCCGCCAACAGGAGGTTGCGTCAATCAACCTCTCAAGCACAAATCATGATCGTGCCAATAGATTCCGTTTCAATGGACCGTGCTCAGGATGAGGTGATCGCAACAATCAGAGGAATGAGAGGACTCGGGCCTAGGGACGAGAATAATTTCGCTGTGCTTGGTTCTGCTCAAATCCTTGATCTCTTTAATCAACTGACTGCAGTCTTCTTCTTAGTGATGTTTGCACTTTCGTCAGCTGGCCTACTTGTGGGTGGAGTTGGAGTTATTGGGATCATGCTCATAAGCGTTACAGAACGAACAAGAGAAATTGGTGTCCGAAAGGCCGTTGGAGCGACCAGAAGGGAGATCCTCTGGCAATTCCTTGTTGAGGCATCAGCTTTAACAGCTATGGGTGCTGGCGTTGGTATGCTCATGGGTTGGGGACTCGCAGCTGGTATCGCTACCTGGACTCCACTCCCAGCTAAGATTCCGGTGTGGGCTGTTGGGACGGCACTAGGCATGGCATCACTCACAGGCATGCTCTTCGGTCTCCTGCCAGCAATCCGTGCGAGCCGGCTAGAGCCAGTCGCAGCTCTCCGTTTCGAATGACTGAAAACGGAGAGATACAAGCATTGCGAGAGCCACTCGACGTACTCGCGGTCATGGCACATCCGGATGATGCAGAACTCCTCTGTGGAGGTACGCTCATCAAGAGTACTCACCAAGCTCACCGGGTTGGGGTTATTGACCTCACAGCAGGTGAAATGGGAAGCTCCGGATCAGCTGCTATTAGAGGTACGGAAGCAGGTCACGCCGCGGAAATTATGGGACTTGTAGAACGGCGGTGCTTAGGTCTACCAGACGCAGCGCTTGAGAATGACCGGGAGTCTCGTCATCTCCTAGTTAAGCATCTACGAGCCCTTCGGCCTACAACTGTGATCACTCATTGGCCGGTTGGTCGCCACCGTGACCACCGTATTGCAGCTGAACTTGTGAGAGATGCCTGTTTTCTAAGCGCTCTCAAGAAGCTTGATATTGAAGCGGAACCATTTCGACCAATGAAACTGGTCTACGCAACCACATTTCGTGAAGACGCATCCCCTCCGGATTTTGTGGTGGATATAACAGACCATATAGACAGGAAACTTGATGCGATAGCTGCATATAGTTCCCAATTTGATGGAGCAACAAAGGGTGGAGAAGTTTTACCAGGCGGGGAACGTCCATTGATAGAGCAAATCCGTATGCAACTAGCCCATTACGGATCGCTTATCCGCGTACCATACGGTGAGCCCTTCAGAATCTCGGAGGCACTCGAGGTAGAGGATATTACAAAGCTGGGCGTATCAACTTTCTAGGTACCTGTCTTTATTTTTGTTCTATATCCTACAAACAACCTCGAGAACGATACGACGCCATGATGGCACCTCTGCGCCCCCCACTCGCAGAACTCGAGCCTCGGCCACGCCCCCGCTAAGCATCCATGTCCATAGCCAACTTCCAATCTCATCCGGGAGGTGCCCGATTGGATCCCCAGAGTCAAGATGCACCCAAACTTCCGGTTTAGTTTGTACTGGGGGATCAGCAATGAGTTGGAGCATATCTCCATCCTTAACGGCATCGATATGCCGATCACGTCCAGCAAAAATGGTACCATGAACGGTAGAACGGAAACATGTTGGGCGTCCGTCAGGAAATGGTGGTGCAATCGGCATATTCAATGCTAGCCAGTTAAGGAGTAGGGCCCGGACCGGGGGGCGGTTAACTTACGGACCACGTCCGCCGTAGCAACACAAAACCGGAGTCGAGTACGATTTTATGAAGGCGGTTTATCTCGACCATGCCGCAACGACCCCCATCCGAAATGAGGTTCGTGAGGCAATGGAACCATACCTCTCTGAATCCTTCGGGAATCCCTCAAGTCTCCATAGATGGGGACGAGAAGCATCTGCAGCTCTTGAGAACGCAAGGGCTACCGTAGCTGAAACACTCAGTGTAAACAATCAAGAAATTTACTTCACCCGTGGAGGAACTGAGTCCGACAATCTTGCAGTTCTTGGCTGCTGCAAGTTTATGAGAACCCACAAAAAACAGCTGACATTAGTGGTGAGCGCAATCGAACACAGTGCAGTTTTAGATCCAGCTAGACTCGTTACAGAGTGGCAAGGTGTGGAGCTGGCTACACTCCCAGTTTCACAAGACGGAGTACTCGACCAGGAACTTCTGAAGCTGGCACTGGAGTCTGGACCTACAGTCGTTTCACTACTGTGGGTGAATAACGAGACCGGACTGGTCTTTCCAGTTGCTGAAATATCAGGCCTAGTCAACGAACTGGGCGGCACTATGCACACGGATGCTGTCCAAGCCGTGGGAAAGATACCGGTAAACGTCAGAGAGACTTCGATTCACCTACTGACAGCCTCAGGGCACAAGATATACGGTCCAAAAGGTACAGGAATACTTTTTGTTCGTTCAGGTGTGGATTTAGTTCCCCTCGTACACGGTGGCGGACAGGAACAAACACTCCGATCTGGCACTGAAGACGTTGCGGGTGCAGTAGGCTTCGCTTGCGCGTTACAGTTGGCGGTTGAAGAACAGCAACAATCCTGCAAAAGACTTACAGAGCTCCGATCTGTTCTTGAGAGAAGTCTTCTAGAACTTATCCCTGGGCTACGTATTAACCTGCAAGATGCAAACCGGGCCTCACATATCTCAAGTATTGCTATCGATGACGTTGATGGAGAAGATCTCCTCGCTGCGCTTGACCTCGAAGGTATAGCAGCATCTGGTGGTTCAGCCTGTGAGAGTGGAAGTACACAGACCAGTCATGTGATCACAGCCTTATATGGGGAGGAACATTCTGCCGCGACCGTTCGATTTTCACTCGGCCGGGAGACCACTGAGCAAGACATTGAACAGACCATACTTAAGCTCACTAGGATCGTTACACGACTCCGGAAGCTGGGGGTAGCATCGTGAGCAGGATTCTAATGGCTATGTCCGGTGGAGTAGACTCATCTGTGGCTGCTGCACTTCTTGTAGAGCAAGGCCACGATGTCGTGGGTGTCACGATGAAAACCTTCTGCTACTCAGAGACTCCTGATCACTCTAAGACATGCTGTGGACTCGATGGAATAAGTGACGCCAAACGAGTCACCGCCGCACTCGGGATTCCGCACTACGTTTTCGATGTCGAAGAAGCATTTGATCGTGATGTGATTGATGACTTCGTAACCCAATACGCTGAAGGGAGAACGCCAAACCCATGCGTGAGATGTAACGGGTACACCAAGTTTCGAGATCTTCTGTCTCGAGGTCGCTCCCTAGGTTGTGATCTCATTGCATCCGGTCACTACGTGCAGATCGAGCACACCCACTCCCAATCAAGAATCCTGAGAGGTCAGGACAAACAAAAAGATCAATCGTATTTCCTATGGGCGCTTCCGGACGAGTTGCTAAAGAGCTTGTTATTCCCTATTGGCAGCCTTACGAAAGAACAGGTGCGCGAGCATGCTCATACTCAAGGACTGGTAAATGCAAACAAGCCCGAGTCACAAGAGATCTGCTTCGTTCCCACAGGTAATTATCGAGATCTCCTTCGAGAACGCCTAGGAAAGGTGCACCCCGCTCTACAACCCGGATATCTAGTACGTAGATCTGGAGAGATCGTAGGAGAACATAATGGTTATGCCGGCTTCACGATTGGCCAGAGAAAAGGACTTGGTGGAGGATCTTCGGAACCCATGTTCGTCCTGAGCATTAATCCGGACACCAAAGAGGTCATCGTCGGCACTCGTGCTGAACTGTTTGATGACATTGTGATTATCAGTGGACTCAACTGGCTGGGAGGACCCATTGAGGATGGTGCAACAACTTTAGTGCAGTTGAGATATCGAGCTCCAGCTGTAGCAGCGCTAGTGAGTCATGAGGAAGATCAAGTTATTCTAAAACTCCAAGAAGCTCAGCCAGCAGTAACACCTGGCCAATCAGCCGTACTTTTTGATCAAGAAAATCAGTGCTTAATAGGCGGGGGTACAATTGCAAGTGCTCACTCCAGTGATTAATCCCGCATTCCCCTAGCCGTCGCAAACTCTTCCATCGCCCGCTGCTCTTCCTCTGTAAGTTCTTCAGGCACCTGAACTAGCACTTCTACATACTGGTCACCTAAGACACCATCCTTTTCAACCCCCTGATCTTTTATCCTGAATTTCCTACCTGACTGGGTGCCTTCTGGGATCTTGAGTATCACTTTTTGTCCAGATACTGTTTGGACTTTGATCTTTGTCCCTAGTGTTGCCTGCACAATATTGATCGGTACCGCTACGTGAACATCGAGGCCCTGCCTGTTGAAGAAACGATGTGGCTCTACCTTGAAGGTTATAATCAAGTTGCCACGTTTTCCTCCACCGTGACCCTTCGCTCCTTGGCCAGAAAGCTGAACTCTAGCACCTGTATCGACCCCAGGAGGAACTCTCACCTGGAGCTTGCGCTGCTGTCGGAGAGCCCCCTGACCTGCGCAGGAACCACAAGGCACTCCAGAAATTCTCCCTCGACTAAAGCAGGCTGGACAAGGGCGTTTAACGGCAAAACCACCCTGACCAAATGAAATGTCCCCCGTCCCACCGCACTCCGGACATCTCTGGCTCTCTGTTCCCGGTTTTGCACCGCTTCCATCACATGTCACACAATCCTCTGTGAAAGAAACATCGAACGAGACCTTTCCTCCACGTACGGCGGTAAGAAATGGTATCTCGAGGACATACTCTAGGTTTCTGCCACTCTCTCTTCGTCTCTTATGAGTCCCCGGAGAACTTTTTTGTCCAAGATCGAAAAGTGAGCTAAACAAGTCGGAAAAGTTCCCGAAGCCACCCTCTAGATCCTCGAAAGAAAAAATCTGATGACCTCCCTGAGGCGGACGATTGGAATACCTGTCACCTCCCATACTGAAAGCATTTCCAGAGCGCATCTGGTCGTACTGGCTGCGTTTGGCAGGATCACTCAGGACAGAATAGGCTTCACCTACTTCTTTGAACTGTTCAGCAGCCTTCTTGTCACCCCGATTGGCGTCTGGATGGTACTGCTTAGCTAGCTTCCGATAAGCCTTCTTTATCGTTTCATCACCTGCTTTCTCGTTGACTCCGAGAATCTGGTAAAAATCCTTCCTGGCAGGCGCCATCTACCCCCGACCTTATCTAGCCGTGCTTGCGGACGCTCACCCGAGCTGGTCGGACGAGGATTCCCTTTAGCAAGCAACCTTTCTGAAATACCTGGGCTACTGTGTCATCTTCCTCTGCACTCTCAGCTGGAACGCGCATGATCGCTTCCATTCGCTCCGGATCGAAAGAGTCACCAAGTGGGTCAATAATCTCAGCTCCTGAGTCTTGGAGGGCACCAAGGAATTTCTTCTCAACAAGATTGATTCCCTCCATGACCCCTTCGACAGTCACGGTATCCACCTCCAGCTCAGCAACTCGATTTAGATCATCAAGAATGTCGAGGAATGAACAAAGGATGTCGGCCTGCGCTCTAGACCAGGACTCTAGCCGCTCCTGCTCGTTGCGCCGCTTGAAGTTGTTGAACTCAGCAGCAAGTCTTAAGTGTCGATCCTTTAGATCCTCAAAATCTTCAAGGACTTGGTTGAGTTGCTGCACCTCTTTTTCTGTAATCTCATCTGCATCTGAAATTTCTTCGGCGGACTCGAGATCCTCTTCCTGTGATATTCCTTCCGTCATCATCGTACCTTCTGGATCGGGTTTTTATAATTTATAACGGACCCCGCTATCCGTTCAGTGCTGGAGGCCGAATTCTCAGAGAGTTCGTAATAACATTGCGAGTGCGGCCTGAGCTGCTCTTTCCCTTACAGCATCACGATCTCCCAAGAAATCAACCGAACGTGTCTTCTCTTCACCATTGATTACAACCGCAAACCAAACCCTGCCTACTGGTTTGTCCTTTGTTCCCCCACCTGGGCCTGCAACACCTGTCACGGATAATCCCACATCTGAATCCAGACGTTTAGAAACCCCCAAGGCCATCTGAAGAGCGACAACCTCCGAGACTGCACCAAATTGGGACAAGTTCTGCTGACTCACATCAAGAGCAGAAATCTTAACCGAGTCATCATATGCGATGACTCCACCAGCGAAGGAAGCAGACGCACCCGGATAGTCCGTTAAGCGCTTAGTGACCAGGCCACCAGTGCAACTCTCTGCCACTGCTAACATCAAACCTCGATCTTTGAGGGTGTCTGATACTGATTCGACAATGTCACCACTGTTGGCATGGTAACGCCAACGTGCAATCCGAGCGTCTAATTCCTGTTCAGCCCTATCAATTAAAGCCTCGGCTTTCCCCGTTGAGACTGCCCGGGCCGTTATCCTAAGATCCACACCCCTCAGATCCGGTAGATACGCGAGTGAGATCTCTCTCATCGCACGCGCAAAAGTAGTGTTTGAGCTGATCGCATCTTCAATTATTTCTGCTAGGCGTGACTCCGGAACTCCTGTGGTGTGAAGCATCCTATGATGCACTGGGGCTATTTTATCCCCAAGCCATTTTTCCAGCAGCGTGCTTAAATCACCAAGAAAAATTCCACGCAACTCCCGTGGTACACCCGGTAACATTACCACCAGTGTCGAGTCTTCTTCGAAAGCCAGCCCTGGTGCAGTTCCATTTGGGTTATCGAGCACTATTGCTCCCTCGGGCACTTCAACTTGAGAAAGATTTGTCTCAGGAAACTCCCGGTAACCGTGTGAACGAAACCGGGCTTTGAGATCAGAGAGAAGCCTTTCATTTCGGCGGAGTGGGCGGTCAAACAAATCCGCAACCGCATTTCTCGTGATATCGTCTTGGGTCGGACCTAGTCCACCAGAAATAAGCACAAGATCGGCAGAGTGGGTTGCCGTCTGCACCATCTCCTGGATACTGATTCGGTTATCTCCGACCGTGTATCCACGAGAAACCACGATGCCCTTTTCCGCTAATGCACGGCCCAACCAAGCAGCGTTGGTATTGATAGTCTCACCAAATAAGAGCTCGTTCCCAACACTAACGATTGCGGCGCGTGCAAGTTGACTGGTCATGTTACAGGCTCCCACCAGGTTGCAACAAATCTAGGGGAATCCTAGCTCTTGGAACCCACCAAAGCCCGATAGGACCACAGGTAGTCCATCATAGAGTAAAGGGTCATTAGAATAGCTAGAGGGAGTGTGATACCACTCCATACTAGAAAAAAGCCTTCGGACAAGGCCCAACCAACTCCATCCCAGGCTTGAGCTGATGCAAGGATACTTAGCGGATACCATAAAAGTAGTCCGCCTGCAAATAAAAACTGCAGAAGAGTCTTTCGTTTCCCTGATTTTCCGGCTGCTATGATGATTCCTTGTCTTGCTCCATAGCTACGAAAAATCGTAATTAAGGCCTCTCGACCAAAAATGATAAACAGCACCCAACCCGGCAGTGCCCCCCAAAAAGGGATGTGTTCAGATTCAAAGCCCCTATTAGAGACGATAAAGATGGGAACGAATGTTGATACAAGGAGAATTTTGTCAGCAATAGGGTCAAGTAATTTCCCTAGGTCGGTAACGAGGTCATAACGTCGGGCGATATAGCCATCCAAGGCATCAGACAGAGCTGCTAATAGGAAAATCACAAAAGCTGCAAATCTCCAACCCAAATCCTCTGATTGCACAGCAAAGAAAACAACCGGGCACGCTGCTATCCGCGAGAGCGTGATAACTAGGGGTAGGGTGAGGAGGTTTTTCGGCAAGGGGCCTCCCCCCGCGCAGTGAATGACTAGAGCGGCCGGAAACTCGGCTCCACCGCAGGATGAGGCAAGATCACTTCCCTCACACTGTTTCCAGCTTGGGCTGCACGATCAATTCTGCCACCTCTTCTTCCATACGCGCCACGATTGATACGGCTCTTTCACGGAGAAGACCGTTAGGCTCCCAAGCAATGAAGTCCCTAAGCAAGTTGACCATATCCACTGACGCTGGTGCACTTGATATATGACCTAAGGCAGCTAAGCGACGGAGCCTGCTCCCACTAAATAGATCTCTCTGCCGACGGGTAATCTGATCACGAATAATTAGCGCTGTTAACGCGCCAAAACCCGCTGCAATAAGCACCGTAATACTTGCTCTCCAAATCTTTTTGTTCACGACTCCATCTCTATTCTTCCTGCCAACGCCTGGGCAATCGTATTTCCATCTATATACTCCAAATCACCACCCACCGGAATACCTCGAGCCAAACGTGTCACGCTAGGACCTAGAGGCCGGATCTCATGTTCCAAATACACAGCAGTAGCCTCACCTTCAACACTCGCATTTGTAGCTAATATAACTTCCTTAATTTCACCGTTAGAAGACTGGATCCTTTTTAATAGGCCACCGACATTCAACTCGTCCGGGCCCACACCGTCTAGCGGTGAGAGTCTACCACCTAGGACATGGAAAAAACCCCTGTATTGGCCGGTTCGCTCAATCGAACCAACTTCATATGCTTCTTCAACTACGCAGATTGTGGAACGATCGCGTCTTGGGTCTGAGCATACTTGGCAACGATCCTCCTCCGAAAAGTTCCCACAAACACCGCAGGGGCGAATCTTTTCAGCTAGTTCAACAACCAGCTTAGATAGCCTCTGAATGTCATGCTTTGACCCCTTCATAAGGTGGTGAACAAGACGTAATGCCGTTTTTGGTCCAATGCCCGGAAGTCGAGCTAGTTCGCTGCTGAGGTGATCAATAACCGACATGGCCCAGTGCCCTTTCGAGACCAGATCAGAAGAGTTTTGGTAGACCTGGGATATTCATCGGGAAGCCTCCCGCGGCCTTCTTCATCTTGCGCTGGTATACAGACTGAGCTTTATCTTGAGCATCGCTCAATGCTCCCAAGACGAGATCCTCTAGCATCTCTACGTCACTTGGGTCAACACAGGTAGGATCGATTTTCACCAGTTTCACCGAACCTTTCCCATCTACTGTCACCTTTACCATTCCTCCACCCGAAGAAGAGGATATTCTTTCTTGGTCGAGAGAGTCTTGGAGACTTTTCATTTTTTCCTGCATTTTCTGACCTAACTGCATCAGCTGCTTTAGATTATCCATGTGTCCTAGACAGGATTGGGCGACTAGTTGGCATCTCTATTAGTCCATCAACTCGAGATCAAGCTCTTCTAGAGCTCTCCCAAGGCGGGGTTCCTGTTGCAATAACTCTCTCAAGGTATCCTCGCGCACTGATTTTTCCGTAATACGCTCAGTATTCAAAGGCTCTGTTGTGATATCAGCGATAACTATATCTGGAGCCCGTTTAAGGTAGGCCCCAACCCCTTTGCAGATCTCTAACATGACGCTGGGTTCCTTGAGCTTCCTAGCCCCAGGGCCCGGTAAGATAGTTACCTCAAGTCTACCATCTGACAATTCTCTTACTTTTGCTGATCTCAAGAACCCACTCAACCCAAGGGGAATATTATTCCCTGATTCGAGCCACCTCGTCCAACCTTCCTGAACATCATCTGAAAGGATCAACCCATTCGAAGAACTCTCAGTTGATCCATGTTGCGTATGTTTTTGTGATTTTATATCCAATGCGGGAACATCACTTGCTGTTCCTTTATCAATCTGCTCTGATTTCCCTGAATCTCCGCCACCTTCAACAGGGTTTCCTGCACCACCTACCGATGGAGGAACTCCTCCAAGAGCCTTGATCAACTCCTCTAAGGCAACAGTTCTGTCCATGTAGCTCAAACGCAGCAAGAGCATTTCAATCAACACTCGAGGATTCGAACTACGTCTGAGACTGCCTTGACCCTCAAGCTCAGCTACAACACTAAGCATTCGAACGATGTCTTCCGGCTCAAAACGAACCGATTGCTCTAGAAGTTGATCCCGAAGAGTACTTGGCAGGTGGACCTCTGTGTCAGGCGCTAAACGCAGACGAAGGAGGGTGCGTAAGATATCAAGGAGACCGTGATAGAACTCGACTAGGTCATACCCCTCGTTAGCTAACTTTTCAATTAAAAGAAATACTTCCGAGTGCTTGCTCTCTGAAAAGATATCCAAGAGTTCGAGGTATCGCTCCTCTTCGACGAGACCCATCACCTTCCTCACCGATTCAGTTTTGACCTCACCTCCAGTGAGTGACATGACTTGATCTAAGAGCGACAGAGCATCGCGCATCCCGCCATCAGCCTTACGTGCAATCAGTCGGAGTGCCTCGTCGGTAGCCTCAGAACCCTCTTGATCCACAACGGCAACTAATCGTGACAGAATATGATCGACTCCTATACGTCTGAAGTCGAAGCGCTGGCAACGTGAGAGAATAGGCGAAGCCGACTGCTCTATCTTCTGAGGTTCGGTCGTTGCAAAAATGAAAATCACACTCGCTGGAGGCTCCTCAAGTATCTTGAGTAGGGCATTCCATGCCTCTCGAGTGAGCATGTGCGCCTCATCTACGATGTATACCTTGAAGCGCCCCTCCGCAGAAGGAGCATACATCGCCCGCTCTCGGAGATCGCGTGCGTCATCTACACCGCGGTTTGATGCCGCGTCAATTTCGACGACATCGAGAGCAGTCTGACCACCCCAAATCCGTGTACAATTATCACAAGCACCACAAGGCTCACCGTCATCACTCCGTTTCTCACAATTCAAGGCCATAGCAAGGACTCGCGCCAGCGTAGTCTTGCCCACTCCCCGAGGTCCACAGAACAAGTACGCATGCCCTACCCGGCCACCAGACACAGCTCGGCGGAGTGTCTCCGACACATGCTCCTGTGTCGTTACGTCCGCAAATGATTTTGGACGATATTTTCTGGCTAAAGCATGGTAAGACAATAGTTTATACTTATGATAGAGTCGTTGTTGTTACACCTAGCCTGAGTTCTCTCAGTCCTTAGAGAAGAAATAAGAGTAATACCCTAAGGAGCCCAAAACACCGACCACTGAGCTTACCATTAGTCCTTCCGGCATGCCAACAAAATTTCCGACGTTTTAACCGATAGAAGCTATTTCAAGAGTAGTGCTATACCTCACCTCGTCAACTAGAAGAGAGTTACTGGAGGCTGGGTGTGAATTCCCGTCCTATCGCACGCGCGATCACCCTCACTTCATCCATTAATTTTGCGAACTGATCCGGATAAAGGGATTGTGCTCCATCTGACATCGCTCTAGGAGGATCATGATGAACTTCCACGATAAGCCCATCAGCACCGGCCGCCACCGCTGCCCTGCCCATTGGGGTGACCTTGGCACGAACCCCAGTCCCATGGCTTGGGTCAGCGATTATAGGTAGGTGGGAAAGAGATTTTACGATTGGAATCGCTGCCAGGTCGAAGAGGTTCCGTGTGTGAGTGTCAAAGCTACGTATCCCTCGTTCGCATAAGATTACATCAGGATTACCTTCAGCCAGAATGTACTCTGCAGCAAGAAGCAATTCGTCAATCGTGGCGGACATTCCGCGCTTCAAAAGAACGGGCTTCCCCGCCCTGCCCGCTCTACGCAGAAGTGCATAATTTTGCATGTTCCGCGCGCCGATTTGAACAATGTCAGCGTATTGAACAACCAGATCTACTCCATCCGGGTCCAAAGCCTCCGTCACAACTGCAAGCCCTGTCTCTTCTCTGGCACGTGCCAGGAACTCGAGGCCCTGCAACCCAAGTCCCTGAAAAGAGTAGGGTGAACTGCGTGGTTTGAATGCACCTCCGCGCAGAACTGTCGCACCAACATCTTTGACCCTATGAGCTATATCTAAGATCTCACGTTCATTTTCCACTGAGCACGGGCCAGCCATTAGGACCAGATCCAAACCACCAATCTTCGTTCCGTTCGGGAGAGATATTACGGTATCCTCATCCTGCCATTCCCTAGACACTTGTTTATAGGGCTGGGTAACAGGGATGAGTTCAAGCACGCCCTCCAGACCCGCAAGTCTATCTGAAGAAATTCCACCATCGTTTCCTATGATTCCTATGGCAGTGCGTTGTCCTCCTGGTATAGGCGTAGCATCGTAGCCCATATCCTTGACCACTCCCACAACCGCATGGATCTGCTCAGCAGACGCATTGTTCTTCATCACGATTAGCATGGGAGTTATCCCCCCCTGTCTTTTTCAGAACTCTAGGGTTTGAGGCGCGGTTCTTAACGAAACTTTGGTCTCGGATTCGTGAACCCGAAAGGTCAGATAATAAACTCCAGACTCAATCTGCCCACCAGGCTTGATCCTACAACTAACACCACTGACCCATATACACCCATAAGGTCATCTAGCAGGAAGTAAACGTGTATACCCTGAATCAGCTATGCTTCCGCATTCTGTAGAGCATCTTCCAGCTTAACACCCACAACTGTACTAATGCCTGGCTCTTCCATAGTTACGCCATAAATCCAGTCAGCAGCTTCGATAGTACGGGGATTGTGCGTGATAACTACGAACTGACTATCCGCCTTAAAATCCTCCAGTAGTTTGATAAACCGACCAATATTGTTTTCATCAAGAGGAGCATCTACTTCATCCAAAACACAGAATGGACTCGGTTTAACAAGGTAGATTCCGAAAAGAAGTGAGAGGGCAGTCAATGCGCGCTCTCCTCCAGAAAGCAGATCTATTCGTTGTGTCCGTTTTCCCCTTGGAGATGCGTGGATTTCGATCGGCGATTCCAGTGGGTCATCTGTTACCTGCAGCCAGATGTCTGCCTCGCCACCCTCAAATAATCTCAGAAATGTTTTTCGGAAGTGTTCACGAATCTCGGTAAAAGTGGACATAAAGAGATCTGTAGCAGTTGCGTTAATCTCACGGATTGCCGAGCGAAGATCATCACGAGCTTCGAAAAGATCATCTCTCTGCTCAGCCAAAAACTGGAGGCGCTCACTCTCTTCTTCATGCTCTTCCACTGCGAGCATGTTCACCGGGCCTAATCTCTCTAGCTTTAGCACGATTTCCTTGAGTTCTACCTCAAGTTCATCCTGATCACCTTCGACTACCTCAGCTTCCTCTAGGAGATCATCTAGTGACCGTCCCCACTCAGTCTCTAGTCTCTCTCGAATGCGACTTATGCGACCATCAAGTTCTTGATGCTCTAGCTCTAATGTATGCCGACGATCTGAAGCCGCACGTTCAGCTGTCCGCGCCTCTCGAAGGTGTTTCTCAGATATACCGAGGGTTTCCTCTAAACCCTGTAGGATATTGTCCTTGTCCCTGACTTCACGCTCAGCAGCGCTACGCTCATCGAATAAACGCTCTGTGGCGGCATCACCTTCCGATCTAATCTTGCGGGCCTCTGCCTGCTCCTTCCTCAACTGACCTTCCTCTTCATCTAACGCAAGAACACGGTCTTCAGCCTGGTCACGCGCCTGACCAATTGTCTCGTGACGCTCGTTTAAGCGTGCCACGTCTCCTTCTAGATGAGCAACATCTACGGCCAAAGCAGCTTCTTCAGATCGGGCGTGCTCCCATTCATTTTGAGCTAACTGAAGAATCTCTTTTGCTTCCTCATGTTGTTCGCTGAGGCCTTCCTCTTGTTCTAATAGAATACCCCGATCAGATCGCGCTTCCTGAGCTCTTTTAAGCACTCGTGCACGTGTCGAGTTAGTAGCTCCTATTTCCCGAGCAAGATTATCCTGTAAACGGTGCATCCGACCTTGCTCGCCTGATCGTATTTCTCCCTCAGCCCTCATCTTGTGAAGGGCGTCCTCTGCCTCATGCATTTCTAGTCTAGACGCAACCACCAGTTCTTCAGCATCTGCAAGTTTGCGTTCTTGAGCCTCACGTGTCTTGCACGCCGACTCTTCCTCTAGCAACTGGAGATCAAGTGCCTCCCTTATCCTCAGCAGTTCTTCCTTACGTTCCAATATTCCTGAACCACCGGAAGGATTGCCAATTCGCACCACGCCATTAGAGGTCGTAAAGGACGTACCTTCGACCCCCTGAGGAATCTGAACGTCATTAAGAAGTGCCTTCACCCAAGGTGCTCCCTCACCACTAGTGTTGATTTGTGAGAGGAGCCCTTTGCTTTGCCGAGTGCTGGATTCCGGAACCGCGTCCAATGGCAGGACTACTAGACCTCCTCCACCTTTCCAGCGTTCGTTGAACCACTGGAGAATACTGTCGACCGTAGCACCTTCATCCACGACAATAGCCCGTGCGAACGTACCCAAGTGGGACTCAAGAGAAGGGGTTATTTTCGCAGACGCCTGGATATAGTCTGCTAAAGTTCCTAGTACGCCTGAAATCCCTGAATCGAGCACAGCTTGCACGACAGGTTCAATACCTTCCCGGTCACGTTCAAGTAACTCTAGAGCGGACAGACGAGCCTTGAGTTCTATCACAAGATCGGTAGATACGCGTTCCACCTGGCGGGCATCATCCAACTCCTTTCGAACTGTCGAGACATCAGAGATTTCCTGCTCTACACGAGCTGTAACAACCTCCAAGTCCCTTAAGGATTCTTCGAGCCTTCCTTCAAATAAATCACTTTGTGCCTGGAGTTCTGAGAATGTTTCATCTGTAGAGTCCAACTCTTTAGAAACTCGAGTCAACCTTTTCTCTAATTCATCAGCCTGGGCCGCGGAAGCTTCAATATCGCCCTCTAATTGAGCTCCTTGACGCACCAGATCACGTTCTTTCGCCTCTAATTTCTCAAGATTTTGTCGAGCAACAGACATGTCGTCATGAAGCGTTTCAACTCTAGTTTTCCGATCATCTGCGAGTGTTTGAATCTCTTCAAGCTCCTCGAGTGCCCGAGTTCGCTTCCCCGTCAAGCCTCGCTCGTCACGTTCGAGCGTTTCAGCCTGGAGCCGTGCTTCAGCACGTTCCTCATCAATTTGTGCCAAACGACGACCTGCGTAAGCTGCCCGCTCATCTGCAACAGCAAGATCCCGCTCCCAACGGACTAGCTGTTCTCTTACCTTCTCAAGAGTCGCGGCTGCCTTTGTGCGTTCCTTCTCGGCATCAATTTCCCGAAGCCGCATAGACTCGTACTCAGCCTCCGCAGTATGAAGTTCTACAACGGTATGCTCACTAGATCTAGTATCTGCATCCAACGACTCTTGTACACCTGTCAAACGCTCTCGCAAGAGATCTAATTGACTACGAACAACAGCAACTTCTACATCTAATCTGCGCTGCCGATACTTGAGATAACGTTCAGCTTTCCCCTTTTGCCGAGCTAAGGACCGCACTTTAGTCTGCACTTCAGAGATAACATCTTCGAGCCGCTGGACGTCTATTTCAGCTCTCTCAAGCCTGCGAGTTGCAGCTTTTCGGCGATCCTTATACTTACCAACCCCAGCCGCTTCTTCAAACAAAGCACGCCGTTCCTCAGCACGATCTGAAAGAATCGCGTCGATCATTCTATTTTCTATGATCGAGTATGCATTTGCACCGAGTCCTGTGTCCCTGCAAAGGTCAAGGACGTCGCGCAAACGACATGCGGACCTGTTAATCGAGTACTCACTTCCACCATCCCTGAAGACTTCTCTCCCAACCTCTACTTCTTCAAATGGGATCGGTAGTAATCCGTCCTCATTGGTAACCGTAAGAGATACAGATCCACGATTCACTGGGCGTCGCGCAACGGTCCCTTGAAAGATCACCTCTTCCATCTTTGCGCCACGGATAGCGGTCGGACGCTGTTCACCGAGAACCCAACGGATCGCATCACTGATATTCGATTTGCCACATCCGTTTGGGCCCACCACGGCAGTAATACCATCATGGAACTCAATAACCGTTGAGTCCGCAAAGGACTTGAACCCATGAACTCGAAGTGAATGAAGCTTCATTCAGTATCTTGTAGGAGTTTTCAACAGATACGGACTACAGATACAACTGGGATAAAGCCTTACTAGCCACAAGACAGTCACTGTGCCTAGAAGGCACAGAAGCCGCAGCCCTTCTATATCTAATACAGAGCAGCAACTGGATCATGATCAGTGGAGCATAAGACACTTACAGATAAGACCCCGATGCCAATGCCGTGAGGCCTAAAAAGTTAGAACCGTGGGTGCTTCTTGCAAACCCCAGAACACTTGAAAAGTAGCCCTGTATGTAGCTTCAGGATGTTCGGAAAAATATGTGTTAATGTCTAGGGTCGAGCCACTACGATTCGTGTGAGACACCCCAATCCCAGCGAGGCGCATCACCCCACAGGTCCTCAAGCTGGTAAAATGTCCGTGCCTCAGGATGCAATACATGGACAACGAAGTCGATATAGTCTAACAAAATCCAACGGCCTCCTCGTATCCCTTCAACATGGCCTGGGCGGACACCCTCTACCTTTAGTTCGTCCACCACGTGTTCGGCTATCGCCCTGACCTGTACATCTGAAGTTCCACTAGCCAAAACAAAGAAATCTGTAGCTGTAGAGATCCCCCTGAGATCAAGAACGACAAGTCCGTGCGCCTTAAGCTCGACCGCCAAGTCGAGGGCTCGGGTAACATCACTAGGAAGGTCCACTAAAACTTCCAAGGTCTTGAGCAGGCTGCAGAAATCGACACTCTAATGCTGAGGCTCACTCACTTTCAACATGCACCTCGACATGGGCTTCAACCTCCCCATGGAGATTGAGTGGGACCTCCCACACACCTAGCATTTTGATTGGCTCGTCTAGTAAAATTGCTCGCCGGTTAAGCTCAAAATCCATGCCTGACTCATTGATACGATCCGCGATGTCAGCGCTAGTAACAGACCCGAACAATTTTCCATCATCTCCAGCACGGGCATGGAAGGTGATAGGAGAAATCGCTTCAAGCTGAGAAGCTCTTCGACCTGCTTCGAGGAAGTCTCGTTTGGACCTCTCCTCTGACTGAGTCTGCTCTTGTTCAAGTTTCTCTATGTTCGCTTGGGTCGCAGTATACGCGAGCCCCTGAGGAATCAAGTAATTCCTTCCGAATCCAGGCTTAACCTTGATCACTTCTCCAGCCTCACCAAGGTTCTCGACAGATTGTTTCAAGATCAGCTTCATCATTCCTCCAGAGGGTCTAGCGCGCAGCCAACTGTTCCGAGCGCTTCCGAAAATCTAAATAGATATCCGCAATTCCGATTAGAACCGCACCACCCAGTACTATCGGGGGAACGATAACTAAACCGAAAATCGTCATAGCGTAACCAAGAACTGAGAATCCCCCAGTTATGAATACGATGACGGCCGCACCACGCACGGCACAGAGTGCACCGATGAACACTATTGCATTAGATCCTACACGCTGCAGTGGTTCACTCCATCGAGTGAATAGCAGGAAAAGCCCAACTACGAGGATCCAGATAAGATGATCATTGAAACGGAAATTCTTAACCGATCCAAGTACCTCTTCACTCCTTCCAGAAAACGAAGTGAATAACCACGAGGAAAGCAGGAGTGCACTCATCGAAGCAAGAGCGGTCAAGGCTGGAAATATCAGAATCTGTATCTCCGCAGTCTGATAAAGAGCCGTAATCAAAGCAGGGGCCAACCCTTCACCACCACCAAGGGCAATAACCTGGGCAACCGTAGATCTAACCCGATCAGATATTACCCAATCTACAACATTCCAGGCACCAGGGATCAAAATCATCAATATTACTGCAACCATTAAAGCCCCAAAGACAGCTTCAAGTGCACGATCTGAGATCTTCATTTTTGGACGGGCTATAGACAGCCCGACAAAGCTGCCTCCCAGTAATAAGGCCCACCCACGCTCTAGGTACCACATCCCATCATATGGGCCAACCATCACAATGAGCATGGCTACCAGGGTGGCACTGAAAATTGCATACCTGTGCGGCATGCTAGTTACTACGAGTACAAGAAATGGGACTGCCACCAACACCGATGGCCTGGCGGTCGATGTCAAAAGCACCAACACGAATAGCACACCAGCACGCAGCCAGTCACTTGTCCGGAAGGCTGATGCCTTCCGTGTCAGATCTGGCATGAGGGCAGGCTATCCCTGGTGGCTACGTGTGTAAGGCAACAAAGCCAGATAGCGTGCACGCTTCACTGCTCGTCCTAATTGCCTCTGGAACGCAGCAGTCACTTTTGTCGTGCGCTTGGGCAAAATCTTACCCTGTTCAGTAACGAAATTGGAAAGGGTTCCCACATCCTTGTAATTCAAGGCGATAATTGGAGGTCCTTCCATGCGTCGTCGGCGCCCCCGTGGTCCCGTGAACTCCGGAGGTCCAGATCTTTGATGCACAGATTCAGTATCTGTAGCATCTTCCGCCTCAGCTAGACCAGCGTCAGTATCGGCCGGGGGCTGCTCTTCCTGATCATCATCGTCTGCGTCTTCATTCTTGACTTCCTTCGGCCGGAGCTCTCCCATGATCGAGTCTCCCCCAGTGGGTTCTCCTTCATTGAGAACCAAGAGATAGCGGACGATGTCATCATCTAGCTTGAGCATCCTTTCGTACTCCGGCAACGCTTCCGGTACCGCAGTAAGGTGGGCTGCCACGTAATAACCACGAGACAGCTTATTAATTGGATACGCTAGTTGTCTGGTCCCCCAATGATCGATTGCCGAAACTTCACCACCCTTGGAGGTGGCTAGCTGGTGAAGTTGGTCGAGCTTGGCAGTGATGGCGCTTTCTTCAAGCGCGGGGTCGAGAATGTAGACGACCTCGTAAAGTCGCATGATTTGTTCCCTCGGTCCGTAGATTTGTAACGGGCCCCATCGCTTCAACCAATGACATTGCGAGAACGGTTGGCCAACGGAGCGGGATATCTGTCTTTGTACAGATCAGTACTACCCGAAAAACCTAGTTAAATCTTAGTATTCCAGAAAGCATGTGAAGCAATACTAAGGCTTTGGAAGACACATCTTAATTTCCTGCTGCCCTCTGAACTGCAGTGATTAGATGGGGATAACGGGCATAGCCCCACCGAGCTTCCTCAACATTCAATCGCTCGCGGTTCGTATGCGCAAAGCTCTCCTCACCAGGAGCGAAACCGACTGTCGGAATACCGTGGATTCCACAAGACCAACCCCCATCCGTTGCAAACAACCACGGCCGAACGACAGCCTCACCCTCATCTCTTTGTCGACCCACAGCACCCGCTGCACTGGTGACAACAGGATGCTCTGAGTCCATCAGAAATCCAGGAGTAAACAGGCTCCTCTCCTCTTGGATTCCTGTGTATGTAGTTTGAAGCTCTTTTGCCATGCGCACCTCATAAGACAGCCCTTCGGGTAACAAAGGGATCTGGCGTTTAATCGAGTGCCTGACTCTATCTAGAAGTGAATCGTCGTCATCATACGGCAAAATCCTCCAATCCAAAGCCAAAACAACCTTGTCCGGGATTACATTTCGACTCTCTGGAAGAACATCCACAGTCGTAGCAATCAAACTGGCAGACCCAAGTACCGGATCGGCATCCTGATTTTCACCCAAATCCCTTACTGCGGCCAATACATCCCCCAGCAGGTCTAACGCATTCCTAGCGCGATCAGGTGCGCTTGCATGGCCAGCTAGCCCAGTAAGTACAACTTCAAGCTCAGCACGTCCTCGATGGCCAATGCATATGTCTCCATGTGTCGCCTCACCAATGATCACTACCGCCGGATCAACGTTGCCTGACTCTAGGAGCCGCTTCATTCCTAGACCACCACGTTCCTCAAGAACTGTGTGAGCCACAATTACATCACCGGGAGCTTGTCCAATCATTGAAGCCGCTGCATACGTCTGCAGAGCAAGGGGGCCTTTTATATCCATGGAACCGCGACCATGTAGAAAACCATCCCGTACTTCGCCGCTAAACGGGGGCACCTCCCACTCCGAGTGATCACCCTCGGCAACAACATCTAGATGGCAGTTCAGCATGGCGGGAGGTGCGTCTCCTGTTCCCTCGGCGATACCTATGACATTACCCGTATCATCGATGCGAACATCACTTAGACCAAGTACCTCCATTTCCTCCTTGAGCCGAGAGGCAACTTCTCTCTCTTCCCCAGGAAGTCCTGGGATGCCGATCAATTCGCCGGCAAATACAAGTGCATTCTCAAAACTCGGATCCTTAGACATTAGCTAAAGAGCGTTTGGATCATGTCTATAATCCATGAAAGTGAATTCCCATCCGCATTAAGTCCGTGCACTTCTACAAACCAAGGAGCAAGTACCAGTGACACTACACTCATGAGCTTTATCAAGATGTTAAGAGACGGCCCCGAGGTGTCCTTGAATGGATCTCCTACAGTATCTCCTACAACAGCAGCCTTGTGAGAATCGGATCCCTTACCACCATATGCTCCACTCTCGATGTATTTCTTCGCATTATCCCAGGCACCACCCGCATTCGCCATAAAGAGCGCCATAAGCACACCCGTAACCGTGGCACCCGCCAACAAACCTCCGAGTGCTTCTACACCTAGCACATAACCAACAATTACTGGAGCAAGGACTGCCGTTATGCCGGGTAAGATCATTTCCCTTAATGCAGCAGTTGTAGAAATGTCCACACAACGGGCTGAATCTGGCTTGGCTGTACCTTCCATGATCCCTGGAATTTCCCGGAACTGTCGACGAACCTCGTCAACCATCCCCTGTGCAGCTCGACCTACTGCAGTCATCGTCAGTGCGGCAACAAAAAATGGAAGACATCCACCGAGGAAGAGGCCAATCACTACCAGTGGATCAAGGATGTTGATCCCGCTTTCCTGTAGACCAACCTTAGATGAGTATGCCGAGAATAGGGCTAGGGCAGTGAGAGCCGCTGATCCTATCGCAAATCCCTTGCCAATCGCGGCCGTTGTGTTTCCGATCGCATCGAGTGAGTCTGTAATCTCTCTAGTCTCTGGACCTAGTCCGCTCATCTCGCTAATCCCACCAGCGTTATCTGCGATTGGTCCGTAGGCATCAACTGACATCGTCACACCCACGGTTGCGAGCATGCCGACCGCCGCTATCCCGATACCGTATAGACCCGCATAGTTAAAGGCGGTCCAAATTGCAGCACAAATGAGGAAAACTGGGAAGACCGCTGATTGCATGCCGACCGCTAGCCCGGTGATCAAATTGGTCGCCGATCCAGTTTGGCTAGCCTCCGCAATCTTCTTAACTGGACCCTCGGCCGTGTAATACTGTGTGACCATACCAATAGCCACACCTGCTAGAGTTCCTGCTAGGATTGCGATCCAGGGCCCGGAGACGGGGAAGGACTGCCCAGCATCAACGTATGTGATTCCCATGCTCTGGACGACGAAATACATAATTCCCAGAAACAGTGCGCCGGCTATCCACGTCGTCCCATGAAGGGCGTGAGATGGATTGCGCTTCTCGAGTGTCTTCATCGCGCCGATGCCAACTAGAGATGCCAAGAGACCGACCATCACCGTAAGGATCGGGAGTGCCACCGCAGCAGTTCGATGCCCCGAAAGAGCAGGCACTGTTGCTCCAATCGCGATCGTCGCAACAATTGAACCTACATACGACTCAAAGATATCAGCACCCATCCCGGCAACGTCACCAACATTGTCCCCCACGTTGTCTGCAATCGTGGCCGGATTTCGCGGATCATCCTCCGGGATACCTGCTTCGACTTTTCCGACGAGATCAGCCCCTACATCCGCAGCTTTCGTATATATACCGCCTCCGACTCGAGCGAAAAGCGCGATAGAGCTCGCACCCATAGCAAAGCCTGAGACAATCTCAGCGAAGGTCGCGTACTCACCATCTACTACTGCTCCGGCACCGAAAACCACATAGAGCACACCAAGTCCCAGAAGTCCAAGGGCCGCGACGGCGAGTCCCATCACTGCCCCACCGAAGAACGCAATGCGGAGGGCCTTGCCCTGACCTTCTTGATTAGCCGCTGCTGAGGTACGTGTGTTCGCACGGGTTGCTGCCTTCATACCAAAAAAGCCAGCTGAGACCGAGCTGAGTGCCCCAAAAACATACGCTCCTGCAGGAGTCCACCCAATCGCAAAGCCGAGCAGGACCGCCACCACCAATACAAATACAGCTAGGACTGTGTATTCACGTTTGAGGAATGCCATCGCCCCATCATGAATCTGTTCACCTAGATCAATCATGGTCTCGGATCCAGCCGGCTGCTTTTTCAAATATCGGTAGATAAGGAATGCTATAACCAAGCCGATAAGACCCAGAAGCCATGCCCATTCAGTTACTACTACAAAGTCAGTCATTGAATCGCTCTTATTGTTACCATGATTTGTGAACTATATCTCATTATTGATTGAAGTGGTTCATTACCGCCTCTGTTCCATCCTCAATCCATGCTTCAACTGCTCCCGTCATGATGGGAAGCAGATCTACCACGATGTCCTCGTCCTCTTGGGGCATACGCGAGAGCACCCAGTCTGCTAAGTCTTGTCCCTCTGGCTTCAAGCCAACTCCAATTCGGAGTCGAGCATATGCTTCGGACTGTAGGACTCCTGATACTGACTTGAGCCCCTTGTGTCCCCCGGATCCTCCCTCTGGTCGACACCTCACTCGTCCCACTTCAAGTGCGGCATCATCCACGACTACCAAGAGGTCTTCTTTGATCCGAAAAGACTCCATTTCACTCAATCGTAGCAAGGACAATCCACTGCGGTTCATATACGTAGTGGGCTTTACCAGCTGCACATGCGACTCGCCGACTTCACCCGCAGTGACAAGAGCGCGGTCCTCTTTTTCGAAAGAACCAAAACCCCAATCGTAGGCAAGTCGATCAACAACCCACCACCCTACATTATGCCTTGTAGCATCGTGTTCAGGACCTGGGTTCCCTAGTCCAACCACAATCTTCACGCACATAGGAATGAACCGATCCTAATCCTCATCTCCCCCAGAGTCTTCCGGTGACTCTCCTGCCTCCGCTGCATCATCTTCACTTGGCAGAGCTTCCCCGTCCGGCATCTCACCTTCAAGCAATTCATCCTCTTCTTCAACCACAGCTTCCTCAACAACCTTGGGAATTGCCACTGAACAAATAGTTCGGCCTTCATCAACGGTGATGTCGATGCCTTCTTCAAGCTCTAAATCATAGACGTGGAGGGAATCGTTAATATCGAGTTCAGAAACATCGACCTCAATTAGCTCTGGGATCTTGGATGGGATGCACTTTACTGGAAGCTCGTTCATTACCTGTTCAAGCACACCACCACTGTTCTTAACACCGACCGGATCTCCAAGCAGCCGCAGGGGAACTTCGACATCAACCGCAACACCCGCCTGGATGCGCAGAAAGTCCACGTGAATAAGAGAAGACTTAAATGGGTGGCTCTGGATCTCACGCACCAACGTTTGGAAAGGTTCACCCACCCCCTCAACCTTGAGACCCACAATCGTATTCTCAGTACTGATCGAATAGAAAAGGTTCTCCGCCTCATGTGCATCTAGCGATAAGTGCATGGTACCCAACTCCCTTCCATACAAGACAGCTGGAACCCGGCCCTCCTGACGCAGCTTTCTTGCTACACCCTTTCCCGTACCTTCTCGTTTTTGTGCTTTCAGCGTAGTACTCATTTTGGACTCTCGTTCTCCTGATTATCGGCCCCCAAGTCTATCCTGGGGCCCTTCCCCTCAGTTTTCCTTCGGAATCTCAAAGAGTTTGGTTACAGATTCGTTCGAATGCACGTGGTGAATTGCCTTAGAGAGCAAATCAGCTACAGAAAGAATCTCTAGCCTGTCAGACCGCTTTTCGTCTGGAACATTAATCGTATTGGTCACGATCATCCGCTCCAAAGGAGAGTCGGCAAGCCTGCTCGGTGCCTCTCCGGAAAGAATCGGATGGGTTGCCGCCGCATAAACTGTCTTAGCACCACGGTCCTTGAGTGCTTCGACGGCGTTAGCCAGTGAACCTCCTGTATCAACCATATCATCAACAATCAGACAAGTCCGATCCTCAACATCACCGACAATGTTTAATACCTCAGACATGTTCGCCTTCGGTCTACGTTTATCGATAATCGCCAAAGTCGCCCCAAGACGACGGGCAAAACCCCTTGCCATTTTTGCCGCTCCGACATCAGGGGCTATGACCACGAGGTCTTCGAGTGCGAGATCCCTGAAGTACTTTGTCACGACCGGCGCTGCGTAAAGATGATCAACGGGAATATCAAAGAACCCTTGGATCTGATGCTGATGGAAATCAATTGAGATAACCCGATCAGCTCCAGCAGCTACAATAAGGTTCGCAGCGAGCTTAGCACCAATCGAGACTCTGGGTTGGTCTTTCCTATCCTGACGACCATATCCGAAATACGGGATAACCGCTGTAACTCGAGCTGCCGAAGCCCTTTTGGCAGCGTCTAATAGAAGACACAACTCCATGAAGTTATTCGCAGGAGCTGAAGTGGGTTGGATGATGAAAACGTCCCGCCCACGAGCATTGTGATCTATCCGAACAAAGATTTCACCGTCCGAAAAATCTTTGATCGTCGCTCCTTCTGGCGATTCTCCAAGCTTTTCAGCTATCTCACGTGCTAACGGAAAATTGGCGCGTCCACTAAGCAGCAGAAGCGGCCCATGCCTGTAAGTGTCTTCCATGTGACCGGAGCTAGAATCTGGATCCCTATAGCTATCGTTTGATAGCATGGAACGTTAGAAAAACCACTATGAGTGGTCAACGTTAAGAGTGAAATGAATGATTAATCTTGGTCCTATATCTGAGCAAAAGATAGAAACTTTCCTTAACGCTCTTTGACGCTAAAAACTCGGGCGCTAACTGCGTCTGCCCGCCCCACCGTCTTCAAAACCAAACGAACTTCATACTTGCCCGCCTTGAGGTTTGGTAAATCTAGGTTTAGGTAGCGGAATAATGGGCCTGGGCTTCGCGGTCCAGGTTCCTCCCAGGAGAGCCGAAGCGGTCTTGCGGGTTTTGTGATCCGGAGAAATTCGCCAATCTGGCGGAGCACTCCCCGATTTACCTGACTTACTGAGACTTCGAAAAGCAGAGTCTCCGATCTAAATCCAAGGCCGGCGACCTCCCAAGCAATAGCAAAGGTTTGACCTGTTAGGATCTCGGCTCGTTTGAGTGCCAGAGGAAGCGATGCCTCAAGAACTTCAGGCTCCTCGGAAGAAGGTCTCAACATCAGGATGTCAGAAAGCGATGCTACATCCTCCGGTACTGGCAGAGTTTCAAGCCCCATCCTTAGGCGCCCAGCTCGACGCTTACTCGGACTCCACATTTCAGCCGAAAGCACATAACTCCCCGACGGCACCTCAAGTGAGAGTGCACTCTCTACATATCCCATTCTTTGAGCACTCTTGATCCGTGCTCCGTCTTGTGGCACTAGAAAGATTCCAGCACGATCCAACATTCCATCCTGGGCGCCCGGATCTAGCCAAGGTATCGGATGGTCATGGCCCACATGCCGAGTCGTATCATCTGGAAGAAAGTGAGTTCCCACTACAACTACTCGACTACCTCGGGGGAACAATGCGACTTGACCTTCCATTGGAAGAAAGACAGGTGCATATGCTGGTGCATATAAAGAACGAGGCCGTTCCACATCTGCCCGCAGATCTTCCGGTGCTGCACGACTTGGGGTATTCAGCACTTTACCAGGAGGCATATAGTCCCTTCCCTCCGGATGTTTGTGACCAATCACATGTTCGACGGTCGTGAATCCTGCATCAGAAGTCCTATCCCACCCCAGTTCCCAACCGTGTCGGATCGTTAGTTCATCAAGGTCCCTACCCCAACTGATTCGGTAGGGGTTCTTTGCCTCTTCACGGATTGTTGCAACAGTCCAGCGCGCATAGTGTGAAGTTTTTCGGTCATTACCCTCGACTAGATATAGCGGATCCGCGAGTAACCAGAGGCGTTCGAGAACAGTATCCAGGGATTCAGAAGATAAGTTTTCTGCTTCCTTTAGCGCATTTTGACCGTCGTCATCCATAATCCAACGCGGTACCCGCCACCTAAGTGACTGCCCATTATCCATTCGGTCTATTGCTATCGAAAATGCTCGATCGGCCTCGACATACCTTTCCAGTCCATGCAGAGAAAATCCCACTAAAGCTGCACACCACCACGGCTCTACAGTCTCACATGAACGAGCTACCTCAAGCGCTTCTTCCCAACGCTGAGCTTCAGAAAGGTACCAGACTCGCTGCCCCAGCAACCATCCGTCACCCGGAAGAAGTGCCTGTATTGAGTCCAATAAGACCAGCAACTCCTCTCTAAGTTCTTCAACTTGGACTAATTCGGGACGCGGGTACCAATCCCCTTCATCGTACCAAGAGCAGAAACGCCCAATTCGCTCATCGCAAACACTACTGACCGAGCCAAGTATGAGAGGAAAGTGACGAATTCTCTGTCGCTCAAAACGAGCTTGAGCTGCCCGGGCAATCCCCTGAATATCCGATGAATCAATAACAGCAGCTACCGTATCAATTTCACGGTATACGCTCTGCGCCATGTTGACCTGAGGAGAGGTAGCACAAATCAATAGAAGTGTGCCGAGTCCCCTGGCATACAGATGTCTCCTCGACTTCACCAATATCTCGGCTCGTTTTACTGCGGCTAGAAGTACTGCAATTGGCCCGGGTGGATTCGAACCACCACCGCCGGTTCCAAAGACCGGTGTCCTGCCATTAGACCACGGGCCAGCATAATCATCCTACCGGAAGCTAGGCCCTAGGTTCAAGGCTTCGCGGACATTGGTGTAATCAGTTGATAGCTCTCCAATGTCCGTGTTACAAGACAAGGCCAACCAAGCTCTTCCGTAAGCTCATGTGCATCGGATTCAACGTCACCGCCATTCCTAGTGATTGCAAAGCAAGCACCGCCACTCCCGGAAAGCAAAACGAGCGGGTAACCTTTCTGCCTCAGGGCACCAAGAGAACATCGGACTTCGGGGTACAAGTCAGCAATCGTGACCTCAAAATCATTGTGTGCTGAAGAAATAACCGTATCCCAACCCCCTCTCGCTCTAAAAAGACCTGGGCTAGTGTGATGCTCATAATCATCCGACGACCTCCCGAGCATCTCATAAGCATCACGCGTTGACACGTGCACAGGTGGAAGCACGAGGAGGAGAGTGTGCCCGGGCAGGGCCTGGATGGGCTCAAGTATCTCCCCTCGTCCACGGGCTATCGCAGTGGTGCTGTCACTCAAAAAAAATGGGACATCTGACCCTATATTGGATGCGATTTTACTTAAGGACTCGCTATCCAGAAGACCCTTGGTAAGGTAGTCCAACCCGCGAAGCACGGCCGCAGCGTCGGATGACCCACCTCCAAGGCCAGCTCCAGCAGGGATGTGCTTTGCTAAGCTCACATGGATTCCCTCATGCAAACCAGCTGCCTCTTGATAAGCAGAGGCCGCACGGTACGCGAGATTCTCCTTTACGGGCCCTACTTCCAAACCTGTAACTTCAAGGCTTATTTGTCCGAGGTCGTTTAACTCAATCAGTACGTCGTCACAGTAATCAATGGCCTGAAAGAGGGTCTCCAGTTCATGGAACCCATCTGAGCGACGACGCAAAACCCTTAAGAACAGATTCACCTTTGCAGGAGCCGAAAGGGATACAGTTTGATTCAATGCTCCTCCGTGAAATCCTCATTTCCATTTGTGTCTGGATTCAAGGACCTAGCCTGACCAAGGGAGAGACCGAGTGCCCAAGTGTAATACAGGCCAATAATTGTGATCGGGACCCAACCTCCAAAGTGATATCCGAAAGCGAATGCTAGGGAGTCGGCACTTTCTACACCGTAAACTGTGCCAATAGCAAAGTCTGAACCCGCATGAAATGTACCGAAGAATCCCGGAGCAGCAGGAAGAGCAACTGCGAAAGCAACTACGCCTGCAGTGAAGATTGCCGAGATAAAACCAGTGTCGATTCCGAATGCCAGCATACCCAACCAAAAAGAGAGAGCATGCCAGGTCCAGAAGACTAGTGTCCAAGTAAAACCAAGCAGCAAGAGTCTCACATCCCTCATGATCTTGAGCGAGCTGATAAATGACTCTAGGATCTCGACTGAAGCCGTTCCGACTCTTGGGCTTACTAGCTGACCACACCGCTCAGCAATATTAAGCACTAAGCGTGGCGCTG
>Ga0209228_1000045_pt1 | contig 51038 bp, 54 predicted proteins | sample METZYME_3_150m_FD_187547 | JGI IMG/M metagenome (GOLD analysis project Ga0209228, IMG submission 187547) | Marine microbial communities from oxygen minimum zone in mesopelagic equatorial Pacific - METZYME_3_150m (SPAdes) (version 2) | ecosystem: Environmental > Aquatic > Marine > Oceanic...
GCGCTAGGGTACGCCGGTTGGGGTGAAGGACAGCTCGAGAGCGAATTGGCAGATAACGCTTGGTTAACCGTCCCAGCCACGAAAGAAATTCTATTCGACACGCCCTTTCCCAAGCGCGTTGATTCCGCCGCAAAGTCCCTCGGCATAAATTTTCAGTTAATGTCGCCGCACTTGGGCCACGCCTGATTTTGGCGATCCTCGCGTTTGATTATGGAAAGACCTGGATCGGCATCGCGGTCGCCGAGCCGCATCACGGGACTGCCACCCCCTTAACCACAGCACGCGCAAAGCGAGGTCGGCCCCATTGGGCGACGATCGATACGATCGTCGCCCAATGGGAACCCATGACATTGGTGGTTGGCTTACCCCTCAACATGGACGATACGGAATCCGATATGTCGGCTGCATCCAGACGTTTTGGAAGAGCTCTCAACAAGCGCTACGGCATTCAAGTCCAATTTGCCGATGAGCGGCTATCGTCGTTCGAAGCCATCGACCGTAATCGAGGCCAGAAGACATCGAATCATGCGATGGCCGCGTCAATCATTGCTGAAACGTGGTTAGGCACGCAGCAGGACAACCAAGCCGATTAAGCTATTTCAAAACGCGAGGTTTACACTTCGTCAACCCAAGTGGAAACGTGTCATCAACATCAAAAGTGATCCACGAACAAATACAAATGGTCCGCCGTGCGATTAAGGTTGCTACCGCTAGTAGTGGTCGAGATAACGGCTCTGTGCGCATTTTAGCGGTCTCGAAAACTCGAACCAGTGGTGAGATCCGCCTCGCGCACAATGCGGGCGTAGATAACTTTGGTGAAAACTACGTTCAAGAAGCCGTCCAAAAAATACATGAATTGCGAGATCTGCCGCTTACCTGGCATTTCATCGGTGGAATCCAATCTAACAAAACCAAGGATCTAGCTCGTTATTTCCAGTGGGTCCACAGTATTGATAGGGCGAATATTGCTTCACGACTCAACGCTGCCAGAGCTGAATTTCGACCTAATGATCCCTTAAATGTGTGTTTGCAACTCAACCTCGATGACGAAGTTCAAAAATCGGGGGTCTCTGCACACGACGCGGAAGAGCTACTACAACATACGAGGCAACTACCACACCTACGCGTACGCGGTTTTATGACCATTCCCAAACCTCGTTCTAACGCACGCGACACCCGAGATGAATTTCGCCGGACAGCGGAACTCTTCCAGAAATATCGCGATATTAGCGACGATAATTGGGACACCCTTTCAATGGGTATGTCCAACGACTTTGCTACCGCCGTGGCAGAGGGTGCGACGATTGTGCGACTAGGAACGGTTCTCTTCGGGCCCAGAGGATCGCGTCGATGAGCGATCAGATTGCCTTTATTGGTGGGGGCAACATGGCATACGCACTCGCCATTGGCCTTCTAAGGACGGAAAGCCCCCCAAACGTTATTGTTGCTGACCCAATCGCTTCCCAACGCGACCGCTTCACCAACTCAGAAATCAATACTACTTCGAACAATAAACGCGCTGTTTCCGGTGCGGATGTCATCGTATTGGCCGTTAAACCAAAGATCGTTCGATCGGTCGCGCTGGAAATCGCGCCATTGATCACAGATCAGTTAGTGTTGTCTATTGCCGCCGGCATCCCGCTTCACGCTCTCAACGCTTGGTTTGGTGAGACCGCGTCAATCGTGCGTTGCATGCCCAATACCCCCGCGTTAATTGGTGCTGGAATAAGTGGTCTTGTACGAAATATGAGGACTAGTGACATCCAAGCGGAGTTGGCACACCGTATTCTCGGTTGCGCGGGTGAAGTATTGTGGTTTGAAGAAGAGGCTGACTTAGATGCTGTTACCGCGATTTCGGGAAGTGGGCCGGCATATATCTTTTATTTGATCGAAGCGATGATTAGGGCAGCCATCGAACTCGGCTTGACCCCAGAAACTGCACGCAAACTCACTTTAGACACTGTCCTAGGCGGGGCAAAGATGGCGATAAATAGCGATGATGACCCGGAGACACTGAGACGAAATGTGACATCGCCCGGAGGAACTACGGAGCGGGCGGTGGCAGTCTTTGACCACGAAAGCATGAACGAGACCATCGTTCGCGCAATCACCGAAGCGCACAAACGTTCTATTGAGTTATCACACGAGGCCGATAATGATGTTTGAGCCAATCGTAATCGTTGTCCGGCTGGCGTTGCGCATTTTCGCATTCCTTTTCTTGATGCGGTTCGTCCTTCAGGCGGTGCGCGCCGATTTCTACAATCCGATTTCGAGCGCGATTGTTCGTTTTACCGATCCTGTGTTGCGAGTTGTCAGGAAAGCACTACCAGCCTATCGAAACTTAGACCTAGCGTCGTTTAGCGCTACTTTCATTGCTTACACATTTGCCGATCTGACGAATCTTATTGCACGTGGTGCAAATATTGATTGGTGGACATTGATCACTTACGAGCTGCACCAAACCCTTGATCTGCTCGTCTCAATTTTCCTCTTTGCAATTTTCATCTTGATTGCGCTCAGTTGGCTCGTTCAGTTCGGCATCATCCATGGGTCGCGATCTCCCGCAACAACGTTACTGAATCAAATTTGTGATCCGGTACTTCGTCCAGCAAGAAAATTACTGCCAACGGCCGGCATGATCGATCTATCGCCAATGGTTACCATCGTCATTCTTTGGTTAATTCAACGATGGCTTCTCCCTGGTCTGCTCCTATAGTCGTACCATTTGTGCCGATTGGTGCTTAGCCAAGGGGTGTTTTAGACTCCGCGTCCGATTTTCCGTATTGGTTCATCTTTTGTATGGTCGCAGAAATACCCAGCAACTCCGTTGGGTTGGTAGAGCCTTTATCCCAGCGGTTTGACTCATCGTTTGTTCTGCAATCCGGTGCAGAATTGCCTGGAATTGAACTCGTCTACGAAACCTATGGGAGGCTTAATGAAAAACGCAATAACGCTGTTCTAGTCTGCCATGCTCTCTCCGGACACCATCATGCCGCCGGCTATCACTCGAGCGAAGACCCAAAACCCGGCTGGTGGGACAACTGTATCGGCCCGGGCAAACCTATCGACACCGATTACTTTTATGTGTTGAGCCTCAACAATCTCGGTGGTTGCCATGGGACTACCGGGCCGACTTCTATTAATCCTGACACGGGCGACATCTACGGCCCCAGCTTTCCCACTGTTACCGTGAAAGATTGGGTCCGATCTCAGCGCATGCTCGCGCATACGCTTGAGATCGATAAATTCGCCGCCATCATCGGTGGCAGCCTTGGCGGCATGCAAGCTATGCAATGGGCCATCGATTACCCAGATCAAGTCGAGCACGCCCTAATTATCGCGTGCACACCAAAGCTATCCGCACAAAATATCGCCTTCAACGAGATTGCACGGTTCGCGATCTCCAGCGATCCGGAATTCAATGAAGGACACTACCGGACGTCGGGAGTAAATCCTGAGAGAGGTCTCGGATTGGCACGAATGGTCGGCCACGTCACCTACCTTTCCGACGACTCGATGGGCGATAAATTTGGGCGAGAACTCAAGTCTGGTGATATCGCGCTAGGGCAGGACGTTGAATTCCAGGTAGAAAGTTATCTCCACTATCAAGGGGAAACATTCTCGAAATTGTTTGATGCCAATACGTACATACTCATGACTCGAGCCCTCGATTACTTCGATCCCGCGCGTGAATTCGACGACGACTTGGTTAAAGCCCTTGCAAATGCCGACGCGAAATTCTTTGTTGCTTCCTTTACCTCCGACTGGCGATTTGCTCCCGAACGTTCCGATACTATCGTTGACGCGCTCATCGCCGCCGGTAAAGACGTAATAAGCACGACCATCGAATCAACTTTCGGTCACGATTCGTTTCTTTTACCGATACCCCGTTATTTCGGCGTTTTGCAAGCATATATGGACCGGGTCGCGAGGGAACGCGACTTATGAGAGAAGATTTACGAATTATCGCAAACCTCATCAAGCACAACGCACGTGTACTCGATCTCGGTTGTGGTAGCGGTGATTTATTGGAGCATCTGGCACACGTTAAGAACATTCTGGGCTATGGGATTGAAAACGACGCGGACGAAATCGCCGTGTGTATCCAGCGCGGGGTAAACGTCATCGAGCACGATCTGAACGAAGGTCTCCAACGCTTTCCCGACAAAAGTTTTGATATGGTGGTAATGACAGAGACGCTCCAAGCCATCGACTCTCCACACGAGTTGCTTGACGAGATGTTACGAATAGGCGAGGAGTGCATCGTAACGTTCCCGAACTTCGGCTATTGGGGACACCGTGTGCGAATGCTGACCAGTGGCAACGTGCCAGTAACCCAGCCAGTTGCTCACCGTTGGTTTGACACTCCGAACATCCGGCCCTGCACGTTTTTGGATTTCGAACAGCTCTGCGCCGAAAAGCATCTACGCGTTATCCAGCGTCTAGTTTTCAGTTCGTCCTACAGGGCAGGCCCTCTAATGAAGCGTTTCCCAAATCTTTTCGGAGCAACGGCATTTTATCGACTGGGCCGAGTATCGTGAAACAGCGGTGTTAGGTCCTTTCGCTAGACCTGAAAAATCTCTAGAGGCTAGGTCAGACTTAATGTCAGCGATATTTCAAACTGACCCCTATTTCCCTCGGTGTCGACGAAAAGCTAATGGGGGGCGGAATGCCTATTCAAACTGCCGTGCTAGCTAGCGGCAATAAGGGCAAGCTCAAAGAGCTCAGCCCATTGCTCGCGTCGGTCGGATTCGAGTTAACACCGCAATCGCACTTTGAGATAAGCGCCATCCCAGAAACCGGTGCTTCATTCGTAGAAAACGCATTGCTCAAGGCACGACATGCAAGTCGATTGACCTCGTTACCGGCATTCGCGGACGATTCCGGCTTGGTCGTCCCGTCGTTGAATGGTGCTCCAGGTATTTATTCGGCTCGTTACGCTGGAGCGTCGGCGACCTCAGAGAAGAACAACATAAAGCTCTTAGAAGCTCTTCGTAACTCCAATAGTCGGCGAGCCTATTTTTTTTGCACCCTCGTTTTTCTCCTTCACGCCGAAGACCCAACACCGATCATGGCTTCTGGCGAATGGCATGGATACATTGCCGAAGGAGCGAAGGGAGCTAACGGTTTTGGTTATGACCCGCTTTTTGTCGCTCAAGGCTTCCAGATAACGGCCGCGCAGATGGAGCCAGAGCTCAAGAACCAAGTAAGCCATCGCGCTATCGCCTCACGAAGTCTCATTCGATCAATTCTAGACCGACGAGGACAGGTGTAATGAGTATCGGCCTCTATACGCATTTCCCATGGTGCGTACGCAAGTGCCCGTACTGCGATTTCAACTCCCATCCACTCATTAACAAAATTGACGAAGAAGGTTACGTATCTCGCCTCATTGAGGAAATTAAATCGCTGTTGGGTTCCACCGAACAGAGCATCAAGACAATCTATCTCGGCGGCGGAACGCCCAGTCTCTTTTCTTCTAAAACCCTCGCTCGATTTCTTCAATCGTTTGATCGCCAAACCGTTTCCGAAATTACCATGGAGGCCAACCCCGGCACGCTGGAACATGAGCCTTTCGAATCGTATTTAGATGCAGGAATAACCAGAATTTCGATCGGTGTGCAATCATTCGCCCCTGAACAACTCCAAAAGCTCGGAAGGATACATACTGCCGATGACGCTTCGACGGCCGTTGAAAACGCGCTAAAAGCGGGCTTTGATAGCGTTAATCTCGACCTGATGTTCGGACTACCGGATCAAACCCTTGATGACGCCATGGCGGATCTGCAACGAGCCATAAGTTTAGGGACCGACCATCTATCCTGGTACCAACTGACCATCGAACCTCGAACTGAATTCCATCGCCGACCACCTAATTTAGTATCGGATGACCTCCGGGCCGACATGAGCGACGCCGGGAGACGATTATTGGAACAAAATGGCTATTCCCAATACGAAGTCTCCGCTTTTGGACGCGATGGCTCTCGTTGTCGCCATAACGTGAATTACTGGCGTTTTGGAGACTACATCGGTGTCGGCGCAGGCGCGCATGGTAAGACTGGTCGAGGCGGCAAAATCATCCGCACCATGAACCCCCGTCAGCCAAGGCTCTATCTCTCTGGTGCTCCGACTGAAATAGTCGAAGTGTTGCCAGGCGAGCTGCCCGTCGAATTCATGATGAACGCACTCCGACTAACCGAAGGTGTCGAAACGTCCCTATTTTCCCGAACCACCGGCCTTCCCTATGACGTCATTTCTGACATCGTAGATCGACTGGTGTCATGGGAACTCATGCAACCGGATCGGCTCCAGACGACAGATAGAGGGTACTCCCAACTAAATACCGTAGTTGGTCAATTCCTCAGCTAAAAGCCCTCTATTGCGCATTTTCGATCGATCCAATTTCTCCGTTATCGATCTTCGTATAACAAAAGTCTTGCACGCGATGTCGACGGCGTCGGGCGCGCTCCTCGAACTTGGTCTGGGGCCGCAGCGGCCAGCGCTCGGAGATACCACCACGAAGTTCCGGATTACCTTGCAAGGATTCATCGATCGTTTCGGCATAGGGTGCCCAGTCTGTTGCAAGCAGAAGACGTCCTCCCACGTTCAGCTTGCTTGACGCTAAGGTGCCAAACGCCGGGGTAACGAGACGTCGCTTGTGGTGGCGTTTTTTTGGCCATGGATCGGGGAAAAAAACCATCATCAGTTCGATCGAGTTGTCTTCAAGGCGCTCTAGAACGGATAGAGCATCCGCTTCGACGATACGCACATTCTTGATGTTCTGTTGCTCACATTGAAGAACCAACGACCCAATTCCTGGACGATATACATCCACCCCAATGCAATTCCACTCAGGATGACAGCCGGCAAAGTGAACAAGTGTTTGACCCATTCCAAAGCCAATTTCGAGAGCCATGGGGGCTTGCCGGTTAAATACTGCCATCGCGTCAACGATGGGATCCATCAGGAATGGATCCACACGATCAAGTGCTCCTAGTTGTGCTTTTGTCATCCGTCCTCGCCGACGAATGAAGGTTGGTTTTGAGAAAATTAAACTTTTTGTTTCCATGGCAACAGCAACCAACCTGATACAAGTACAACCCCTCCCAAGGGAGTCAGCGGTCCTAGCCATGCCGGACCACCCCACGCGATACCGTACAAACTTCCGCTAAACAAGACGATGCCGGTAGAAAAAATATACCCCGACCATGGATTAACGCGTTCGGGCACTAGCGCAATAATAAAAATTACAATGGCATGGATGAGTTGATACCTGACACCAATCTGGAAGGCAGAGCTACCACTTTCGACGACATGTGACCCGATAGCCCCAGCGATAACGCCACTCGCTCCTAACAATGCTGCAAGCCAAAGCAGCACCTGTGATACGCCCCTTACGCTGCTTCTATATGCGTTTTAAGCTTCTTGATCGCATTTTGCTCAAGCTGGCGTATCCGCTCAGCAGAAACACCGTACTGCTTCGCTAATTCTTGTAGCGTGGTTTTGTCTTCCTCAAGCCAACGATTCTGAAGGATGTCCCGACTACGATCGTCGAGCTGATCCATAGCATCTCTTAGTTTCACTTGAGATTGCTGCGCCCAATCTTCTGCCGCCACCAAGTCGGCGGGGTCTTGCCCTTCGTCAGTTAGAAAATGAGCAGGCGCACCGAAGTTATTATTAGAATCTCCATCGTCAGTATCATCACCGTCAAATCCGACATCGCGGGCGGCCAATCGCCCTTCCATCTGGGTCACGACCTTCGCGTCGACACCCAGATCCTCTGCAATGGCCCGGGTTTCTTCCGCTGTTAACCAACTAAGTGACTTTTTACGATTCCGCAAGTTAAAAAATAATTTACGTTGTCCCTTTGTCGTTGCAACTTTAACGACCCTCCAGTTGCGCAACACAAACTCGTGTATTTCCGCCTTGATCCAATGAACAGCGAAAGACACCAACCGTACGCCGAAGGATGGATCGAAGCGCTTCACCGCTTTCATGAGCCCAACATTACCTTCCTGTATAAGATCACCAATCGGTAATCCATACCCCCGATACCCTTTGGCAAGGTGCACAACGAAACGAAGATGGCAAAGTACGAGCTCGCGGGCCGCTTCAAGATCATTGTCATCGAAAAGACGCTCCGCCAACTCCCTTTCTCGCTCAGGTGTCAGTATTGGTATTGCGTTAATTGTCTGGATATACGCGTCCAAATCCCGCCCCGGAGACACGCTTTCCAGCAACAAAACATCGGCACTCAACTTGATAATCCCGTTACTAATAGGAGTGTACTTTAGCACTCTCACCCTACGAGTGCTAACTGATTCGATGCATTGATTAGTCGATGTTTATGTCGCTAAGTCGTTGATTTGAAGCAACTAATCCTCCAACCCACCCTAGAATCGCGCCAACAAGGATGAGGATGAAGTAAAACGCCGGTTCATCACCGTGAAAATTCACCATCTCACCGTAGCTCGACCATACCGCCGCCAGCGGCGCTTCAAGCAGGATGAGTGACGCCGACAAGACCATCGCCGCGACCAAAGCCCCACCAAGCCCATAGATTATGCCAAAGTACAAAAACGGTCTTCTAACAAACGCATTCGTTGCTCCAACTAGCTTTAGTACCTTGATTTCTTCAAGACGCATCTCTAATGCGAGCCGAACCGAGGCCGCAGTAATTAGTACCGCGCCCGCGCCAAATAAAATGCCCAGCACCCATCCCAGCCGACTGACGAGCTCATCAACTGCGTGCAAGCGCTCGAGCCATGCCCTCTCAACAACAATTTCTTCAATGGCGCTTGCCGCGTCGAATTGCGACGCGATTTCACTTAGCCGTTCTAGAGATAACTCATCATCAACGGTAACCCGTGCCGATGCTGGTAACGGATTGGACTCGAGAAGCATCATCGCGTCCGTGATCTCCGTGTAAGAACTGAATTCATCCAGGGCTTCCTCGGGTGTAATTGTTCTAACCGTCGCGACTTCAACTTGGCTACGGATTTGTTGAACTAATTTGTTGACCTCTCCTTCCGACGCACCCACCTCGAAATAGATCGAAAAACTATTGAGGCTTTCCCACTGTCTCGCGATCACCTCAATATTTCGTTCGATCAAATACAAGCCCGCCGGCAGCGACATTGCAGTACCGATCAAAAGCCATACCAACAAACTCGTGCCGAACCGATGGCTGGTGGAGCGAACACTATCCCGAATGACACTTACGTGATCACGAAACGTCGCCATAATCGGCCGCTTGAGCCTAGGCCATGGTTCGTTAGACGCTGGCATCCTTCCGTCCATCCAAATTTCTTGAATCGTCGTCGCGGATCACACTACCCCTAGCAAGCTCAACAATTCGAAAGCCCATTGCATCGATCAATTCCCGATCGTGACTCGCCACGATCACGGTTGTTCCGACCTGATTAAATTGTTCGAAAAGGGTCATGATGTCTCGTGACAAGTCCGGATCGAGATTGCCCGTTGGCTCGTCGGCGAGCAGTACTTTAGGCCTGTTGACTACGGCCCTAGCAATGCCAACTCGCTGTTGTTCTCCAGTTGAAAGAGCCCGCGCTCCAAGCCGTTCCTTTTCAAGTAAACCTACACGTGAAAGCGCCGCCCGAACCCTTCTCGCAACGTCCTGCTCGCGCATCCCCGTGACCTTTAGGGGCAGCGCTACATTGTCGTATACGCTTCTTTCGGCAAGCAGGTGGTGATCTTGAAACACTGCCCCAAGATTTTGGCGGTATGCGGGAACTCTTCTAACGGGTAATTTGACTATATTGACGTCGTTAACAAAAACCTGGCCGCGCGTAGGACTTTCTATCCGTAAAAGTAGACGTAGAAACGTGCTTTTCCCCGCCCCAGAGTGGCCTGTCAAAAACGTCATGGTCCCTTCGGGGAAAACGACCGACACGTCCTTTAGTGCCTCACCGCCGCCCTCAAATCGTTTCGTGACCCTCTGAAATTCAATCTTGCTCACGGTGCGAGTAATGCTTCGACAAAAGCGTCCGGATCAAAAGGTTCTATATCATCCGCCGACTCACCGAGACCAACGAAATAGACCGGCGCACACTCCTGAGAAGCTTGCGCGTGGGCCAGCGAAAAAAGAACACCCCCTCTGGCCGAGCCATCGAGCTTGGCGACTACTAGTCCAGATACTCCAACCGCCTGGTCAAAGTCACGTAGTTGAGAAATCGCGTTTTGCCCAGCATTCGCGTCAATCACTAATAAGCATTCGTGCGGCGCAGATTCGTCGGCACGAGCAATAACGCGTTTTATTTTTGATAACTCATCCATAAGCTCTTTCTTTGCTTGCAATCGACCAGCTGTGTCCGCCAATACGACATCGATACCGCGATGTCTTGCCGTTTCGATCGCATCGTAAATAACGGCCGCGCTGTCGGCCCCTTGCTGTTGGGAGACCACTGGGACGTTGTTTGACGCACCCCACGCCTGGATCTGCTCGGCCGCAGCGGATCGGAAGGTGTCTCCGGCTGCAAGCAAAGTCGAAAAACCAGCCACTTCCAAGTGCTTTGATAGTTTGCCAATCGTCGTCGTCTTTCCCGCCCCATTTACGCCGACGAAAAGCACCACGAACGGTCTTGCTGACCCAACTTGAAAACGTTTGCCCAAAGGAAGCGCCATCTGAGTTAATTCAATCCGCAGTGCCTGATGAAGCGCTTTGGTATCCGAAAGTTCCTTACGCGATAGACGCTCCTTGAGAGCGCCTATAATTGCCTCAGTGGCATCGAATCCAACATCGGTGGTCAGTAGGCTTGTTTCGATGTCTAGCAGGGCTTCCTCGTCAATGTTTTTTTCACCGAGAATAAGATTCCCAATACCCCGGGAAATCTTTGATCGGGTTTTGCCGAGTGATCGATTAAACCGTCCTCGTACCCCCTCGTTTTTTTCGCTCGCTTCTTCCACTATCCCTTTGTGCCGTCAAATAAGCGCCAGACCGTCCGCATTATCAGCGGTAAGTGGAAGCGGCGAAAGCTCGTTGTTATGGAGGCCGAAGGCTTACGCCCAACCCTCGATCGCGTAAGAGAATCACTATTTAACTGGCTTAACCTCGAAATTTCGGGTGCGCGAGTTCTGGATTTATATGCCGGCACCGGCGCGCTGGGATTTGAAGCTCTTTCCCGCGGTGCTTCTCAAGCAACGCTGGTCGATTCCAATGCCCAGGTGACCGCGGAACTCGAACGGGCCGCAGCCGACCTTGATGCGTCGGCTACCATCGTCTGTGGCGATGCTACTAGTTGGCTTGAACGTCAAGCGGAGAGCTGGGATATCGTTTTCTTGGATCCTCCTTTCGAGAATCAACAGTATCAAAAGATTCTGGATCTACTACACCAACGTCTCGAAGCTAACGCCCTCGTTTACCTCGAAAGACCGCGTCAGACCGAATTAGAACACCCCAAGTATGAAATATGGAAAAGGGCGGTTGCGGGTGAAGTCAGTTTCGCGCTGTTGCGCCCTCGAACCCTCTGTTTGTGACCGATTGGGTGTTGGGCTAGTATCCCCGCGAATATTGGAGTTCGAGCGTGTCGTCAGTAATTTACCCAGGAAGCTTCAACCCGATCACTCACGGCCACACTAACATTGTCGAACGGGCGCTAAGCCTTTTTGACCACGTCGTTGTCGCGATAGGAACGTCCGTCGATAAAGATCCGGCCACATATCTTGCCGATCGAATGGAGCTCTGCCGTATAGCACTCACCCATCTTGGCGATCAGGTATCGGTCGAAGGTTTTAACGGATTGTTGGTCGACTACGTGCGTTCGAAAAACACCCGTTTCGTATTACGAGGGCTTCGAACGTTGACCGATTACGACTATGAGTTTCAGATGCTCTCCATGAACCAATCTTTGGATGAAGATATCGAATATGTCCTTCTACCCACGGCGCATAAGTGGTCTTTCCTATCTTCGTCTAGGGTTCGCGAAATTGCAGCGTTAGGCGGCGATATATCCGACTTCGTTCACCCCGCCATCGTGGACTACTACAAAGAACAGGCCGCGTCTTAGGAGCGTCTGGTTCCACCTGACTAGATACATCACGAACGACATGCGGCAGTCGCGCCGCTCTCCGTCCCCTCAATGCTGGCAAGACGGGCAGTACACAGTCGCTCGTTGGCCCAAACGAATCCCCTTCAGTACCGTCTCGCACCGAAGACACTTTTTACCTTCACGCCCGTACACGAACAATTTCTGTTTAAAATACCCAGGCTTCCCATCGCTCCCAACGTAGTCCCTCAAAGTTGTTCCCCCCATCGCGATGGCTTCCTCTAGCGTATTTCGTATCGCGCGCTCGAGCGCTATATAACGATCCTTCGAAATGCGACCAGCGGCATTTCGTGGACGAATACCTGCACGATAAAGGGCCTCATTCGCATAGATGTTTCCCACTCCGACCACAACCTGCGCGTTCATGATGAATGTTTTTACCGCCTGACGGCGTTGCCTTGAAACATGGTGTAAGTATTCAGCACTAAAATCGGTACTTAGAGGCTCAGGCCCTAAATTCTTGATCAACCAGTGTGTTTCCACTGCATCGTTCGTGAAATGAATGCTTCCGAACCTTCGGGGATCGTTAAGACGCAACACTCGATCGTCCTCGAAGTGAAAATCCACGTGATCATGCTTGCCCGCTGGCGTATTGGCGGAAACAACACGCAACCGTCCCGACATCCCCAAATGTACGAGCGCCGTCACGCGGGAGAACCGAAATAACAGATACTTCGCCCTTCGCTCAACTGCGTTAAGCCGAAGCCCCAAAAGCCCGTCCGGAACAACTACTGGCCACCGAAGCCTCGAATCCCGAACGACGACCTCCAACAAGCGACGGCCCTCTAGAATCCGGGTAATACCCCGTCGCGTTGTTTCAACTTCGGGAAGTTCTGGCAGTTACTTGATCTTCTCTTCCCGATAGATCACGTGTTTACGTACCACCGGATCGTATTTTCTGCGTTCGAGCTTGTCGGGATTGAGGCGCTTGTTTTTCGTCGTTGTGTAGTAGTGTCCCGTCTCCGCGCTACTCACCAGCTTGATTTTATCGCGCATCAGACTTTCTCTCCGCGCTTACGCATATCAGCAAGGACTTCTTCAATACCTTTTTTATCGATGATGCGCATCCCGGCTGTCGAAACACGTAGCCGCACAAAGCGCTTTTCACTTTCCACCCAGAACCGATGATTCTGAATATTCGGAAGAAATCGACGTCGCGTCTTATTGTTTGCGTGCGAAACATGATTGCCGCTCATGGGTCGCTTGCCAGTAACTTGACACACTTGTGACATGGGAGGCACCGAAAAAAGGTGGGCCTTTATACCAAAGCACTCGCATCAAACCAAGTCGGAAGCCCCCATTCACGCGAGTCTCCTCTGATAACAGTGTCTGCCGCGCACCCCCCGTGTAGCCGTCCGATCAACGACCTAGATGACCTCTCGCAACCCACGAACCTCGACACACGATAGGGGTCAACGGCGCGTATATGACATGATATTTTCGCGCCCCCCTTCGTTTCACAGCTCTATACACGAGCACAAGGACCTAGCGTTGAAACTCTCTAAACGAGTAGTATGCGCACCCTTTTGAACTAGCTCGCGCCGGTTCACCGGAACTTCGGCGCAAATTCTCCCAACCATTGCACGGATTCGACACAAACGATGGTAAGCCAAGCCTCACAATCTGAGATCCAGCTCGACCCAGAGATGTTCCGAGCTTACGACATCCGTGGAGTAGTGGAAGCTAGCCTTACACCAAGTGCCGTATATTGGATCGGAAGAGCTTTTGCCGCCGAGGCACTATCCCAACAGCAGCCTGTCGCAGTGGTTGGGGGCGACGGCCGGCATTCAACCCCGTCGTTATGCGAATCCTTGACCAAAGGTCTCAACGACGGCGGTATCAATGTCATCGATGTCGGGATAGTGCCGACCCCATTGCTTTATTACGCAACGTACCGCGTTGATGAAACAACATCTTCCGCTGGGACCGGAATTATGATCACCGGATCTCATAATCCGCCCGAGTACAACGGTCTGAAGATGATGATTGGAGGCACAACTCTAGCTGAAACAGCGATCCAGCGATTGCGACACAGAATTGTTAACAAGAGTCTCCCAGAAGGCGCGGGGACCTATCGCAAAAAGAGGGTTATCCAAGACTATATTTCTACAGTTCGTGACGATATTCAGTTGTCCCGCCCCCTTAAAGTCGTCGTAGATTGCGGCAACGGCGTTGCCGGGCTGGTCGCACCAGACCTTCTCGCGACGCTTGGGTGCAACGTTGTTCCACTGTACGCAGACGTGGATGGGGATTTCCCAAACCATCATCCCGATCCTGCCGACCCCGCGAATCTCCTCGATCTCATATCCGCCGTCGATGAGCATCACGCGGACTTAGGCATTGCTTTCGATGGGGACGGAGATCGTCTAGGCGTTGTCAGTAATTCCGGCACGATCATTTGGCCCGATCGGATCCTGATGCTTCTCGTCCGCGATGTTCTTAGTCGTAATCCTGGGGCGGAAATTATTTTCGATGTGAAATGTAGTAATCGATTGGCGTCACTGATTAATGACCTCGGCGGCAGGGCTTTGATGTGGAAAACTGGTCATTCCCACATCAAGGCCAAGCTCAAAGAAACCGGTGCCCTTTTAGGCGGAGAGTTCAGTGGCCACCTTTGCTTCGTTGAACGTTGGTTCGGGTTTGACGACGCGTTATACAGTGCAGCTCGCCTCCTCGAATTGTTGAGTGCGGAAACGCGCACGGTTGAGGACGTTTTTCTGGATTTCCCCCTCGCCATGTCGACGCCAGAGATTAAGATTCCGACGACAGAAAAGAAGAAATTTGATGTCATTGACGCGCTCTCCCATAACCACTACTTCGAAGATGGAGAAATCACGACTATCGACGGCATCCGCGTGGATTACGACGACGGCTGGGGTTTGATTCGAGCGTCAAACACGAGCCCTGTGCTTACCCTACGGTTTGAGGCGGATAGTAATGAAGCATTGGCCCGTATCAAGAACACTTTCCAAACCGCCATTAATCGTATCGACCCCGGACTGGTGATCCCATGACTGAACATGAAGAAACTGCGCGTATTCTCGTCGAGGCTCTGCCTTATATCCAAAGGTTCCACGGGTCGACCATTGTCATCAAGTACGGCGGAAATGCCATGGCAGACGATGACCTCAAGCAAGCCTTCGCTCGAGACGTTATTTTGATGAAAGTGGTTGGTATGAATCCAATCGTCGTCCATGGCGGTGGACCACAAATAGAAGAACTGCTTGGACGGCTAAATATTAATTCGCGATTCGTTGCCGGTATGCGAGTCACCGATAAGGAAACGATGGATGTCGTGCAAATGGTGCTCGGAGGATTGGTCAATAAAGAAATCGTTTCTCTAATAAACGACAACGGCGGGACGGCGGTTGGGGTCACTGGGAAAGACGGCAATCTGATCCGTGCCCTACGAATGGAATTAACCCAGGCGACTGAAGACTCTTCGGTTCCGGAGATTGTCGATATTGGACAAGTCGGTGAAGTTGCCTCTATCAATCACGCGGTCCTTGACTCCCTAATCGATGGAGATTTCATTCCCGTGATCGCGCCCATAGGTGTCGGACCGAGCGGCGAAAGTCTTAACATTAATGCCGACTTGGTAGCCGGCGCCATTGCACAACACATCGACGCGGAAAAACTCATCCTCATTACAAATACACCCGGCATTCTCGACCGAAATAACAACACGATTACTTCTCTCAGTCGTCAAACCGCTGTGTCATTGATTGACGAAGGTGTAATTGACGGCGGGATGTTGCCGAAGGCACGCTGCGCGCTGGAAGCGGTAGAGGGGGGTGTCAAAAGCGCACACATTATTGATGGACGAGTGCCCCACGCACTTCTTCTAGAGGTCCTAACTGACAGTGGCATAGGCACTCTGATTGGTGAACGCGCTACGTAATCCGTTGCGTGTTTAGCCAGAATAACGGCACATTGATTGACACACTTGTCCGATCGGCCCAACTGGATCTGGGGTCGCGTCTCACTAATATCGCTTTAGCAGAGAAGGTAGGCATTTCGTCGGAAATGCTTCCTCGATTATTACGGAAATTCTCCCGTTAACGCCTACTCGATAACTCGGCAATGCGCGTGTTGGTAGTTCGCGAGTTCCGTCAAGATCTCATGGTATTTCGGATCGTTCTTGATACACCGAACGACGTCGTTCAAACCTGCAATACTTTCAACGGGAACCGATAGTTCCCCTGAAATAGTTTCCAAGGCCGTCTGGGTCCCGCCCTCAATGTATTCCTGTCGGTCGAGCGCGACGAGAACTGCAACAAGATGTCCGCCGGCCTCCCGTACCAGCCTAGCGAGTTCCAACACGGCTGTTCCCGCTGTTAACACATCGTCGACGATAACTACCTTGCGTTGCGCCAAAGGCATGCCGACCAAAACCCCTCCCTCCCCATGTTCTTTCCGTTCTTTTCGATTGTAGGCGACGCCCACCGGATGCCCAGTTGCCGCCATGTCTATGGAGGTCGACACCGCAATCGGAATGCCTTTGTATGCCGGGCCGGCAATAACATCGAAGACATACCCCAGCGTCCGCAATCGTTCCGCATAAGCACTTCCCAAACGTCGGATTCCATCACCACTATCGATGGCTCCAAGATTGAAGAAGTATGGACTTCGACGGCCTGATTTGAGCGTAAATTGGCCAAACTCAAGCACCTGCTGAGCCAGCATATCGAGAACGAAGTCGTTTGCTCTCTCTTCCCTCAAGAGGGCAGCCCGAGCGCCCGCCGTTGTTTCTGGAAAAGCTCTCCTATGCCAGTTTTCGCCAATGAGAGCATCGCATCCAGCGTTTCGTCATCGAACGGCGTTGCTTCCGCCGTTCCCTGAATCTCGATAAAACTACCGCTTTCAACCATAACAACGTTCATATCCGTGTCCGCGCGTGAGTCCTCCGGATAGTCTAAATCCAATACTGGAACGCCGTGAAACACCCCCACCGATATCGACCCGACCAAGCCGACAAATGCCTCCGGCGCAACCTGGAGAACTGCATCAGCAAGCGCGACAGATCCCCCCGTGATAGACGCCGTACGCGTACCCCCGTCGGCCTGTATCACGTCGCAGTCGATTCTGATCGTACGCTCCCCTAGCTTATTCAAGTCGACCACAGCCCTTAAAGATCTACCGATGAGTCGTTGAATTTCGACAGTGCGCCCGCTCTGTTTGCCTCGCGCTGCTTCACGATCCGCTCGACTATGTGTCGCGCTCGGCAACATTCCATATTCGGCGGTGACCCAACCGCGACCCTGGCCCCGCATGAATCCCGGCACACTGTCTTCGATGCTCGCGGTGCAAATTACTTTCGTATCACCAAATTCGATTAGTACGGATGCTGCTGCGTGCTTAGTGAAGTCACCAGTAATTGTTACTGTTCGCAGCTCGTTTGGCGCTCGGCCACTCGGCCTTTCCATCCTGCCCTCAATTAGTCGCAGACGTTGAAAATCAACGCATCATATCAAGTTAGAATGCTCCCATGACTGCGTGCCGTTCAGTTTCCGATCGACCGAAGCAAACAACCCCCTTCTTAAATCACGCGATTGCATGAATTCAAAATCAAAACGTTCGGGACGACTTTTCGTCATTTCCGCACCATCGGGGGCGGGTAAAACAAGCCTAGTGAACGCACTCCTCCGAGCCGATAGAAGTCTTATCGCATCGATTTCTCATACCACCCGTCCAAAACGCGAAGGAGAGAAAGAAGGGGAGCATTACTACTTCTGTGATCGAGCCAACTTCGTTGCCATGCAATCCAAATCAGCGTTTCTAGAACATGCTTGCGTTTTCGGTCACCTATACGGGACGTCTGCAGAGAGCGTTGACGCACACTTATCCAAAGGGTTGGACGTAGTACTCGAAATCGACTGGCAAGGCGCTAGAAAGGTCCGCGAAAAGGAGCCGTCCGTAACTAGCATTTTTGTTCTTCCACCCTCTCGAAGCGCTCTCGTTGAACGTTTGCTAGCCCGCGGAAAAGATAGTTCCGAAGAAATCCAACGGCGAACCAATCTCGCCGTTGACGAAATATCCCATTTCGACGAATTCGACTATGTTCTTGTCAATGACGACTTTGACGAGGCTCTAGTAGAGCTAACGAACATCATCAGTTCGGTGAGGAATGGCAAGCTCCTCCCGAAATCGCAGGTAGCGGATCTCGTCGCTAGACTCTTGTCGGACAAATCCCGATTCGAGTAAACTCGCGCGTCCGCACACCGCTGAGCAATTTATGGCCAGAGTAACCGTTGAAGATTGCCTCGACCACGTGGAGAACCGATTTGCATTGGTCATGGTTGCCACGCGCCGCGCCCGACAGATGGCCCGATTTCGAGCAGAGCCCCTTGTGGACGATGAAGGAGATAAACCTACCGTCATTGCGCTGCGAGAGATTGCCGAGGGTCTGATTACAGACGAAGTGCTTGACGCCGCTGAAGTCAGGCCCGACGATTCTGAAATGGAAGCGGGGTTCAGCTTTAGAGATGATCGAGAAAACGCCTTCTGAGTCTTACTTTCAGGCTCAACTTGCCGCACGAGCATTGAGCGATGAGATCGCTGCCCCCACCGACCCCAAGACTCTCACCAAGGCCTTATCGTATCTGAGCCGGCGCGAACTCAGGCGCGTTAGGCGCGCCCATCAATTTGCAGAAGAAGCACACGAAGGACAGCAACGATTATCAGGGCATCCATACGTCACCCACCCTCTCGCAGTGGCGGGTGTTCTGGCAGACATGCACATGGATCACCAATCCATTATGGCCGCGTTACTGCACGACGTCCTTGAAGATACAGGTATAGATAAAGAAGTTCTGATCGAATCATTCGGCGTAGAGGTCGCGGACATTGTCGACGGCGTATCCAAACTTGCGACGATTTATAAGACATCGGTCGAAGAGCACGCGGAAAATTTTCAGAAGATGGCGATGGCGACGACGCAGGACCTGAGAGTCATTCTCGTTAAATTGGCAGACCGGCTACACAACATGCGTACCATCGGGGCACTCGATCGAGACAAGCGCCGACGGATCGCCCGCGAGACTCTTGACTTCTACGCGCCCATCGCCAACCGACTGGGGATGAACACAATCAAAATTGAGCTTGAGGAACTTGGCTTCGAAACGTTCTACCCGTTGCGCGCCGGTTTGATCGGTCGCGCCGTCTCCGCAGCACGCGGAAATCGAAAGGCTTTAATGGAAGAAATTAGGAAGTCGATCCTTGCGGCCCTTAAACGCGAGGGCATCGATGCAACCGTGGTTGGTCGAGAAAAACATCTTTATTCAATTTATACAAAGATGAAGACTCAGAGAAAGTCGTTCGGCGACATCATGGACGTCTTTGGCTTCAGAATCGTCGTCGATCAAGTAGACGCCTGCTACCGCGCCTTGGGCTCGGTTCATAACCTGTACAAGCCCAGAACTGACCGGTTTAAGGACTATATTGCTATTCCAAAAACGAATGGATATCAGTCACTACATACCACGCTATTCGGCATGCACGGCGTGCCGATCGAGGTACAGATACGCACGCGTCAAATGGATACAATCGCCGATAACGGCATCGCCGGACACTGGTTGTACAAATCCCAAACTGCGTCGTTCAAGCATAGCGATGCACGAACGCGCGAATGGGTTAACAGTATCCTCGATCTCCAGCAAAAGGCCGGTAATTCCCAAGAATTTATCGAGAACCTGAAGTTTGATCTATTCCCCGACGAACTTTTTGTGTTTACGCCTCGCGGCGAAATCCTTGAATTACCGAGAGGTAGCTGCCCAATCGATTTCGCATATAACATTCATACAGACATCGGAAACCACACGGTCGCCTGTCGGGTCGACAGAGTGTTAGCGCCATTGTCAAAACAATTGGAATCAGGTCAGACCGTCGAGGTAATCACGGCCACTGACGCTCACCCCAGTCCAGACTGGCTCAGTTTCGCCGTGTCCGGTCGCGCACGCTCTGGGATACGGATGGCGCTCAAAGTACAACAGCGAGCGGAGTCAATACGTCTCGGCCGACGGTTGCTCGATAGGACGCTCGCCAATGCAAACACCTCCATTAACGATTTGGACTTCAGGCGACTACGAAAGGTCTTTCAAGAATTTAACGTTCGAAAGTTAGACGACCTACTCGCTGACATTGGCATCGGCAATCTCATGGCATACATCGTCGCTCAACGCTTGCTTTCCATAGAAAACCCCGCATACCAGGCGGTTGATATTCATGAGGGCGGTCCCGTCACGATTAAAGGTGGCGAGGGTCTCGTCATCAATTACGGTCGTTGCTGTGGGCCCGTGCCAGGTGACCCCGTCGTTGGTCACATGACGCCCGGAAAAGGATTTGTCGTACATCTGGAGGCATGCAATAACGTTAGCGAGGTAAGACGGCGCGCACCGCAGGACATAATCCCAGCGCGCTGGAGCGAGACTCAGGGTGAGTTTGAAACCACTCTTTGGCTCGCGGTTAAGCGCCGAAAAGGTGTCGTGGCGGAACTCGCTACTTCTGTCAACACCGTTGATGCCGGAATTAATAACATTCGGGTCGACGAGCGATCGTCCGACCTTTCTACGGTTTCTTTAGAGATTTCCGTTCGCGATCGCGATCACCTAAAACGCGCGATGCAACGCCTCCGTAACATAACGCTTGTGCAAAGCGTCGAACGAGCCGTTAGTTAATGGACCGTATAGCCATATCCACTGACAAGGCCCCCGCCGCAATTGGCGCTTATTCACAGGGTATTAAAACCGGAGAAATTATTTTCCTGTCAGGCCAGATCGGCCTTAATCCCGCGACCATGGAGCTTCAAACAGATACTTTCGAATCGGAGATTCGACAGGTATTCCGTAACCTTGAGTCAGTATGTCACGCCTGCGGTAGCTCGCTTAGCTCCGTCGTCAAAACGATCGTTTTTCTAACCGATTTGGGGCTATTCGACGAAGTCAACGGCGTCTTCATGGAAAAATTCACGCCGCCTTTCCCTGCCCGCTCAGTGGTCGGAGTCAACGAATTGCCCCGGGGGGCACGCGTGGAAATCGAGGCTATATTGTCAATTCCAGGGGCGTCCAACTGAGCGACGAATCGATTACGTCGCTGAAAGGTATTGGCCCATCGGTCGCCAGCAAGCTGCTAAATCTCGGGATTCGAAACCAGCTCGACTTGCTCTTGCATCTTCCGATTCGATACCAAGACCGTACCCAAATAACCCCCCTAGATGAGCTGGAAGCCGGAGACGAATGCTACATCTCCGGCGAAATAGTGAAGGTTAACGTAGGTTACGGCCGTCGCCGAAGCCTGATTGTCACGCTAGAAGACGGGGGCGCGTTCCTCAATATGCGCTTATTTCACTTTAGCCCACATCAACGCGAGTCACTACGCCCCGGTGCTTGGTTGCGTTTGTTTGGCGAAGCGCGGCTTAGCCGTTCGGGGCTCGAAATGGTCCATCCTGAATATCGGGTTTTCGACGCAGAGCCAGGCCCTATTAATCCGGAAGTAAAGCCCGTGTACCGCGTCACCTCCGGTATATCGAGCGCTAGGGTTGCGGGGTGGATTCAGCAGATTCTAGAACGGCCTCCCGATCTTCACGCTTACCAGTCAATGGGGTTTACTCTCGAAGAGGCGTTACGAGTAATCCATCTTCCGCCCATCGACCAGCCTGAACTAGTTGAGTCAGCCCGAAGGCGACTGGCCTTCGACGAGTTGCTCGCATACTACCTCGTGATGAAACGCCGCCAGGAAGACCTTTCGAGTAGTCCTGCAAGGGCCCTGCCACCCGCCCATCAGCTTGGTAAAGAGTTATTGCGCGAACTCGGATTCCAACTCACCGGTGCTCAGCGAAAAACTACCATCGATGTCCTTAACGATCTCGCCAAAACGCACGCGACGATGCGCCTAATTCAAGGAGATGTCGGTTCGGGAAAAACTGTGATCGCGGCATTTGCAGCAATACGAGCCGCTGAAAACGGTACACAAACCGCCGTCATGGCACCTACTGAAATTCTAGCAGAGCAACACTACGAAACGTTTTCGAGTTGGCTCTCCCCTCTCGGAATTCGGGTCGGGCTCCTGACAGGTCGTCTGGCCGCGGCAGAAAGGCGATCCAGATTGAATGCCATTGCCAACGGTGACGATCTGGTGATCGTTGGTACGCATGCCATTTTTCAAACAGACGTTGTTTTTCACGACCTCGGTTTAACGATCGTCGACGAACAGCATCGATTCGGCGTTCACCAGCGAATGGCCCTTCGTGATAAAGGACGTCTGCCCCACCAATTGGTCATGACCGCAACTCCGATCCCCAGGACATTGTCGATGACCTTATATGCCGACATGGACCTATCAGTCATTGATGAAATGCCTCCTGGTCGTGCGCCCATCGTGACGTCGATACACACCAATGCAAGGCGCGATGAAATCGTTGAAGGGATCGGCAGAGAACTCGTCGCCGGCCAACAGGCTTTTTGGGTTTGCGCCGCGATCGAGGAATCCGAAGATAGTGAGATCAAAGCAGCAGAGACCGTGCATTCAGAACTCGAAGAAAAGCTGCCTCAAGTCACTGTCGGGCTCATCCACGGGCGCATGAATGCCGCCGACAAATCGACGGCGATGCGTCGTTTCAAGTCCGGGGAAATAGGATTGCTAGTTGCAACTACGGTTGTTGAAGTCGGTATTGACGTTCCCAACGCAACCCACATGGTCATTGACGACCCAGATCGCTTGGGCTTAGCCCAACTCCACCAGTTGAGAGGTCGCATCGGCCGTGGTCACCTCCCAAGTCACTGCACTTTGTTATACGAAGCCCCTCTGACGGAACTGGCAAAGGCGCGTTTGAATGTGATGCGCGAGACTAACGATGGGTTTCTGATCGCAGAAAAAGATCTCGAACTTCGAGGACCCGGCGATATTATGGGTACCCGCCAAACGGGCGAGCGACAATTTCGCGTGTCCGACCTTAGTAGCGATCTATCTCTGTTTAAGGACGTAGTTCGAACTGGCGATAAAATGCGTACAGGCGATAAGGATACCGCCGAGGCAATCATCCAAACCTGGGCACCACCCGAAACCGGATACGCTTCGGTCTAACACGATTTTGCGATTAAGGGTTGGCCCGGCCCGCATCGGGATCATCTAACACTGAACGATCGAGTTTCTTTTCCGAATGCGCGACCGCCGTGGCCACCATCGCGTCGCCGGCAACATTCACCGCCGTTCGCGTCATATCTAGCAGTCGATCCACGCCAATGATCAACGCGATGCCTTCCACCGGTAATCCCACCTGAGTGAGAACCATCGTCAACATGATCAAGCCGACGCCTGGTACTGCCGCCGTACCAACCGAGGCCATTGTCGCAGTAAGTATGACCATCAAATAGTCCGTAAAGACGAGGTCGACGTGAAAGTATTGCGCGATAAATACCGTGGCCACGCCTTGCATAATCGCCGTGCCATCCATGTTGATGGTCGCTCCCAATGGAACCGAAAAGGAGGCGATGCTGTTGTCCACGCCCAATTTCTTTTCCACTGTACGCAAGGTCACTGGTAACGTCGCTCCGCTTGACGAGGTACTAAACGCAAAAAGCATCGGCTCTCGCATTTTCCGGTAAAACTTTAGCGGGTTCGTTTTCGCGAGCCATAGCAACAATGCCGGATATACAAACGATGCGTGAATGACCAGCGCCAATATCACCGTAGCGAAGTACTTTCCCAGCTCAATAATGTCTCGCCAACCAACTTCGGAGAAGAGCTTGGCCATCAGGAAAAAAACCCCGAAAGGCGCAAGGCTAATCAGCATGACGATCAATCGCATAAGGACCCCATTGAGATCCTCAAAAAGTGACCGAATTCTTTGGCCAGCATCCCCCGAGCGACCCAGCGCCGTGCCTAAAAGCAACGCAAAAACAATGATCTGGAGCATCTTGCCATCGGCCATGGCTTGGATGGGGTTGGTTGGAAAAATGTTTAGGAACGTTTCTTTCATTCCGGGGCTCGGTCGCGGCGTATATTCCACCGCTTGACTGGCGGAACCACCCTCTCCTGGGCTTATGAAGAGCGCCAGCCCTAGCGCTAGAGAGATCGCAACCGCGGTGGTAAAAAGATAAAGGCCAATCGACTTTCCGCCCAACCGCCCCATGCTTGCGCCATCCGCCAGGCTTGATGAGCCGCAAACCAATGACACAAGTACCAGGGGTACGACCATGAGCCGAAGTGACGCGATAAAAACTTTACCGCCAGCATCAAAAACGTCTTGGACCAGTACCATCTGTATCCAATGGTCATCAGACGTGAATCCTTGAATAGCGAGTCCGACGAGTACACCCGCGGCCATACCAATCAGTATTCGGACGGTTAAATTCATGGATAAACTAGCCTACCTCAATCATCTCAAAGTCTTCCTTAGCAACCCCACACTCTGGGCAAACAAAATCTTCCGGTACGTCCTCCCACTTAGTACCTGGTGCGAGGCCTTCATCCTCACAGCCCTCGGCTTCATCGTAAATCCAACCACAAACGATGCATTGCCATTTCCGCATGAATTACTACCTGGGGTCCTCGAAGCGCGCTGTAAACTACCGCGTGCAAGCCATATAAATCAATCTACCGAGGCTCGCCTTGACATCCATGACGCGTCCACAAAAACTTAAGGCCTTAATCGAACTGATGCGCCTCGATCGACCCGTCGGCACGCTCTTATTGTTGTGGCCGACCCTTACCGCGCTGTGGCTAGCGGCCGAGGCTGCCCCTACTTTGTGGATCCTTTGTACATTTATTGCGGGTACTTTCGTTATGCGTGCCGCAGGCTGCGTCGCCAACGACATCGTTGATCGACATGTCGACCCCTTCGTCGAGCGTACCAAATCGCGGCCCCTCGCCGACGGACGCTTACGACTCTTCGAGGCAATTATTCTATTCGCAGCCCTGTCCTCTCTCGCACTGGCCTTGATGTTGATGCTAAACGCGATGACGCGCTGGATGGCTGTCGCCGGATTTTGCATCGCGATCGTTTATCCATTCATGAAGCGCATCACGTTTTTCCCCCAAGTTGTCCTCGGCATCGCGTTTAGTTGGGGTATACCTATGGCTTCAACAGCCGTTCGCGAAGGCCTTAGTATCCCGATTTGTGTATTTTTCCTAATGAGCGTCATTTGGATCATCGCTTACGATACTGAGTACGCGATGGTCGATCGAAAGGATGATCGCACCATTGGCGTGAAGTCGACCGCGCTGCTACTTGGTAATTGGGATCGCTTGGCCATCGGCCTCATGCAATTCCTCTCACTGGTACTTTTGTTTCTACTGGGCAAAATTTGCGGTTTTCAAATACCCTATTCGTTGGCACTGATAATCGTCACCGGGTTGTTTATCTACCAACAAATTTTGATCCGAACGCGTGATGAAACGTGTTGCTTTAAGGCGTTCGGCAACAACACGTGGGTCGGGTTTACCATCTTTATCGGGGTCGTTACAGAACACCTAATCGGAGCGCCCTCTTGGTGAAAACCGACGCCATAATCGAGATCAGCGGACGCTTCGTCTCGTGGCTCACTCTGGGGATGGTTGTTGTCACTTGTGCGGTCGTCGTTTTACGTTACGTCTTCGATACCGGCGCCATCGCCCTTCAAGAATCCGTCACCTATATGCACTCCTTGGTTTTCATGGTCGGTCTTTCGTACGCGCTAAAACATGACGGTCATGTGCGCGTTGATCTCCTCTTTGCCCGACTTTCCGAACGCGCCAGGATGAAAATAAATTTGATTGGTCACTTGAGCCTGCTTTTGCCCGTCTGTTTGGTGATTGCGGTGGAGAGTTTCGATTACGTCACGCGCGCTTGGGTGATCTTTGAAGGTTCTCCCGAAGTGGGAGGAATCCCTGCTGTTTACTTACTAAAAACGTTAATTCCTCTCTCCACACTCCTTCTATTAGCACAAACCATTTCCGAAGCCGTCCAGGCATACCGAATATTGCGCCGTGATTGAATATATCCCCCTCCTAATGTTTGCAGCCGTATTTTTGGCGTTACTCGGCGGTTACGCGGTCGCGCCAACCCTTGGGGGAGTTGCTCTTCTATTCGCCTTTGTCGGCTGGTCCGCGGGAATATTCGATCTTAATAACCTCGGATTCTTGCCCGCTCGACTCTATGGAATTATGACGAACCAGACCCTGATCGCGGTCCCGCTGTTCATCATGATGGGCATCACGTTAGAGCGTACCCATATTGCTGAAACACTACTTGAAAGCCTGGCAAGGCTCATGGGCCGCTTGCCCGGTGGATTGGGCATCGCTGTCATTACCGTAGGTATGTTGATGGCAGCTAGCACGGGCATTGTGGGGGCCACGGTTGTCACCATGGGATTGCTCGCATTACCTTCGCTCTTGAGACACGGGTACGAACCAAGCTTCGCCAGCGGAACCATCGCGGCCACCGGGACGCTGGGGCAAATCATTCCGCCTTCGATCGCCTTGGTGTTGTTAGGCGACGTGCTTTCAAATGCCTACCAGCAAGCCCAAATGAGTCAGGGTCTATTTGCCCCGAAAACGGTGTCTGTCGGCGATCTGTTTGCCGGAGCACTCATTCCGGGTCTTGTCTTGGTGCTACTTTATGCAATTTATGTTCTTTCCAGGGCGTTATACCAACCCAGATCGGCTCCTGTCGTACTTGCAGAAACAGACTCGAGCCTCCCCCTCGCCGTCGCGCTCACCAAGGGTCTAGTCCCCCCACTATTGTTAATCGCCGCGGTTCTAGGCTCCATCCTGCTCGGATACGCAACGCCAACCGAAGCCGCGGCCGTCGGCGCGATGGGAGCGCTGTTACTCGCCATTCTGTACCGCGCCCTCAACAGGAAAATTCTTCAGGAAATTATGCAGACGACCGTCATGACCACCTCAATGGTGTTTTTCATTCTTATCGGTGCGTCCATATTCTCTCTGGTTTTCCGGGGCTATGGCGGCGATGACCTCGTCGCCGCCTTGTTCGCCGATATGCCCGGCGGCCAATGGACAGCGATCGGCATCGTCATGTTGGTCATTTTCTTGCTCGGCTTCATTCTCGACTTTATCGAAATTACATATGTAGTCGTACCCATCGTGGGCCCGGTTTTGCTGAGCATGGGGGTCGATCCGGTCTGGCTTGGCGTGATGATTGCAGTGAATCTCCAAACCTCTTTCCTTACACCGCCCTTTGGGTTTGCTCTCTTCTATCTCAGAGGCGTCGCCCCGCAAACGCTCACAACTTCAGACATCTACCGAGGCGTCATTCCGTTCATCGGGCTGCAATTACTTCTCTTGGCGCTGCTGGTCGCGGTACCAAGGATGGCGACGTGGTTACCGAACCAACTCTAAGAGGAGAACTCACTTGATGTCCCGTGCATTGATGTACGCCTGCTCGGAAATGGCATGGTATTCACGGACGTTTTCGGCAAAATCCGTATACGATTTCAGTATTCGATTTGACAACGGATCATCCCCCGCCGTCTCAGCAATCAGCTCTTGAGATATTTCTGCGAATTCCCTGATGACGTCATCTGGAAGCCGGCGTAATTCAACTCCATGCTCCTCTACCAAGATCTTGAGAGCCGCGTTATTACGAGCCGTGAATTCGTCAAGCACATCCTGGTTTATTGCGCGAGTTGCGATTTCTAATATAGCTTGCAGATCCGTCGGTAGTAGACGCCAAGCGTCCACGTTAACAATCGCCTCCAATGTCGTGCCGGGTTCGTGCCAACCGGGGTAGTAGTAGTACTTCCCAACTTCGTGGAGCCCGAATGCAAGATCGTTATAGGGCCCAACCCATTCTGTCGCGTCGATTACCCCCGTCTGCATGGACGTGTACATCTCACTTCCTGGCATCGCAACCGCGATCCCACCTGCCTGCCGGAATACGGCCCCCCCTAAGCCTGGGATTCGCATTTTTAATCCCCGAATATCTTCAAGCGACCGAATTTCGCGGTTGAACCATCCGGCCATTTGCACACCTGAGTTCCCGGCCGCCAACGGAACCAGTCCGAACGGCTCGTATAGTTCTCGCCAGAGCTCCATCCCACCACCATGGTGCAGCCAACCATTCATCTCCTGAGCCGTCATACCAAAGGGTACGGTTGCAAATATTTGGCCTATGGGAACCTTACCCCGCCAGTAATACGCTGCGCCGTGCCCCATTTCGGCTGTACCCGCCGAAACCGCATCAAATACTTCCATCTCGGGCACCAGCTCGCCCCCTCCGTACACCTTTATTCGCAGTCGGCCCGCTGACATCTCATCAACCAGTTCGGCGAGCCTTTCGGGCGCTGTTCCAAGTGCCGGGAAATTTTTCGGCCAGGTTGTAATCAGCTTCCATTGGAACGTTGCCTGAGATGGCCCCGTTGCAGATTCTGTTACGTTTCCTGAAGGCGGTTCATTGCTGCAACTTGCAAGAAACGCCAGTGTTAAACAAAAGAATCTTTTCACGTTCAGTCCAACTCCTCGAGATTTGCATAGCCCGGCATGAGCCACTTGGACCCCACTTGGGCGAAATTCACCTGTACGCGAGCGCGTTCCCCTTGACCCTCATATCGCAATACCACGCCCTCACCAAATTTCTTATGCGCGACACGCTGACCAATACGCAATTCTCCGTCAGCTTTCTCTGCATTGGCGTCGACTCCTAATTTACCTGCACCAAACGCTTTTTTGATTGCACCGCCAAGACGCACTTCCTCAACATACTCGTTCGGGATTTCGATAAGAAAACGCGATGGCCCGTTGTAGGTTTCATTACCATACAGACGACGGATTTCGGCATAGGTCAAATAAAGTTGGCGCATCGCGCGAGTGATTCCCACGTACGCTAGACGACGTTCCTCTTCCATCCGCCCCGGTTCCTCAAGGGACATACGGTGTGGGAACAGGCCTTCTTCCATCCCGGACAAAAACACCAGAGGGAACTCTAACCCCTTCGCCGAATGTAGCGTCATCAATTGCACCGAGGGGCCAACTTCCGCCTGGTATTCACCACTTTCGAGTGCAGCTTGATCGAGAAATGCATTCAGCTCACTGACGGGCTCGTTGCCACCACCATCTTCCGCCAACGGAAAGACCAAGTCGTCCCTAAACTCACGACAGGCGACGAAGAGTTCTTCGAGGTTTTCTTTGCGGGCAAGACCACGCTCACCTCGCTCCTTTAGGTGGTATTCGATTAAGCCGGAGGCCTCCACGCAACGCTCGGCAATGACGTGAAGCGGAGCATCTTTCAACTCCACCGCGAGTTCGTCCATAAGATCCAGGAATTGCGACAGCAGCGACGCGGGTCGACTCTTAAATAAGGTTTCATTCAACCCCTCCTTGGTCGCTTGCCATAGGGAGACGCTACGAGCTCTAGCAATTTCGCGCAGACCGTCCAGCGTTTTGTCGCCAATACCACGAGGCGGTGTATTAACCACACGCTCGAACGCCACATCGGAGTGACGATCGCTCACAAGACGCATATACGCGAGTGCATTTCGAATCTCCGCCCTCTCGTAAAATCGGAATCCACCGTGTATCCGGTAGGGTATATCGCTGCGCAGGAGTGCCTCTTCCAACACCCTTGACTGCGCATTGCTTCTGTAGAGGATAGCTGCCTCATCTGCGCTCGCGCCTTGATCGATCCACTCCTGAATGCGATCAGCAATGAAACGAGCTTCGTCTTGTTCGTTGTACCCCGAGTAAACGCGTATTGAGTCCCCATCGCCGGCATCCGTCCAAAGCTCTTTGCCTAGACGATCGACGTTGTGGCCGATCAGTGCATTAGCAGCGGAGAGTATCGTGCCCGTCGACCGATAATTTTGCTCGAGACGTATCACGTCCACCGGGTGAAAATCTTTCGAAAATTGGTGAATATTTTCGACTCGCGCGCCCCGCCAGCCGTAGATGGATTGATCATCATCGCCCACCGCCATGACGCGGCCGGAGGTTCCAGCAAGCACTCTTAACCATGCATATTGAATGGCATTGGTGTCCTGGAATTCATCGACTAACAAATGACCAAATCGGCGGTGGTAATGCGCAAGCAATTCTGGATTTTCGAGCCAGAGTTCGTGGCTCCTGAGTAGAAGTTCCGCAAAATCCACCAGCCCCCCCTGCTGACATAAAGCCTCGTAAGACTCATACACTTTCCGATGCGTTATTTCGAAAACGTCATCCGAGGCCGGCACTTGCTTTGCCCGCCGTCCCTCGTCCTTTTGCCCATTAATGAACCAGACTGCCTGGCGTGGCGGCCATTTGTGTTCGTCCAAGTCAAACGTTCGCATCACGCGTTTGACGAGACGCAATTGGTCGTCTGCATCGAGTATCTGGAAATTTTGTGGTAATCCAGCCTCCTGCCAATGCATACGCAACAATCGATGGGCAATACCGTGGAACGTTCCCACCCATAGCGCTCGACCCGAAATATTGAGAAGTGTTTCGGCACGCGAGCGCATTTCGGCCGCGGCTTTATTCGTGAATGTGACCGCCATCACACTCTGTGGCGTCGCACCTTCCGCCGCGACGAGCCACGCGATGCGGTGGACGAGCACACGAGTCTTTCCAGAACCCGCCCCTGCAACGATTAAATGATTTCCTAAAGGGGCTGTTACCGCTTCCCGTTGGCGCTCATTTAATCCATCTAGAATGGTTGATATGTCTTCCAACGGCTCGCTATCTATTCCGAAATAGAATCCAGGTCGACAGCAAAGACTCTCTAATCTGCCACGACTTCAATCTATTCTACTGTGACGGACTTCGCGAGATTTCGAGGTTGGTCAACGTCTGTGCCTCGGAGAACAGCGACATGATAGGCCAGTAGTTGGAGCGGTACGGTATAGAGAATAGGCGCTAGCGTTTCATGGATAGTTGGCAATTCGATAACGGACACCTCTCCATCAGTCGACTCAAATCCAGCAGCTGCATCTGCAAACACAAAGAGGCGGCCGCCTCGCGCTCGTACTTCCTGCAGGTTCGATCGTACCTTCTCCAATAATTCATTGCCGGGTGCGATGGCAACCACCGGCATGTCTTCATCGACAAGGGCTAAGGGCCCATGTTTAAGCTCTCCTGCGGGATAGCCCTCAGCGTGAATATACGTAATTTCTTTTAGCTTCAGCGCACCCTCCAGAGCTACTGGAAATAATGGGCCTCTGCCCAAAAATAACGCGTGTGGCCGATCCATAAACTCTTGCGCCAATCGCGAAATAGCCGAGTCCAATTTGAGTACTTCGTCGATCGCCTTGTCGAGTTGCCGAAGCTCTCTCACAAGTTCCGGCTCCCTCGAAGGCGCGCCTCCCTTGCGCCTAGCCAAAAGGATCGTCAATAACAGAAGATCCACGAGTTGCGCGGTAAATGCTTTGGTCGATGCGACACCGATCTCGATCCCCGCGTTCATATCGAATACCAGTTCAGACTCACGCGCCAAGCTACTCGTGGGGACATTGCAAATTGTTATCGTGTGGGCGAAGCCGGCGTCCACAGCGATACGAAGTGCGGCCAACGTGTCTGCCGTTTCACCCGATTGGGACAGCGACACGAAAAGGGACTTCGGCGGAACCACAAGAGATCGGTAACGAAACTCTGATGCGATCTCGACGTTGCAGCTGATCCCTGCGATCTCCTCAATCCAGTAGCGTGCGACACTCGCCGCGTAATAACTGGTTCCGCAACCCACGAGCGTTATTGAATCCGTTTCATCCAGAATGGTTGAAGCTTCGACTCCTAACGCTGCCTCTAACACTCTTTCAGCACCTATTCGGCCTTCAAGCGTGCGTCGTACAACAGAAGCCTGCTCATGAATTTCCTTCTGCATGTGATGTCGATATGCACCCTTATCCGCTTCGTCAGTTCCCGCTTGTATACGAACCGAGGTGCGAATCACCGACTCATCGTCCACGTTCCAAAAGGATAGGGCGTCGGCAGTTATATCGACCAAATCGCCCTCTTCAAGATAGATAAATCGATCCGTTACGGGCCGTAATGCCAGCACATCCGACGCAATGTAGTGCTCACCGATTCCCACTCCAACGACCAAAGGACTCCCTAATCGGGCAGCAACGATTCGGCCAGGCTCATCGCGACACATGACGCCAATCGCGTATGCCCCGTCGAGGCGTTGAACAGCTTCTTTGACAGCTCGCAGAAGATCGTTCGATTCTTCGTAATACGAGTCCACAAGGTGAACGATGACTTCCGAATCTGTTTCGGAAGTGAACTCACGCCCCGTTCCCTTCAGCTCGTCTCGAAGTGACTCGAAATTCTCAATAATGCCATTGTGTACCAAGCAGATGCGGTCGTTGGAAATGTGCGGGTGGGCGTTTTGTTCACTGGGAGCACCGTGAGTTGCCCATCGCGTATGCGCAATCCCGGTGCAGCCGCTCATCGGCTCGCGCTTCACGTCCTCAAGAAGTTCTGCGACCTTACCTAGCGTGCGCCGGCGGTCAATCGACGTGGCTTCACGGGGTTGGATCGCGATACCCGCTGAATCATAGCCACGGTATTCAAGGCGCTGCAGTCCAGCAAGTAGGATTTCGGGAACATCGCGACCTGCCGCCGCACCCACAATGCCACACATAGTCTAGTCGACGCCCTGTTACTTACGCTTAGTCGGCGGTACCCAGCCCTGAATATTGCGTTGTCGTGCCCGACCGACAGCAAGATCCTCTGAGTCCACTTTCGAAGTGATCGTTGATCCAGCAGCGACATACGCTCCCTCATCGATCGTCAATGGCGCCACGAGCGTGCTGTTCGTCCCGACGAATACGCCATCCCCGATGTGCGTCTCGTTCTTATCAACGCCATCGTAGTTACACGTCACCGTCCCCGCTCCTATATTGCACTCCGCACCAATCGTACTGTCGCCTAAGTACGCCAGATGATTCGCTTTCGTGCCGGCACCAATAATTGCTTTCTTGGTTTCAACAAAGTTCCCGATACGCGCGCCTTCGGCAAGTTCTGTGCCAGGCCGTACGCGCGCGAATGGTCCCAACCGGCAGCGTGATCCAACGATTGCCCCCTCAACCACCGAGTGTGCTTCAACCACAACCCCGTCAGCCAATTCGGAATCCGTTACAACACAACCAGGCCCAATCGATACGTTGTCGCCGATAGCGACTGTCCCTTCGATGACCACGTTGATATCGATAAAACAATCGCGGCCTGCTGTGAGAGTTCCACGCAAGTCCAAACGTGCCGGATCGGCTAGTGTTACGCCAGAAACCATTAGTCGTTCTGCCTCGCGGCGCTGAAAATGACGTTCTACGGCCGCAAGCTGAATGTGATCATTAATCCCCTGGACCTCCTCCGGACATATCGCGCCCACCCCCGTAACTTGTATTCCCGAAGAGGCCGCACGGCTGATCACATCTGTTAGATAGTATTCGCCTTGCGAATTGTGTGTTTCTATCGAGGCAAGTAACGGCGCCAACGTCGCGTTTGAGGCCGCCAATATACCCGTATTGACCTCCTGGATCGTTCGCTGCTGCTCCGTGGCATCCTGTTCTTCGATAATCGCGCTGATCCGCCCATCCGCCCCCCGCAAAATTCGGCCCAGACCCTTGGGATCAGACATCTCAACCGTGACGATGCCGATGCCATCGCTCGCAGCTGCGATACATTGCTCGAGCGTCGTTTTCTCTATCAACGGGACATCGCCATAAAGCACTAGCACTGTCGCGGAAGGGTCTACGTTATCCATCGCTTGAATCACGGCGTGTCCGGTGCCTTTTCGCTCGGCCTGGTCCACCCAGGCTACGTCTGGAGCCTCAATCCGTGCTTTTACTTCCGCTCCGCCATGTCCAATCACCACGTTTAACGTGTCTGGACTCAAGTCGCTGGCAACGTTTAGTACATGTTCCAATAGGGGCCGCCCCCCTACGACGTGGAGAACCTTGGGAATAGACGACTGCATGCGAGTGCCCTCGCCAGCCGCCAAAACGATGACTTCAAGCCGCATAAAGGGACTCTCTGCCTTGTGACGCGGTGATTATACGTCCGGAAATGTCGAATATGAGATCTGTATTCGCCGGGGCGGTGCCCGACATCTTCAGCGACGACGTTTGCGCAATTCTGCCAGCGTCCTCTCTCTTGCAGTCGCTTCTGCAAGTTGCGACATGGCTCGAGAATAATCGAAGTCTGCGGCGTGTTCGGAGATGTCTCTTTCCGCCTGCTCCTTGGCTTCCGTGGCCGCGGCCTCATCAATGTCATCAGCATGCAGCGCCGTATCCGCAAGTACGGTCACAACACCGGGCTGAACCTCGAGGAATCCACCCGACGCGAAATAAACGTCCTCTTCACCATCTTCGAATTGCAGCCGCACAGGACCAGGTGCAATACCCGTCAAAAGCGGGGTGTGGTTTGGCAAAATACCCAACTCTCCCACCGTCCCTTTGACAGAAATCCTCGTGACTCGGCCGGAGAAAATTTCTTTCTCAGCGCTAACGATGTTGCATTGCATAGTACTTGCCACAGTTCACCCGGCCAGTGTCTTGGCTTTTTCCCTTGCGTCTTCAACCGTACCAACCATATTGAATGCCTGTTCCGGCAGATCGTCGGCCTCACCGTCGAGAATGGCCTTGAAACTGCGCACTGTGTCTTCTCTCGAAACATAAGCACCGGGATTACCCGTAAACTGCTCAGCGACGAAAAATGCCTGCGAAAAGAATTGCTGCATTTTGCGAGCTCTATAGACCAATGCTTTATCTTCCTCCGAGAGTTCATCCATTCCGAGGATGGCGATGATGTCTTTAAGCTCCTGATATCGTTGTAAAACTTGTTGGGTGCGCTGTGCCGTCTCGTAATGTTCGACGCCAACCACATTTGGATCCAGCTGCCGCGAACTGGAATCAAGGGGATCAACCGCTGGGTAGATCCCTAAGTCTGTGATCGCACGCGAGAGGGTAACCGTCGAGTCGAGGTGTGCAAAGGTAGTGGCCGGCGAAGGGTCCGTTAGATCATCCGCCGGAACGTATATCGCTTGCACCGATGTGATCGATCCCGATCTTGTGGTGGTAATTCGCTCTTGTAGAACCCCCATTTCCTCGGCAAGTGTTGGTTGATAACCCACTGCAGATGGCATTCTTCCTAGAAGAGCCGACACTTCCGTTCCCGCCAACGTGTATCGATATATATTGTCGACAAAGAGCAACACATCACGGCCCTCATCCCGAAACTGCTCGGCCAAAGTCAGCCCTGTTAGACCGACTCTTAGCCGATTACCAGGCGGTTCATTCATTTGACCGAACACCAACGAAATTTTATCTAGTACGCCCGCCTCTTCCATTTCGTAATAAAAATCATTGCCCTCGCGAGTCCGCTCACCAACCCCGGCAAACACCGACAAGCCCGAGTGCTCTACCGCAATATTGCGAATAAGCTCAAGCATCGTGATGGTTTTACCCACCCCTGCTCCCCCGAATAGCCCTACCTTGCCTCCGCGTGCAAACGGGCAGATAAGATCGATCACCTTGATACCCGTTTCCAGTAACTCGTTTCCGCCCATCTGATCTTCGTATGCGGGTGCTGGCCTATGAATTGGCTTTGATTCGCGCGCGTTGATCGCACCTTTTTCATCAATCGCATTGCCGAGCACGTCCATAATCCGTCCCAGCGTTTCTTCTCCGACCGGCACAGAAATAGGTTGGCCCGTATTCGCAACCTCCAGGCCCCTCGACAACCCCTCCGAGGTTCCCATGGCGATCGCGCGGACTACGCCATCGCCCAATTGCTGCTGCACCTCTAGGGTCAGCCCCGTCGAGCCTACGGTCAGCGCGTCGTAAACGCTTGGCACTTCATCTCGACTAAACTCCACGTCAATGACGGCACCAATGACCTGAACGATTTGACCGCTACTCATAGCCTTCCTCTTTTGCTGATCACGCCGATACTCCTGCCCATGCATCTAATTGATTGTTCGTTATGGTCCATCAAACTGCCGCCGCACCGCCGACAATCTCCGCAATTTCCTGCGTTATCGCGCTTTGGCGGGCGTTGTTGTATATCAAATTGAGTTCTTCGATCACCGTTTCGGCATTTTCTGTCGCGTTTTTCATCGCGATCATCCGTGCTGCTTGTTCACACGCACCATTCTCAACGACCGCCTGGTAGACCTGGGATTCCACGTAGCGACGCACTAATCCTTCAACCAATTCGCGCGCATCCGGCTCATATATGTAGTCCCAAGTGCGCCCTTTCGAGTCATCATCCGACGGCTCCAACGGCAGAAGTTGATTAAACGTGGGGCTTTGGGTCATCGTATTAACAAACTCGTTCGAAAGAATATCCAATCGATCGATCTGTCCATCCTCAAAAGCATCCAACATAACTTTCACGCCACCGAGCAGCGTTTCTAGTTCGGGCGTCTCGCCTACCTCATTGATCGCGGCGACCACATTACCTCCGACCGACCGAAAAAAGGCCGCGGCCTTTTTCCCGACCAATGAGAGATCGAACTCAATGCCATTGGTTTGCTGTTCTTGCATCTGCCGAACCAGCGTTCTAAGCAGATTCGCGTTGAGGCCCCCGCACTGTCCCTTGTCGGAGGTGACAACGATGTAACCAACACGTTTGATTGGTCGTGTCTGCATAAAGACGTGTTTGTATTCAGGGTTCGCATTAGCAAGATGCGCGATGACATCGCGGATTCGATGGGCATACGGCCGCGCTTCATTCATTCGATCCTGGGTCCTTCGCATCTTGCTCGCCGCGACCATTTGCATCGCGCGCGTCACCTTTTGCGTATTTTCAACGCTTCCGATCTTCTTCTTGATTTCTCTACCGACCGCCATCGTTAATCACCGTAGCTGTGAGTCGATTTAAATGTCTCGATCGCCGTCTTCATGTAGTCCACAACGTCGTCGGAATACTCGCCGGTCTCGGTAATCGTGTTCATCCACTCCCCATGTTCTGAGTTCATGTACAGAAGCAAATCTTGTTCAAAGTCGAGCACGCGATCGACGGGTACGTCTTCAAGGAACCCCTCGCTCGCCGCATAAAGAACAAGTCCCATCTCGGATACGGTCATGGGCGAAAACTGCGGTTGTTTCATCAGCTCTTCGACTCTTTCGCCATGCTCTAACTGGCGCCGGGTCGCCTCATCAAGGTCCGACGCAAACTGCGAAAAGGCGGCTAGTTCTCGGTACTGCGCCAGCGCGAGTTTGATACCACCAGAGATTTTCTTGATGAAGGGTACCTGCGCCGAACCGCCCACTCGAGAAACCGAAATGCCTGGGCTCATCGCCGGCCGGGTGCCAGCATTGAATCGATCCAGCTCAAGGAATATTTGACCATCTGTAATCGAAATGACGTTGGTCGGTACGAAGGCGGAGACGTCCCCCGCCTGGGTCTCAATGATTGGAAGCGCGGTCAGAGAGCCGGTCTTTCCGGTAATTTCGCCATTGGTTTCTCTCTCGACATACTCGGCGTTAACTCTCGCCGCCCGCTCAAGCAGTCTTGAATGTAAATAGAAAATATCGCCAGGATACGCTTCACGCCCCGGCGGGCGACGCAATAAGAGAGAAATTTGTCGATACGCCCATGCCTGTTTGGTCAGATCGTCATAAATAATCAGGGCATCTTCGCCCCGGTCACGGAAGAACTCGCCCATACTGCAACCGGAGTATGGCGCGATGTACTGCATCGGTGCTGGGTCCGAAGCGCTTGCCCCAACCACAATGGTGTGTTCCATGGCGCCATGTTCTTCTAGCGTTCTCACCACGTTTGCAATGGTCGACATCTTTTGACCTATTGCTACGTAGATGCATTTGATGCCTTTCCCCTTTTGATTAATGATCGCATCGACGGCGATTGCCGTTTTACCTATTTGGCGATCTCCGATAATCAACTCGCGTTGGCCCCGCCCAATCGGGACCATGGCATCGATACACTTAATGCCCATCTGCACCGGTTGGTCGACTGACTGCCGCGCGATCACACCTGGGGCGACTTTCTCGATCGGTGCCGTGGCTTCGGCATTGAGCGGGCCTTTGCCATCGATCGGATTGCCCAATGAATCAACCACTCGACCCAATAACTCGGCTCCGACCGGAACCTCAAGAATTCGCTGGGTACAGCGAGCTGTAGCACCCTCCGAGAGACTTTTATAGTCGCCAAGAACGACAACTCCCACTGAATCTCGCTCAAGATTCAGCGCCATGCCGTAGAGGCCGCCATCAAACTCAATCATCTCCCCATATTGGGCTTCGGCCAGACCATGAACACGGACGATCCCGTCAGACACACTAACCACCGTCCCCTCGTTTTGCGGTTGCGATGAAATATCGAGGTTTTCGATGCGCGCTTTGATGATGTCGCTAATTTCAGATGGATTTAGTTGCTGCATGTAATGCCCTATGTGTTTACGAACGCGCGAACGCTTCGCCTAATTTCGCCAGCCTGCCCCGCAGTGATCCATCGATCACCGTATCACCGGCGCGGATATGCGCCCCTCCGATGACGGTTTCGTCAACCGTCGTCGTGAGATTAATTTGTTGCTCGAAACGACGTTCCAAGATTTCTTGAAATCGATTTTGTTCCGCGTCCGAGAGAGAGACCGCGGTGGTCACTTCGACATCTAGTGTCCGGGCCTCTTCCGCACGTCTAACTTCGAATTGAGACGTGATCTCGGCCAACAAGGATAGGCGCTTGTTTTCTGCCAACACGTGCACGAATTGCCGGACGGGGTCCGAGAGTTCGTCACGGAACAGCTCAATTAACTTATGCGCCTTTTCTGGTGCGGTCGTCATTGGCAGTGCAATGACGGTTTGAAGGGTTGGATCCTCGCTCGCAAGCGCCAGTAGGTTTAGGCCCCTGGACCACTCTTCGAAACGCCCTTCTGTCTGGGCGATGTCAAAAGCGGCATTCGCGTACGGCCTTGCCAATGTGGCGAGTTCAGCCAACGTTATAGTTCCGACGCCAATTTATCTAATAGCTCGGTATGTTGAGCACGATCGATGCCGGATTCGAGAATGCGCTCGGCACCACTGAGGGCGAGTTCCGCAACTTCAGCTCTCAATGACTCTCTCGCTCGGTTCGCCTCCTGAACAACATCGGCGCGAGCGGTTTCCCGAATTCTCTCGCCCTCGTTCTCTGCATCCTTCTTTGCGTCTTCAATCATGCTCGCCGCTTGAGTGCGAGCCTGATCGACCAGCGCCTGCGCATCAGCCCGCGCATCACGCATGACCTCATCGACCTTAGATGACGCATCTTCGAGGTCCCGGCGAGCTTGCTCAGCGTTCTCAATGCCTTCACTTATGAGCTTCGCTCGCTCATCCATAGCACCAATGAGAAGCGGCCAAATAAACTTGTAGCAGGCCCAAGCAAACACCAAAAACGTGATGCTTTGACCAATTAGTGTCCAGTTGAGGTTCATATTAGCTTCTCGTTAACAAACGCCTTAGCCAAGAACAAACAAGACATAGAGGCCGATCCCCACGCCAATAATCGGTACGGCGTCGACCAATCCCACCACAATGAAAAACTGGGTTCTCAAGTCTCCGAGTAGTTCTGGTTGACGCGCAACGCCTTCCAAGAACTTACCCCCCAATATCCCCATGCCAATGGCGGCGCCAACAGCGCCGAGACCCAACATGAGAGAAACAGCGATGGCAATACCAAGTTCCATTTTGACTCCTTTTTGATTGACTCAATGTGCCTCGTCGTGCGCCGCGGACAGATAGACCACGGTGAGCACGGCGAAAATGTACGCCTGCAGAGTAATAATGAGTACGTGAAATGCTGCCCAGGCAAGATGCAGCACACCACCAAAAATACCTAGCAAACCTCCAACAATATCTGTCGCAATGCCCGCGTACATAAGTGCGATCAGGATGAAAATCATTTCCCCCGCATACATGTTGCCAAAAAGACGAAGCCCTAAGGACAGCGGTTTTGCAAACAGCGTTGGCAGCTCCAACACCAGATTGAGAGGCGCCATGAACTTCGGAAAGGGCTGGAACGCCAGCTCACTCCCGAACCCCCCCAGGCCTTTACATTTGATGCTGTAGTACAGCATGAGGACGAAAATACTGAGCGCCATCGACATCGTGATGTTGGGATCTGTCGAGGGCACAACTTTCATGAAATGCACCCCAAAAAGTGCGGCGAGTTCTGGGATCCAGTCGACTGGAACAAGATCCATCAGGTTCATTAAGAAGACCCACACAAACACCGTGAGCGCCATGGGCGCAATGAGGTCGTTTTTGTGAGTAAAGATCCCGCCCACCATATCGTCAACAAACTCCACCACATACTCGATCGCATTCTGCAGCCCACCCGGAACCCCCGCGGTCGCTCTTCGGGCCACGCTATAAAAGAGCACACAAAAGGCCAGGCCTAAGGCCACCGACCACGCCATGGAGTCGACATTAATCGAATTAAATCCCATCGCCGAGGCTTCCTCGGCGTCGTGCGCAAAACCCCAGGTTCCGTATAACCATTCCTCGTGAATGCGCGCGTTCAGATCAACGGATTCGAGAGTTTCGAGCTCTGGGTGCCTGCCGTACGTGAGATTGGTCAGGTGGTGCTTGATGTATTCCTGAGGATTGTTCGAGGCCATCGTCTATTCCGTTTTCCAACTATGCAGACCAACCATCGGCCCGATGATCTGAACCAGCAATGCCACAGAAAGGGCCGCAAAAAATCCGGCTGGCTCTGGTTCAAACAAGACCAGCGCCAACGCAAGGCAGGCGATGACCAATAAAATTTTCAATATCCCCAGACCGAGAATGATCCCAGCCCGACTGGTCCAACGCATCCTGAACGCGAACCACGCGTTCGGTAACACCACCGATCCTCCACCCAATATTGCGGCCAAACTCTGGTCCGCACCAACGAACAAAAATCCCACCACGATGACGAAAACACTCGCCGCCTGAACGACTAACAACCTCCGTGGCGTGCGTTCATCAGCGAACAAAATCGTTACTCAGCCCGGCCAATGTCGGACGAACTCGATGGGGCTTCCTCCGAAAAAGTTGGGGCTTGCGAGGCGGCGTCATTATACGGATGGGTTCTGCTACGCACCACCCCGACCGGGCATTATTGGCTCAAATTACGACTTCGTTTTTATCGATCACCGACGAAAGTGTCGAAGAATTCCATCCAACTCTTCCACACTGCCATATTGAATCAAGATCTGTCCTCGGCCACCGCCCTTTCGGCTGCTGCGATGACGGATCACGACTGGTGCACCGAGCTTTTCGGACAGCTCCCGTTCGAGGCTTCTCGTGTCTGCGTCTACGCGCCGCGTCGTTTCTTTGGGTCCCGCTAGCATTCGCCGTACCAACGCTTCCGCTTGACGCACTGAGAGCCTCTTTGACGCGATATGCCGAGCCGCCACGTCTTGATCGCCCTGTTCGAGCGGCAGCAATGCTCGCGCATGCCCCATCTCGATTGCCCCATCTTCTAGTAATTGGGCCGCCCGAGGGCCTAAGTTTTGAAGCCGAAGTAAATTTGTAACCGCCGTACGCGATTTCCCTACTGCGTCGGCAACCTCTTGCTGGGTTAAACCAAATTCGTCACGCAATCGACCCAGTGCCCTGGCTTCCTCTAATGGATTTAAGTCTTCCCGCTGAAGATTTTCGATTAGCGCGAGTGCTAGCGCTTGTTGGTCGGTAACCTCGCGGACGACGGCGGGAATTTCCAATAGTCCAGCCTTGACCGAAGCGCGCCACCGTCGTTCCCCCGCAATAATTTCGTAACCCCCCGCGGGTCGTCGTCGCAAGACGATCGGTTGCATCACTCCTTGCGCCTTAATCGACTGTGAAAGCTCCTCGATGCTCGCTTCGTCGATGTGTTTGCGTGGTTGAAATTGGCCCCGATGGATTTGATCAACACCGACGTGACTGAGCGTTTCTTTGGAATCTGATTCGGCCCCAACCTGCATCTGGTCATCGACGCTGGCGTTAAGCAAAGCATCTAGTCCGCGACCCAAACCACGCTTCTTAGCCACCCTGCAACGTATCCTTCTCAGTCCGTCTTCGAATCACTTCCGCCGCCAGGGCCTGGTATGCCAATGCGCCCCGAGAATATGAGTCATAGAGCATCGCGGGGAGGCCATGGCTTGGGGCCTCCGCCAGCCGGACATTGCGGGGAATCACGGTCCTAAATACCTGTTCGCCAAAATGTTCTATCAATTGTTTCGACACTTCGCCAGTTAGGCTATTTCGAGGATCATACATAGTCCGCAATATACCTTCTATTTCCAACGCGCTGTTGCCGTTAGAGCGAACCCCCTCCACGGTTTCAAGAAGATCTGTTAGGCCTTCGAGGGCGTAGTACTCGCATTGCATTGGAATCAATACGCCGTCGGCCGCAAAGAGAGCGTTAAGGGTCAACAGGGTCAACGTCGGGGGACAGTCAATAATGATGTAATCAAGGCCCGCGTCCACGGCCGCAAGTCGATTCGCTAGCCGGTGGCTGCGGTCATCTGCCTGAAGCAAGGCCAGCTCAGCAGCGGTTAGGTCAGTGTTTGCGGGGATTAGACGAAACCCTGCAGATGATTGCCGCCAAGTATCTTCAAGACTCGCCTCACCTAGCAACCAGTGATAATTGCTGTGCTCGAGTTGGTGTTTGTCGACACCGCAACCCATGGTGGCATTTCCTTGGGGATCCATGTCCACTAGCAACGTCCGTGCGCCCGTTTTTTGGAGAGATGCCGATAAGTTGACGCTTGTCGTGGTTTTTCCAACCCCTCCCTTTTGATTGGCGACCGCGATGGTTCGCGTCATGCTGGGTTCTTCGGTTCGAACGCGGAAATCCAGCCTACGATTCCCGGCCGCGTTTCGCAAAGCTCACTGTCGTCAAGCGGGTTCGATATGGGTTTCGACGTCTGCAACAGGAAGCGCCCCCCTCTGTTGAGGAATGGCCGCGCCAACGACCAAGCATTGATCGGATTTGTGACCGCCCTGGCCGTTACGGTACCAAACAAATTCTCTGGCTCATAACTCCGTATGTCTTGAGCAACCACCTCTACGCGAGCAATTCCAAGCTCGTAAACCACCTGTTGGAGGAATCGCGCTTTCTTTTGGCTCCGTTCGACCAATACAACGTCCATTTCCGGGCACCCCAGCGCTAGAACCATCCCGGGAAATCCGCCGCCCGAACCAATGTCGAGCAACCGCGGCCGGCCATCAAGCATGGAGAGAAACGACATGCTGTCCAAAAGGTGCCTCTCCTCCAACCGACCGACGTCGCGTCTCGACACCAGGCCGCACGCCTCATTCCAACGCCGAACCAAAGACAAATAGTCGTCGAGAACATCGCACTGGGCATGGCTTAAGCCCAGGGAAAGCAGCTTCTCTTGGGTTCGGGCGCGCAAGAGTTACCTAGCGTTCGTTCGTTGCCCCCGCTTGGCATGAACCGCTAGCAGCGATATTGCCGCTGGGGTCATTCCTGGAATACGGGAGGCATTGGCTAAGTTTGTCGGTTTCGCGTGTGAAAGTTTTTGTTTTAGCTCATTCGATAAACCTTCGACCACGCCGTAGTCAAAGGTATTAGGCAGCGCCAACTGCTCCTGCTTCTTCGCCCGCTCGATCGATTCATCTTGGCGCCGAATATAGCCATCGTATTTTGCTTCAATTTCCACCTGTTGAAGTAACTCAATCGGGGCGTCGAGCCCTAACGGGCCGCTTAATACACGGGCTGTGATCCCGGGCCGTCGTAACATACTCAACAGCGTCGAGTCCTTTCGAATCTCATCTCCCGTCGCCTGCTTAATGCACCCGGCATAATCAGACCCCACACTAACCATGGTCGCCTTAAGGGTCGACGTAAGTCGGCTTAACTCATCGCGCTTACGTTCAAATCGACCCCACCGATTGTCGTCAATGATTCCAAGATCGCGGCCCATGGGCGTGAGTCTCTGGTCCGCGTTATCCTGGCGAAGGCGCAGCCGATATTCCGCGCGACTCGTAAACATCCGATAAGGTTCGTTGGTCCCCAAAGTCACGAGATCATCGATCAACACACCAATGTACGCGTCATGTCTTGCAAGCGTCCACAACGAAAGCCCAGCCACCTTTCGTGCTGCATTCACTCCAGCGACAAGGCCCTGGGCCGCCGCCTCCTCATACCCCGTGGTGCCATTAATTTGCCCCGCGAAAAAAAGGCCCTCAACACTTCCTGTCTCAAGCGAGTGGTTGAGGTCGCGGGGGTCAAAAAAATCATACTCGACCGCGTATCCCGGTCGCGTGATATGGGCTTCCTCAAACCCCTCAATCGTGTGAAGTGCGGCGATCTGTACGTCGAAGGGCAGGCTCGTTGAAATACCGTTGGGGTACAACTCATTCGTATTGAGGCCTTCCGGTTCCACAAAAATTTGATGCTGGTCACGCTCCGCAAATCGGACCACCTTGTCTTCGATCGACGGGCAGTAACGGGGCCCGACCCCCTCAATGGCCCCGGAATACATGGGTGAGCGATCGAGCCCCGCCCGAATAATTTCATGTGTCTTCGAATTGGTGTGCGTGATATGGCAACACGTTTGACGGGGATGGTCGTCTGGTGTGGATAAAAACGACATGGCGGGACGCGGCTCGTCGCCTTTTTGTACTTCCATTCGCTCAAAATCCACGCTCCCGCCATCAACCCTCGGCGGCGTTCCTGTTTTAAGGCGATCGACTCGAAACGGTAACGCTCGGAGTTTCTCGGCTAGCGGGCCCGACGCCGCGTCCCCAGCGCGACCCCCAGGTTGACTTTCCTGGCCGACGAACAAGCGCCCGCCCAAAAACGTGCCGGTGGTGAGCACCACCGCCGCTGCGCTAAACGCCAGACCCATCTGGGTCACCACCCCGGCAATGACGCCATCGTTGATGACAAGGTCCACGACCGTTTGTTGAAAGACGCGTAAATTAGGTGCCGCTTCCACCATGCGCCGAATGGCATTGCGGTAGAGGACGCGGTCAGTTTGCGCCCGGGTCGCTCTAACCGCGGGCCCCTTGCGACCATTTAATACCCTAAATTGGATGCCGGCTTGATCCGTAGCAAGCGCCATCGCACCACCCAGCGCATCGATTTCTTTCACCAGATGACTCTTACCAATGCCCCCAATCGCAGGATTGCACGACATTTGCCCAAGCGTCTCGATGCTTTGCGTTAGTAGCAAGGTCGACGCACCACTGCGCGCGGACGCGAGGGCCGCCTCCGTCCCTGCATGACCGCCGCCAATAACTATGACGTCATATGTGTGAGGGTGTTGCATTAGGATCTACCAACCGGGCGCGTATCGTAGCCGATTTTCCTACCATTGCGGAGCAATCTCGTGGGCACGTTATTTGCCAATACAAAACGCCGCGAAAATTTCGCCGAGCAGCTCATCAGTCGACGTGACGCCAACAATTTCGCCCAATGCGTGCTGTGTGGCTCGCAATGCCTCGGCGGCCAACTCGGCTCGCCCCGCCCTAATTTCGGCTAGGGCTTCATAATTCGATGCGCGCGCAGCTTCCAAGGCAACGAGGTGGCGTCGTCGTCCTAGAAAGGCGCCCTCGCCCCCCTCAAACCCGACAAGGCCCTTGATTGCGCTCTTGAGCTCGTCAAGCCCGCGCCCGGTCAACGCGGACAGACGGACGTCACGATCGTCGATGCACCCCGCCACCCTGCCGGTAAGATCGCATTTGTTTCGAACGAGCAGCATGGGCGCATCCAGCGCTGGCGGGACGGGGTCCGCTTCGCCATCATCCACAACCCACATCACCGCATCGGCCGTATCAAGAGCGGCTCGGGCTCGGGCCACCCCTTCTTGTTCAACAATATCCCCGCTCTCACGGATGCCTGCGGTATCGCGTACTCGGATCGGCAAACCATCGATCACGAGGTCCGCATCCAGCAGATCCCGCGTTGTCCCCGGAACCGCGGTCACGATCGCGCGTTCGTCCCCAACCAGCGCGTTTAATATGCTCGACTTCCCCACGTTGGGTTCTCCGCCGATGACCAAGTCGAGGCCTTCGTGCAAGGGCGCACCCTGCGCCGATCTTTCTAAAACGTTCGTTAGTGCCCGACTAATATCTTCAGCAGCCGTCGCGACATCGCGATCCGCCAAGAAATCAATTTCGTCTTCTGGAAAGTCGATGGCTCCTTCAACATACACCCGCAACTTCAGAACTTTTTGATCAACGGACATGACCGCGTTCGAAAACTCACCCATAAGAGACCGTGCGGCGGATCGCGCCGCTTGTTGACTTGCACTGTTGATCAGGTCGATGACCGATTCGGCCTGTGCCAGATCCAGTCGATCATTCAAAAATGCGCGCTCGGTAAATTCTCCCGGCCTGGCGAGGCGTACACCCATGCTTAACGCAAGGTTCAAAAGAAGCTCTAGGACAATGGGCGCCCCGTGGCCCTGCAGTTCAAGGACATCCTCGCCCGTATAGGAGCGTGGGGCCGCGTAAAAAATTGCTATGCCTTCGTCAATCGAATCGCCATTAGCATCTCGAAACACCGCATGGGTCGCGATTCGTGCTGGGGGGCATTGGCCCAAGATCCTCTCGGCAACGGCCGGAGCACCAGAGCCGGATACCCGTACGATCCCAATACCACCACGACCAGGCGGCGTAGCGATCGCACCAATGGTCTCGGTCAAGTTGTTCCCGAGGAGCCAAAGGAGCCCCTCGCGGTACCGTATTTCCTGGTGGCGTAAAACTGCTGTGCAAACGAAAAGAGATTGTTCACGACCCAATAAAGGACAAGGCCCGCCGGGAAAAAGGCCATGATCACACAGAAGAACAGCGGCATGATTCTCATCATTTGTTGTTGCATCGGATCCGGCATGGGCGGGTTCATCATTTGCATCCCGTATTGGGACGCGCCCATTAGAATCGGTAACACAAACAGCGGGTCCATCGCCGAAAGATCGTTGATCCACCCGATAAATGGTGCATGCCGTAGTTCGACGCTTTCATAGAGCACCCAGTAGAGAGCAAAGAAAACGGGCATTTGCATGAGCATTGGCAAACAACCCCCAAGGGGGTTTGCGCCCTCTTTCTTATACAGGCCCATCATTTCCTGCGAGAGTTTTTGCTTGTCGTCGGCGTAACGTTCCTGCAATCGTTTGAGCTGTGGCGCGACCTTTCGCATCTTCGCCATAGACTTGTAGCTCCTGGCCATCAGCGGAAACAGCGCGATCTTGACGACAATCGTCAGCAGAATGATCGCGAGACCCCAATTTCCCACCAGCCCGAAGATCCAATCAACAAAAAGAAAGAGCGGCTCGGATAAAAACCAAAGCCATCCATAGTCAAGTGTCCTATCAAGGTGTGTCGCAATTGCACCCAACTTTCTCTGGTTTTTTGGCCCCGCATAGAGCTGTGCCTCATACGTGCCAAACGCGTTAGGCGCTATTCCGATTTCGGGGCCGACGAACCCCGCGCGATACATTCCTGAACCCATGGGCTCCGCGAAATAGCGATTCTGCTTATCTGTCTGGGACACCCAGGCGGCAAGAAAATAGCGCTGAATGATTGCTATCCAACCACCTTCTTTGTTTTCTCGCAGTCGCTCGTCGTCGAGGTCTTCAAAGTCCTGCTTCTCGTAATTCGTTTCGTCCGTCGTTAACGCCACGCCAAGAAACGACCTCGGCCCCCAATTGCTAGCCGTTTGCGTATTGGCTCTTTTCCCATCCCTCTTCAGTTGAACCCACAACGCGGAAACAAACTCGTCGTTGCTGCGATTGTCAATTTCATAGACGACGTCAATGAGGTATTCGTCGGGGCGGAATCGGTAAATCTTGCGGATCGAGACTCCGCCCTGGTCATGGTGCAGTACAACTTCAATCGGCCTCTGCCCTTCTCGTAAAACGTACGAATATCGATCCGTCCGAAACTTCGGCCGTCCCTCGTTTCGGCCGTCAGGACCATCGCGCCCCAGCAAGCCGCTCTGCGCCACATAGGTACTGTCCTCGCTCCGATCCAGGAGTTTTAGCGGGACATCGGGTTGCTCGAGGCTTACAGCAAATTTTGGAAGCTGCAGCCCCGCGATATCCCCACCCACCGGATCGATCCACACGTGTTGAAGAGGTGTTACGACGTGAATGAGTCGCTCCGGAATCGAAGTTGTGGCCGTCGTAGTGACGGACCGATCACTCCTCACTAAGCTGGAATCCGGAATGTCCGTATCACCTTCGTCCTTGGATGGCATCTCTGGCACCACAAATCTTTCCGTGTCCGGCAGCGGGGCTCGCTGTTCACTCACCGGCACAACCTGGGGATGATCAGCGGACCAAGCCCGTATCAATAGGTATCCAACGACCGCCAATCCTGCCAGCAGCACCCAGCGTATGATTTCAGAAGGGTTCAACGAATGACTTCCGGCTGATCAATCGTCACTTTGGTCGAGCGTTCAAGACCACGAGGGACCGGATCAAAGCCCCCTCGGTGAAGCGGGTGGCATTTACTCAAACGTTTTAACGTCAGCCACAAGCCACGAACAGCCCCGTGTTCCTGGATGGCCGTCAACGCGTATTGGGAGCACGTCGGTTCGAAGCGGCAATGCGGGGCCATCATTGGGCTGATCACCAGCCGATAGAACTGAATAGCTCCGAGGGCCAATTGCTTTGGCCAGTGTCTCAGACGACGATCACCCCTCACCGTTAAGGTCCTTCCATAATAACGACAGGGCATTGGCCCACTCGGTGGAATCGTTCATACCGTCTTTTCCCGGCATTGCCTGGATAATAATGTCCATCGATGGCAATCGATGCTGTTCATTGCGAAACGACTCTCGGATCGCTCGCTTTAGCCGATTGCGATCAACCGCACGACGAAGTGCTCGCTTACCCACTACGATACCAAGTCTTGGCGTTGTCTTGGCGTTCGGGATTGCAATCAACCGCAAGGGTGGATGGGCCCGACGTACACTGGCTTGTCTAAAAACCCGATCGAAATGACGCTTTTCCGTCAGCCGTAGCGAGTTGCCATACCCGAACCGCACCGGTTTGGATCTATACGGCCAGCCTTTTGCGCCCTTTTGCACGGCGAGAGTTTATTACTTTGCGACCGGCCTTGGTTGACATCCGATGTCGAAAACCGTGAGTTCTTTTACGTTTAATTACGCTTGGTTGATACGTTCGTTTCATGGGCCGCAATCTGATAACACAGAACGGCGCGATTCTAGTGAGCCTGAGCAGAAAGTGCCAACTAATAAGATATATATATAAAACTTGTTGTTGTTGTTAGTACCCATGGGAACTGTGCATAACGGATCGTAACGTAGGCGGAATCAACCGATACGCGACCCCTGAAGTTGTGGATAACCATTGGCGTTTGCGTGGGTAGATAGGGGATGAAAAGGACGCTCAAACTTATCCACAACTTATTCGCAAGTCTTTGCACAAGTTACTCACATCGATGACAAGATTTGGGCAAAGGGGCTCGCATAGGAACCTGCCCACCCTGTTGATATTTCGAATAAAAATCAAAAAGGGGTGTGTTTCGGTGCGACATCAATAGCTATGAACTTGAGATAGTCATTAGAATGAGACAGGCGGCCACGTCGAAGAATCAATAATTTGATCGTCAGGAGGGGGACGAAAGCAAAGTGGGTCTATTGGTTTGGGAGAAGTGTTTAGAACGTCTGCAGGACGAATTTTCCTCACAGCAGTTCAATACCTGGATACGACCACTGCAAGTCCGCATGGACGAGTCGTGTATACGGTTGCTTGCACCAAACCCCTACGTTCGCGATCAGGTAGAAACAAACTTCCTAGACCGAATTCAAGAGCTTGTTAATGATCTAGGAGATCCAGCTAGCCCGCTGAGCGTGGATCTTGGCATTGGGAGCCGGGATCGCTTGGCGGGTATTCCGGCACGGGGAGAGGCGCGAAATAACCGCACATCGGGTGGCCTCATTGGGACGTTTCGTTTCGAATCGTTTGTCGAAGGGAAATCGAATGAGTTGGCGCGAGCGGCCGCCTTCCAAGTGTCAGAGAACGCGGGCCAGTCTTATAACCCACTGCTACTTTACGGCGGTGTTGGGCTAGGCAAGACCCATCTGATGCATTCGGTAGGCAACGAAATCCTGATGAAAACGCCACAATCTAACGTCGTGTACCTGCACTCTCAGAGGTTCGTTCAGGACATGGTGAAAGCATTGCAGACAGGGACGATGCAAGATTTTATGCACCACTATCGGTCCGTCGATGCACTCCTGATTGACGACATACAATTTTTTGCTAACAAGATGCGATCGCAGGAGGAGTTCTTTCACGTATTCAATGCATTATACGAGCGAGGGAACCAAATGGTTTTCACGTGTGATCGGTACCCAAGTGAAATCCAAGGGCTCGAAGAGCGCCTGAAGTCAAGGTTCGTTCATGGTCTTACGGTCGAAGTCGAGCCCCCGGATCTAGAGACTCGCGTAGCCATCCTGCTAAAAAAGGCAGAGGCGGAAGGAATCACCCTGGAATCCGATGTTGCGTTTTATATGGCGGAACGCGTACGAAGCAATGTGCGTGAGCTCGAGGGCGCATTACGACGAGTTTTGGCGAGCGCTCGCTTCAGCGGCCACCTAATAACAGTTGAACATGTCCGTAGGACGCTACGAGACCTTATCGCGATACAAGATCGACAAGTGAGTGTGGACAACATTCAGCGGACGGTGGCCGAGTACTACAACATTAAACACGCGGACATGTTAAGTAAGCGTCGCAATCGCACGGTCGCTAGGCCCCGACAAATGGCGATGAGTTTGTCTAAAGAGCTGACACAGCACTCGTTACCCGAACTAGGAGATTTTTTTGGTGGCCGAGATCACACGACGGTTATTCATGCGTGTCGAAAGATTGAGGAGTTGAAAGAAACGAACGCCGATCTCGCGGAGGACTATAGAAACTTATCTAGGTTACTGAACAGGTAAGGGTCGACGTTGCCATGAAATTCACCACCAATCGAGAAAGTTTGCTACGCCCCCTGCAACTTGTAACCGGGGTCGTTGAGCGCCGCCAAACGCTCCCCGTGCTTTCGAACCTGCTGGTTAAAGCCGCTGATGGTGCTGTTTCCATTGCCGGGACCGACC